>ERZ808035.51-NODE-51-length-160240-cov-28.423987_pt1 | contig 160240 bp, 116 predicted proteins | sample MGYA00380189_ERZ808035 | MGnify/ENA primary metagenome ERZ808035 (study PRJEB31490, sample SAMN06133407) | mouse gut metagenome | isolation source: M5_1 | host: mice | place: China: Chengdu | collected 2015-05 ... | reverse complement strand
TTCAATCCTCTTCTATAAATGGTTGATGTGTGTTATTCGTGTCATTTGTGTTCCAATTCTCATTTTGACACATCCCCATAAAGGGGGTGGAAAGGTGTTCCCATGGTTCTTTGGATGATAAATAAACATTTAGTTTTGTGTACGAGTTACCGACATCCTGTCTCAGGCACGTATTACACTCTCAATTCCTTTTTTAACCACACTTTCATCACCGGATCAGGAATGACAACTTGTCGTTTCTCTATCTCTATAAGTTCCTTTTTGACTAACGCCCTCTTTACGATACTTACATTTGCAGACGAGCCGAGTTGGTATTTTTGTAAAACCTCCTGTGTGGTAAATTCACTGTGAATCCCATCTAAAATAGCTCGCAGGAAATTCATCTGATAAGTAGTAAGGCTTTCGGTCTGCTTCTCGAACAATGGGGTGTTTTGGTCGATTATATCCTGATATGCCGCCTCGAAGTCCTGCTCCGTAGCAACTCCGTCCGTGTGTATCCATACCAACCACGCCAACTGTTGCACGTAAGACGAGTGGTTATCTGCTATTTGGCATATTTTCTCGGCCAGTTCTATTGAAATCTGCTTGCCTGTAGCTTCAAAACGGCCGCATATATAATCTATCCAATCCGAAGTCCTGATTTTCGGCAGATAAATGGTATCGCCGAATTTATAGAACGGCAGGCTCTTTTTCTCGAACAATTCATTCATCAAATGCTTCTTGCTGCCGAACAGACAATAGGATACCGATTTTTGCAGTTGCCATACAGTGCGCAAGCGTTTTTGGAATGTCTTGGAATCCTTGAACTCGGCAATCTGCTGAAACTCGTCAATACACACCACAATATTACAGCCTTTCTTCTGTGCTATTTTTTCCGGAAGTTGCAAAATCTCATCCACATCATTGCTTTTGGGATTCATTTCAAGTGAAATGGAGAAATCCGTCATCGGATCTGTACCCATTGAGATTTTGGGACTGATACGAGAAAGGAACAACTTGGTATTTTCCAACCACTCATCCAACTTGGAAGATGTTTGTTTGAGTACAGCAGCCGCAAATGCATCATAGAAATCCTTATCGCTGCGACACGAAAAAATGTCAAGATACACGACTTTCAATTTGTCGGATTGCGCCATACGACATACTTTCTGTACCAATGAAGTCTTGCCCCAACGACGAGGTGAAATCAGTACGGTATTGACACCATGCCGGAAATTCAGTAACAGACGCTCCGTTTCTTTCTTCCGGTCTGTAAAATTATCACCTGATGTGGCAACGCCAAATATAAAAGGCTTGTTCTCCATAATCTTCAATCTTATTCAAGTGCAAAGGTACGAAATATTGTTATTACTAATATTATTATTACTAATAAAATTGTTATAGCTATATGTTCTATTCTCCTGTTCCATCAACAGGCGCTACTGCTGGAAGGGGTTCTTTCTTGTCCGGAAGGCTTACGGAACTTTGCCAGTGTGGCAATAGGTCGCAATGTAACTTATTGTGATAGCGAATAATAAGAGTCTTTTCATCTATTTGTTATATCTTAATGGTTTGTTTTCAGATTTCCAGTTCAGGGACTTCGTCTTTCAGTACGCTCTTTTTGTTGCCGTCGCGTATCACGGTGGGGCCATAATGCTTGTAGCTGATGCTGGCTTTGCAGCCTTTGCGTGTGCTTCGCACCTCGAAAGAGGGCTTTCCGCCGGTAGAGACGTTTGCCTTGATACGCCATTCGCCTACCTGGATGGTGCCGTCTTTCAGCATACGGGGAGCAGCCCGCCAGGTCTCTTCCTCGCTGCACCGGGCGTGGGTGTAGAGGATGGTGGCAAAGCGGTAGACTTTCCGCTTCTCCGACGTGGCGGTGAAGTGCCAGTGGTTGGGATAGGGTTTGAAGTGTCCGTGTTCGTCAGCACGCAGCCAGTTGACGGCGGGGACGAAGAAGCGGCTGGTGGTGTCTGTCGCCAGCGGTCCTGTAGCGAAGAGGTAGGCATCGGATGCGCCGTCTTTGCCGGTGGCTTGGATGTGTACGCATCCCCGGAACTTGTTGAAGTGCTCGTCCACCTTCATCGGCTGGGTGACGGTGTGCAGCAGGTAGCTCCAGGTGACGGAGTCGGCGGCTTCCAGTTCATCGTAGATAAAGGTATAGCCGCTTGTTCCCAGCGTGACGACGTGGCGGCGGAAGGTCTTCAGTCCCGTCTCGTTCCAGCCGTTTTCGGGCGAGTAGTCCAGTCCGCTCTGTTTGCCGCGTAGCAGCCAGAGGGGCGAGGTGACCTTTCCGTAAGCGTTCGATGCGTCGCCCACTACGTAACTGAGCTGTTCGCCGACGTAGTGGCGCGGAATCCATCCGTAGCCTTCCGTCCCGATGCGCTGTCCCATGCCGTTCACGAGTATCGTGTTGTGCGCACGGGTGGCGCGGTGGCAGTAGACGCTGTGCTTGTCGGTGAAGCTGATGTGATGTCCGCTGCTGTAGAAGAGCGGTTGTCCGTTCCAGAAGGTGTTGAATGCGTTCTGGTTGGCGATGGCGTGCGAGGTGCTGCCATAGGGACTGCTTCGGAAACTGAGCATAGCGCTTGTGTGGGTGTCGGCCAAGTTGGTAGAGAACGAGGCAAGTCCGCTCTGTGGGAATACGTGTCCCATGGGCAGCTCTTCCAGTCCCGGACCTTCGGGAAGGGGCTTGTCGCACTGAAGGCGGAACCAGGCGAGCCCGCCCGCTTTCGAGGTGCTGCCTTGTTCGAGGATGTCAGGTTGGCGGGCACGGATGCGGCGCACGTAGTCGGCGGCATAGGTGTTGCTCGTCAGGCGTGCCAAGGCATCGGCGTAGCCGACGCGGGTGCCGCTCGGGGTAAGGATATTCTGGTGCGAGCTGCCGTTGCCGCCCGACTTGGAGAACGGCGGCTGTTGGTAGATGACGTAGAGCGCGTTTCCTTGATACCACGGGTCGGAGAAGTAGTCGTATCCGGTGAGGCGGGTATAGAAATAGGGCACTTCGACCAGCGTACGGATGTTGACGTGGAAGTAGGAGTCGCCGTTGTGCCATCCGCCGTCCTGGTTCAGGCCGGGGAAGCGTGCCAGCCACAGGTTGTAGCAGTAGTCTGTCCACGCATCGGCTTCGGGCAGTTCGCCGTAGGTGGCGAAGGCTGCCAGGGTGAGGATGCGGAACGTCATCTGCCATACGTGGTTGTCGGCGATGTGGTTCTCCAGGCGGTTGATGTCGTGTGTGAACATACGGGTGCCGAATGTGCTGATTTCGTTCAGCAGGAACCGGCGCGTGGCGTTGTCCAGCACATCATACAGTGCGTCGTATGCCAGGGAGCAGAGTGAAAGCAGCGTGGCCTCGTTGAAGTCGCCCACTACGTTCTTGTTCTTTCCCCAGGCGGCCATTTCCTTAACGCGCTTCACGGCTTCGTCGGCATAGCGGCGCTCTTTGGTGAGCAGGTAGGCGCGGATTAATGCATCGGTATTCGCTTCCTCGCTGTCGATGATGCGGCGGCTCTCGCGGGTGAGCATGGCGTTGCGCTGCACTTCGTTGGCGAGCCCTTTCGCCAGGTCTGAGTTGATGTCGTCGACGGACTTCATGGGAGTGGCGAGCACTTTGTCGGCACGTCGCAGGTAGGTCTTGCGCTCCACTTTGCCTTCGCTGCGCTTGATGAAGCTGTCCCACTCGTCCTTGTCGAGCCATACGCGGGGATGGTGGGCGGGCAGATTCTTGAGTACGGCCTTCAGGGCAGGCGGGCAGAACTTTTGCGGGTTGGATGCTACGGTGAAGTGCAGCGTTTCGCTCCATGTAGGTTTCCCGTCCGTGAGGTAGGCGTATTGCCAGTACCACGTACCCGGGGTCAAATCTTCTTCGGGGTTGAAGAAGGGCCAGCGCGTCTCTACCTGCACGGTGCCCGCTTGTCCGAATGCCGGACTTTGCGAATAGCGCAGCAGGTAGCGCAACTTACTCTTGTCGGTCTCTTGTTTGGGCGCATCTTCTTCCGCACCGTCCAGTCCGCTTCGCAGGATGTGGAGACCGGCGGGCAACGGCCATTGGAAGGATACGGCACGGTCGGCGACGACGGCTCCGTCCACTGGCGAGGGAGTGGCACGCATTTCGTGCATCAGTGTCGTATCGGAGAGTCTGACGGTTGCCTTTCCGGCAGTCTGCGCATGGGTGCAGACTGCCAGTAGGGAGAATAGGCTGATGGATAGTATTCTGTTCATGTATATAATCTAATGTATAGGTCGTTTCGACACACTGTCTACCGGTTTATTGGTAAGTACTTTAACGATTGGCTGTCTTGGGAAGCACCTTGCCCGGCACGTCGTGCAGTTTGGGGCGCGTCGGCCTGATGTGGTTCGTGTTCATGTATTGCTCGAGGATGTCGCGGTGTTGTTGCGCCACTTGCTCGTAGGCGTTTTCCATCATCAGGTTCCGGGTCTCTCCGCGGTCGTTCTTCATGTCGAAGAGTTGTTCGCGGTGTCTGCCTTTGTCGTACAGCACATACTTGTAGCGTTCGGTGCGCACCATCCAGCCGCGTGTCTTGCTTGCGTCGAAGCGTGTCTCGGTGATGATGTAATCCTGGTGGGGCGCTTGCGGGTTGCCTGCTTCGGCGATTGGGCGGAACGATTTTCCGGCAGCGCCTGCGGGCATCTTGGCGCCGGTCCAGTCGCAGATGGTGGCGTAGAAGTCGACGCCGTTGCTGATGAGCTGCGGTAACTGCTTGCCGGCGTGCTTCTTGCCGGGCAGGGTCACGATGAGCGGGATGTTCACCACTTCTTCGTAGAGGGCCGATTTCTGGTTCCAATGGTGGGCGCCTGTTCCGTCTCCGTGGTCGCTGGAGAAGATGACGACGGTGTTTTTCCACAGGTTGTTCCGGTCGATGGCATCGATAATCTTGCCGATTTCACGATCCACCTTCTCTACCAGGCGGTAGTAGGTGTAGCGGTACATCCGCCAGTCTTCGGGCGTGAAGTCGGCGGTGGGGTAGACGTTGAAGTTGTTGGCTCGTTCGCTTTCGATGACGTCGGCATCGTATGGATTCTTGGCGAAGTTGGCGGGCAGTCCCGGGCAGTCACGCAGTTCCGGCGTGCCGATGTTGCCGTAGGGCAGGTTCTGGCTGCGGGCATATTCGCAGACGTTGTGCGGATTGTCGAACGAGGCTACCAGGAAGAACGGTTTGTCGTGCTTTCCGGAGAGGAACTTCGCGCAAGCCTCGGCAAGCCCGTCGTCGCTGTGGTGGTATATCCGGTCGAAACCGTACTGCTTGTCGGGGACGTCGAGTTCGGGTACGTGCCACTTGCCGCCGTAGGCACATTCATATCCGGCGTTCTTGACGAGCGTCCCCAGTATCTGCGGCTTCAGGGAGTCGGGGAGCTGTGCGCCGTTCACCGACAAGCCTACCGCATCGGGATAACGCCCCGTGAACATCGCGCCGCGCGACGGGCCGCTGAGCGGCGCGGTGCAATAAGCGTTTTGGAACAGGATGCCTGCGGCGGCCAGCCTGTCCAGGTTGGGCGTGTGCAGGTCCGGGTTTCCGGCGCAGCTCATGGCGTTTGCCGTATGCTGGTCGGTGAAGATGTAGATGATGTTGGGGCGTTCGGCGGCGTATGCCATTGCCGGACTGAGTAGCGATAGGCAGGCTATCTGTTTCATTGAAATTTGTTTTACCATATGATTAGTCTTATTGAATTGTTTCTGAAATTGCTTTTTTCCCGTTTGCTAAATTACACTTTTTCCTCTAATTACGGCGGTTGTTAATGTCCTTTTTATTGTGCAGGATGTCCATTCGGTTGTCAATTTTGTCCAGCGGGCTTTTAATTTTGTGCTAAATGGTGGAAACTTTATTAAGAAGTTAACGGGAGTTATCGGGAGTTAGTGGCCAATAGTCTTGTTTACATAAGGCGGTAGTATCGGCCGATAACTCCTAACGGAGCGTAGCGGAGTGATAACTCCCGTTAACTCCCGATAACTCCTTCTTACTCCCCTTTCCTTGTTTCTCTCCTTGCTTTGCACTATCTTTGCCCGTCTAAAAAGAAAAGTGAATGATAGTTTGCATTGCCGAAAAGCCCTCAGTGGCGCGTGACATAGCCGATGTGCTCGGAGCGAAAGACAAGAGAGACGGATACATCGAAGGGAACGGATACCAGGTGACCTGGACGTTCGGACATCTCTGTACACTGAAAGAACCGCACGAATATACACCCAACTGGAAAGCGTGGAGTCTGGGCAGCCTGCCCATGGTGCCGCCCCGCTTCGGCATCAAGCTTATCAGTAACCCGACGTACGAACGCCAGTTCCACGTGATAGAAAACCTCATGCAGCACGCCGACATGATTATCAACTGCGGTGATGCCGGGCAGGAGGGAGAACTTATTCAGCGTTGGGTGATGCAGAAGGCCGGTGCGCGCTGTCCGGTGAAGCGCCTGTGGATTTCCTCGCTGACGGAAGAGGCCATCCGCGAGGGCTTTGCCAAGCTGCGTGATGCGTCCGACTTCCAGCCGCTGTATGAGGCAGGACTCTCGCGGGCCATCGGCGACTGGTTGCTGGGCATGAACGCCACCCGCCTGTACACCATGAAGTACGGACAGAACCGGCAGGTGCTCTCCATCGGACGTGTGCAGACGCCTACGCTGGCACTCATCGTGAACCGTCAGCTCGAGATACAGCACTTCGTCCCCAAACAGTACTGGGAACTGAAGACGGTGTACCGCGACACCACCTTCTCCGCCATTCTCCGCAAGAGCGATGAGGAGCTGGTGCTGGAAGCCGAAAAGCAGAAGGAAGGGGCTGCCGCCAAGGTCGCCAGACCCGAAGAGAACCGGGGCATAGAGCCTATTACCGACCGGGAACGCGGCACGGCGCTGCTGGAACAGATAAAGAACGCTCCTTTCACCATCACCAACGTCACCCGCAAGAACGGCAAGGAGGCCCCGCCCCGCCTGTTCGACCTGACTTCCCTGCAGGTGGAGTGCAACAAGAAGTTCGCCTTCTCCGCCGACGATACGCTGAAGACCATCCAGTCACTGTACGAGAAGAAGGTGGCCACCTATCCGCGTGTGGATACCACCTTCCTGAGCGACGACATCTATCCCAAGTGTCCCGGCATCCTGAAAGGCTTGCGCGACTATCAGACGCTGACCGCCCCGCTGGAAGGAACCACGCTGCCGAAGTCGAAGAAGGTGTTCGACAACTCGAAGGTGACCGACCACCATGCCATCATCCCTACCGGCCAGCCGGCGCAGAACCTGACGGACATGGAGCGCCGTGTGTTCGACCTGATTGCCCGCCGTTTCATCGCCGTGTTCTACCCCGATTGCCAGTTTGCCACGACCACTGTGATAGGCGAGGTGGAGCAGATAGAGTTCAAGGTGTCGGGCAAGCAGATACTGGCGCCCGGCTGGCGCGTGGTATTCGGCACGCCCTCGGCACAGGCGCAAGAAGAACGGGAGGAAAAAGGCGGCGAGGAAGAGAGCGTGCTCCCCGCATTCGTGGTGGGAGAGAGCGGCCCGCACCTGCCTGACCTGTACGAAAAGTGGACGCAACCGCCGCGTCCCTATACCGAAGCCACCTTGCTGCGTGCCATGGAGACCGCCGGCAAACTGGTGGACAACGACGAACTGCGCGACGCCTTGAAAGAGAACGGCATCGGACGCCCTTCCACCCGGGCCGCCATCATCGAGACGCTCTTCAAGCGCAACTACATCCGCAAGGAGAAGAAGAACCTGATAGCCACTGCCACGGGCGTGGAACTGATTCAGATTATCCACGAGGAACTGCTGAAGTCTGCCGAACTGACGGGCATCTGGGAGAAGAAACTGCGCGAGATAGAGAAACGTACCTACAACGCCGCGCAGTTCCTGGAAGAACTGAAGCAGATGGTTTCGGATATCGTGATGAGTGTCCTTTCCGACAACAGCAACCGCCGCATCACCCTGCAGGCTCCTGCACCGGAAAAGGGTAAGGGTGAGAAGGCTTCCGCTGCATCGGCATCCGCCGCCGATAAGCCGAAGAAAGAGCCGAAGAAAAGGACGCCGCGCAAGCCTGCGGCGAAGAAGGCGGAACAACCGGCTGATGCCGTGCAGCCTGCATCCGACACGCGTTCTGCTTCGGGTGTGCACCCGGCTTCTGCCGTACAGCCAGCCGATGCGTTGGTAGGGCAGCCTTGCCCACTTTGCGGAAAGGGAACGATTATCAAAGGAAAAACGGCTTACGGTTGCTCTGAGTGGAAGAGCGGTTGTACATTCCGTAAGCCGTTCGAGTAGGGCACACTCTCTTGAACAATATCAATAATTCAGGTGGAACCCGACAACTGCCTCAATGCCTTTGCGCAGGATATCCAGCGGGATGTTCTCGTTCGGAGAGTGGATGGCGTTGGACTCCAGACCGAATCCCATCAGGATGGTTTTTATCCCCAGTACTTGCTCGAAGGTGGAGATGATGGGAATGCTTCCGCCACGGCGCACGGCGAGTGGATGCTTTCCGAAGGCTTGGGCAAAACCCTTCTCGGCAGCCTGGTAGGCGGGTAGGGTGATGGGGCACACGTATCCCTGTCCGCCGTGCATGGGCGTGACTTTCACCTGTACGGTGTCGGGAGCGATGGACTTGATATAGTCGGCAAACAGTTGCGAGATTTTCTGATGCTCCTGATGCGGCACCAACCGGCACGACACTTTGGCGTATGCCTTGGAGGGCAGTACGGTTTTGGAGCCTTCGCCCGTGTATCCGCCCCAAATGCCGCATACGTCGAAAGACGGGCGGCAACTGTTGCGCTCCAGCGTGCTGTATCCTTTCTCGCCGGAGAGAGCGTTTACGCCGATTGCCTTCTTGTACTTCTCCTCGTCGAACGGGATGCGGGCTATCATGTCGCGTTCCGCTTGCGGCACCTCTTCCACATCGTCGTAGAAACCGGGGACGGTGATACGTCCGTCGGCATCCGTCACTTTGCCTATCAGCTGGCACAACACATTGATGGGGTTCGCCACCGCACCGCCGAAGTGTCCGGAGTGCAGGTCGCGGTTCGGCCCTGTCACCTCTATCTCCCAGTAGGCAAGGCCGCGCAGTCCGGTGGTCAGCGAGGGCAGGTCGGCACCCAGCATACTGGTGTCGGAAACGAGGATGATGTCGGCTTGCAGCAGCTCTTTGTGTTCGCGGCAGAAACTTTCGAGGCTGGGCGAACCGATTTCTTCTTCTCCTTCGAAGATGAATTTCACGTTGTGGTTCAGCAGGTTGTTTTTCACCAGGTATTCAAATGCCTTTACCTGGATGAACGACTGTCCTTTGTCGTCGTCTGCACCGCGTGCCCAGATATGGTCGTCGCGCACTTCCGGTTCGAAGGGGTTGCTTTTCCAGAGTTCCAGCGGTTCGGCGGGCATCACGTCGTAGTGGGCGTATACCAATACGGTCTTGGCCTGCGGGTCTACGGTCTTCTGCCCGAACACGATGGGGTTGCCTGCCGAGGGCATCACCAATGCCTCGTCCGCGCCTGCCGCCAGCAGCAGTTGCGCCCAGCGTTCCGCGCACGCCAGCATATCGTCGTGATGTTCGGGTTTGGCACTGATGCTGGGAATGCGGATAAGGCTGAACAGCTCTTCCAGCATCCGCGGTTCGTTGGTTGCGATGTATTGTTTCAAGTTTTCCATAATATATATGTATGTTTTAGGAACGGTTCTTTTATTTACGGAAGTTAGAGGAGTTATCACTTCGCTTTGTTTCGTTAGGAGTTAAAGGAGTAAAAGCCGATACTCTTGTGCCGGGGATGCTGTTGCAGAGGTATTGCCGTTGCAGAGGTATTGCCGTTGCAGAAACATTGCCGTTGCAGGAGTATTGGCTTTAACTCCTAAGCCGACTTGTCGGCTGATAACTCCCGATAACTCCCTTTTTATTATAATTGCGTTGTTCTGTCTATCAGGTAGAAATCGAGCAGCGTCATGGCTGCCATGGCTTCTACGATGGGTACGGCGCGTGGCAGCACGCACGGGTCGTGGCGGCCGCGGGCTTTGAGGGTGGTGTCTATGCCGTCCATGTTGACGGTGTGTTGCTCCATGAGCACGGTTGCCACCGGTTTGAAGGCCACGCGGAAGTAGATGTCCTGTCCGTTGCTGATGCCTCCTTGTATGCCGCCGGAGTGGTTGGTGCGCGTTTCGATGCGGCCGTGGTTGTTGAAGAACACATCGTTCTGTTCGGAACCTTTCATCTTCAGCCCTTTGAAGCCTTCGCCGTATTCAAAAGCCTTGGCAGCATTGATGCTGAGCATACCGGCGGCGAGGGCAGACTGGAGCTTGCCGTAAATGGGTTGTCCCAATCCGATGGGGCATCCCTTGACGACGCAGGTCACTACGCCGCCGATGGTGTCGCCTTCGCCCTTTACCTGGAAGATGAGTTCTTCCATCTCCTTGGCTTTCTCCGGGTCGGGGCAGCGTACCGGGTTGGTTTCAATCAGGTCGAGGTCGTAAGCGGTGTAGTCCTTTTCCAACTTGATGGGACCTACCTGTGAGGTGTAGGCCGTGATGCTGATGCCGAGCTGCCGCAGTGCCAGCTTTGCCAACGCTCCCGCCACTACGCGCGAGATGGTCTCGCGTGCCGACGAACGTCCGCCGCCGCGATGGTCGCGTATTCCGTACTTCACGTTATAGGTATAGTCGGCGTGCGAGGGGCGGTAGACTCCTTTCAGGTTGTTGTAGTCGTCGGAGTGCTGGTTCTCGTTCCATACGATGAACCCGATGGGGCATCCGGTGGACTTGCCTTCGAAGATGCCGGAGAGAAATTCCACTTTGTCCGCTTCCTTCCGTGCGGTGGTGATGCGTGACTGACCCGGACGGCGTCGGTCGAGTTCCGACTGCACGAAGTCCATGTCGATGCTGATTCCCGCCGGGAATCCGTCTATCACGCCGCCTATACCTTTGCCATGTGATTCTCCGAAACTGGTAAGGCGGAGAATATTGCCGAATGAGTTGAACATATCAATTGCTTTAATGGTTTATAATGAGGTCAATGCGCCGGTTCGTTTTGCCGATGATAGGCTTTGACTTTTTAAAGGTAACAATTATTTTTATAAAACGTTTCAAAAGTAGCAATAAATCTTTAGTTTTCCTGTTTTGAGCCACTTTGTTTGTCGGTTCAGGGGACGGTTTCCGTTGCCTTGGCCCATGTGGAAGCGCTTAGGGTATAAAGGAATTCTATAATCGCTATCTGAAAAAAAGAACATCTATTCTTTAGAAAAGACCTTGTATAAAGCTTCTAAAAACTGTTATTTTGCAACCGAAATAAAAAAGAGAATATTAACAACCCCTTAACTAACTATGCGGGAATTTATTAACTAAACAAGTATTCGTATGAAGAAGAATTTATTTTATTTATTTGCATTGATTTGTTCAATGAGTTTGTTTACTGCTTGTAGCGACGATGATGCGCCGGACTACTCTAAAGCTATTGAAGAAGAAATAGCCGGTAATTATAAAGGTACGTTGGACATCGAATTAGACGGAACAACAATCGCTTCCGATATGCCGAAGAACATAACTATCTCCAAAGCCGGAATTTCGGCAATCAATCTGCTGTTGGCTGATTTTAATCTGATGACTATGGATTTGGGTGATATCGAATTGAAGAATTGCCAACTGAGCCAGAAAGATAACTCGTATTCTTTCACCGGAACCCAATCCTTAAATATAGAAAAGTATCAGCTTAAGGCCGATGTGAATGCTAAGGGTACGATTGCGAACGGCAAGATTACTGTCCTGCTGGATATAACTGCCAATTTGGGCGGCGTATCTCAGAAGGTGGAGGTGACGTATGCAGGTACGAAGCTGACGGGGACGGAAAGCAGCGAAGCTTTAATCAAGAGTTTTACTTTTGATAGCGAGTTGGTAACAGAACAGCCGGTTATTGATGATGAAAAAGGTACGATTACTTTTAAGGTTAGCGATAAAGCTACAGAAAATGATTTGAAAGCCCTGAAACCTGTCGTTACAATTTCTGAAAAAGCTACAGTGACTCCTGCAAGTGGTGTAGCACAAGATTTTTCAGGAACAAAAAAGGTGACTTATACGGTGATTGCAGAAGATGGGACAGTGGCTACCTATTCGGTTTATGTTGCAGGAAAGAATACTGTTTTGTCTTATGACTTTGAAGAGTGGGAAGATATAGCAGGTTCGATGTATGCAGAACAAGTATATAAATTACCTATTGGTGGTCCTTGGGGGTCTACAAATGATGGTGTAACTGCAATTAAAGGTATGATGTCTACCAGTTTTCCAGAATGGAGTGAGGTTTTAAAATATGCCGTAGAACCGGGTACTGATGCTAAATCTGGTAGCACTTCTGTTGTTATTAGAACATTGGATACTGTACTTCCTGGTCAGGCTTCTGTCCTGCAAGATATATTTGGAATCCCGCGTAATACTGCCGGTAGTTTGTTTTTGGGTACATTCAGTACTGATATGGATGACAAACTTGCCAGTACGAAGTTCGGAATAGAGTATACTGGCGGTAAACCGTTGACCTTTTCAGGTTGGTATAAATATATACCTGGAAAGACTTATAGAAATGACAAGGGGGAAATCGTTGCAGATAAGGTAGATAAGTGTGATATTTATGCGGTATTGTATGAGGCTGTTGATGAAAACGGACAGGAAGTTACTCTAATAGGCGGTTCAAATAAAGAAGAAAACAAGAATTATGTAATAACCGATTCTCCATATATTGTCTTAAGAGCTCAGTTGGAGGATAAAACAGAAAAAGCCGATTGGACATATTTTGAGATACCTTTCTCAGAGATAAATAATAAGTCTTTTGATTCAAACAAACAGTATAAGATTACTTTCGTTTGTACTTCAAGTGAGGAAGGAGCTACTTATAACGGTGCTCTGGAAAGTATACTGACGGTTGATGACTTCAAAATCTTGACTGATGCAAAATAATTGATAGGCACTTGCACAAAACTCCGGAGGTTTACTTTCAAAACCCCTGGAGTTTGCTCCCGAAATGCCGGGAGTTTATATGCAAAATGCCTGATGTTATAAGGAAAAACTCCCGGAGTTTTAGTAGTAAACTCCGGGAGTTTTTTTATTCTTTCCTCTTGCACCGATGATAATCTATTTGATGGCTTGCCATCATCTATATGACTTTCTTTCCTGCCCAACTATTCTGTTTGTTATTATTTTTCTCATTCAAAAAGGTTCCGATACCATCTCTTCTACCCCATCCAGAACCCCTTCTGAACGGGGATTTTGTCCGGCACCGGGGAACGGGTCGTTCCCCACCGGGGAACACCGCCTTCGGCACCGGGGAACCCTGCCTTCCCCGGTGCCGGACAAAGGGGGCGGTTACGAGGGGAATGAGTATGTAAAGAAAAAATCCCTTATACCGAGCTCACGTTATTTATGGTAAGAAACATTGTTTGATACACGTTGTTTGTTTTTGCAATATAAATTGTATCTTTGTCATACTTACAATGAAGAGATTATGATTAGAAAGCTTAAAATGTATAACGTAATGGGATTTGAAACTTTCGAAAACCCGTTTCCGTTTCCGCAAGTGACCGTTATTATCGGTAAAAATGATACTTGTAAGACTGCATTGTTGAAGATGATTTATTCTGTAGGTAAAACGACAGAGTTGTATACGAAGCAAACTATGCACAATTCAGCCGCTTCGTTCAAGAATATTATCTCCAAGAAGCTTTCTGATGTATATGCTCCCAAAAGAAACGGTTTGAGTGATATTGTGCGGAAGAACGGCACTCCTAAAAAACTGTTCGTGGAGGCGGCGTTTGATGGAAAAGTGTCGGGCGTAAGTTTTTCTTTCGGAATGGATACCCGTACTGCCATTACGGATGTGAACATTGTGAATGGAGAGAGCGGAAAAAATTCCAATTATATCTTTGTTCCGGCGAAAGAGGTAATAACGGCTTTCAATGCGATAAAAGCCATTGCACGCCAGTTCTTTTTCCCGGGATATGACGACACGACATTGGACCTTATCGATTTGCTGGATATTCCTGTAGTGCAGGGAGAGGCCGGTATCGAATTTCAGGATATACTGAAGAAAATGTCTGAAATGTTTTCGGGCGAATTAAAGCAAGTGGAAAATACGGAGCGTTTTGTCTTTAAGAAAGGGAATACGGAATTTGCTCTTCCGCTGACGGCAGAGGGAGTGAAGCATATCGGTATATTATCCACGTTGATTCAAAACAGGCAACTGAATGGGGATTCGGTGCTGATTCTTGATGAGCCGGAAGATAATCTGCATCCCGGTGCAATCCGCTCGTTGGTGAAGATTATTTCTGCACTTGGAAAAAGGGGAGTACAGGTCTTTGTCACCACCCACAGCTATTTTGTGCTGAAGCAATTACACATCGAAGCACGTTTCAACGAAATGGATGTGATGTGTTGCTCGTTGAAGAGAAATGGCTGTGGAGCTGTAGATGCCTTTTTCAGTAATTTGAAAGAGGGTTTACCGGAAAACTCTATTATTGACGAGAGTATGGCTATGTACGACGAAGACATCAACCTTGATTTAAGAGTGTGATTATGGCTGGTTTTACAGAAAGCGGGATTACTTTGGATTTTCCCACAGACAGTTGGTTCCGGTTTGAAGGAACGAAGCCTCATAGTGATATAAGTTGTTTCGGATTTAAAGAAATGGATGCTTGTTGGGTGGACGAGGAACAAGGTGTGTTCTATGCCATAGAACTGAAAGACTATACAGAAACAGGAAGTCTGGGCGATGATAATGTGGCTAAGCGTAAATGGAATATAGCTAAAAAGGTGGTTGATACAATGCAGATGTTTTTATCGGCAAAATATCAGAATACGTTTGGAAAAGAGTTGGAAAGCGAGAAGAGGATTGATTTGCATAGTACTTGTCGGGAAACTCGTTTTATTACGATTATAAATGTGCCGGAAAGTTCGAAAGACTATATGGGAGCATTCAAGGATAGTTGTTTGAGCATTCTTAAAGGATATGCCAAAGTTTGGGATAATACTCGTATTATTGTGATGAGTTATGAACAGGCGAAAAGGAAATTGCCTTTTGTAAAGTGATTGATAATCAAATGCACTGTTGGGGTGTGTATAAATAATACGTCAGAACGGAGGACTGATTTGAGGAATGTCCGTGGTTCTGACGTATTATTTGTTATCTATTATCTATTTAGAACGCATATCCGAACCCTAAGTTCAGATAAATGGGATACATATTGAACGTTACCGTGTCGAAGTCTTTCTGGAAGATGTCGTTCAGTCCCCACGTCACGTCGGCGTGTACGGTGAGGTGCTTGAATGCTTTCCACGCGCCGCCGAACTGGATGCCCCATTGGAACTTGCGCAGGTCGTCGGAGAAATCGTAGGTAGCGATGCTTTCACCCGTGAACTCCACTTTGGAACCGGTCTGGTCGGGGGTACGCAGGTGCCCTTCGTAGACGTGTCCTGAGAAGTTGCCTTCCAGCAGATAGGAGAAGTAAGGACCGGCCGATACCGTCCAACGCTCGCTGATGCGGTAGTCGGCAAGGATGGGGATGGTGAGGTAGGAGTTCTTCACTTTGGTTTTGACTCCACCCGTCCAAAGGCCTGCCAGCTCTCCGCCGTTGGTGTTGATAATCTTCATGCCATAGTTCTTCACGGTGGCTTCGGTGGTCATGTTCTTGTTCTCCAACCGCAGGCCGAGCGTGAGTCCCCACTTTTTCTTCGCGTCGAACCATTTGGTGGCGTTGCCTTCGATGGCGATGGCGATGCCCGGCGCGTAACTGTCAATCTTGCGTATCTCCTCGGGCAGGGGGATGGGCGATGTGCCGCCGATGTTGAACCCGGCTTTGATGCCGTATTCCCAACCGTGCAGGTAGGAGTTGATAAGACTTTTGTTTCTCTCTTCTTGTGCCTGTGCGCCGACGGCCATTGCCAGCAGCACGGCTATCGTGCAGATAAAATGATGCTTCTTCATAATGTGTTATAATCAGATTTCTTCGCTTATAAGTTCTAACTCGTCTATGCACAATGTGCTGCCGACAGCCCCCTTGAAGTATGCGCCGTCTACGCTGGAAGAGAAGACGATGCCCAGCTTGTATTTTCCGTCGCGCAGTTTGGTGCTGTCTATCACTTTGCCGTTTTGGGGGATGAAATCGATGCTGAACGGGGTCCATTCATTGGTGTCGGTGGCTTCTTCTTCGCTGATGCGGGCAAGGGAGACGATGCTCGGTGAGTTGAAGCGGTGGTCGCCGTCCAGCATGAAAGAGTTCTCTTCGGCCTCGTACAGCATGGCATAAATGTCGAAACGGTCTTTCTTGTCCGTTTGCGCTTTGCCTTCATCGGTATAGACCGCTCCTGCCTTGTACTTGTAGTAGCCTTTCAGCCTTACGGGACGTCGGTAATACTGTATGCCGAATCTGGTGGCACGCAAAGGGTCTTTCAGTGCGTTCGACAGGTCGAAAGAACCGATAAACAGGTTTCCGGCGGCGATGTACATCTTCACCATGGCTCCGAAACTGCCCGTGTCGCAGGTGGTCAGTTTCAGCCCCTTGCCGATGTAGCCGTCGGCAATCTGTTGCGTTGGATAGCCGGTGCGGTTGTCCGTCATGCTGGTGAGCTTGTAGCCCGGGTTGCCGCTCGACCATTGCACTACGCGCGAGACGTTGGTGGAGGTGCCGGGGGTAAATTCGTAGAAGATGTCGTATTCGGTACCGGCGGAAGGAAGCAGGTCCTCGAAATGGAAACTCTCCGGCAGTTCGGCCTGTATGACCTTTACGGTATAGGTGGAGGTCCACTCTCCGTCTTCGGAAGTCACGGTGAAGGTGCGCGAGTGCGATTCGTTGCTGAAGTCGTAATTGTTCAGGATGTCGTTCGGCAGATGCTCGTTCGCCTTGAGGGTTGCGCCGGCGGGCAGCGTAAACAGCAGTTGCTGCCTAGACAGGTCGGCTCCCTTATGCACATATATGTTTATTTCTTTCGAGTCACTGTTGATGTGAGCCAATTGTACATCTTCGCCCGTACAGGCATCAATGGCCGCCTCTGAATTGAGCGCTTCATCCTGTATGCAGGACGAGGCGGCGAGGACGAACATGAAGGCAGTAGTCCACTTTCTTAAATCCATATATTTCTTTTTTGAATGTTGATAATTTGATATAGTTTAGCAGTCTGCAAAAATACTGCTATTATTTTGTAATAACGGGTATGAGGTGAAAAAAGTACGTAAAACTCTGTAATTTCTTTGTTATTCCGTATGTGAATATATACGACAGTACCCTAATTCATGGTTGTCATTACCATTCGTCGTTGCAAGTTTCTCCGATGTACCTTCTTGTAGTATTTTCATGTACAATGAGTTAATAAACAGTTAAATTGTATTTTTATTGCAAAATTAGCATTACTGAGGCGTTGAACGGATAAAATAATTTTTTAAGTTTGAAGTCGGATTACAATAATTGCATAAATATATTTTCTATGATACGAGATTTTTGGGTAAAGAATTATCTTTCCATTCGTGATAAACAGGCGTTGAGTTTCTTGGCTAAAGGGCCTTCTTCGGAACTTGTGACAGAGGTTGCCGAAGGTGTATTCTTGTACAAGTTAGGAATTTTGTATGGCTCTAATGCTTCTGGAAAATCGAATATGTTGATTGCCTTGAATGAGGTTTTCCGTTTGCTGGTGTTGCCAAAATCTGATGCGACCCAAAAAATTAGTGGTAGCATTCCTTTTGTTCTCACTAAAGATGAACCGATTCAGATGCACGTGTCATTTTATGCAAATGGCATTAGATATGACTATGATGTTGAGTTTAATGATCAATATATTCTAAGTGAGAGCCTATATTACTATCCGAACAAATCAAAGTCATTGTTTTATGAGCGTATGTTTATTGGTGATAATGTGCAGGCGGAAATCAAGTTCGGGGCAAGTCTTAAACTGCTTGTCAGGACACAAGACAGTATCCGCGAAAACACTTTGAATAATCATAGTGTTTTGTCTGTCTGTAGAAAAGCTGCTTTGAAGGAAGATATTGCTCCATTCAATATTCTTCATGGCTGGGTTATGGAAAATTATCACGATGTAGATGGTGATGTGGAAAAGGGACTTGTCGAAATCCTAAAAGATGCTTATAGTAATCCGAAAAAGCGTAAATTCTATAATATGATGCTTCAAAAAGCAGATTTGAACATCTTGGAATATAGGCCTATTGTAGAAGATCGTTTTGTACCTAACGAGTTCCGCGAACGTATCCAAAAGGAAAATATTTCAGAAGAGGTGAAAGAATTGTTGCTTAAGCCTACCTCGGACTCTGTTGCATTTGTCAATCACTCAATGAATGGGGATTTTGACATTCCTCTTAAATGGCAGTCGCAAGGTACTCAAAAATATATGCATATTTTAGGAGCATTATATGATATGGTAACAGGTTCCCATGTATATTATCTTGACGAATTAGGTGAGGATTTACACTATGATTTGTTATACTATTATCTTAATGTCTTTATTTTCAATTCCGAGAAATCACAGTTGATTATCACCAGCCAAGAAACTACACTTCTTTCTCAGGATTTGATTAATGAAAATAGAGGTGTAGTATGGTTCGTGGAGAAGAACAAAGAGACCGCTTCGTCGGAATATTTTCGTGGTGACTCTTTTGGGTTGCACAAGAACTTGTCTCTTTATAACTCTTATCGCATTGGCCGTTTGGGAGCAAAGCCGGAATTAGGTAGCATTTTTATAAATCTGGAGGACTGATATGGGAACATTACGACAAACAGCACTTATCTTGGGTGAAGGTCCTACGGAATTTTTCTACTTCAAGTCTTTATGCGATGTGTTCAAACGTTTGACCATTAAGCCGGATTATCCCAAGCATACAAATATCAAGGAACTTGATGCAAAGATTGCAGATGGTGTGGCGATGGGTTACAACCATATCTTCTGTATTATTGATATGGATACGAAAAATGAGGAACCGGAACGTTCTCAATATAGAAAATTGAAGGACAAATACGCCAAACCAATCAATAAACCAAAGAAAGGCATATGCTGTAAGGTTGAGTTCTTTGAGACCCATCGTTGTACGGAACTGTTTTTCCTTTACTATTTCCGATACACATCACGTCCATACGAGAATCAGGAATCGTTGTTAAAAGAATTGAACCAGTGCGTGAAATACCAAAAAACGATTGACTTCTTTATTAAGAGTAAGGGATTGCATGGCTATTTGGAACGAAACGGAGGTCGTCTTGATGATGCTGTTGCCAATGCTTATCGTTCATTGGAAGAAAGAAAAACGAATGGTAGGGATTACACTTACTCTGAACTTGGACGATTGATAAAAGTATTGGAAACATTATAGTGCTCAAATAGAACCTTTTATTTCTTTTTTGAATGTTGATAATTTGATATAGTTTAGCAGTCTGCAAAAATACTGCTATTATTTTGTAATAACGGGTATGAGACGAAAAAAGTACGTAAAACTCTGTAATTTCTTTGTTATTCCGTATATCTTTGCATGACTATCGGACAAAAAAATATGTATCATATATCATGACTGAGACAGAAAGGAAAGAGATAATCGCTTTGGTGCGGCGCGAGGTGGTTCCCGCCATCGGTTGTACGGAACCCATTGCCGTCGCCTTGTGTGTGGCGAAAGCGACCGAGACCTTAGGGACGAGGCCTGAAAAGATAGATGTACTGCTGAGTGCCAATATCCTGAAAAACGCGATGGGGGTCGGCATTCCGGGAACGGGGATGATCGGGTTGCCCATTGCCGTCGCTTTGGGGGCGTTGATAGGCAAGTCGGAATATCAGCTGGAGGTGCTGAAAGAGAGCAATCCCGCTGCCGTGGAGGAGGGGAGACGCTTCATCGGCGAAAAACGTATCAGCATAGCGCTGAAAGAGCATATCACGGAGAAACTCTATATCGAGGTGTGCTGCGAGGCGGCAGGCGACAAGGCAGTTGCCGTCATAGCCGGTGGGCATACTGACTTTGTTCACATAGCCCACAACGCGGACGTACTGCTAAGCAAGCAGGATGCCGGCAGCGGGGAAACGGAAGAACAGACCGTAGACCTGACCTTGCGCAAAGTGTACGATTTTGCCATGACGGCCCCGCTGGACGAAATACGCTTCATCCTTGAGACGGCCCGTCTGAATAAAGCGGCTGCCGAACGCTCTTTCGACGGGAACTACGGTCACGGGCTGGGCAGGATGCTGCGTGGTACGTACGAACATAAGATTATGGGCGACAGTGTCTTCTCGCATATCCTCTCTTATACGTCCGGTGCCTGCGATGCCCGTATGGCGGGTGCCATGATACCGGTGATGAGCAATTCCGGAAGCGGCAACCAGGGCATTTCCGCCACATTGCCCGTGCTGGTCTATGCCGAGGAAAACGGCAAGTCGGAGGAAGAGCTGGTCCGCGCCCTTATGCTCAGCCATCTGACTGTGATTTATATCAAGCAAAGCCTGGGACGCCTGTCTGCCTTATGTGGTTGCGTGGTGGCTGCCACGGGGTCCAGCTGCGGCATCACGTGGCTGATGGGGGGCACTTACGAGCAGGTGACCTTTGCCGTTCAGAACATGATTGCCAATCTTACGGGAATGATTTGCGACGGTGCCAAGCCCAGTTGCGCTTTGAAGGTGACTACCGGCGTCTCTACTGCCGTCCTTTCAGCCATCATGGCGATGGAGAACCGTTGCGTCACCTCCGTCGAAGGCATTATTGATGAAGATGTTGACCAGAGTATCCGTAACCTGACGAAGATAGGCTCCAAAGGAATGGACGAAACGGACAGGCTGGTGCTGGAGATAATGACGGGGAAATGAGTGGTGGTGCGTCGTAGACGCAGGATATCTCAGTCGTATATTTAGGGTACCTCAGTCGTATACAGAGATAGCCTAAGTATACGACTGAGATACCCTACGCCTACGACCGATAGAGAGGGGGGATTTCTTCCTTATCAATGGCAGCAACCGTCGCCACATCCGTGGTCGCCGCAGTCGCCTCCACAGTCGCCGCAGCTGCATCCGCCTCCGCATCCGCCGCTCATCATGCGTGCCATTTCTGCCAGTTCGTCGTTGGTGGCAGGGCGGTTTTCGGTGATTTCACCTACGAAGTTCAGGTCGCAACCTGCCAAGGGATGGTTCATGTCCATTACCACCACGTCTTCTTTTACTTCTACCACGCTTCCGTTGATGCGTTGTCCTTCCGAGGTCATCAAAGGAATGACGGCGCCTTCCACTACGCGTTCGCTGTCGAACTTGCCTTCTATCTCGAAGATGTTTTTCGGAAGGTCGATGACGTGTTCGTCGTCATATTCGCCGTAAGCCTCTTCGGCTTTGATGGTAAAGTCGAACTTGTCGCCCTTCTTCAGGTCTTTCACCTGATTCTCGAAGGCTTCCAATGTCAGCCCCAGTCCGGAGATGAACTGGAACGGGTGCTCTGCGGGCGCTTCTTCGGTGAATTCTTTCTCTCCGTTTTCAATCGTGTATAGCTTGTATGCTAAAGTGATGTACTTGTTTTCTACTGTTTCCATTCTCTTTCAATTTAATAGTTTATGTATGAGTGGGCGAAGATACGAATATTTTGTGTGACTGCTCATCCTCTGTTCTTATTTTTTTGCTTATCTTAGTCGCTTCAAAACTGCGACTATCTTTAATTTAATGAGATATGGGGAATCCGGTTTTGTTTCGATATTTAGTCTTTGAGTGCGGTTTTCTTACGATTATTCATATTTATCTTATTTTTTTCTTCGATTTGTTTGCAGTTTATAAAAAAGCCCTTACCTTTGCCACGTCGATTGAAATAACAAAGAAAGATAAAATTATGGAACTACATACAACTATCAACCTGGCAGTCCTGCATATTATTCGCGTCGTGGTGGTGGCATCAAGAGCGTGAGAAAGGTTGTGTATGTATTCGTATGATAAAAATATTTATGAAAAGCCTTTCTCATTAACGGTGGGAAAGGCTTTTCGGTTTTTATGGATTCAAAAGCATAAGGATATAAAAAACTTGAGATAAAATGAAGCATCAGTTACGCAGTTCGTTCAGCACGCAAGGTCGCCGTATGGCAGGAGCCCGCGCATTATGGGTAGCCAACGGCATGAAGAAAGAACAGATGGGCAAGCCCATCATCGCGGTAGTCAATTCTTTTACCCAGTTCGTGCCGGGTCATGTGCATCTGCACGAGATAGGGCAGTTGGTGAAGGAGGAGATAGAGAAACAAGGCTGTTTTGCCGCCGAATTCAATACGATTGCCATCGACGACGGCATCGCGATGGGACACGACGGTATGCTCTACTCGCTGCCTTCACGCGACATCATAGCCGACAGCGTGGAGTATATGGTGAATGCGCACAAGGCGGACGCGATGGTCTGCATCAGCAACTGCGACAAGATTACCCCGGGTATGCTCATGGCTGCGATGAGGCTGAACATCCCTACGGTGTTCGTCTCCGGCGGACCGATGGAAGCCGGCGAGTGGAAGGGACAGCACCTCGACCTGATTGATGCGATGATAAAATCGGCCGATGAGAGTGTAAGCGACGAGGATGTCGCCAAGATTGAACAACACGCTTGCCCCACTTGCGGCTGCTGCTCGGGGATGTTCACCGCCAACTCCATGAACTGCCTGAACGAAGCCATCGGGCTGGCGTTGCCGGGAAACGGTACGATTGTGGCTACCCACGAGAACCGTAAGCAACTGTTTAAGGATGCCGCTCGGCTGATTGTCGAGAACGCTTATAAATATTATGAGGAAGGAGACGAAAGCGTGCTTCCCCGCAGCATAGCCACCCGTGAGGCTTTCCTGAATGCCATGACACTGGACATCGCGATGGGCGGGTCCACCAATACGGTGCTTCACCTGCTGGCTGTGGCGCATGAGGCGGGGGCGGACTTCACGATGGACGACATCGATATGCTCTCGCGCAAGACTCCCTGCCTGTGTAAGGTGGCTCCCAATACCCAGAAATACCATGTGCAGGACGTGAACCGTGCCGGTGGCATCGTGGCTATCATGGGCGAACTTGCCAAGGGCGGGTTGGTGGACACTGCCGTACGCCGCGTAGACGGAATGACGTTGGCGGAGGAGATAGACCGCTATTGCATTACCAGCCCGAATGTTTGCCAGGAAGCAATCAGAAAGTATACCAGCGCTGCTGCCGGAAGGTTCAACCTGGTACTCGGTTCGCAGGACGCTTATTATAAGGAACTGGATACGGACCGTGCCGAAGGTTGCATCCGTGATTTGCAACACGCATACAGCAAGGATGGCGGTCTGGCTGTGCTGAAAGGAAATATCGCTCAGGACGGTTGCGTGGTGAAGACTGCCGGAGTGGACGAAAGCATCTGGAAGTTCACCGGCCCTGCCAAAGTGTTCGACTCGCAGGAAGCTGCGTGCGATGGCATTTTGGGCGGGAAGGTTGTCAGCGGCGATGTAGTGGTCATCACCCACGAAGGTCCGAAGGGCGGACCGGGTATGCAGGAGATGTTGTATCCTACCTCTTATATCAAATCCCGCCATTTGGGCAAGGAGTGTGCGCTGATTACCGACGGACGTTTCAGTGGTGGCACGTCGGGACTGAGCATCGGGCATATCTCTCCCGAAGCCGCTGCGGGCGGTAATATCGGCAAGATTCAAGACGGCGACATCATCGAGATAGACATTCCGAACCGGGCTATCAACGTGAAGCTGACGGACGAGGAACTGGCGGCACGTCCTATGACCCCGCTGACGCGTGACCGTCAGGTGTCGAAAGCGTTGAAAGCGTATGCCAGTATGGTAAGTTCGGCGGATAAGGGAGCGGTGAGATTAATAGACTAAAGGAGTTGGAAAGAAGGAGTTAAAAGGAGTTATCGGGAGTTAGAAGGAGTTAGAGGCCGATACTCAGGTTTGTGTAGGTAGGTTTTAATACTCAAGCCTGCGTGGATGGATGAACAAAGTCATATTTGCAGAAGTATCGGCTTTTAACTCCTGACGGAGCGAAGTGGAGTGATAACTCCCTTTAACTCCCGATAACTCCCTTAATAAAGAATGAATGAGAATGGAAAATTTAATAACAGGTGCAGAAGCACTGATGCGTTCGCTGGAACATCAGGGAGTAAAGACCATTTTCGGATATCCGGGCGGTAGCATCATGCCGGTATTCGATGCTTTATACGACCATCGGAAAAATCTGAACCATATCCTGGTTCGTCACGAACAGGGAGCTACTCATGCCGCACAAGGCTTTGCGCGTGTGTCGGGCAAGGTGGGCGTATGCCTGGTCACCAGCGGACCGGGGGCGACGAATACCATTACGGGGATTGCGGATGCCATGATAGACAGTACGCCGATTGTTGTCATTGCCGGACAGGTGGCTACGGGTTTTCTTGGGACAGATGCCTTTCAGGAAGTGGATCTGGTAGGTATCACGCAACCTATCACGAAATGGAGCTATCAGATTCGCCGTGCGGAAGATGTGGCGTGGGCGGTGGCACGCGCTTTCTATATCGCACAGAGCGGACGTCCCGGTCCGGTCGTGCTGGACTTTGCCAAGAATGCGCAGGTGGACAAGACGGAGTATGCCCCTACCAAGGTGGACTACGTGCGGAGTTATCTGCCCGTGCCCGAAGTGGAGCCGGAGGCTATACGGCAAGCTGCCGATTTGATTAATGCGGCGGAACGTCCGTTGGCATTGGTGGGGCAAGGCGTGGAACTGGGCAATGCGCAGCAAGAGCTCCGTGCTTTCATCGAAAAGGCGGATATGCCTGCGGGATGTACGTTGCTGGGACTCTCTGCGTTGCCTACGGCACATCCCTTGAATAAGGGTATGCTGGGTATGCACGGTAATCTGGGACCGAACATCAATACCAATAAATGCGATGTGCTGATTGCGGTGGGGATGCGCTTCGACGACCGTGTCACGGGAAACCTGGCCACTTATGCACCCCAGGCAAAGGTAATCCATTTCGATATCGACCCGGCCGAGATAAACAAGAATGTAAAGACGGATGTCGCTGTATTGGGCAACTGCAAGGAAACCCTTGCGGCAGTGACCGCATTGCTGAAACCGGCCGGACATAAGGCATGGCTGGAGAGTTTTCTGCCTTACGAACAGGTGGAAGAGGAGAAGGTGATTCGTCCCGAACTGCATCCGGCAGGTGATGCCCTGAGTATGGGTGAAGTGGTGCGTGCCGTCAGTGAGGCCACGAACAATGAAGCGATTCTGGTGACGGACGTCGGTCAGAACCAGATGATGTCTGCACGCTACTTTAAATATAGTAAGGAACGCAGCATTGTCACTTCCGGCGGTTTAGGAACAATGGGCTTCGGGCTTCCTGCCGCTATCGGTGCCACTTTCGGGCGTCCCGACCGTACGGTATGCGTCTTCATGGGCGATGGCGGTTTGCAGATGAACTTGCAGGAACTCGGCACGGTAATGGAACAGAAAGCTCCCGTCAAGATGATTTTGCTGAACAACAATTTCCTTGGGAATGTCCGCCAATGGCAGGCCATGTTCTTCAACCGGCGTTATTCGTTCACTCCGATGATGAACCCTGACTATATGAAGATTGCCGCTGCCTACGGAATACCGTCGCGCCGGGTAATGGGGCGTGAAGAGTTGCAGGCCGCCATCGCCGAGATGATTGCGACAGACGGCCCGTTCCTGCTGGAGGCTTGTGTGGAAGAAGAGGGGAACGTGATGCCGATGACCCCTCCGGGCGGCTCTGTGAACCAGATGTTATTGGAATGCTAATAGAATTTTGAATTTTGAATTATGAATTATGAATGGGCGCGTGATTATCTTACCAACTCATCGTTCTCGATTCATCGTTCTCAATTCAAAATTCATAATTCATAATTCATAATTACTTTATGACTGACAAGACATTATACACGATTATCGTCCATTCGGAAAACTTTGCAGGTTTGCTGAATCAGGTGACAGCTGTGTTCACCCGTCGGCAAATCAATATCGAAAGTCTGAATGTTTCCGCATCCTCTATCAAGGGGGTACACAAATATACCATTACCGCCTGGACGGACAAGGATACCATCGAGAAGGTGACAAAGCAAATCTCCAAAAAGATAGATGTGCTGCAGGCGCACTATTTCACGGACGATGAAATCTACCAACATGAGATTGCGCTGTACAAGATAACGACTTCCATATTGGAAGGGAAGCCGGAAGTCTCCAAGATTATCCGCAAGCACAACGCACGCATCGTGGAAGTGAACCCCGTGTTCTCCATCGTGGAGAAGAACGGAATGAGCGAAGAGATAACCAATCTCTATGACGAACTGCGTGCTTTGGAGTGCGTGCTCCAGTTTGTGCGTTCCGGACGTGTTGCCATCACGACGAGCTGCTTCGAACGTGTCAACGAATACCTGGCAGACCGTGAGGCGAGATATCGTCAAAGTAAAAAACAGGAGGAGCAATGAACGGGAATAATAAAGTCGGTACTTATAGGTTTGTAGCAGAACCGTTTCATGTGGACTTCACCGGCCGCCTGACAATGGGTGTGCTTGGCAACCATTTGCTGAACTGTGCAGGCTTCCACGCCACGGAACGCGGTTTCGGCATTGCAACCCTGAATGAGGACAACTACACCTGGGTGCTTTCGCGGCTTGCCGTCGAACTGGAGGAGATGCCCTACCAATACGAAGACTTTTCTGTCCAGACGTGGGTGGAGAATGTATACCGTCTCTTTACCGACCGCAACTTTGCCATTATCGACAAAGACGGGAAGAAGATAGGATATGCGCGTTCCGTATGGGCGATGATTAGCCTTAACACCCGCAAGCCAGCCGACCTGCTGGCCTTGCATGGCGGCAGCATCGTGGACTATGTGTGCGACGAACCCTGCCCCATCGAAAAGCCTTCACGCATCAAAGTGAACGCTGCGGAGCCGGTCTCTTCGCTGGTTGCCCGATACAGTGACATTGATATCAACGGGCACGTGAACAGCATCCGCTATATTGAGCATATTCTCGATTTGTTCCCGATAGAACTGTATAAAGAGAGTCGTATCCGCCGTTTTGAGATGGCGTATGTGGCCGAGAGCTATTACGGTGACGAACTTTCTTTTTATAAAGATTACGTAGGTGACGGCACGTATGTTGTAGAAGTAAAAAAGAACGGCGGCGAGGTGGTTTGCCGTTCTAAAGTGATATTTGTAGAAAAATAATTTATTAATCAATTAGTTGGCATAAGCCACAAATAAAAATTTAAACAAGAAAATGGCACAATTGAATTTTGGCGGTGTTATTGAGAATGTGATGACCCGCGAAGAATTTCCTTTGGAAAAAGCACGTGAGATTTTGAAGGATGAGACAATCGCAGTTATCGGTTACGGTGTACAAGGTCCCGGTCAGGCTTGCAACCTGCGCGACAATGGCTTCAACGTAATCGTAGGCCAGCGTCAGGGCAAGACGTTCGAGAAAGCTGTGGCAGACGGATGGGTGCCGGGTGAAACCCTGTTCGGCATCGAGGAGGCTTGTCAGAAAGGTACGATTATCATGTGCCTGTTGTCGGACGCAGCTGTAATGTCCGTATGGCCTACGCTCAAACCGTATCTGACTCCCGGAAAGGCTCTTTACTTCTCCCATGGTTTCGCTATTACCTGGAGCGACCGTACGGGTGTGGTTCCTCCTGCCGATATCGATGTCATCATGGTTGCTCCCAAGGGATCGGGTACGTCACTTCGTACGATGTTCCTCGAAGGCCGTGGTCTGAACTCTTCTTACGCTATCTATCAGGATGCTACCGGCAAGGCTATGGACCGTACGCTGGCATTGGGTATCGGTATCGGTTCCGGCTATCTGTTTGAGACCACTTTCATCCGTGAGGCCACTTCCGACCTGACCGGCGAACGCGGTTCGCTGATGGGTGCTATCCAGGGATTGCTGTTGGCGCAGTACGAGGTTTTGCGTGAAAACGGCCATACTCCGTCGGAGGCATTCAACGAAACGGTTGAAGAGCTGACGCAGTCATTGATGCCGCTGTTCGCAAAGAACGGTATGGACTGGATGTATGCCAACTGTTCCACTACCGCCCAACGCGGCGCACTCGACTGGATGGGTCCATTCCACGATGCCATCAAACCGGTTGTACAGAAACTGTATCAGAGCGTCAAGTCAGGCAACGAGGCTCAGATTTCCATCGACAGCAACTCCAAGCCCGACTATCGTGAGAAACTGAACGAAGAGCTGAAAGCATTGCGCGAGAGCGAAATGTGGCAGACGGCCGTAACGGTACGCAAGCTCCGTCCGGAGAACAACTGATTGCCGGCGGACGTCCGGAAATAATACTTCCAGGCACGAACGGCGCGAATTGGCAGTGTGTCGAAATTCACCTTATGACACACTTCCCTTTCGCGTAGTCCGTGCCTGATTTTTATCCGCTTCTGCGCGTCATTTGCTGTATTCGCTTGGGTTCACTCCGAACTGTCTCTTGAAACTCTTTGAGAAGTGGGACAGCGTGCTGAAGCCTGTCATGTCCGCTATCTCGGAGATGGTATATTTCCCTTCCTTGATTTGTTCGGCGGCGCGGTTCAGCTTATAGGTCTTGAAGAATACGCTGGGATTTTCGCCTGTCAGTCCCTTTACCTTGTAGTAGAACTTGGTACGTGAGATTTTCAGCAGTTCGGTCATGCGTGCCACGTCCAGTTCCGGATTGGAAAGCTCGGCCTCCATGAGGCGATAGAGTTCTGTCATGAATGCGTTGTCTTGCGGGGAGAGCACGTTTTCCGCAATCTCGTCCGTTTGGGTAGACCGGCTCAGGAGATTGCGCGCTTTCTCACGGTTCTTCAGTTGCGACTTGATGAGCGCCAGCAGGTAGTTCGGTTCGAAAGGTTTCGTCACGTAGGCATCCGCTCCGGTGTTCAGCCCTTCTACCTGGTTCTCTACGGTGGCCTTGGCGGTGACCAGTATTACGGGGATATGGCACAGTTGCAGGTCTTCCTTTATCTGGCGGCAGAGGTCGTAGCCGTCCCGCCCGGGCATCACCACATCGCTCAGTATAAGGTCGGGGGCTTCTTCTTCCATAGCCTTGAATGCGTTGTCGGCATCAAAACGGCAGAGCACCCGGTAGTATGGCGAGAGCAATGCTCTCAGGTAGTGTACCACTTCGGTGTCGTCGTCCACTACCAGTACGGTCTGTTTCTGCTCTTCATCTTCCGTCTCTTCCGACCGATACTGTTTCTCCTCTTGCAGTGGAAATGCCTTGTTCTGCTCCTCTTCCGGCAGGGTACGCTCTTCTTCCGTGTAGGCGATGTCGTTCACCGGCAGTAGCAGGGTGAAGACGGCTCCCGTTCCTTCGTGCCGGTTGCCGGCTTTCAGATAGCCGTGGTGCAGCAGTGCCAGGCTGCGGGCATAGTAGAGGCCGATGCCGGTTCCCCAGTTGTAGCTTCCCCGTGTCTGGTTGTTCAGTTGGTAGTAGCGTTCGAATATCCTCTCCAGCTGTGTTTCGGGGATACCGTTTCCGCTGTCGGCGATGGAGATTTTGACGTATTGTGTGTCGGTGTCCCGTTCCGTAAGCGGGCAGAGAAGGGCAGCCTCTTCGCGGGTGATGACATCGAAACAGAGTTCCACCTTGCCGCCGTTGGGCGTGAACTTCAAGGCGTTGGAGAGCAGGTTGCCCACAATCTTGTCCAGCTTGTCCACGTCGAGCCACATCAGGAAGGTGTCTTCCAGTCCGTACGTGTTCAGGGCGATACCTTTCTCGTTGGCGTTGATGCGGAAGATGTCGATGAAGCGTTGCAGTTGCGAGATGATGTCCGTCCGCTTCACCCGCAGTTTCAGGGTATCGTTCTCCAGCTTGTTGAAGTCCATCAGCTGGTTGACCAGTCTTAGCATCCGGCCTACGCTGCGTTGCACGATGTAGAGCAGCTGTTTGTCGTTCCCCGCTATCCCGGTGCTTTCGCAGAGTTGCGTCACGGGACCTGCAATCATGGTGAGCGGGGTGCGGAACTCGTGTGAGATGTTGGCGAAGAAGCTCATGTTCATCCGGTTCACCCGTTGTTCCTGTTCTTTCTCCATCTTGGCACGGTGGGCGGTCTCTTTTTCTTGCTTGATGCGCAGTCCGGCGCGGATAAGGATGCCGATGATGGTTGCGGCAACGAGCAGGTAGCCGCACCATGCCCACCACGTCTGCCAGGGAGCGGGATGCACGATGACCCGTATGGAACTTTCCGTCTCTACGATACTCTGGTCGTTGTTCGTGATTTTCACCCTGAAGGTATAGGTGCCTGCCGGCAGGTTGGCGTAGTAGGCTTCGCGGTTGTTGTGGGCGTCAATCCAATAGCGGTCTACTCCTTCCATACGGTAGTAATAGTGTACACGTTCGTGCTCGCAGTAGTCCAATGCGGCGAAGGAGATGCTGAACCCGTTCTCGTTGTGTTTCAGGTGTATGTCCGGCTGGTAGGAGAGGTGCTTGCCGATGTTTTTTTCCTCTTGCGGCCGTATCAGTTTGTTGTGTATCTTCAGGTCTTCGAAGAGCAGGGGTATGTTTCGCTTGGAGGTCACGTCCATGGGGTTGAAGAGGGTCAGCCCGTGCGTGCCGCCGAACACCAGCGTACCGTCGGGCAGGCGGCACGAGGAGCGGTCGTAGAACTGGTTTCCGCCGATGCCGTCGGCAGCGTAGTAGTTGGTGAACTTCCGTACGGTGCGGTCGTATTTCCCCAGTCCGTATTGCGTGCCTGTCCAGATGTTCCCTTGTGTGTCTTCTTCGATGCTCGATATGTCCAGGCAGGGGGTGCCTTCCACCGTCTGTAGCCGTCCGGTCTCGGGGGAGTAGTGCAGCAGCCCGTTGCTGACGGTGCCTATCCACACGTCGCCGCGGCTGTCTTCCATGATGGCGGTGGGGATGAAGACGGAACGGCGGATGCAGGCGTTCCAGTCTTCTTCGGTGATAGGCGTGTTTTCACTGTCCCACGTGTCGGGGTCTGTCTGTTTGACGGGGAGCATGAAGGCGGCTGCCCATATCTTCCCGTTGCTCAGCGGGAGTAGTCCGGGGATGAAGGTACCTGTCTTCGGGAAGATGTTTACTTTGGTGAACTCCTTCTCGTCTTTCTTCATGGCATAGACCAGGTAACTGCACGTGCCTATCCAGATGGTGCCCTGTTCGTCTTGGGTCATGGACATCGGCATGAAGATTTCGTGTTCGCTCTCTGCTTGCAGTTCGCCGTGCCTATAGCTGCATTTCAGTACTTTGTTGCCGAATGTGGCTTCTAACCAGATGTTGTTTTCATGGTCTACGAAGATATAGTTCACTTCTGTCTTCTTGGAGTGCTCCTGTTTGAAGAGCCGCCGTACATCTATCTGCTTCACTTCTCCACTCTCTATGTTGTAGACGTACAGCCCGTCCATCAGGGTGACTATCCAGAGGTTCCGCTCCTTGTCTATGACTATGGATGTGACGGACTTGTTTTTCAGGCAGGAACTGAGGTAGTTGTTGGTGTTGAAGCGCTCCTTGTAGTTGTAGCGCACGGCATAGCCTTGGTCGGTGGAACCTATCCACAAGTTCTTCTGCGAGTCGGTGAACATCCGGCTTATCTTGAAACGGGGCACTTCGAAGGGGAAACCGTTTTCGTTTTGGTGTATCACATAGTTTTCCTTGTAATTATAGAGGAACATACCGTGATGGTCCGTATTGAGCAACAGGCTGTTGTCTCCGTAGGGATGTATGTAGCAGATGCTGGCTTGTGCCAGCAGCGGATGCTGCCTGATGGACGAGGGCAGTTCCTTGAACTTGTGCGACCGGGTGTCGAACAGATGTATCTTGCGGTTGCCTGCCAGCCACAGTTCGCCGTTGTTCTGCATGAAGAAGCAGGTGGGGAAGTTGTCCGGTATCTTGAAGTCGGTGGGTGGATGATTGTTCAGCGGGATGGAGTCTTCCAGTGCCAGTGTCGCCGGGTTGTAGCAGCGCAACGACAGCGGGTTCACCGCCCACAACTTGTTGCGTGGGTCGATGAAGCAGCGCAGGTTGTAGGTGCTGTACCAGTCGAACCGTTTGATGGGAACGTCGAACGATTCCGTCTCGGGGTTGTAGACGGCCAGTTGGTGCATCGTGTTCAGGAAAATCCGTCCTTCCTTGTCTTCCAGCAGTTGGATGCCGTTCTTGTTGGAGTGGTTCAGCGGGATGCGGCGGAAGTTGTCTTGGTCGGTATATAGGCAGATGCCATTGACGGTGACTATCCACAACCGGCCTTTCGAGTCGCGGAAGAGGTCGTTTATCTGGTTGTCCGGCAGGTCCAGCGAGTCGTCCGTGCAGTAGTATTGGTGGTATTCGTGTACGTTGTATTTGTTCAGTCCGCGGAAAGTGCCTATCCAGATGTGCCCTTGCGTGTCTTCGGCAAAGGAGGTGACTTTCTGGTTGGAGAGGTCGTTGGTGATGACCGGGCTTTCGATGCCGTTTTCCGGTGCGGGTTTCTTGTCCGAAGGAGCGCACGCCGCAATCAGGCACGATAAAAACAAGTACTTGATGTTTCTCATAATATTATAGTCAAATCGGTTATAACTTTATTCCGGCACGAAAATAGGTATAATAATTGAGAAGAAAGCTGTCGTACAGCACCTTTTGAACAATTTGACAAACATTTGAACGTATAGGAAAGCCGATTTGAACATACAGGACAACCGTTTGAATGCCGTAAAAAACCTGTATGGAGAGAATGCGCTAATATTGCAACCGTAAAAATCATAAAACTAATGCATCGTATGAAAAAGCAATTCTTGTCAGTATTGGCCTTCTCGGCCGTCCTGCTTTCCGCCTGCGGGGAGACAGCCCAAACAGGGAAAACCTCTGCCTGTGTGCAGGGAGGTGAAATCACAGCTTCTTCCACCATCGCCATCGCCCAGACCGAAGCGGGTAAGGTGGGAGGTTATCTGCAAAACGGTATCTATATATATAAAGGTATACCCTACGCCAAGGCGGAGCGCTTCATGCCGCCCCAGCCGGTGGAGAAGTGGGAAGGCGTGCGCAGCAGCCGTATGTTCGGACCTACGTGCCCGCAAGGCAAGCGTGCGGGGTGGGGTGCCGACGAGCACGCTTTTGCTTTCCACTGGGACGACGGCTATCCCGGCGAAGACTGCCTGCGGGTGAACATCTGGACTCCGGGCCTGAACGACGGCAAGAAACGTCCCGTCATGGTGTGGCTGCATGGTGGCGGCTATTCGGCAGGTAGCGGCCAGGAACTGCCTTCGTACGACGGTTTCAACCTTGCCAAGAAAGGCGATGCGGTGGTTGTCACGCTCAACCATCGGCTCAACGTCCTCGGTTTCCTCGACCTTTCCGCCTATGGCGACAAATATGCCCGCTCCGGCAATGCCGGTCTGCTCGACCTGGTAGCGGCACTTCAATGGGTAAATAAGAATATAGCGGCGTTTGGCGGCGACGCACAGAATGTAACGATTTTCGGCCAGTCGGGCGGAGGCGGAAAGGTTACCACGCTGCTTGCCACCCCGTCGGCAAAGGGGCTCTACCACAAGGCTATCGTGCAGAGCGGCTCCATGCTCCGCACGATGGATGCCAAATATTCGCGCCGCATCGGCGTTGCCGTGATGGACGAGCTGGGGCTGAACGCCGCGCAGATAGAGGAGTTGCAGCGCGTGCCTCACGAGAAGTTGCTGGCGGCAGGCGAGAAGGCGGTGGCCAAGGTGAAGGCCGAAGCCGAGAAAGAAGGGATATCCTCCTTCCTCTTCGGATGGGCGCCGACAGTGGACGGCGACGTGCTGCCCGCACAGCCTTTCGACCCGCAGGCACCCGCGCAGAGCAAGGACATCCCCGTGATGATAGGCACCACGCTGCACGAGTTTACGAGGAGCACCTACGCCCCCGCCTTCCGCACCATTACGAAAGAGAAGGCAGTGGAAGTTCTGAAGCAACGCTACGGCGACCGCACGGACGACTTCCTTGCCGCCTTCGAGAAGGCCTACCCCGGCTATCAGCCGAAAGACCTGGTGGACGTGGACTTCGTCTTCCGTCCCGATGCCGTGGAACAAGCACGGCTGAAAGCCGCCCAGCAAGGCGCTCCGGTCTATATGTACCTGTTTGCGTGGGAGTCGCCCGTGCTCGACGGGATGTTCCGCAGCACGCACTGCATGGAGATACCCTTCGCCTTCAACAACGTGGTGCGCCATGCCACGATGACGGGCGGCGGTGCCGAGGCGCAGGCGCTTGCCGACAAGATGAGCGGCGCCTGGCTGAACTTCGCCCGCACCGGCAATCCCAATGCCGAGGGGCTGCCCCAGTGGGACCCCTATACGACAGAGAGCGGTGCCACGATGTTCTTCAACAATACGTGCGAGGTGAAACACCATCACGACAGGGAGCTGCTGGACGTGGTGCGTGCTTTCCCGGTGAGGGGGCTCTAAAGAATTTCTAATGAAGAAGTTATCGGGAGTTAGAAGGAGTTATTCGGAAGTTATCGGTCGATACTCTGCCTGGTATAAACAAAAGCTATTGGCTTTTAACTCCCGACGGAGCGAAGCGGAGTAATAACTCCCGTTAACTTCCGATAACTCCTTCCCAATAATAACCTTTAATACTTATTTATATTATGGCAAAAACATTCACAAAACTGGTCAGCCTCATCGCCTACGATGCCACGCTGACCGAGCGTACGGACGATTTCTACCTCCGTGCCAAGACCATGCCTGATACCGTCGGACTGCGCGACATCGCCGCCGAAGTGGCTACGCGCCTGAACCGCAATGAAGACGAAATCTTCGCCATCCTCAACGATGCCGAGCGCGTCAAGGCGGAAGCCGTGGCAAGTTCCTACATCGTTTCCACCCCTACCGCGCTGATGCGTCCCTGCGCCAGCGGCACGGTACTGAAGAGCGACCTCTCGCAGGCCATCGACCACAAGAAGGTGAAAGTGTATGCCACGCTCAGCATGGGCGCGCTGCTGCGCGAGGAGATGGAGAGTTGCCGCCTGGAACTCTTCACCCAGCCCGCCGTGACGGGCCCGCTGCTGAACGGTGCCGTGGCGCAGACCCGTACTGCCGACGGCGCAGTCGCCACCCGTGCGCCGCAAGCCGGCAAGAATATCCGCCTGACAGGCCGCAACATCAAGCTGGCGGGTACAGACCCCTCGGTGGGCGTTACGTTCACTTCCATGGAGAATCCCTCGAACACCGTATTTGTCCCCTTGGAAGATGTGACGGTGAACGAGCCCAAGCAGCTGATTTTCGTGCTGCCCGCAGGGGTCACCGACGGCTTGTGGCGCGTGAAGGTGACTACACAGTACGGCGGTGGCGGCGGGCGCAATGTCGCGAAGCCCCGTACTTACGAACTGGATGAGCCGATGGGCGTAGGTTCTGCCTACCAAGGTCCCGACAGCGGTTCCGGCAGTGGCGGCAACCAAGGCGGCGGCAACCAAGGCGGTGGAGGCGGTGAAGAAGAAACAGACCCGTTGGGCTGATTTTCTCACAGGGAGATGGGGATACCCTAACAACACGGGGTATTGTTGCCCTAACAACACGGGGTACTGTTACCCTAACAACACGGGGTACTGTTGCCCTAACAACACGGGGTATTGTTGCCCTAACAACATGGGGTATTGTTGCCCTAACAACACGGGGTGCCATCATCCCTTTCTTCCCTTCTTCCGGAAAAAACTATTGAGACAAACGATAATTAATCTCTAAATCTAATTTAAACAAAAATGAAACAAATCATGAAACAAACAGTCCTGAAGAGGTTCGCAACCGCGATGCTCTTCCTTTTGATTTGTCTGCCTTTCACCCTGGCACAGGCCCAGACGGTGAAGGTGTCCGGCAAGGTGACCGACAACCTGAACGAACCGATGATTGGTGTGAGCATCGTAGAGAAAGGCACCACCAACGGTTGCATTACCGACATCGACGGCAACTACACGCTCAACGTGCAGCGTGGAGCAACCCTTGTATTTTCCTATATCGGCTACGTGACCCAAGAGAAGCAGGCCGTGGCAGGCACGGTGAACGTCACGCTGAAGGAAGACACCGAGACGCTGGACGAAGTGGTCGTTGTGGGCTACGGCGTGCAGAAGAAAAGCTCCGTGACGGGCGCCATCTCGCAGGTGAAAGCCGAGGATATCCAGAATCGTTCCATAACTCGTGCAGAAGAAGCCCTGCAAGGTAAGACGGCCGGTGTGCAACTGGTATCTACCACATCCCAACCGGGTTCATCGCCCACTATCCGTATCCGTGGTTTTTCTTCAAACGGTACGTCCGATCCCTTGTATGTGGTAGACGGACTTATCGTCAGTGATTTGAGTTCCATAGACCCCAACAACATCAAAAGCATGGAGGTGTTGAAGGATGCGGCTTCGGCAGCTATCTACGGTGCCCAGGCCGGTAATGGTGTCGTGCTGATTACGACTAAGAGTGGAAGCAAGGGTACGAGTAGCATTTCCTACGATTTTCAGTATTCTATCAGTAGCTTGGCACGCAAACCCAAATTGTTGAACTCTCAGGAGTATTTTACACAAATGAAAGAAGCCGACCCTACATTTACAGATGCCAATGTCCAAGAGTTGATTGATAATGGTACATGGGACGGGACTTCTACGACGGATTGGTATGACGTGGCATTCAACGCTTCTCCCGCTTCGCACCATACCGTTACTTTTCAAGGCGCCAATGACAAAGGTTCTTACTTCTTGTCGCTCAATAATCTGTACGATAACGGTATCATCCGCGAAAACCGCGATACATATAAGCGTCTTTCAGTTATGTTGAATGCCGACTACAACATCAAGCCTTGGCTGAAAGTGGGTACTACTGCCAACTATGCCAATTATACAAGTAAAAGCATCAATGATGGCAGTGGCGGAAATTCGTATGTAAGCATGATTGCCACCGTTATGACATTGGCGCCCTACATTGCCGATACCTATCCTGCCGATGCCTTACCTACGCAGATGCAAGCGCAGATAGCCAATGGATTTACCCTTTTGCAGAATGCCAATGGCGATTATTACAGTTGTTTGGGTACGATGGAGCAGGTACATCCCATGGTGGCCATTCGCATGAGCGATAAGAAAAATACAGGCAACAGCTTGATGGGTACATTGTATGCCAACCTGACGCCGGTTAAAGATTTGGTATTCACTACCCGTCTTGGCTATCGCATTGCTACGGATAATACTTATACTCATAATAATCTGTATTATGGCTCTGCCTCCGCTTCCAACAAAGACAAAAACGGCGTGACTCGTACCGGCTTATCTACCACTTATTACCAGTGGGAGAACTTTGTCAACTACAATACCACCTTATGGGACGCACACAACCTTTCGGCTATGTTGGGTATGTCCTACTCACAGTCAGATTTGACTTATGTCTCTGCCGGGGTGGACAAGATAGCCAAGAACGACCCTTTGTATGCCGATGTCGACTGGCCTGCTGGCGATGCAGTGAAGAGTACTGAGGGACACAATTATATTTATCGCAAACTGTCTTATTTCGGTCGTGTGGGTTATGACTATAAGAATCGTTATATGGCTCAGTTCGCTATGCGTGCCGATGCTGCTGATGCTTCCGTGTTGCCTCAAACGAACCGTTGGGGGTATTTCCCTTCCGCTTCTTTGGGATGGACTATATCTAATGAGGACTTTTTCACGGAGAACAATCATACTCCTGTTACGTTCCTGAAGCTGAGAGGTAGCTGGGGACAGAATGGAAGTACAAGTAACTTAGGGGGATATAAGTATTCTAATACGCTGGTTACGAATGCAGCAGGATATCCTTTCAGTGATGCTGCCTCGTTCAAGTATACGACATCGGCACAGCCTTCTCAACTCTATAATCCCGATTTGAAATGGGAAACTTCCGAACAGCTGAATATCGGTTTTGACCTTCGCGCGTTCAAGGACCGTTTCTCTTTGAGCATGGATTGGTATAAGAAGAAAACGAAAGATTTGATTGTGTCTAATATCGTTATTCCGTTTGAAGCCGGTAACTCTGCCGCGCCTATGAATGCCGGTAATGTAGAGAACAAAGGTTTTGAATTGGAGGCATCCTGGCGCGATAGAATCGGAGATTTCAACTATTCCGTTTCGGGCAATATTGCTACGCTGAAGAATAAAGTCACTTACCTTGACCCGCACGTCAGTGGCGGACGTATTGAAGGAAGCACTACCATGGCTTCCAATGGCTCGTTCTCTGCATTTGAAGAAGGCTTCCCGGTATGGTATTTCCGCGGTTACCAGGTAGACCATTTGGATGAAAGCGGAAACCCCGTATTCAGAGACAATGATAATAGTGGTGCTATTGACGCCAAAGACAAGGCTATGATTGGCAAACCGATGCCCGACTTTACTTACGGTCTCACTCTGACGGCAAACTACAAGAATTTCGATTTGTTGATATTTGGCAACGGTTCGGTAGGCAACGATGTGTTTATGTCTTACAGTTACAACCGTATTCTATACTCGTTGAAAGAGATGTATGACCAACGTTGGACACCACAGAATACTGCCGCCAAATATGCCCGTCCGCAGTTGACGAATGCCGATAAATACGGTTTGTCCGATGCTTACGTTTTCGATGGTTCTTATTTCCGCATCAAGCAAATACAGCTGGGATATACTTTCCCGAAACAGTGGACTAAGAAAATCATGATAGATAATCTGCGTGTATACGCTTCTTTGGATAATTTCTTCTTGTTCACCAAATATCCCGGACTTGATCCGGAGGTATCTTCCACTACTACCAGTGGTATGGGTGTGGATTACGGAAACTACCCGACAACAAAGAAAGTGGTATTTGGATTATCTGTAACATTCTAAAGTATAACTCTTTTTATTATTAAAGAATTTATGAGAAGTAAAATATTATTGGGATTGATGGCAGGAGTAATTTCGTTTACATCCTGTGATGTTGATTTGCTGGACATCCCACAGCAAGGTGTGGCAAGTGAGGAGAATTTTTATAAAACTGACCAAGATTGCGAGGAAGCCACTGCTGCCATTTATCGTTCGTGGCGTACTGCTTTTTCAGGAGGTCGTTGGGGAGCCGCACAATACGGCAATGGTTTTTTCATAAAAAATCTTCTGGCAGACGATTTCAATACAGGAGGTACGCGTTCCGACCAGACTTTTGCACAGGAAATATACGAAAGTGCGCTTATGCCTACTAACGGCTGGATAGAAGCTTATTACAAGGAACTTTTTGCCACCGTTTATTTGTGCAACCTGGTAATCGAAAAATTCAATCCGGAGGAGAGCGACATTAAGGCACGCAACATTGCGGAAGCCAAGTTCTATCGTGCTCTTTGTTACTTTGAATTGACTACGCTTTGGGGCAATCCTCCCAAGGTGGATCGTGTACTGAAGAATTCGGATGAATACAAAGTTCCCAATTCTACACGGGAAAAGCTGTGGGAGTTTATTGAAACGGATTTGACGGAAGCTATCAATTCACGTGCACTTACTTCAAAGGCAAACGTGAATGACAAAGTAGGTTGCACGCGTGCCACTTTGGAAGCGGCCAAGACGTTGTTGGGCAAAGCCTATTTGTACCAAAAAAAATACGGTGAAGCCAAGGGGTTGTTCGGAGAAGTTATTGATTCTCAGAAGTATGATTTGGAGGACGATATCAATGTGTTTTATCATACGGCTGGCAATGGAAGCAAGGAGTATATATTGGAGTGTACTCGCCATTTTGATACTTCTAATATGTATGCTCAAGGAGGTTGGTATGGTATTTTGGCCAACTGGGGATTTGGTTATGGACTTATTGCAGGCCCGGAGTCTTCCAAGCATTTCAAGTTCAATGCAACCAGCGGATATAGTTATTTCAATCCAACGAAGTCATTGTATGATGCTTACGTGGCAGAAGAGGGTACCGAAGGTTATCGGGTAAATAGTTGGATTCGCACTTTTGAACAAGTGGTGGCAATGAACATTGGCATAAACGCTACCGCAAACAGATATGGCAATGAGGGCTATTTCCGTCTGAAATGGTTGGCAAGTATGGACGATGAGAATGTCCAATATTGGTGCGGTAATCTGTGCAGTACGCCAGTCATTCGTTATGCTGATGTGTTGCTGATGATGGCTGAATGTTGTATTCAGACTGGTGATGCAGATGCCGATATTTATTTGAACAAGGTACGTACAAGAGCCGGATTGTCTTCTAAGTCCAACGTGACAATGGATGATTTGAAACTGGAACGTCGGTTGGAACTCGCAATGGAGGCGGTTCGTTTCCAGGATTTGATTCGTTGGGGGGATGCACCTGCCGTTTTAGCTGATAAAGGAAAGAAGTTGCCTAATTTCCTTATCGTTCCAGATGCAGGTAATGACTTGACTACTGTGGAAGGTATATATAACGCACGGTATGAAACTTCTGTATCTTATACGGATAATGAAAGAAAATTGGCAGGATGGACATCTGGCCGCGATGAATTGTTGCCTTATCCGGAAAATGAAATAGAGGTCAATCCTAATATAGAACAAAATCCTGGATATTGATAGGAAATGGTAAAAGCCTCTCTACAGTCAAGGTGGAGAGGCTATTCCCAGTTTAATCTCAGCAAACTTGACACATATAGTTTATAAAGCATTTTGGTGCAAAGATGTATTTAAATATGTAATTATGAAGAAGGCCTTGATATTAATATTTGTCCTATTTCCATTTGTAGGTATACGGTCACAAGTGGTTTTCAAGAGTGAAGATGTGACTGTCTCAAAGTTGAAAGATAAGACTTGGGTATTTGAAACGTGGGATTATACTACCATGTATTTGTTGGAAGGTGATGACAGGGCTGCATTGATTGATGCAGGGACTCGCTGTGCCGATTTAGATAAGATTGTGGAGAGTATTACCAGCAAGCCTTATGATGTGATTATAACGCACGCACATCCGGACCATGCCGGATGCATCGGCTATTTTGATGAAGTATGGATGCATCGTAATGATAGTGTACTTATCAAAGAAAGAACGAAGAACTATACAGGTAAGGTTCGTTATATGGAAGATGGACAAGTGTTTGATTTAGGAGGGCGTCAATTGGAAGTTATGTTAATGCCCGGTCATACACCTGGTTCTGTAGTTCTTCTTGATCGTGTGCAAGGTGACTGCTATTCGGGTGATGCCTTTGGCTCTGGTGAGGTATGGTTACAATCTGTCCCAATGTCTCCAATAGAAATCTTCTATCAGTCTTGCTGTCGTATGGAAAAACTGATGAAAGAAGAGGGCATTGGCAGAATATGGTGTGGACATTATCCGTATTTGAAGAATTACCTGCCCTTGAGCTATATTCAGACAATGATAAAACTTTCTCGCCGGTTGGCTGATGGAGAACAAAAAGGGGCTAAACCTTATAACAATATGGCTATTCCCCAACTACCTACCACCCGTAGTATATCCGATGGCTTTTGTCAGATTGTTTATGATGTCAGGAATATTGTTGTTAAACGGAAGAGTATTGACCCACATCATACCTTCTCATTAACTCGTTTCCCTAAAATAGAACAGGAGGCGTATATGTATCGTGACACCTGTACACAGGTGGATGGACGTTTTGTCGGATTCTCACCCTTTTTTCTTATATATCCGGATAAGCGCTGTAATACAACCCAAGCAGAGGCTTTGATTAAAGAAATGGGGATGGATAGTATCCTGCATAAGTTTTCTGCATCAGTATGTGTCATGAATCCGTTAGGCAATACATACGATGCGGAAAAAGATTTAAAAGCTTTCAAGGATTTCCTTAAACGTATGCGTGTTGCTAATAATGTGAAAGTGATAGGCATTGGCCAAGGTGCTACTTTTGTGAATAAGACAATAGCGCAGAATGCGGAGGCTATTGCTGGTATTGCTACTATTGGCGGTAAACCGGGGAAGTACAAAACGGACGACTGTCCTGTACCGGTATTTGTTGCCGGGGTCGGAGGTAAGCAAGTTGCCAATTCTTATGTAAAGTTAAACAATGCTGTAAAGACAGCAGAGAAAGATGGCTTGATATTCTATACTAATTCTGATGAAGAATTACTACAAGTGGTCTTATTAAGTGATGCTGGTGCTTCTTTGAAAGAAAACTTTTTAGAGGCTTGGACACAAGTGTTGTCTAAAAACTATCGTTTCAATAACTACAAGCATACGTGGTATATGGGAGGTACCCCGGAACAATATGGGCGATATGAACTTGAACCGTATATTATGCCTGAAGAGTGGGGAATAACTCGACGGGTTGTGGAAAAGAATTTGTTAGGTACTGGAACTTTCTTATGGTATGAATTCCACCCTGAAGCAACTTTGGGTGCACCTAAGGGTACTGTGCCTTTGTTGCTCTTGCTGCATGGTAATGAAAATGACCCGCGTACGCAGGCAGAGACCTCTGGCTTTATAGAACTTTGCGCAAAGGAGAATTTTGTTGTAGTGGAGCTTGAATGGCAGGGGAGTAAGGAATATGCTCGGATGGGGATGGATGGTATCGAACAGGTCGTATACCATTTGTTAGAAACTTATCCTCAGCTCGATGCTTCACGTGTTTATACGGAAGGGCTTTCAGCGGGGTCAGCCACTTCTACGGGATTGGGAATACGTAAATCATATCTGTTTGCAGCGGTGGGTGGCTTTTCGGCAGGTATATTGCCAGGAAGTTATCGGTTCGATTGTGACCAGCAATCCTTATTGAATGAGGCAATCCAAAAAAGCGGCACGATAGAAATGCCTTATTTTTCAGCGACAGGAACCAGTGATACGGTAGTACCTTTTTTAAATAAGGATAACTGGCAGAAGAATGCTTTTTTTGCTGCATGGCAGATATATCAAATAATGAACGGTATGCCGGTTATTAAGTATCCGGATTTTAGTAAAGATTCCACTTTCGGGATTGTTCTTGAGAATCGTGAGACAATCCAAACGAATAAGGGAATTTCTATGGAAACAGGAGTGTTAAGCAAAAAGGGGCTTCCTCTTATTAAGATTGTTGCAGTGAATGATTATGGGCATTGGAATTTTAAGCCTGCCGCTAAAATGATGTGGGATTATTTTATGCAATTTTCGCGTGATCCGCAAACGAAGAAGCTTATTTATCATGGTAATAAATAATCCATAAAATCATGCAAAGATTAAAGCCTTTTATCAATACTGTTGCTGATGTGTATAATGATTATACAACGGACTCTTTTAAAACAAACGATAATAAATCTCTAAATCTAATTTAAACAAAAATGAAACAAATCATGAAGCAAACAGCCCGGAAGAGATTCGCCGCCATGGTGCTCTTCCTGTTAATCTGCCTTCCTTTCACTCTGGCACAGGCCCAGACGGTGAAGGTGACCGGCAAGGTGACCGACAACCTGAACGAACCGATGATTGGTGTGAGCATCGTTGAGAAAGGCACCACCAACGGTTGCATTACCGACATCGACGGCAACTACACGCTCAACGTGCAGCGTGGGGCAACCCTTGTATTTTCCTATATCGGCTACGTCACCCAAGAGAAGCAGGCCGTGGCAGGCACGGTGAACGTCACGCTGAAGGAAGACACCGAAACGCTGGAAGAAGTGGTCGTTGTGGGCTACGGCGTGCAGAAGAAAAGCTCCGTGACGGGCGCCATCTCGCAGGTGAAAGCCGAGGATATGCAGAACCGCACCATCAGCAACGCCCCCGCCGCCCTACAGGGCAAGACGGCAGGCGTGCAGGTCATCCAGACTTCGGCAGCCCCGGGCAGCAGCCCCACGGTGCGTGTGCGTGGTTACTCCTCCAATGTGTCTTCCAATCCTCTTTACGTAGTGGACGGTATCCGCCTGAGCGACATCAGCGGCATCGACCCGAACGACATCGCTTCCATGGAGGTCTTGAAAGATGCCGCCTCGGCAGCCATCTACGGTGCGGAAGCCGGCAACGGCGTCGTGCTCATCACCACCAAGAAAGGCAAGGCGGGACAGGGCAAGATTACCTACGACTTCCAGTGGACCACGCAGTCGCTGGCACGCATCCCCAAGATGATGAACGCCGAGCAGTACATCGACTACATGGTAGAATCGCAAACCTACAAGGAAGACTACCTGCTGCGCAACTGGGACGGCGTGACCAACACCTCCTGGTCCGACGAAGTGTTTGAGAACAGCCAGATGCAGAAACACAACATCGCCTTTACCAACGGCAACGAGAAGGGCAACTACTACCTCTCACTGACCTACCTCGACAACAACGGTATCGTGAAAGGCGACGCCGACGTCTACAAGCGCCTGACCGCCACCATCAACTCCGAATACGAAATCAAGCCGTGGCTGAAGGTGGGCACCACGAACCAGATTGAGAAGTACAACGTACGCAGCGTCTCTTCCAACAACGAATACGGCAGCCTGCTGGCCTCCGTCTTGCAGACAGACCCGCTGACTCCGTTCTCTTACACCTACGACAACCTGCCCTCCCATATGCTGAAAGCCATGAGCGAAGGCAAGCATCTCCTGGACGACGGCAACGGCAACTACTATTCCGTCTCCAAGTTCGCGGCCGGCGAATCCTACCATCCGATGATTATGCGCGACAACAACGCCAACAAGAGCAGCGGCTTCAACGTCAACGGCTCTATCTATGCCGACTTCAAGCCTGTCAAGGACCTGACCATTACCTCACGCTTCGGCTACCGCCTTTCCGGTACACGCCAAAGCAACACCGACCTGCCGTTCTATGGCAACTCCACGCAGAGCCGCGATTACGTGAGCCATAATGCCACCTCATCCACTACCATCTACTACCAGTGGGAAAACTTCGCCAACTACATGAAGCGGTTCGGTATGCACACCGTGACCGGGATGGTGGGTATGTCTTTCCAGGAATCCTCCTACGACTACGTGTACGGCAGCCTTTCCGCCAACGACGAAGATGCCGTGAAGAAGAACGACCCGCTGTTCTACTTCCTCCATTACGGTTCGGCTTCGGCCACCAAAGGCGTGGATGGCGAAAAGACCCGTTCGGCCAAGTTGTCTTACTTCGGCCGCGTGGGCTATGACTTTGCCGGACGCTATATGTTGCAGGCTTCGCTGCGCGCCGATGCCGCCGACCTTGCCATGCTTCCCGCTTCCAACCGCTGGGGCTACTTCCCCGCCGTGTCAGTCGGATGGTCCGTATCCGAAGAAAAGTTCTTCGAACCCTTGAAGAAACACGTCAGCAGCCTGAAACTACGTGCCAGCTGGGGACAGAACGGTAGCCTTGCCGCCTTGGGCGGTTATGCCTACAGCACCGACATGGCCTTGGGCGGCATCTATCCTTTTGTGCCGGGCAACAGCTATACCACCGGCGCGGCTCCCACTTCCATGGGAAACGAAGAGCTGAAGTGGGAGACATCCGAGCAGATTAACGTCGGCCTCGATGCACGCTTCCTGAACGACCGTCTGACGTTCAGTCTGGATTACTTCGACAAGAAGACCAAGGACTTGCTGGTAAGCGGCACCACACCGTCGCTCATTGTAGGCGGTACTACTTCGCCCATGAATGCCGGTAACGTGAGCAACAAGGGTTGGGAAATCGAACTCGGCTGGCGCGACCATATCGGCGACTTCCAGTACAGCGTACGCGGCAACCTTGCCACGCTGAAGAACAAGGTGACCTACCTTGACCCGTCACTGAACCGCCTGCCCGGTGTCAACTTCCACACGAGTACCATCACCTATTTCGAGGAAGGTTATCCGGTTTATTACTTCCGTGGCTACAAGTTCAAAGGACTTCATCCGGGAGGTACGACAGAAGAAGATCGGAAGTTGGCAGGCAGCCCGCTGTTCTATGACCTCGACAACAGTGGGTCTTTGAACGACGGCGACCTTGACTATATCGGCGATGCCATCCCCGACTTTACCTACGGCCTTACGCTGACTGCTGCCTGGAAAGGCTTCGACCTCACGGTATTTGCCACAGGCTCGCAGGGCAACGATATCTTCAACTGCTTTAACCGTCCGGACATAGGCTCATACAACAAGATGAAGGAAATCTTCTATGACAACCGCTGGACTCCTGACAATCCGAACGGTACTGTACCTCGTCCCGGTTCTGCGAATATGGATAAGTACTGCATTTCCGACGCGTTGGTTTATGACGGTTCTTATTTCAAAATCAAGCAGATTCAGTTGGGCTATTCCATACCGAAGCAACTGCTGAAGAAGGTGTGCGTCAACAACCTGCGCCTTTATGCTTCGCTCGACGATTTCTTCACCTTTACCAAGTATCCGGGTTTCGACCCCGAAGCAGCTGCCAATTCCACATCAGGAATGGGCGTGGACAAGGGAGCCTATCCGTGTTCCAAGAAAGTGGTGCTTGGATTTAACATCGAATTTTAATGAACCTTTAATAGATACGAATAATGAAAGCAAAATATATTTATGCAGTATTGTTGGGGCTGCTGACCGTGTTCGCTACCTCTTGTGAGGACAAGCTGAATATACCCAAACATGGCAATATGGGAGGTCAGGAAGACTTTTATAAAACGGATACGGAAGCCTTGCAGGCATTGTCTTCCCTCTACAATTCTTGGGGAGCCAACTATTATAATTGGTTTATGTTGAAAAACCTGCTTGCCGACGATGTATGGACAGGTGGAGGCTTGCGTGGTGACAACTCGAGCATGGAACAGTTGAACGAATATGGCTTTGATACGGATCATAGCATGATATCCGATTTGTATTCGGGTATGTACGGCATCATTTATAATGCCAACCTGATTATCGATCAGGTGGAACCTGACACACAGGTAAAGAAACGGGCTGTAGCCGAAGCCAAGTTCTTCCGTGCATGGGCGAATTTTGAGCTGGTCACGTTGTTTGGCACCGCCCCCAAAGTAGACCATCTGCTTACTCCGGGAGAATATCGTATGGCAAACAGCACTCCCGAAGAGTTGTGGAGTTTGGTGGAACAGGACTTGAACGATGCCATAGATTCTGATGTGTTGCCTTCAAAGCAAAACGTCGATGACAGTGAGACCGGTATCCGTGTTACCCGAGAAGTGGCGCAGGCAATGTTGGGCAAGGCTTACCTTTTCCAAAAGAAATACCCCGAAGCGGTTTCTGTCCTGGACAAGGTGATTGCTTCAAAGAAATATAGTTTGTATAAAGGGGACTACGACAAATTGCTCCATGCAGAAGCCGACGGCTGTTGCGAATCGATGCTCGAAGTGCAGAAACGCAATGACGCGGAACAAACATGGACCCAGTTTACGATGACTTATCTTATGATGGGATGGCGTACGGATAGATTGATTCTTACGGGTAAGGCTGAGGCTGTTATCGCTTCCGGCACATATGGATTTATGAATCCGCGCAAGTCGCTCTACGATGCGTTCGTAGCTGCGGAAGGGAAGGACGGATATCGTCTGAACTCAACAATCCGTACCTATGAACAGGTAAAGCAATTTGGCGTTGAGTTGAAAGCAGGTGAACTGTTGGTAAATCATGAAGGCTATTTTAACTGGAAGAACCGTGCTTTGAAGGAAGATTGCATCGTTGATGCCAGTTATTTCCAAGGATTCCAACACATCAACCTGCGCGTGATGCGCTATGCCGAGGTACTGTTGTTGGCTGCCGAGGCACACGTGATGGGCGGAGAGCAAGGAAAGGCAGTGGCATACATCAATGAGGTGCGCGACCGCGCCCGTCTGACACCGCTTTCTGCTGTCACGCTGGATGATGTGAAGAAAGAGAAACGTCTGGAACTTTGGATGGAGTGCGTGCGTTTCCAAGACCTTGTACGTTGGGGTGATGCTGAGACGGTAATGGGCAACCAAGGCAAGTCTGTTCCGGCATTTGAACTGCGTGGAGCGGACTATCGGTATGAGAATACTGTCTACGGTTTCAAAGCCAAGCACAACCTGTTGCCTATTCCTTTGAAAGAAATGACGATAAACCCCAACATGGAACAGAACGAGGGTTGGTAATCTTTTATACATAACTAATAATGAAACATACGATGAAAAAGATATTTCAATTGACCGCCCTATTGATGCTTTGCTTCTTGGGGGCGTGTAGCGAAGATGCGCTGGACGGTTTGTCCGGGAAGTACGACATGGATAGATACGTTTACACCAAAGTGGTGGAACAGAGTACGGACAAGTCGCGCAAGGGTGTGAAGCAGCTTAACATTAAATTTGCCGATGAAGCCGGCAACGAATGGGACTTACGGATTGGCTCCATGGACTGGGTGTTGCAAAACGGGGTCTTCCAGGCGAAACCGTTGGAACTGTCGGAAGATGATGAAACAACGCCGAAAGAACCTCTCACGGCCGGATTGCTGTATAGCATTGTAGGGCAGGATGTCATTGCTTCCGGCGATTTACAAGTCTCCTTGCTGGGTGATACTTATTTCCTTGACGGTCTTTTCGTAAGTAAGACCGGTAAACGATACTCTTGCGATTACAAAGGACCTCTCTCTTTTGAGATTGGTGAGGACGATCCTGAAGCCAGTGGCTATACGGCAATCCTTACCGTATCACCTGTCCCTGTAATGGGTGAAAATAACCAACCGACAGGAGAGTTTGTTCCCGGTGTATCGCAGTATTCGTTTGCAGTCAGTGATCCCGATGGAAACGCTGTGGCACAATTCGACCTTATTAACAAAGAGAATATGGCTTTGAAGGATTTGGCAGGTAACTACAGTGTGACCGGCAAATCGGAAGCCGGTTCCATGGCCCAGGGTAATGCGCTTCCCGCAGAGTGGGGTGGCTGGTCGTGGGGCAGCTACTTCATCGACAAGGGTGTCAAGCAATATATTTTTGGAGGTATGCTGAACATTGCCGTGGCCACCGGCATGGAGGGAGAGACGCTGTTGTCTTTCTCCGGCAAGGGCTTGGACACGACGTTGGGTATGGACGCTACCGGTTCACAAGTATCTGGTACGGCAACCGATGTGGATATCCGTTTTGTTACGGTTTCGCAAACTCCCGTTCAGTAATCATATTGGCTGATGGCTTAAAGAATAAAAGTATTGTAACATGAAAAGACTTTTAACTCCCCTTTTCACCTTTTGCGTGGCGCTGGCTGTGAATGCACAGCCGGTGCCCGCTACCGGTTCGCCCGTGTTGCGTGCCGACAACATTGATGAAGTGGTCAGTGCCTTGACCCTCGAAGAGAAGGTGCATCTCGTCATCGGTTGCGGTATGTCGATGGGCAGTGATACCAAATTCCCCGGTACGGCAGGACGTACTTACGACATTCCCCGTCTGGGGATTCCTTCGGCTTATCTTGCCGACGGTCCGCACCGGTTGGCGATGGCTTCCAAACGAGAGTTCGACAGCCGTACTTACCATGCTACCGAATTTCCTTCGAGCACTACGGTAGCCGCGACTTTCGACCCCGATGCAGCCTACTGCGTAGGGCAGGCGTTGGGCACCGAAGTGAAAGATTACGGCATGGACGTCTTGCTGGCTCCCGGTGTCAACCTGATGCGTAACGCCCTTTGCGGACGTAACCATGAGTATTACGCCGAAGACCCCGTGCTGGTGGGCAAGATAGCTGCCGCCTACATCAACGGCATACAGAGCCAAGGTACCGGAACGTGCCTGAAACACTTCGCCGTGAACAATCAGGAGACCAATCGCAACAACAACGACTCCCGGCTGACACAACGCCCCTTGCGCGAACTCTATCTGAAGTGTTTTGAGATTGCCGTCAAGGAGTCGCAGCCCTGGAGCGTGATGACCGCCTACAACAAGGTGAACGGCAAATATACCTGCGAAGACCGCGAACTTACCGAAGACATCCTTCGCGACGAGTGGGGTTTCAAAGGGCTGGTGATGTCCGACTGGAATGCCGGTCAAGATGCTGTGGCGTCCATCGCGGCAGGCAACGATATGTTGCAACCGGGACAGGAACGCCAGTACAACGCCATTCTGGAAGCCGTGAAGAACGGTACACTGGACGAGGCGCTTCTCAACCTCAGCGTGAAGCGTGTGCTGGAGTTTGTGGTGAAGAGCCACACCTTTGCCGGTTACGACTATCCCAACGAGACCGACCTGAAAGCCCATGCGCTGGTGGACCGCCGGGTGGGTGCCGAAGGTATCGTCCTGCTGGATAACAACGGCATCCTGCCCATGGCAGCCGATATCAACAAGGTGGCTCTCTACGGCACTACTTCTTACGACATGGTTCCTGCCGGTATGGGCTTTGGCAGCACGGGGTTTGGATACTACACGGTCTCTATGGTGGAAGGCTTGCGCAATGCTGGCTATGCAGTAGACAAGAACCTGCTGAACCGCTACAAGAAACACCTTGCCGACGAGCAGAAACGTCTCTTTCCGCAGGGACGTCCTCCCTTTTCGTTCACCCCGCTGCCCCGTGCCGAGGAGTTCCTGCCTACCGCCGAAGAACTGGCGGAACAAGTGAAGGCTAACGACATCGCCGTGCTGACGTTGGGGCGTGTCAGTGGCGAGGGCTGCGACCGCCGTGCCGAAGATTTCCGCTTGAAGGAGAACGAACAGGCTTTGATAAAGCAGGTGTCCGAGGCTTATCGTGCCGCAGGCAAGAAACTGGTGGTGATTCTCAACATCTGTAGCCCCGTGGAGACGGCTTCCTGGAAGGGATTGGCAGATGCCGTGGTATGTGCCTTCCAACCCGGACAGGAGGTGGGCAACTGCATTGCCGACGTATTGACGGGCAAAGTGAACCCCAGTGGAAAACTGCCCATGACCTTTGCAGTGAAGTATGGCGATGCACCCTCGGATGCCAATTTCCCCTTCGACTACGAGTTCCGCTTGCCGTCGTTCGCCATGGGTACCGGCATGAACTTCAAGTCGGACAAGAAAGAGGAGAAGCCGAAAGAACCGGAACGCAACGTCGATTTCACCCTCTACGAGGAGGGCATCTACGTGGGTTACCGTTACTTCGATACCTTCGGTAAAGAGGTGTCTTACCCCTTCGGCCACGGACTGAGCTATACCACCTTTGCCTATACGGTGGAAGAAGCCGCCATCGACGGTGACCGCTGCCGTATGAAGGTGAACGTGAAGAATACCGGCAAGGTGGCAGGGCGCGAAGCCGTACAGCTTTATGTCAAGGCTCCCAAAGGTGGCATGGATAAACCTGCCAAAGAATTGAAAGCCTTTGGCAAGACCCGGCTGTTGAACCCCGGTGAGAGCCAGACTTTGACATTAGAATGGAATGTGATGGATATGGCATCCTTTAACGAGAAAAGCAGCGCCTGGGAATTGGCGAAGGGTGAATACCGGTGGATGGTTGCCGCTTCCTCTGCCGATGTACGGGGTACTGCGGTGCAGAAAGTGGCAAAAGCACGCAAACTGAAAGTGCACGATGCCATGCGGGCGCAAGTGTCGGTGGCTGTGCATCCGATGGTGAAAAGATGAAATTTCATAATAACTGTCATTTAGTGTTTCTTGATATTCGTAATTACATCTGTAAACCAATAATTAAGTAAGATGAAAAAGACTCTTTTTTCCTTTCTTGCCCTCTGCCTTGCGCTGACGGCAAGTGCGCAATTCCCCGGCTGGGGACCGCAAAGCAAGGTGGTGACCGACAGCATCTACAGCGAGGTCTTGAAGGCGCATCGTGCCTATACCGTCTACCTGCCGCAAAGCTATGAGGTTGCGGCAGAGAAGAAGTACCCCATTCTCTATCTGTTGCATGGGATGTCGGGTATAAACACCAGCTGGTTCACCGACCAGCGTGTGAAGGATGTGATGGACCAGTTGACCGCTTCGGGTGAGGCTTGTGAGATGATTATCGTCAGCCCCAATGCCGGTGGCAATCCGGCTACTTGTTGGAACGGTTATTTCAATATGCCGGGATGGGCATACGAGGATTTCTTTTACAAGGAGTTCATGCCTTATATCGAGAAGACCTACCGCGTGATAGGCGACAAGCAGCATCGTGCCATTGCCGGACTTTCGATGGGAGGTGGCGGAACGACGAGCTATGCGCAGCGTTATCCCGACCTCTACTGTGCCGCATACGCCATGAGTGCGTTGATGAACATCCCTGTTATCGGTGAGGAGGCAGGTAAAGACCCCGACCCCACGAACAAGGTGGCTGTACTGACCCGTTCGGTGCAGGAGCATAGTTGTATCAAGTATGTGCTGGAGGCGGATGAAGCCCGTAAGGCTGCTCTGCGTACCGTACAGTGGTTCGTGGATTGCGGCGACGATGACTTCCTGCTCGACCGCAACATCGAGTTCTATCAGGCTATGCGCAATGCCGGCATTCCCAGCCAATTCCGTGTACGCGATGGAGGGCATACCGGTGAGTACTGGCATTCGGCACTCTACACTTGCCTGCCTTTCGTGACACGCTGCTTCGGAAAGTGAAAGAGTTACAAGCTACAAGTGACGAGTGGGGTAGCTCGTAACTCGTAGCTTGTAACTCGTAACTCGTAACTTGTAACTAAAAAACTTATAAACTCAAAACAACATGAAACGAATTTCTATCTTATCAGCCCTGTTGCTGATGTGTGCGATGACTTTCGCACAACAAGCCCTTTGGGGTGGTGCTCCGGTCGTATCACCGGAAATACATGACAACAACACAGTGACTTTCCGACTGAAAGCGCCGAAGGCGGTGACGGTACAAGTGACCGGCGACTTCCTGCCGACACAGAAAATCAAGACACCTTTTGGTGAGTTCGACGGTCCGGGGGTGGCGAATCTGAAAGAAGGTAAGGACGGCGTATGGGAATTTACCACTCCCGAACCGCTGAAACCGGAGCTTTACAGTTACACCTTCCTGGTGGACGGGTTGAAAATCAACGACCCTGCCAATGTCTACATGATTCGCGATGTGGCAAGCGTGACCAATGTCTTCATCATCGGCGGTGACGAACGTATCGACCTCTACAAGGTGAACAAAGTGCCTCACGGAACGGTGTCGAAAGTGTGGTACAACAGTCCCACGCTGGGCATGGATCGCCGTCTGACGGTCTACACGCCTGCCGGATACGAGACAAGCGGCAAGCGCTATCCCGTCTTCTACCTGCTGCACGGCATGGGCGGCGACGAGAACGCCTGGAGCGAGCTGGGACGCACGGCGCAAATCTTGGACAACCTCATTGCGCAGGGGAAGGCCAAGCCCATGATTGTGGTGATGACCAACGGCAATGCCGCGCTGGAAGCTGCTCCGGGTGAGTCTTCACTGGGATTTGCCGCTCCCAATATGCAGTTGCCCAAGACGATGGAGGGCAGTTTCGAGACCGCTTTCCCCGACGTGGTGAAGTTCATCGACAAGACTTACCGTACGCAGGCCACGAAGAAGAGCCGTGCCATTGCCGGACTGTCGATGGGTGGTTTCCACTCCATGCACATCTCCAAGCAATATCCGGATATGTTTAACTATGTAGGTCTGTTCTCTGCCGCCATCATGCCGGGCAAGGAGGTGAAGTCTCCGATATACGAGGACATCGAAGGGAAACTGAAAATCCAGTTTGCCAAGAAGCCTGCACTCTACTACATCGCCATCGGAAACAAGGATTTCCTCTATCAGGCGAACAACGACTATCGCAAGATGCTGGACGAGAAGGGTTACAAGTACGAATATTACGAGACGGGCGAAGGTCACATCTGGAAGAACTGGCGTATCTATCTGACGGAGTTTGCACCGAGATTGTTTAAGTAAATATTTTAACTTCTATAACTTCCCAATTTTAATCAAACTAATCGAATCATGAAGAAACAAATCTTATCAATAACGTTTATGGCAACCGCTTTTGCCGCCTGCGGACCGGGCGTGCCGCAGCTTGGGAAATCATCTTTGGATGAAGTGATTGGTGCCATGACCTTGGAAGAAAAGGCGCATCTGATTGTAGGAACCGGTATGGCGGGCTTTTCGGGCGACAGTGCCGTTATCGGTGAAACGAAAAAGCTTGTGCCGGGTGCTGCCGGTACAACCTATCCCATTGAACGTTTGGGCATTCCGGCTGTAGTGCTGGCCGACGGTCCTGCCGGGTTGCGCATCAATCCTACGCGTGAAGGCGACTCGGCTACGTACTATTGTACCCATTTCCCCATCGGGACGCTGCTGGCTTCTACCTGGAATCAGGAACTGGTGGAGAATGTAGGACAATCCATCGGTAATGAAGTGCTGGAATACGGGGCGGATGTGTTGCTGGCTCCGGCTCTGAACATTCACCGCAATCCGCTTTGCGGACGTAACTTCGAGTACTATTCCGAAGACCCGGTCGTTTCGGGCAAGATTGCAGCTGCTTATGTACGTGGTGTGCAGAGTAATGGTGTAGGTACTTCCATCAAGCATTTCGCTGTGAACAATCAGGAAACAAACCGTATGGCTACGGATGCCCGCGTATCTCCGCGTGCTTTACGGGAAATCTATCTGAAAGGGTTTGAGATTGCCGTGAAAGAATCCGCACCTTGGACTGTGATGTCTTCCTACAATTACCTGAACGGTACTTATACTTCGGAAAGCAAGGAATTGCAAACCACTCTTCTGCGTGACGAATGGGGTTTCGAGGGCATGGTGATGACCGACTGGTTTGGCGGTAAGGATGCTGTGGCCCAAATGGTGGCAGGCAATGATATGCTTCAACCGGGATTGCCCAAGCAATATGAGGCGATTGTGAAAGGCGTGCAGGACAGCGTGCTGGATGAGGCTGTCCTCAACCGGAACGTGAAGCGTATTTTGGAAATGATTCTCCAGACTCCCCGCTTCAAAGGATATAAGTTCTCCAACAAACCTGATTTGAAGTCTCATGCGGCAGTTACCCGCCAGTCGGCAACGGAGGGCATGGTATTGCTGAAAAACGACAACGATGCTTTGCCGCTGTCTGCAGAGGTGAAGAATGTGGCTCTCTTTGGCTGTACTTCTTATGATTTCATTGCCGGTGGAACCGGTTCGGGCAATGTGAACCGCGCCTATACCGTTTCTCTGCTGGACGGCTTGAAGAATGCTGGCTATGTGGTGGACGAAAGTCTGAAAAACAGCTATGAGTCTTACCTGAAGACAGAGAAGGAACGTTTGTCGAAAGAGAAGAAGGAGTGGTTTATGCCCGATACCCGTCCGGCTGAGATGGCTGTGCCCGCACAGGTTATCCGTGAACAGGCAGCCAAGGCTGACGTGGCACTGGTGACGCTGGGACGTACTTCCGGTGAGTTCCTCGACCGTATGGTAGCCGATTTCAACCTAACCAAAGAGGAGCTGGATATGTTGAAAGCCGTGTCCGACGCATTCCACGCTGCCGGAAAGAAAGTCGTAGTGGTGCTCAATATCGGCGGAGTGATTGAAACCGCTTCCTGGAAGTCGGTTCCTGACGCTATTCTTTGCGCATGGCAGGCAGGCCAGGAGGGAGGAAACAGTGTGGCAGACGTACTGAGTGGAAAGGCTTCTCCTTCGGGCAAGCTGACCATGACTTTCCCCGTGAAGTTTGAAGATGCCGCTTCTTCCGCCAACTTCCCCGTTGACATGAAGGCGAACATCGACATCGTGAACAAGAGTGAGAAGAAGAGTGACGTGAAGAATGTGGACTATGCCAACTACGAGGAGGACATCTACGTGGGCTACCGCTACTTCGACAGTTTCGGTAAGGAGGTCTCCTATCCTTTCGGGTACGGGCTTTCTTACACGACGTTTGCCTACGGCAAGGCGGGCATCCGGGCGGACAACGGCGTCTATGCCGTGACCGTAGAGGTGAAGAACACCGGCAAGGTGGCAGGCAAGGAGGTTGTGCAGCTCTATGTCTCCGCTCCCGACGCTTCCGCTGCGAACAAGCCCGAAAAGGAACTGAAGGCGTTTGCCAAGACCCGGGAACTGAAACCGGGCGAATCCGAAGTGGTCACGCTGAAGGTGAACGCCGCCGACCTGGCTTCCTACGATGAGGCTTCCGCTTCGTGGGTGGTGGATGCCGGAACTTACCGGTTCCTGGTGGGGGCTTCTTCGCGTGACATCAAGGCCGTACTGAGTGCGGATGTGGCAGCCTCGGCGGTGAAGACCAATGACATCCTGAAACTGCAAGAAGCGATTGTTACTTTGAAAAGATAACGGGTGATACTTCAAAAAACATCCTGCTATACTTTGGGAATGGCAGGATGTTTTTATCTTTGTCCCCATTAGCGATAACATCATACCGATATAAAAATCAATATTACACCATGAAAAGGAAATTACTCTTATCCCTCGCCCTTTCGGGCATCATTTCGGGAGTTGCCGCGCAGACAACGGTTGCGCCTGCCATCCCGAGAGACGAGAAGATGGAACAGCAGATTGAGACGCTGCTGAAGAAGATGACGCTCGACGAGAAAGTCGGGCAGATGTGCGAACTGACCATTGACCTCTTGCAGAAACGTACCAATCCCTTTGCCGGACTCGACCCGAAGAGCATCACGGTGGACGACCTGAAGAAAATCGTCAGGAAGTACAAGCTGGAGAAGGAGTTCAAACTGGGCAAGGAGATGCCTTCGCAGGAGGTGGTGATGCAGCTCTATATGCGCGTTCAGGGCATAGAGAATGCCAAAGGCTTCCAGCTGGACGAGGCGATGCTCGACTCCGTCATCGGGAAATACAAGGTAGGTTCCATCCTGAACGTGCCCAACGGCGTGGCGCAGCCGCCGCAGAAGTGGCAGGAAATCATCAAGCGTATCCAGGAGAAATCCATCGAAGTGATGGGCATCCCCTGTGTGTATGGCGTGGACCAGATACACGGAACCACCTATACGATGGGCGGCACGTTCTTCCCGCAGGGTGTCAACATGGGAGCCGCCTTCAACCGCGAACTGACGCGTGAGGGCGCACGCATCTCCGCCTACGAGACCAAGGCGGGAAGCATCCCCTGGACGTATGCCCCGGTGACCGACCTCGGACGTGACCCGCGCTGGCCGCGTATGTGGGAGAACTACGGCGAAGACTGCTACCTGAACGCCGAAATGGGACGCGAGTCTGTCCTCGGATTCCAAGGCGCTGACCCCAACCGCATCGGTACGGACCGCGTGGCTGCCTGTATGAAACACTATATGGGTTACGGCGTTCCCGTTTCGGGCAAGGACCGCACGCCCTCTTCCATCACTCCGCAGGATATGCGCGAAAAACACTTCGCACCCTACCTCGAGATGGTGCGTAGCGGTGCCCTCTCCGTCATGGTGAACTCTGCCATGAACAACGGCCTGCCTTTCCATGCCAACTACGAACTGCTGACCAAGTGGCTGAAAGAGGACCTCAACTGGGACGGCATGGTGGTGACCGACTGGGCGGACATCGACAACCTCTGGAAGCGCGACCACATCGCCCGCGACAAGAAAGAGGCCATCAAGCTTGCCATCAATGCGGGTATCGATATGTCCATGGACCCTTACGATTGGAAATTCTGTACGCTGCTCAAGCAGTTGGTAGAAGAGGGCGAGGTTCCCATGAGCCGCATTGATGATGCCGTACGCCGTGTGCTGCGGTTGAAGTTCCGCCTCAACCTGTTCGAGAAGCCTTACTATGACTATAAGGACTTTCCGCTGTTCGGCGGCAAGGAGCACGCTGCTGCCGCTCTTCAGGCTGCTGAAGAGTCTTTGGTATTGCTGAAGAATACGGATGGTATCCTGCCGCTGGCAAAAGGCAAGAAGTTGCTGATTACCGGTCCGAACGCCCACTCTATGCGTTGTCTCAATGGCGGCTGGTCCTACTCTTGGCAAGGCGATAAGGCGGACTTGTGTGCAGGCGAGTACAACACCATCCTGGAAACTTTTACCAATAAGTTCGGAGCGGAGAATGTTGTCTACGAAGCCGGTGTCACCTACAAGCAGGGCGGCAACTGGTGGGAAGAGAACACGCCCGAGATAGAGAAAGCCGTGGCTGCGGCAGCCGCTGTCGACTACATCATCGCCTGTATCGGCGAGAACTCTTACTGCGAGACTCCGGGCAACCTGACCAATCTCTTCCTCTCGCAAAACCAGCTCGACCTGGTGAAGGCACTTGCCCAAACAGGTAAGCCCGTCATCCTGATACTGAACGAAGGCCGTCCGCGCCTGATAGCCGATATCGAACCGCTTGCCAAGGCGGTGGTCGACATCATGCTTCCGGGCAACTACGGTGGCGACGCCCTTGCCAATCTCCTTGCAGGCGATGCCAACTTCAGCGGAAAGATGCCTTTCACCTATCCGAAAGAAATCAACTCGCTGATTACCTACGACTACAAGCCGTGCGAACACATCGGCAAGCAGATGGAAGGCGCTTACAACTACGATGCGCAGGTGTCTGTGCAGTGGGCTTTCGGCTACGGACTGAGCTACACTACCTTTGCCTATAGCAACCTGCGTGTAGACAAGCCTGCCTTTACTGCCAACGATGTGCTGACCTTCACAGTAGACGTGAAGAACACCGGCAGTCGCATCGGCAAGGAGAGCGTCTTGCTGTTCAGCAGTGACCTCGTGGCTTCGCTCACTCCCGACGTCCGCCGTCTGCGTGCCTTCGAGAAGGTGGAACTGCGTCCGGGTGAGACCAAGACCGTCACGCTGAAAGTGAAAGCCTCCGACCTCGCTTTCGTGGGTTACGATGGCAAGTGGGTGCTGGAGAAAGGCGACTTCCGTATCCAGACGGGCGACCAGACGCTGAATGTGGTCTGCACGGATACCAAGAAGTGGGAAACGCCTAACAAATAATATTCCACCACAGGCTACACCGATTTTCACAGATAAGCACTGCATTTGGATTCATATATTCATCTTAATCCATCTGATTTTAATCTGTGGAAACCGGTGTAATCTGTGGTGAAAAGAACTATCTTTCCTGAGAATTTACCTTCCTGATGTACTCAAGCAGTTTCCTGTAGAAAGCGTGGTGGCTTAGCGTGGCGGCTTCTCCCAATATCACCAGCTTCATGCGCGCCCGGGTTATCGCCACATTCATGCGGCGCAGGTCGTTCAGAAAACCGATTTGCCCCTCTTCGTTGGCGCGTACCAGGCTGATGAAGATAACGTCGCGCTCCTGTCCCTGGAATCCGTCGACGGTGTTCACCGTTATCAGGCTGCGGTAGGGACGCAGGGCGGCGCTGCCTTTTATCTTTCCCCGCAGGTATTGCACTTGCGCCTTGTAGGGCGAAATCAGCCCGAAGTCGATGCGTTCGTCCAGGATGCGGCTGCCGCCTATGCGCCGGATGTAGGCTTCCAGCTCCTGGAGCAGCAGGTTGGCTTCTTCCTTGTTGATGCGCCCGAACGTCTCGCCGACAAACTCTTCCTTGAAATCCATGTCCGACGTGTCGACCCAGGTGATGGGAGAGTCCCAGTCCAGTATGCCCCGGTGGCGTATTTCGGGAGAGGCTTCCAGTTCGCCGTGGTAGAACCAGTCGGACGAGAAACGCATGATTTCTTCGTTCATCCGGTATTGTACCCGCAGCAGCGATACGGCGGAGGGCTTGCGGGCTACGACTTTCTCCATCAAGGTACGTTCCAACCCGCCGCGTGCGGCATCATGGCATTTGATGGTGGGCGGCAGCTGGCAGTGGTCGCCTGCCAGTATTACCCGGTCTGCCTTGCGGATGGCTATCCAGCAGGCGGCTTCGAGGGCTTGGGCGGCTTCGTCGATGAATAGCGTTCCGAAGCGGCGGCCGGCGAGCAGGCGGTGGTTGCTGCTGACGAGCGTGGAGGCTATGACGTGGGCGCTGTCGAACAGTTCGGCGTTGATTTGCACTTCCAGTGCCGTGGCGCGGTCGCGCAGGCGGCTCATGCGGTTGCGCACGCCTTCGCGCTCGTCGTAACTGCCGCGGCGGGCTTTCCCGCCCAGTTGCCGCAGCTCCTTGCGGATGCTCCACAGTTCGGGGTAGAGCGGATGGCTCTCGAAACGGCGTTCGTAGGTGAAGGAGAGCATTTTGTCGTTGACGCGGGTGGGATTGCCGATGCGCAGGACGTTTACGCCCCTGTCCACCAGCTTCTCGGATATCCAGTCTACCGCCATGTTGCTTTGGGCGCAGACCAGCACTTGAGGTTCGCGGTGCAGGGTCTCGTAGATGGCTTCGACGAGCGTGGTGGTCTTGCCCGTTCCCGGAGGACCGTGCACGATGGCCACGTCGCGGGCACACAACACCTTGTTGACTGCCGTCTCTTGCGTGGTGTTCAGCCAGGGGAAGCGCACCGGATAGAGTTCGCGGAAGCCGACTTTCGCCGTGCCCAGCAGCGTGTCGCGCAGTTCGGCAAGACGGTTGCCTTTGGCACGCAGCACGTCTTCCAGCGCTTCGAACATCGTGCGGTAGGAGGTCTCGTCGAAGTAGAGTTGCACGCCGAGGTTGTCGGCAGACTGTACGTCCAACACGGCTCCTGCGCCGGGCATCACCACGACCATACGCGTCTCGTCGGCGTAGCTGACGGTGGCGATGAAGTTGGAGTAAACGATATTTCCCTCGGCGGACTGGCGTAAGAAGCAGACGGGACGCCCGAACTCGAAGTTGTGCTCGATGTCCGTATGTTCGGTGCGGGTGATTTCCATCACCAGCTGGTTCAGCGAGTTGTAGTAGCTCCGTCCTGCCGATACGGGATGCCAACAGACACCCCGCCGGACTTTGCGGGCGATGCCCATGCTCTCCGCTTGCTGTTTGAACTCCTCTTTTTCGTATTCGTACTCCATGCGCAGCAGGAGTTGCTGCCGCTGGAGGTGGAGGAGGGGACTGTTTGAATCTTCTGTTTTCATGCTGGCAAAGGTAATCATTCTCTGGTGGCTATGAAAGAAAGTGGCTGTTCTTCTGAAGTCTTATTGGCAGGATTCTTACCTTAGAGGTCATTCAGCGCAATGGCTACTTTCTTCAGGTTGTTGTGTGCTGCTGCCCATTCCGTCAGACGTTGGCGGAGGAAGTCGTCCGTCACTTGGCTGCGGTTGTTGGCCAGCAGTTCCAGATGGAGCTCGAGCAGTTGTTTGAGTCCGATGACGGGGTTGACGGGCAGTCCGCTGATGAATACGGTCAGCAGTTCTTCCAATTGGCGGTTGTGGAAACTGCTTCGTTGGTACATACTTTCGTATACGATGTCGATGAAGCGCTTTATCGGTGCCAGTCTCATGCAGACAAGGCGGGCAAGGAGTTCTCCTACACGGCGGTTGTCGATTCTTCCGGCGGTGAGCCCTTCCACCCATAGCTCGGCTGCGTACGAACGGACCGTCTTGTCGGCGAAGAGCAGGGAACCACTCAACAATAGCAGACTCGTCTCCCTGAGCGTGCCATGAAAGGAGAGCAACCTGCGCAAGGTGTGGGCGATGCAGCGCTTACTCTCTTCCTGCGGTGTGGCGAAGGAGAGGTAGTGGCTGATGATTTGGGCAACCAGTGGTTCCGGGCGGTTGGGATAGCAGCATAGTAGCGGTTCCATATAGTGGGAATCGCCGATGTTGTATTTGCTGTTGATGACCAAGTGTTCCTGCCATAATTGGTGGCTGTTCCGTTCGGCATATTCGTGCCATTTGTTGAAATCTAATTGGAGCAGGCGTTTGTCTGCCCCGTAGGGTGGTTCGTTGGGTTGCAGTCCTATCAGCTCGTAGTCTCCCGACAGGTAGTTGTGGGGCAACGTGTTGCAGGCGAACGCCTTGAAAGCGGGAAATTCCATGGCCGGGCTTTTCACCAGTCCGGCGGTAATCCAGGCTGGTTGGTGACGGTAGGGCGGTTCGGGTTGCATCGCTTCGTCCAGCAGGAACAGGAAAAGATGCAGGTACTCGCCTTTCAGCACTTGCCGGGCGGTGGCGGCGGCTTCCGCTCTGTCTTCCATGGCACAGCGGGCGATGGCGAGCTGGAAATCCCACGGGCAGGGGCTTTGCCCGGCTTCTTGATAGGCGGCAAGCCGTTGTATAAGCGTGGTGGCTTGTATGTACGCTGGGGTGTGGGTCGGGGTGGAAAGCAGAGGAAGCGTATTCCCTTCCTTGATTCTACGGAGGACACCCGTCCATAGTTTTTGGATGGGGATGAAGCTGGTGGCGTTGCTGTACCCCGGCTCCCAGTCGGCAAGCCGTTTGAAGGCACGTTCGTCATAAGCTCCCCTGCTTGCATCTACCTTCAGCAGGCTTTCTTCCAAACGGGCGAACAGCTTGCGCAGGATTCCTCCCCGGGTGGGGGCTTCTTGGGTACAGAGGCGTTGGTACTCCAGCATGAAAGTAGCGAGCAGGATTTTGTAGACCATCCAATTGTTGGCTATGATGTCCGCCGCACGTTGGAAGACAGGCCCCATACAGCTGAAATCGTCCCCGTCCAATTGGGGATGGAAGGTGATGATGGCGGCTATCGTGGTGTCTGTCTCCCAGCTCTCTTCCATGTCGAACAGGCGGCTGAGCTGGAACAGGAACTCTTCTTTGTTGGCGGGGAATGCGATGCGGTTATCTTCGCGGCAGATACGGGCGGTTTCCGCAGGCGGCTCTTCGGAGGAGAAAGCGGTGGTTCCCGCGTTGGCAACTTCTGCGTGAGGAGTTTCCATGCTGCTTGCCTTTTCTGCGGATGGTGTATGGAAAGTGGCAAGGATTGCTTGCACGCTTTGCAGCATCTCTGGCTGATAGGCTTGCAGTGTTTCCTGTAGAGTGGACGAGGAAGCGTCACCGTACTTTGTGATAAAGCCGGCGGTTCTCTTTTGCAGGCTTTCGTCCTTCTTCAGGAATAGCTGGCAGAGGGCGATGCAGCACGTTTCCCTTGTTTCGGGATGTTGTGCGGCGATTTGTTCGAAGAGGGCGCAAATGGCAATCAGTGAGTTCTTGGAGCCGGAGAAGAGGAGTGTGGTGGCTTGTTCCACGAACTCCTGGTAGCGGAATCCCTTTTCAGCTGCAATCTTCTTGAATTGTTGCAGCATCACGTTGACCGGTTTGGTATAGGGGGAGGTGAATACTTGCATCATCTCTTCTTGTAGGGACATCAACTCTTCAGTGGTGGGTTGCAGGGTCTCGAAGAGCCTGGCAAACCATCCTGCCATACCCATTTTGAATCCCCGTTGGAACGTGGTGAGTGTGGCTCGCAGCAGCCGGCTTCTGTCTATGTGCCCGTCGATGGAGAAGCGGTAGAGCGCCGTGCTGATGCTTTCGTCTTGTGGCGTGATACCTTTCTTATAGGCGTTCTTGGCACACTCGTCATGGAAAGCAACCGGTGATTCGTGCTCGAAGATGCTCCATATATGTTCTTTCAGGGTGATTTCATGTTTGAGTAGCAGGCTGCTGTCGAAGGAATCGTTCTCCTTCCGGTCGGCAAGTGTCAGGCGGATGCTTCCCGGAAGTACGTGCGCGATGCGGCTGGGGGCAAGTTCCTTGAGGTAGCCCATGTCCATGAGTGATATGAGTTCTTCGTAGCCGAGGCTGAAGTTACTCCAGCTTTTGTCGTCGTTGATGAAGTCCGTGAACCAGGTGGGGCAATAGAGCGGGAGTAGCTTGCATATCAGGTCGAAATCTATGTAGTATGCCATATCCATTTCCCGCTTGTTGGCGCATACGAATTGTACGGTTGCCAAGAAATGTGCCTTATGATGGTCGCAATACATCATGCTTTCAAGGGAGCCTTGTCTGCTCTTTATCCATTGCAATTCCCGTATGGCGGGCAGGAGTTTCCGCCGTTCCTTCATCGGGAGCTCCAATAATTTCTTGACAAAGGGAATCAATACCCGTTCTTCGTTCTCCGGAGTATCCATATAAACCTTGGATAACTTCTCCAATTCCTGTCTTAATGCTTCCATTGTATTGCTTTCTTTACAGCCAGAATATGTTTACAGGCGCCCCGCTCTCCCCGGTTGCTGCTGAACCAGGTGCAGGTGCAACGCTCTTTCCTGTTCTCCTTGTCTAAGACGACGGTATGCCTGACCCCGCCGCTGCCTGCCACGCGGGCTTCCGTCCGGTTCCTGTCATGGGACAGAATCTCCACTTTCCCTTCTTCCAATAGTTTCTCCGCGGCTGCCATCCGTGGATACAGGCTGAGCATCCGTTCGGTCTTGAAGGGCAGGCGACGGTAGAAGAAACTGTTTTCATCCAGGTCGAACCCCAGCAGTCCCATGGCTGCCAGCCGTGCCGAAAGGGCATCGGCCTTGTCCAGGTCGATGTGTTCGCGGATGGCGAAAAGGGTGGGGTTGAACTGCTGGTTGGCATAGCTGTATTTGTCCATGGCTTCTATCCACCTGTCCGGTATCTCTTCGATGAGTGCGTCCAAGGCGGCTCCTTCGCCGGAGAAGCCGCGCCAGCACTCCCGCGAGAGCGACAGGCTGAACCGTACGGAACCGAAGTAGAGCTGCCAGGTAGTGGACTGCATGGCGGGGTGGACGAAGACCCTCAGCTCGTCGGCAAACGGGAGCAACGGCTCGAGCAGCCGCAGGCGGTGCACCCCTCCGATACAGGGGACGTCCAGGCTCTTCACCGGCGAGAAGGCGGGTTTTGGTCCGCGGAGCACCAGGTAATAGTCGCATTTCACGGCACCGCCCTTCGGGAGTGTCTGGAAGAGTTGCATCATTTGCAGGCGGTTGAAGGCGTAGCGCTGTTCGGAGACTGACTGGTAGACTTGCACTGTGGTCAGTCCCTTGAGCCATTTCAGGGGCAGGGGGACTTTGCGTTCCACCACCTTTTCGCCTGTCCGGTAGAGTCCCACTTCCTGCGGACCGACCGACATCACCACTCGCTCTTGCTTTCCGATGCGGTTCAGGGCGGAAATCATGGGGGGATTGAAGTCGACGTTGGTCGTCCCGTTCTCCGGAAACTCGCCGTCGTGCCCGCTGGGGAGTATATCGACCCGTGCATATACCCCGGCGCAGTTGGAGAAACCCTCGAAGCGCAGGCGGTCGTTGCCCGCCGTCACGATGGGGTCTTTCAGCAGGGAGAGTTGCGCGGGTGTCAGGTTGAAGCTGGACTGCACGACACTGGACAGGGCGATGAAGCAACGGGCGGTGATGTAAGGATGCGTCAGCTTCCCCCAAAAGAAGCAAGGGGCTTCTTTTTTCTCCAGTTCGCTGTATTTGGCAAGGAACAGCTCGTTCCGGTCGGCAACACGTTGCAAGGCGGACGGGGCGGCATATCGATAGGAAATCGTATCGGTCATAGCAGATGTCGGATTAGTGTGTTTTTAGGATATCCTGTCCAAAGATAAGAATTTGTTTTCAATTAGAAGTCATTTTGACACTTTGCATTTCTACGCGGCGGAGAATCGATTATTTCCCGCCCGATGATGCTTGCGCGGGAAATAAACGAATGGAAAACAGATATCTTGCTTATACCCAGTGTGATGCGCGAAAACAGGCGTTCCTGAAAAACGGAAAACAGCGCCTTTCCCCTCCCCGGACAAGCTTCCGGAAGCCGGAAAACGGGAAAGCGGGCGAGGGATATAAAGATGCTTCGCAAGCGGGATATAGATGGCTCGCGAGCGGACTTCATGCGGCTTGCGAGCGGAGTTGATATCCCTCACGAGTCGTCTATATCCCGCTCGTCCGGGAAATGTATGCAGAATGAATATTATGCAATGATAGCGTATGTAGATGCAATATCCGCTCCGCTTTTCGTCTTTTTGCAAAACGGACGTGTCAGCGAAACGGCTGTCTGGCTGTCTTTTTGAAACTGAAAACCGTGTCCGCACGTATTTCATGGCTTTTTTATTTAACGGGAGTTGTTGGGAGTTAACGGGAGTTATCGGGAGTTAGAAGCCAATAGTCTTGTTTGTATAAGGCGGTAGTATCGGCCGATAACTCCTAACGGAGCGTAGCGGAGTGATAACTCCCGTTAACTCCCGATAACTCCTATAAATGAAAGAACCACGCACATATTTTATAATTATCACAAGAAAACGATTTGTTTCTCGCGGGTTTTCTCTATATTTGCCACATTTAAAAGATAAAAAAGGCATGAGTGAGGAAAGTTTTCATCTGTTCTTGGGTGTGATGTGCGCGGTGGCGTTCGTTGTGTTTGTCGCACTCTATTTCGTCAAGGCGGGCTACGGGATGTTCCGTACCGCGTCGTGGGGTTTCTCCATCAACAACAAGCTGGCGTGGGTGCTGATGGAAGCACCGGTTTTCGTCGTCATGTTCTGGCTTTGGGCGGTGAGTGGTGTGGGCTTTGCCGTGCCGGTATACCTTTTCTTCCTGCTGTTCCAGTTGCACTACTTCCAGCGCTCGTTCGTCTTCCCCTTCCTGATGAAAGGGAAGAGCCGGATGCCGGTGGCAATCATGGCGATGGGCATCGTGTTCAACGTGCTGAACGGGATGATGCAGGCGGGCGGACTCTTCTACTTCGCTCCCGAAGGAGTGTATGACGGCGGCTGGGCATATCTGCTGCGGCCGCACGCGCTGGCGGGGCTGTTGCTCTTCTTCGCCGGTATGCTCGTCAACCTCCATTCCGACCACGTCATCCGCCACCTGCGCAAGCCGGGCGACACGCGCCACTATCTTCCCGCCAAAGGGTTGTACCGCTACGTCACCTCCGCCAACTATTTCGGCGAACTGGTGGAGTGGGCAGGCTTCGCCCTGCTGACGGCATCGCCCGCCGCCTGGGTATTCGTGTGGTGGACTTTTGCCAATCTCGTGCCCCGTGCCGATGCCATCCATCGCCACTATCGGGCGGAGTTCGGCAACGAGGCGGTGGGCAGGCGCAAACGTATCATCCCCTTCCTCTATTAAAGAATTGAAGATTGAAGATTTATGATTTATAATTTATGATTTATGAAGCCTGAAATCATAAGTTTGGAAATCATAAATCTTGAAGTCATAAGTCTATAAATCATAAATCATAAATTATAAATCATAAATCTATAAATCTATAAATCGTGGAATCAAAACTGTTCACACCGGTTACGTTCGGCCCGCTGACGCTACGCAACCGTACCATCCGTTCGGCGGCTTTCGAGAGTATGTGTCCGGGCAATGCTCCTTCGGATATGCTGCTCGACTATCATCGCTCGGTGGCGGCGGGCGGCATCGGCATGACCACCGTGGCCTACGCGGCCGTCACCCGAAGCGGGCTTTCCTTCGACCGCCAGTTGTGGATGCGTCCCGAGATAGTGCCGGGGCTGCGCCGGTTGACCGATGCGGTACACGCCGAAGGCGCCGCTGCAGGCATCCAGCTGGGACACTGCGGAAATATGTCCCACAAAAGCATCTGCGGCTGTACGCCTGTCGGGGCAAGCGGAGGCTTCAACCTCTATTCGCCCACCTTCGTGCGCGGATTGCGTGCCGACGAACTGCCGGAAATGGCACGTGCCTACGGAAGGGCGGTGAACCTGGCGCGCGAGTCGGGTTTCGACTCCGTGGAAATCCATGCCGGACACGGCTACCTCATCAGTCAGTTCCTTTCCCCCGCTACCAATCATCGCAAGGATGAGTTCGGCGGTTCCTTGCAGAACCGTATGCGCTTCATGGACATGGTGATGGAAGAGGTGATGAAAGCCGCCGGAAGCGACATGGCGGTGCTGGTGAAGATGAATATGCGCGACGGCTTCAAGGGCGGCATGGAGCTGGACGAGACGATGCAGGTGGCCCGACGCCTTGAGCAGCTGGACGCCCACGGGCTGGTGCTGAGCGGCGGCTTCGTGAGCAAGGCGCCCATGTATGTGATGCGCGGCGAGATGCCGATACGCAGCATGACGCACTACATGACGTGCTGGTGGCTGAAGTATGGCGTCCGTATGGTAGGCAAGTGGATGATACCGGCCGTGCCTTTCAAAGAGGCGTATTTCCTGGAAGATGCCTTGAAGTTCCGCGCAGCGCTGAAGATGCCGCTGGTGTATGTCGGCGGACTGGTGTCGCGTGCCAAGATAGACGAGGTGCTGGACGACGGCTTCGATGCCGTGCAGATGGCGCGTGCCCTGCTCAACGAGCCGGGATTCGTGAACCGTATGCGCGCCGAAGAGAATGCCCGTTGCAACTGCAAGCACAGCAACTACTGCATCGCTCGGATGTATTCCATCGAAATGGCTTGCCACCAGCATCTGAACGAGGAACTTCCCGCCTGCCTGAAACGGGAAATTGAACGGATAGAAGCGAAAGGATAACTCCTTTCCAATAAAAACAAGAAGAATATGAAACTTGCTATCATAACCGGCGCCGACGGCGGCATGGGAACCGAAATAACGCGCGCCGTGGCCAAGGCCGGATATAAGATTATCATGGCGTGCTACCGTCCGGAAAAGGCGGAGACAGTAAAGAAGATGCTGGTGCAGGATACCGGCAATACGAACATCGAGGTGTTGGGTGTCGACCTCTCCTCGCTGGCATCTGTGGCGGCTTTTGCCGGAACGGTCTTGCAACGGGGCGAGCCCGTCAGCCTGCTGATGAACAATGCCGGAACCATGGAGACGGAACGCCGCATCACGGAAGACGGGCTGGAACGTACGGTAAGCGTCAATTATGTCGCCCCCTATCTGCTGACGCGCAAGCTTCTTCCGCTGATGGGTGAGGGAAGCCGCATCGTCAACATGGTGTCGTGCACGTATGCCATCGGGCATCTCGACTTCCCGGACTTCTTCCATCGGGGGAGGAAAGGCGGTTTCTGGCGCATCCCTGTTTACAGCAACACGAAGCTGGCGCTGACCTTGTTTACAATCAACCTTGCCCGCCGTCTCGAAGAGAAAGGCATTGTGGTGAATGCGGCCGATCCGGGCATCGTGTCTACCAATATCATCACGATGCATATGTGGTTCGACCCGTTGACGGATATCTTTTTCCGTCCCTTTATCCGTACTCCCAGGCAGGGAGCTGCGACGGCTGTCCACCTGCTGCTGGACGAGGATGCCGGAAAGCGTACGGGTACTTTGAACGTAAGCTGCCATCCCAAACGGCTTTCCGAAAAGTATACCGGCCACGTTCAGATGCAGGAGCTGTGGGACAGTACGGAACGGATTGTGGAGAAGTGGCTGTAGCGGTGTTCACCACAGATTACACAGATTAACACAAATTGGCACTAAGATTCTTTGAATGCCTCATAGGCAAATTGAATCATCAGTGCCAATTTGTGTTAATCTGTGTAATCTGTGGTGAACCTACTTTAGATAGAAAGTGCTCTCAATACATTGACCAAGTCTTTCTTTATCGGCTTGTCGTTTTTGATGGCTTTCGTGAAGGGGACATATACCACTTCGTCATGGTCTATGCCAATCATGACGTTGCGCTGTCCTTCCATAAGGGCGTCGATGGCAGCTGCTCCAAGTCGGCTGGCGAGGATGCGGTCGTGCGCCGTGGGGCTTCCGCCGCGTTGCAGGTGGCCGAGGATGGTGACACGCACGTCGTATTGGGGATATTCATTCTTCACGCGTTCCGCATAGTGCATGGCACCTCCGGTCAGTTCGCTTTCGGCGACAAGCACGATACTGCTGTTCTTCGATTTGCGGAAACCGTTCTTGATGAATTCCTCCAGCTGGTCTACTTCCGTGCTGAATTCCGGGATAATGGCGGCTTCGGCTCCGGATGCGATGGCGCCGTTCAGGGCGAGGAAACCGGCATCACGTCCCATCACCTCAACGAAGAAAAGGCGTTCGTGCGAAGTGGCAGTGTCGCGAATCTTGTCTACGGCATCCAGAATCGTATTCAGCGCGGTGTCATAACCGATGGTGGTATCTGTTCCGTAAAGGTCGTTGTCGATAGTTCCCGGCAAGCCGATGCAGGGCACGTCGAACTCTTGTGCGAAGATGCGTGCACCCGTCAGAGAACCGTCGCCACCGATGACAACCAAGGCATCGATGCCTTCTTTCTTCATGTTGTCGTAGGCCGTCTGACGTCCTTCGGGAGTGGCAAACTCCTTGCAACGGGCGGTTTTCAGGATGGTGCCGCCCAGCTGTATGATGTTGCTCACGTTCTGGCTCTTGAATTCCTTGATTTCACCGGTCACCAAACCTTTGTAACCTCTATATATACCTTTCACTTGAAGTCCGTTGTAGATAGCCGCACGTGTCACCGCACGGATAGCTGCATTCATTCCCGGAGCGTCACCGCCCGACGTTAAAATTCCGATACACTTAATTGCTCCCATAACAATCTCTTTATTTAGTGTTAATAATTACCTTGAAAATCTGTCGGCAAAGATAACAAAAGCTTTTTAAATTCGTGATTTTATTGCTTCGGATATTTCTTCCATCAGCCATTTGGGCGTGGAGGTTGCCCCGCAGATGCCGATGGAGGCCGCATTGGAGAGCAGCCGGTTGTCTATCTCTTCCGCACTGTCGATAAGGTGTGAGTTGGGATTTACTTTCCTGCATTCGCTGAACAGGATTTTCCCGTTGGAGCTTTTCTTGCCACTGACAAAGAACACCAGGTCGTGCGAAGCGGCGAATCTCCGGATATTGGGAATCCGGTTGGCTACTTGCCGGCATATCGTGTCGTAGTACTCGAAGGTGGCGTCCGGGGATATATGTTCCTTTATGTACTCCACTATCTTCTGAAACTCGTCCAACGATTTGGTGGTTTGGGAGTAGAGGCGTATGCTCTTGCTGAAGTCCAGGAGTTTGGCCTCCTCCAGTTTCTCGATGACGATGGCTTCTCCCATGGTTTGCCCTACCAGTCCCAGTACCTCGGCGTGGCCGTTCTTCCCGTAGATGACAATCTGTTTCTCCTCGTTGCTTTCCTGTATGTACTCCTGCTTGATTTTCTTTTGCAGACGGAGGACTACCGGGCAGGTAGCGTCGATAATCTCGATGTTGTTGCGCTGGGCGGTCATGTAGGTCTCGGGGGGCTCGCCGTGGGCACGCAACAATACTTTGGCATTGTGCAGGCGGTTGAACTCCTCGTGGTTGATGGTGACGAGCCCCATCGCTTTCAGGCGTTCCACCTCGCGGCTGTTGTGCACGATGTCTCCCAGGCAGTATAACGTTCCGCCTTTTGCCAACTCTTCTTCTGCCTTGTTGATTGCGGTGACTACTCCGAAGCAGAAGCCGGAACCTTCGTCTATTTCCACTTTTGCCATATTGCAGATGTCGGGGTTATGATTTGCAAACTCTGTCGAACTGTTCGGCGAGCCACTCCTTCTGTTGGGAGATGGTCATGTGGCTGTTGTCCAACAGCAACGCATCGTCGGCTTTGCGGAGCGGGCTTACCTCTCTGTTCTGGTCGATGTAATCCCGTTGCTTCACGTTCTGCAGTATTTCATCGAAACAGGTCTCTTCTCCTTTGGCTTTCAGTTCGTCGTATCTGCGTTGTGCACGGATTTCGGGGGAGGCTGTTACGAAAATCTTGAGTTCGGCATCCGGAAATACCGTTGTCCCGATGTCACGGCCGTCCATCACGATGCCTTTGGCCTTCCCCATTTCCTGCTGCTGGGCGACCATTGCTGCGCGTACGAAGCCGAGGGCTGCGATGGGGCTCACATGGGACGAAACTTCCATTGTACGGATTTTCTTTTCTACGTTGATATTGTTCAGATAGGTATCGGGACGCCCGGTTTCCGGGTTCAGCCGGAAAGAGATATGGATGTTGCCGATTTGCTCTTTCAGTTTTTCTGTGTCGATGTCGTCGCCAATAAAGATACCGTTCTCCATACTATATAAGGTGACGGCACGATACATGGCTCCGCTGTCTATATAAATGTAACCTATTTCGCGGGCAAGGTCCTTGGCCATGGTGCTTTTCCCGCAGGAGGAGAAGCCGTCGATTGCGATTGTTATCTTTTTCATAAATGTCTCATCTAAAAATCTTGCCAAAGATACGGTATTTTTAAAATATCTCGTTACATTTGTGGCACAAAAGCGGATGAAGGCTTCTGAAGGATTAAAAAAATAAAAATGCGTTGCTTATTGTGTGAAAAAACACAGTCAAGTAAGAACAATCGTGGGAAAAACACTATATTTGCCCCAAGTGAGAAACACTAATTATTTAGAGTATATATTATGGAAGTTAAAAAGACACCTAAGGCAGACTTGGAGAACAAAAAGTCGACTTGGCTGCTTGTCGGTTATGTGATTGTGCTCGCGTTCATGTTCGTCGCATTCGAATGGACAAAGCGTGATATCAAGATTGATACGAGCCAGGCTATCACCGACATTGTATTTGAAGAGGAAATCATTCCTATTACGGAACAACCCGAGCAAGTAACTCCGCCACCTCCCGAGGCACCGGCGATTGCCGAAACCCTGACGATTGTGGATGATGACGCCGATGTGGAAGAAACTACTATCGCTGCTACGGAAGAAACCGGGCAGGCGGTGGATATCAAGTATGTTCCCATAGCTGTCGAAGAAGAAGAACCGGAAGAACAGACTATCTTCGAAGTGGTGGAAAATATGCCAGAATTCCCCAATGGAGGTATGGCAGGCTTGATGCAGTATCTGAGCAAGAACATCAAATATCCTACCATCGCTCAGGAAAACGGAACGCAAGGTCGTGTGACCGTGCAGTTCGTTGTCAACAAAGACGGTAGTATCGTAGATGCGAAAGTGCTTAGAGGTGTAGACCCGTATTTGGACAAAGAGGCTATCCGTGTGATTAGCTCGATGCCGAAATGGAAACCGGGTATGCAACGTGGTAAGGCGGTGCGTGTTAAGTACACGGTGCCTGTAATGTTCCGATTGCAGTAATAAAATTATCTATAGCGTAAAGAGGCTGCTTTTAGGCAGCCTCTTTTTCATTCTCTACAGTTCCTAATTTGAAAAACCTATGTTTACAGCTTCCGAACTTCTCGAAAAAATAAATGCCCATATTGCAGGCTTGCAATTTGTCCGTACCCCGAAAGGATTGTACGACCCCGTTACGTATGTCTTGTCGATGGGTGGAAAAAGAATCCGTCCCGTATTGATGCTGATGGCCTATAATCTTTATAAGGAAGATGTCGCGCCTGTGTTCGCACCGGCGACAGGCATCGAAGTGTATCATAATTATACGTTGTTGCACGACGACTTGATGGACCGTGCCGACAAGCGTCGTGGGAAAGAAACCGTACATAAAGTATGGAATGATAATGCAGCTATCCTTTCGGGCGATGCGATGTTGGTGTTGGCATATCAGTTTATGGCACAGTGTCCGGCTGAATATCTGAAGGAAGTCATGGACTTGTTCAGCCTCACGGCCCTTGAGATTTGTGAAGGGCAGCAGATGGATATGGAGTTTGAACTGCGGAATGATGTGAGGGAAGAGGAGTATCTCGAGATGATTCGTTTGAAGACCTCCGTATTGCTGGCTGCCAGTCTGAAAATCGGGGCGCTGTTGGGCGGGGCTTCTGCCGACGATGCAGAGCGTCTGTATGATTTCGGCATGAATATGGGAGTCGCATTCCAACTAAAGGATGATTTGCTGGATGTATACGGCGATGCTGCAGTTTTTGGAAAAAACATAGGCGGTGATATCTTGTGCAATAAGAAAACCTATATGCTGATTAAGGCCTTGGAATATGCAAGTAAGGAGCAGGCAGCTCGACTGGCGCATTGGATTGGTGTTGCAGACTTCAATCCGGCAGAGAAAATAGCGGCTGTGACCGACTTGTACAACCAGATAGGGGTGAAAGCCCTTTGCGAGAAGAAAATGGTGGAATATAACGACAAGGCGATGAACAGTCTGGCGGCTGTGAGTGTGGCGGATGAAAGGAAAGGGGAGCTTGATAAACTTATAAGAGAGTTGATGTACCGGGAAGTCTAATTTTAGTATCCAGTTTAGAAATGCCTTATAGGAGATTACCAAATACGGACCAGGCAAGAATGCGAGCGTTGAAAGCCGTTGTTGTGAAAGGTGATATATGTGATGTGTATGATTTGGCTGTGTCTTTAAAGACGCTTACCGATGCCCGGAATTTCCTAATGAAATTTGAAGCGGCTCAGGCGTATTATGCAGAGTGCTTTGAACGTCAGGCAAAAGCGGGGCGCAAACATCAGTCGAATGTAAAAATAGCCCGCCTTTACATATCGCATTTTATTCAAGTACTGAATCTGGCTGTGATTCGCTCGGAAGTGCGTACAGCCCATAAGGAATATTACGGCCTGGATATGAAGAACAACAACGTTCCGGATTTGTCTACGGAAGCGGCTCTCGCAGAATGGGGGCGTAAGATTGTCGATGGCGAAAACAGACGCACTTCCCAAGGCGGAATCCCCATCTACAATCCTACTATTGCCAAGGTCAGGGTGCATTATGACATATTCATGGAGAGCTATGAGAAGCAGAAAAACTTGCAGGCTTTGACGGCCCGTAGCCTGGAAACCCTCGCTTCTATGCGTGCCGAAGCCGATGCGCTGATTCTGGATATCTGGAACCAGGTTGAACAGAAATATGCCGGAATCGTTCCGAACGAGAAGCGCCTGGAACTGTGCCGTGGCTACGGATTGATTTACTATTACCGTACCGGTGAGAAAGACAAGGAAGGAGGTGCGCAATGAGATTGGTAGATTCGCATTCGCATCTTTTTCTGGAAGAGTTCCAGTCGGACCTCCCGCAGGTGATGATGCGTGCCCGGCAGGCGGGAGTCACACATATTTTTATGCCAAACATTGACAGTACGACCATAGCGCCCATGCTTCGTGTCTGCTCGCAGTATGAAGGCTATTGTTTTCCGATGATAGGGCTGCACCCGACTTCTGTCAATGCCGACTATAAAGAAGAACTGGCGGTCGTGGCCGAACAGTTGGCGAAGCCGAACGGATATGTGGCTGTCGGTGAAGTCGGGATGGATCTTTATTGGGATAAGACCTTCCTGCGGGAACAGCAGCTTGTCTTCGAACAACAAGTGCAATGGGCGTTGGAGTATGGATTGCCCGTCGTGATTCATTGCCGGGAAGCGTTCGGCTATATATATGATATATTGAAGCCATATAAAGACGCTTCTTTGAGAGGTATCTTCCATAGTTTTACGGGAACACAAGAGGAGGCTTTCCGTATATTGGAGTTCCCGAATTTTTCTATCGGCATCAATGGCGTGGTGACATTTAAAAAGTCGGGTTTGCCGGAAGTTTTGCGGAACATTCCTTTGGAACGTATCGTCTTGGAGACCGACTCCCCATATCTGACTCCTGTGCCGAACAGGGGGAAGAGAAACGAGAGCGCGAATGTGAAAGACACCCTGCTGAAAGTAGCCGAAATCTACGGAAAGCCGCCTGAGGACGTTGGTCGCATCACTTCGGAAAACGCCCTAAAAGTGTTTGGAATGCTCAAATAACGTTTCTAAGATTTTAAAGTTTATTAATTTCGAGACTTTATTGAGGATAAAACTTTGAGAATGCTGTGGAAGAACAAAAAAAAGAATACATTTGTAGCTGAAAACGCTGGTGGTTCGCATTTTTTTTGTAATTTGCACCCGATTTTAAAGAAGGCGTCAGTTTGGAGAGATGCTCGAGTGGTTGAAGAGGCACGCCTGGAAAGCGTGTATACCCCTAAAGGGTATCCGGGGTTCGAATCCCCGTCTCTCCGCAGAAAGTAAGACAAAAGAAAACAGTAAATAAACATAATAAGTAATTTAATTAATTAATCTTAAAAATTAGACACACAATGAAAAAGTTATTTGCAATTGTTGCTGTGATGGGAGCCTTGATTTTTGGCTCAACTCAACTTGCTCAGGCTCAAGACGCTCCTGCGGCTGAACAAACAGAACAAGTAGCTCCTGCTGCTGACGAAGCTGCTGCACCGGCTGTAGTAGAAGAAACAGAAGGTGGTATTCACAAAGAATTAAAGACGAAGTTTATTGAAGGTACCGCATCCTTCATGAGTTTGGTTGCCATCGCATTGGTTATCGGTCTTGCTTTCTGTATCGAACGTATCATTTATCTGAGCTTGGCAGAAATCAACACGAAGAAGTTTGTTGCCGCTATCGAAGCTGCCTTGGAAAAAGGTGACGTAGAGGCTGCTAAAGACATCGCACGCAATACGAGAGGTCCTATCGCTTCCATCTACTATCAAGGCTTGATGAGAATCGACCAAGGAATCGACGTAGTAGAAAAGTCGGTTGTATCTTACGGTGGTGTGCAAGCCGGTTATTTGGAAAAAGGCTGCTCTTGGATTACGCTGTTCATCGCCATGTCTCCGTCTTTGGGATTTATGGGTACTGTAATCGGTATGGTGCAGGCATTCGATAAAATCCAGCAGGTAGGTGATATCTCTCCGACGGTTGTTGCCGGTGGTATGAAGGTTGCCTTGATTACTACTATCTTCGGTTTGATTGCCGCTTTGGTTCTGCAGGTATTCTACAACTACATCCTTTCTAAGATTGAAGCTTTGACAAGCGAAATGGAAGATTCTTCTATCACGCTGTTGGATATGGTTATCAAATATGACTTGAAATACAAAAAATAATCGAAATGGCTAAGTTATCATATAAAATTTCATACTACATACTGTATGCCATGTTTGCTGTCATTCTGATAGTAATCGGCTTGTTCTTCTTCGGAGGCGATGCCCAAGGCGATGCAGTATTGATGGGAGTAGACCCGGAAATGTGGCAGCCTGCTTATACAGACGCATTGCTGTTCTTGACTTATGCACTCTTTGCTATTGTGTCAATAGCAGCTGTTGTCAGCTTCTTCCACTTCCTGGTCAGCAACCCGAAGGCTTCTATGGGTTCGCTCTATGTATTGGCAGGCTCACTCATTGTTCTCGGTATCACGTGGTTCATGGGTAGCCCTGAGAAGTTGGAAATCGTTAGCTATGGCGGTACAGACAACGTAGGTTTCTGGGCGCAGGCTACTGATATGTTCTTGTACTCTCTTTATACACTCTTTGTAGTAGCTATCATCTGTATGCTATTGGGTGGTATTAAGAAGAAATTGTCATAATAGTTAAACATGAAGGTTCTCTTGGGAGAATCTTTGAAAAAAGAAAAGAATAATGGCAAAAAAGAAAAGAGAAGTTCCTGAAGTTAACTCCAGTTCTACAGCGGACATTGCATTCTTGTTGCTTATCTTCTTCTTGATTACGACATCTATGGATACTGACCGTGGTTTGGCAAGACGTTTGCCGCCGCCACCGGAGCAGAACCAGCAGAATGATGACATCAAGCTGAAAGAGCGTAACGTACTGCAGGTCTTCCTGAACATGAACGACCAGTTAATGTGTGGAAACGACTATATCACAACAGAACAGTTGCGTATTAAAGCAAAAGATTTTATTGCCAATCCGTCTAATGATGAAACCAAACCGGAGAAATATGCGAAAGAAATTCCTCTCTTTGGTAACATGATGATTACGGAAAAGCACGTGATTTCTTTGCGTTGCGACCGTGGTTCCTCTTACAAGGCATACCTTGCTGTACAAAACGAGTTGGTAGCAGCTTACAACGAGTTGCGCGACGAACTGGCTCAGGAAAAGTGGCAGAAGAATTATGCTGACCTGAATGAGGAACAACAAAAAGCAATTCGTGACATTTATCCTCAGAAGATTTCTGAGGCAGAACCTAAAAAATACGGAGAAAAGAAGTAATGGGAAAGTTTAATAAGACCGGTAAACGGGGTATGCCCGCGTTGAACACTTCTTCTCTGCCTGACCTTATCTTCACCCTGTTGTTCTTCTTCATGATTGTAACAACTATGCGTGAGGTAACATTGAAGGTTGAGTTTAAGGTTCCGCAAGCAACAGAGTTGGAAAAACTTGAGAAGAAGTCTTTGGTTACGTTTATCTATGTAGGGAAACCTACTGCTGAATTCCGTAAGAAATTAGGTAATGAAAGCCGTATCCAGTTGAATGACAGTTATGCTGAAGTTGCTGCAATCCAGGACTACATTATTGGTGAACGTGCCAGTATGAAGGAAGAGGATCAGCCGCAGATGACAGTATCTTTGAAAGTTGACCAGGATACAAAGATGGGTATCGTGACCGATATCAAAGAAGCTCTTCGTAAAGCTTATGCATTGAAGATTAACTACTCCGCGCAGATGCGTCAGTAAGAAGTTAATTCAGACTATATAAATGAAGGCCGCTTGTAAGAAACAGGCGGCCTTTATTTTATGGGTAGACGTAGCAGGAGATTTTCATGCTGCGTTTCTTTTTTGTCCTGCGAGTCGGATAATCTTGTCTCACAAGCCGGATAGATTCATCCCGTAAGGCGAATAATCTCATCCCGTGAGCCGAATATTTTCATCCCACGAGACGAATTTTTTCGTTCCGTGGGATGAGTTTATCCGGCTTGTGAGATGAATCTACCGTTCTTTTCATTGGGCTTTCTGCTCCCTTCGGTGTGGGGGACGTTAGGGCCGTATCTCCGTTTGTTTCGTATGATATACTTCCCGGTAAATGCAGTTTTTCACCGACTCAAAGTCTCTGGTGCACTCCAGATTGCCGTAAGCCATTAAGAACATGGGCAAGTAGCCGTCGCCTGCTTTGTAGGGCGGTTGCAGATACGGTGTTTCCCACAGGGTGAAACCCTGCCGTTTGTAGAAGTTGATGCGGCGTATGGCCATTTCTTCCTCAGGTGCTTCCACTTCCAAGACGATGGGGCTGTTCAACTGTCGGCATAAGTGGTTTAGGGCATTTCTGCCATGGCCGCCATTGCGTTGTGACGGGTCGATGGCAAAGTGTTCCACATAGTGAAAGTGTCCGAAGTCCCAGTAGGTGATAAGTCCGATTGGGACATCCTGCAGAAGGATGACGTTGCAGTGGAAATGGGATTTGTTGTCCGCATAGTTACGCAATTCCGCCAAAGGACGATACTCTTCGGCAGGGAATGAGGCGGTCATTAGCTGCTCCATGTAGCTATACAAGGCTGTATCCTTGGTGGTGATACGCTGGAATCTAATCATAAGTTGTCGGGGATTTTAAGTTTGTCGGGATTGTTCGTCCGTTATATTTGATTGATTACTCGTTATATTTGATTGCTTGTCCGGTATGTTTGATTTATCGCTCGGTATGCCTGATTTACCGTTGGGTATAGAACTCGATTATCCTGCGAAGGGCGCGTTGGCACACAGGGCAGAAGGCCGGGTAGTTGTTGGTACGCATACGGCAATTGTCGGCCGGACGGAAAATCCCTTTTGCCGAGTAGCCGCCCCCTTCGTATACGCCTGTCGGATACTTTGCGGCTGCATCTGTTGGGGTGGGGACGGGGGTGCCGGGGGTGAGCATATCCTGCCACTTGGATGCGAAGTCCACTCGGGTACTGATGTTCTGTTCCCAAGGTTCCACGTCCAGCGGATAGGTGTCTGTCATGACATCGTTGTCGTAGAAGTATTCGTCGGCAAGTCCGCCGAAGTTGTGCCCGAACTCGTGCACTACCACCGGACGGAACATCGGGTGATGCGCCGTGGTGAGGGTGTATGCGTTGTAAATGCCGCCCCCGCCGTATTCTGCGGTGTTGGCCAATAGGATGATGTGTTCATAGGGTATGCCCGCCAGTGCGTCGTGAATCTTCTTCACGCGCGAAGTGGTCAGGTAACGGTCGGAATAGAAAGTGCTGAAGTGCGAACCGAAGGCGGTGTGCTTCCATTCGTTCAGCCGTGGCACGCTGACGCCGCTGTCTGTGGAGGGGCTTGCCACGGCCACGACGTTGAACCGCCCTTTCATCGACTTGAACGGTTCGTGTGCAAAGATGCTTTCGCAAGCGATGTCGGCATCCGCATAGAAGGTCTGCATTTCCCGGGGAGTGTAGCCTTCGGCAAGGATGGCCACGTCGATGCACTCTTCGGGGCTGCCGTTCTGCAGCAGGTATTTGTGCGGGGTGATGTGCGAGCGTCCCTTCTGCGCTATCAGCACATCGTCCGGGCGCAGGGTGTGTTTCATCGTGGCACGGACGTTGCGGTGCGGGTCGAACAGTGTGATTTCTATTTCGACCGGCCGCAACGGGTAGGGCAGCAGGAAGGTGTTTTCAAAACCTCGGGTCACTTCCTTTGCTTCGTCCGTCTCCAGCCATTCCTGGAAAAGCGAGGAGAAGGAGGTGGCATACAGCGTTTCCCCGCTGGCGGCGTCGCGCATCACAATCTGTCCGTTGCCTTGCAGCGGAAGCTCCGCCAGCCGATGCTTTCTTCCTGCCCAGGCGGGAAGGGAGGAGAGTCCGTCCAGACAGATGTCTTGTCGGGATGCGTTACCGTTGAAGATGTAGTCGGCGCGTAGCGTCTTGTCCGCAAAGTGGTCGGCGAAAACCTGCGTGTAGCCGGGCGCGGCGGCTATCAGGCAGAGTAAGAATAAGATATACCTTTTCATGTTCGTTATAATTTAATCTTTTCACAAAGATACGACTTTTGTTCGTATTACCCGGTATGTGCGATTACTCTCTTTTTAGCAAGAAAAGTTATAAATCGTATTTTTAATCATCAAAAAATAGCTAACTTTGCACATAACCGTAGCGGAATGCGGTAGAATCATTCATTCATTTAATTATTTTAGATTAGAAATGGGACATCATCAATTGGATACTTTAGACGAGCAGATATTGCAGCTGATTGCCGATAATGCGCGTATTCCTTTCCTTGAAGTGCCCAGAGCCTGCAATGTGTCCGGAGCGGCCATCCACCAGCGCATTCAGAAACTGACCAACCTGGGAATCCTGAAAGGATCGGAGTATGTCATCGATCCGGAGAAGATTGGTTATGAAACTTGTGCGTACATCGGCATCTATCTGAAAGACCCTTCGACTTTTGATGCCGTGACAAAGGCGCTGGAGGCCATCCCCGAGATTGTGGAGTGCCACTTTACTACCGGTAAGTACGATATGTTCATCAAGTTGTATGCACGCAACAACCATCATCTGTTGAGTATCATCCACGACAAGTTGCAGCCGTTGGGGCTGTCGCGCACGGAAACGCTGATATCCTTCCACGAGGCCATCAAGCGCCAGATGCCCATCGTGATGGACGATGAGGAAGAGTAGTCCTATCGGCGGACATAGTCGACAAAAGCATAGGGGCAGGGATGCTTCTCGTCTACCGGACGGGAATCCCTGCTTTTTTCTTGCCATATCCCGTGGTCCACTTCCGGAAAGTAGGCGTCCGCCCGGGGGGCTTCGGCGTCTATCTCCGTCAGGCAGAGCGCGTCGGCAAGGGGGAGCGCCTGGTGGTACAGGCTGGCTCCGCCGATGATGTAGACCTGTTCGTCCGGAGTGCAGGCACTCAAGGCGGCCTCGAGCGAGGGGAATGTTTCCGTTCCCGGGAAGCCGGCTCCGGGGCGGGTGGAGAGGACGATGTTACGGCGGTCGGGCAGCGCGCCTTTGGGCAGCGACTCGAACGTCTTCCGTCCCATGATGATGGTGTTTCCGGTGGTGAGCGCCTTGAAGCGTTTCAGGTCGTTGGGAAGCCAGAATAATAACTTGTTCTGATAGCCGATGCCCATGCGGCGGTCTACGGCGGCGATAATGCTAATCATCTTTATATCTTTTTTATACTGAAACTTTTCCGGCGATGTGCGGGTGCGGGTCGTAGCCGACCAGCTCGAAATCCTCGTACTTGAAGTCGAAGATGCTCTTCACGTCCGGATTGATGCTCATTTGCGGCAGTGGTCGCGGTTCGCGGCTCAGTTGCAACTTCACCTGCTCCAGGTGGTTCAGATAGATGTGCGCGTCGCCCAGCGTGTGTATGAAGTCGCCCGCCTTCAGTCCCGTCACTTGCGCCATCATCTGCAGCAGCAGCGCGTACGATGCGATGTTGAAGGGCACTCCCAGGAAGATGTCCGCGCTCCGCTGGTAGAGTTGCAGGCTGAGCCGTCCGTCGGCTACGTAGAACTGGAAGAACGCGTGGCACGGGGGCAGGTTCATGTTCTTCAGGTCGCCCACGTTCCAGGCGCTGACGATGATGCGGCGCGAGTCGGGGTTGTGCTTGATGGTCTCCACCGCTTCGCTGATTTGGTCGATGGTTCCGCCCTGGTAGTCGGGCCACGAGCGCCATTGGTATCCGTAGATATGCCCCAGGTCTCCGTTCGCGTCCGCCCATTCGTTCCAGATGCGCACGCCGTTCTCTTGCAGATACTTCACGTTCGTGTCGCCTTTCAGGAACCACAGCAGTTCGTGGATGATGGACTTCAGGTGGAGCTTCTTGGTGGTCAGGCAGGGGAAGCCTTCGTCCATGTTGAAACGCATCTGATGCCCGAATACACTGATGGTGCCGGTGCCGGTACGGTCGCTTTTCGCTGTGCCTTCGGTCAGCACGCGGTTGAGCAGGTCTAAATATTGTTTCATGGATTGCGTATTAAAAACGTTGCCAAAGGTAGGCAAACTTCGTGGGAATTTAAAGCGTACGTATGAAAAAAAACTGGCGTCCCGTTCTACAGGAAAGGCGTCAGCAGGTTTCCCACCCAGCCGATGAACTTCTTCCAGCCGGAACGCTTCTTCCACATTTCGGGTGTGAGCAGGGTGCTGTTCTGCTTGTCGCGTTCGAACATACCGTTCAGCCGGTGCGTCGTTGCCGGGTCGAAGATGAACGCGTTGGTCTCGTAGTCGTAGCGCAGGCTGCGGCTGTTGAGGTTGGCAGTGCCCACCGTGCAGAAGGTACTGTCTATCATCATCACCTTGGAGTGGTGGAACCCGTCTTTGAACAGGTAGATTCGTGCTCCCCGTTTCATCAGTTTGTGGGCGATGTAGAAGGAAGCTTCGGGGGTGAAGGGGATGTCCGACACGGCCGGTATCATTATTTCCACTTCCGTACCGTTCTTCAGTGCTTTCTTGATGGCTTTGCGGATGGATTTGGTGGGGACGAAGTAGGGGTTTACTATCTGGATGTTTTTCCGTGCCGCCTCGATGGAGACAGCGTAGGCGTGGCTGATGGAGCGGGGCGTCTCGCGCGGGGTGCGGTCCACGATGGCTATCTCCTCGGCTATGCTGTCGGGATAGTGCGGCAGTGGGGGGAAGTAGGCGGGGCCGCCGATGTGTTGTCCCGTCTCCCGGTTCCACATGGTCAGGAAGATGCCTTGCAGGTAGCGTACGGCGTCGCCTTCGATGCGGATGTGCATATCGTGCCATTTGCCTATCTTGGGCAGTCCGTTGATGTAGTAGTCGGCGATGTTCATCCCCCCGGTATAGCCGGTCTTCCCGTCGATGACGACGATTTTGCGGTGGTCGCGGTGCATGGCGTGGTTGACGTACGGGAAGGTGATGGGGTCGAACTTGACTATCTCGATGCCGCGTGCCTTTATCGCCTGCAGGTGCTGTTTCTTCAGCGGCTGGTTGTTGGACCAGTTGCCGAAGGCGTCGAACATGGCGCGCACTTCCACGTCTTCTTTCGCCTTTTCCGCCAGCAGGTCGAAGAGGGCGTTGGCGATGGAGTCGTTGCGGAAGTTGAAGTATTCCAGGTGGATGTGGTGGCGTGCCTGGCGGATAGCGTCGAACAGGTCGGCGAACTTTTCGCGTCCGGTCATCAGGAGTTCCACTTTGTTGTTGTAGGTCAGCGGGGTTCCGGCTTCCCGCATATAGTTCATGACGAGCGAGTCACCGCTGCCTTGCGCCCGGATGTTTCCAATGAGAAGGGTGAATGATAGGATGAATAATATCTGTCTCAAAACTCTGTAAGTTTATTTAGTTTTAGGAGTTGGCAAAGATACGACATATCATCGAGATATGCCACTCGTTTATAAAAAAATAGCCTTTCTTCTCACGGCTTTTTCATTTAAAGGGAGTTATCGGGAGTTAACGGGAGTTATCGGGAGTTAGAAGCCAATAGTCTTGTTTATATAAGGCGGTAGTATCGGCCGATAACTCCTAACGGAGCGTAGCGGAGTGATAACTCCCGTTAACTCCCGATAACTCCCTTTCCCCTCTCCGATAACTCCCTTTCTCCCCCCGACAACTCCTTCAGTTTCCTTGCCTGAAATTCTCCTTTCCTCCGGTGAAACCGTTTTTTCCTTCGGAGAGAGTCGCCTATGCCAGCGAGCATATCTTGCGGTAGAGCAGGTAGAGCAACACTGCGCCCGCAACGAGCAGCGATTGGGGGTCGAGTTCCGCGGCTCCGTTTCGGGCGGCGGTGGCGAGCGTCTCGCGCAGTGTGCCCAGCACCAGTTGCAACCCGTCGAATGCCACGAACAGCACCAGTGCCAGCGTGGAGCAAAAAGCTGTCCACAGTTGCGAAATCCGCTGCGTACGGTCGGGCAGGCGGTGCATCACGCGGCGGGTGAAACCGTTGTCCGCTATTTCCTGTCGGTTGCCGGCAAAGAAGTCGGCTAAGAGTTTATCATCGTTTTCCATCATAACCATTTTGTTTTAAGTAGGTGGCCATTTTTTCTTTGGCGCGCGACAGGTGGCTCTTTACGGTCCCTGCGGGGCAGCCGGTGATGCCTGCAATCTTCTCGATGCTCTGGTCTTCCAGGTAGAAGAGCGTGATGCAGGTCCGTTCCATCTCTTTCAGCGTCGCCAGCGCGCGGTAGATGTCCATTTCCCGTCCGATGTCGTGCTGCTGCGTGCTGCACTGCGCGTCCACCTGTCGGGTCTCGAGGCTGTCCGTCTCCTTGCGGCTGCGAAGATAATCATAAAAAACATTATAGGCAATACGGTAGAGCCAGGTGGAGAAGCTGGACAGGTTCCGGAAAGCTCCCAGGTTCGTGTACGCCTTGATGAAGGTGTCTTGCGCCAGGTCGTCGCTCAGCTCGCTGTCGCCGCAGGTCAGGTGCAGGAAGAAGCGCCGCACGGGCGACTGGTACTTCCTGACCAACTGGTCGAAGGCCGCGGTGTTGCGTAACACCACGACCTGTGCGACTAACGATAGGTCATTGAGCTGGTTCATCGTTTCTGCTGCGTGTAGTAGATGACCACCTGCCCGAAACCGGTGAACATGACGAGCAGCCCGATGCAGGCAAGACCGAATTCCCCGGTCAGCGCCCAAAGGAAGATGAACAGTCCGATGCCGACAAACACGTTCTTGATTCCCTTGCTGCGGATGTCCGCCTGTCCGGCCTCCTTGAACAGGTTTTCGGGCAGCGGCTGCCCGCTGGCAAGTGCCTGCTCCACCAGACGATAGCGGGCTTTCCGGTTCTTGTAGCGGAAGTAGAACACAATGAAGACGATGAACAGCGGAAGCCCGAAGACGAACACGATGGCGGTCACGGCGACAATGGCGTCCCGCGTGTTGCTTCCGAGGTTCCAGCCGAAGTCGTAGGCGGCGCTGCGTTGCTTGCGGCCCTGTCCGTTGGCCGCTGCGGTGCTTGTGCTGCCTTCATACACTGTGATGCTGAGGGTGTCCGTGACCCTGTTTCCGTCAATCATGGTATCCCGCAGTTCGATAATCCTTTTGGGATTTCCCAAACTGTCGTTTTCCGTTACGGTGATGTTCTTTCCCTGTGCCCCGATGCAGAGTGCGATGGCTGCCAGAAGTGCGAAGATGCTACGTTTCATAATCATTCTATGCTTGTTTTTATAGGTTTCTTTGTGTGTTAGACGTAACCGGATAGTGATAAAGTTGCAAAGAGACGATATTTTTTTCAGAAAAGCTACTGTCGGCCGCAAATATTTGTGTTATCTTCGCCGTCCTAAGAAATATGAATATATGGAACTACCCGCCTCTTTTATCGACTCCGCCCGCGCCCTTCTGGGAGATGCGGGGTATCGGGAGCTGGCAGCTGCCTTGCAGTCCGGGCAGCCCGTCAGCATCCGGCTGAACCCCTCGAAACCTTTTGCTTCTCGTCCGGAGGAGCGTGCCGTGCCGTGGTGCGCTTCGGGTTTTTACCTGGAAGAACGCCCCGCGTTCACGTTCGATCCCCTGTTCCATGCCGGATGCTACTACGTGCAGGAAGCCTCCTCCATGTTCGTGGAGCAAGCCCTGCGGCAGTACGGCGGCGATGCTCCGGTAGCGATGCTCGACCTTTGTGCCGCTCCGGGTGGCAAGTCGACCCACTTCCGCAGCCTGCTTCCCGAGGGAAGCCTGCTGGTGGCGAACGAAGTGGTGCGCAACCGTTCGCAGATACTCGCCGAAAACCTGACCAAGTGGGGACATCCCGATGTGGTGGTCGCCAGCAGCGACCCCTCGGAGTTCGCCCCGCTGGAAGCTTTCTTCGACCTGATACTGACCGACGTGCCTTGTTCCGGCGAGGGGATGTTCCGCAAAGACCCCGTAGCCGTGAGCGAGTGGAGCCCCGAAAACGTGGAAATCTGCTGGCAGCGGCAGCGCCGGATTATTTCGGACATCTGGCCCTGCCTGAAGCCGGGGGGCGTGTTGGTGTACAGCACGTGTACCTATAATACGAAGGAGAACGAAGAGAACATCCGCTGGATAAGGGACGAGTTCGGTGCCGAGGTGCTTCCGCTCGATGTGCCCGAAGCGTGGAACGTCACGGGCAACCTCTTGCCGGGAGAGCACTTCCCCGTCTACCGCTTCCTGCCTTCCAGGACGAAGGGTGAGGGATTCTTCCTTGCCGTCCTGCGAAAACCGGCGGCAGTTTCCCAAAGCCCCGGTGCATCTCTCCGGGAGTCTGAAAGCACTCTCCCGCAATCTGCTGTGTCCGTCCGAAATGGCAGGGATTACCGTCTGAAACTCCGGGGAAATGCTTCCGAAACTCCAGGCATTTTCGTAGAAAACTCCCGGGAAAAGGGGAGGAAACTCCCGGGAAAAGGGAAGCAAACTCCCGGACTTTCCAAAGAGGAGCTTGCGGCGTTGCGGCAATGGGTCGTTTCGCCGGACGATTATGAGTTTCTCCGGAAAGAGGAGCGTGTCAGTCTCTTTCCGAAGCGTTGGCTGGCGGTGTTGCCGGCATTGCGGCAGGCGCTGCGCGTGGTGCAGGCGGGAGTGGAAGTTGCCGCGCTGAAGGGCAGGGAGTGGACGCCCGCCCATGCCCTGGCGGTGAGCCGGGTGCTGGCACCGGATGCCTTTCCCTGCGAGGAGCTATCCTACGAGCAGGCGGTGGCTTACTTACGGAAAGAGGCCGTCACCCTTTCCGGTGCGGCCCCTCGCGGTGTAGTCTTGCTCACTTACCGTCATATCCCGCTCGGCTTTGCCAAGAACATCGGCAACCGTGCCAACAACCTTTATCCTCAGGAGTGGCGCATCCGCAGCGGATACTTGCCGGAAGGAGTCGTGAGCATTTAAAGTCTGTTCTTATAAATCCGTGCCATAGCCTTTTGGTACTGGTTCTCCAGTTGCAGCAGGTTGCTCTTGCTTTGGTAGACCACCGATACCTCGACGAAGTACTCGATTAGGCTGATTTGTCCGCCCGTGAGCGCCTGTTTCAGCAGAGACAAGTCCTGCTGTTCCCGGAAGGTCCGTTTGTATTCCTGTATGGAGGCGTGCAGGTTGTCGGCTTCTTCGTAGAGCTGCCACAGTTCGGCGCTTGCCTTTATGTGGGCATCGTCTTTCAGGAAACCGATGTTCAGGGTCTGTGCTTTGGCGCTTTTCACTTTTCCTTTGTTGGCAAACAGCGGGAACGAGAAACCTACGACCATGCCGTTCAGCGGATGCCCCGATTCGGTGTTGCGGCGGTAGCCTAACTCCAGCTTGGGCAGCCATCCCTGCCTGCTTGCCGAAAGAAGCTTGCGGGCGGCGGCACTCTCCTTGTCGAGCGACTGCAGGGTGGGGTCGGCGGCAAGCAGTTCGCTGCACACCGGACGGAAATCGGCGGGCAGCGGCACCGGCGGATAGTCCGTCAGCCCGAGGGCGGCCGCTGAAGGCGTTGCCGGACCGTCGGGGGAAGGGCGTCCGGGCGTCAACGGCCGGTTGCCGTTGAGCGTCAGCAACTCCTTGAGCTTGTTGGTCAGGGCGCTACGGTTCAGGCGCGATTCGGTGCGGACGTTCAGCAGTTCCAGGTTGATTTTGTTGGTCTCCAGCACATTGGCATCGCCCGTGGCGAGCCGTTGGGCGTAGAGTGCGGAGAGTTCCTCGGCATTCTTCAGCCGCGTGTCGAGCAGTTCCTGTTGGCGTTGCAGCAGGATGATGTCCAGGCATACTTCCTTCGCCTGCAGCAGTATCTGCCTGCGCAGGGTGGCTGCCTGCGCGTCCAGTGCTCCGGTCTTGAGGCGGTTCATCCGCCCTCTTGTCACGTATAGGGTGGGGAAGTCGAAACTTTGGGAGACAACCATCTCGCCTACGGTCTTGTCGCTGTTCTTGGAGTCCCAGAGATGCGCGTACGAGAGGGTCGGGTCCGGCAAATTATTCGCGGCCTTGTTCTCCATTTTCTGCGACGCAATCAGTTGCGCGTTGGCTTGCAGCTCCTTGTTGTTCGTTTCTATCTGGCGGAGTATGGCATCGATGCCGGATGTCTGTGCGCCTGCTTCCGCGGAAGCAAAGAAGAGGGCGCTGAGTATAAGAATCTTTTTCATAAGCTTCTGAAATATGAAAGGAGACTTTAAACTACTTCCATTGTTTTATGGGTTAATGTATAAATACTGTCGGTTATTTCTCTTGCTGCGGACTTTTCATCATCAGGTAGACAATCGGGATGATGAACCCGTTCAGGAACGTAGATGTCAGCAGTCCGCCCAGGATGACTTTCGCCATCGGGCTTTGTATCTCGTTGCCCGGCAGGTCGCCTCCGAGCGCCAGCGGAATCAGTGCGAGCGCGCTGGAGAGGGCGGTCATCAGGATGGGGTTCAGGCGGTCCAGCGAACCGCGCACCACGCTGTCGTACACTCCGTATCCCTCTTCCTGCTGCAAGTGTTTGTAGTGGCTGATGAGCAGCATTCCGTTGCGGGTGGCGATGCCGAACAGCGATATGAAGCCGATGATGGCGGGAATGCTGACTTCGCCCGTCGTGGCGAGCAGTGCGAACACGCCGCCAATCAATGCCAGCGGCAGGTTGATAAGGATAATCGCGCTCTCCTTTACGCTGCGGAACTCGTGGTACAGCAGCAGGAATATCACGACGATGGACATGAACGACGTCAGAGCCAGCGTGCGGCTTGCCGCCTGTTCGCTTTCAAACTGGCCGCCGTATTCGATGTGGTAGCCTTCGGGCAGTTTCACCGAAGCGTCCACACGCTCCTGTATGTCGTTCACCACGCTGCGCAGGTCGCGGTCCGCCACGTTGGCGGAGATGACGATTTTCCGTTTCACATTCTCGCGGCTGATGGTGTTCGGACCCATTGCCGAGCGCACTTCCGCCACATACTCCAGCGGTATCTTCGTCCCGTTGCCGGCATCAATCATCAGGTTGCGTATCTTCTCCGTCGTGTTGCGCAAGTCGTCCTTGACGCGTACGGTGAGGTCGAAGCTTTTCCCCTTCTCGTATACTTGCGACACCGTCTCTCCGGCAAGGCATACGTTGACGAACTCCGCGAACTCCGGCAGCGAGATGCCGTACTTGGCGAGCACTTCCCGCCGGGGCGAGAGAATGAGCTGCGGGCGTTCAATCTGCTGTTCCACGTTCAGGTCGGCAATGCCCGGAATCCCTTGGATGGCATCCTTGATGTCGTTGCCCAGAGAGAACATCCGGTTCAGGTCGTCGCCGAACAGTTTGATGGCGATGTTTGCTTTCGTGCCGGACAGCATGGCATCGATGCGGTGGCTGATGGGCTGGCCGATTTCCACGTTGGCGCCCACTATCGTGCCCAGTTTCTCGCGTACGTCCGCCACCAGCTCGCTGCGCGAACGCTCCTTCAGCTCGAACGGGGCTTCGATTTCCGATACGTTGACGCCCAAGGCGTGCTCGTCCAGTTCGGCGCGTCCCGTCTTGCGTGCCACGGTCTGTATCTCGGGGATGGAGAGCAGCAACTCTTCGGCGCGTTGCCCTATCTTGTCGCTCTCTTCCAGCGAGATGCCCGGCAGCGAGGAGATGTTGATGGTGAATGAACCCTCGTTGAACGACGGCAGGAAGGAGCGTCCCAGCGTGAAGAAGCAGAAAAGCGTCGCGACAAACAGTCCGACGGTTCCTTCCAGCACACTCTTCTTATGCTTCAGCACGAAGGTGAGCGCCGCGCCGTACCACGCTTTCATCCGGCGTGCCACGGCAGAGTCGCCGTTGGAGCGCTTCTCTGTGTTCATCTTCTCTTTCCCCAGCAGGTAGGAACACAGCACGGGAGTCACCGTCAGTGCCACCACCGTAGAGGCGGCGAGCGCCACGATGAAGGCGATGCCCAGCGGAACGAGCATCCTGCCTTCCATACCGCTCAGGAAGAACAGCGGCACGAAGCTCACCACGATGATAAGCGTGGAGTTCAGGATAGGCATACGCACCTCTTTGGATGCGTTGAATACGACTTCCAGTATCGGCAGCCTTTCGGCTTCCGACTTCGCCCGGTTCTCGCGCAGGCGTTTGTAGACGTTCTCCACATCGACGATGGCATCGTCCACCAGCGAACCGATGGCAATCGCCATGCCGCCCAGGCTCATGGTGTTGATGGTGAACCCCATGTAGTGCAGTGCCAGTAGCGAAGCTATCAGCGACAAGGGGAGCGTGACCAGCGAAATGACGGTGGTCCGCACGTTGGCAAGGAACAGGAACAGGACGATGACGACGAAGACACCTCCTTCGAACAACGATTTCTGTACGTTGCCGATGGAGCTTTCGATGAAACGGCTTTGCCGGAAGATGTCGGTGCTGACCTTGACGTCGGGCGGCAGGTTTTTCTGCAATTCCTTCAGCGACGCTTCCAGTTTATCGGTCAGTTCAAGGGTGCTGGTGGCAGGCTGTTTGGTGATGGTCAGCAGCACGGCAGGCTTGCCGCGTTCGGAGGCTGTGCCCAGTTTCGGCAGTTTGGCTCCGATGCGCACGTCTGCAATCTCTTCCAGCAGGACGGGGGCGCGGAATGCCGGAAGCGGTGCGCCGGACGTCGCGGAAGACGGGGTGCCGTCTTGCAGCCTGACTACGGCTTTCGCCAGCTGTTCCACGCGGTCGGTGGAGATGACACCGCGCACGATGTATTCGTTACCGTATTCATAGAGCACTCCGCCATTGGCGTTCAGGTTCATTTCGCGCGTGGCATCCATCACTTCGGTCAGCGTGATGCCGTAATGGCGCATCCGCTCCGGGTCGAGTTGTATCTGATACTCTTTGATGTCGCCGCCCAACACCGCCACTTGCGCCACGCCGCCGGTAGAGAGTAGGCGCGGACGGATGGTCCAGTCGGCTATGGTACGCAGGTCGAGCATGGAAGTCGAGTCGGCGGTCAGTCCGACAATCAGCATCTCGCCCAGGATGGACGATTGCGGACCGAGCGTCGGCTTGCCCACGTTGGCGGGCAGCGACTCGCTGACAACCGCCAGTTTCTCGCTCACAATCTGGCGCGCCAGGTAGATTTCCGTGTCCCAGTCGAACTCCACCCATACTACCGAAAAACCGTTGGTCGAGGAGGAGCGTACGCGGCGTACCCCCGTAGCTCCGTTCACGGCTGTTTCCACAGGGAAGGTGACCAGTTGTTCCACTTCCTCGGCTGCCATGCCGTTGGCTTCGGTCATGATAACTACGGTAGGTGCGTTCAGGTCGGGGAACACATCCACTTCCGTATGCATGGCGGTGTATGTCCCGCCTATCAGCAGCAACACTGATGCCACCAGCACCAGTATGCGGTTCTGAAGAGAGAAATGTATGATTTTGTTTAGCATAATGTTTCTGTTTTTAGGAGTTAGAGGGAGTTATCGGGAGTTATCACTCCGCTTCGCTCCGTTAGGAGTTAAAGCCAATAGTCTTGTGTGTGACGCCGTAGCAGGAGTATCGGCTTTTAACTCCTTGAAAATTAATGTTCATGGCTATGTGCCGGAATCGCATTCGTGGCCGATGCCAGTTTCACTTGGTAGGCGCCTTGGGTCACTACGTTGTCGCCCGCCTTGATGCCGGAGAGGATTTGCACCCGTTCGCCGTTGTCGGCTCCGAGGGTGACAAGCTGTTTCCTGTATCCCTCTTCATCCACCTGCAGGTATACGAAGAAGCTGCCCTGCTCCTCGGTCAGTGCGCTATGGGGCAGAGACAATACGTTCTCCATCGGGGAAGATAGCAGGAATACTTCTACGAATGAGCCGGGAATCACGTCTCCCTTGTTGTCGAATTCAAACGTCACCGGTACGTAATAGCCGTTATCGCCCGATGCCTTGCCATACGAAAGCATCCGCCCGTCCAGCTCTTTCAATGTATATACCTTATTGTTATAGGGAGTGCGGAAGTTGGCAGATCCGATGGTGCTTAGGTAGGAATAGTACTTCTCCGACACGTCGGCACGCAGAAACAATTTGCGGTTCTGGGTGATACTCACCAGCGGTTGGCCCACGCTGACGTAATCGCCTTCTTTCACCAGCAGACCTTTTACATATCCGCCGATGGGGGAGGTCACTACCTGTCCGTTGGCCGATTGGTTCTTGGCAACCGCCTCGTAGCTGATGCGGGCGTTCTCGTAGGCCTGTTCAGCTTGGGCGAACTCTTTTTCCGATACGATTTTATTGGCCACCAGCGCCTTCATGCGCTCATACTCTTTCTTGCTCACCTCGTAGGCGATGCGGACTTTCTGAACGGGATCGCCGTCCGCCATGTTGTTGGACGACAGCACAACCAGGGGCGTGCCTTTGCCTACGCTCATCCCTTCGACGACCTTCCCCCTGAAGGAGACGACACCCGCTACGGTGGCTACGGCCATGCTCTCGTCGCCTTGGGCTGCCAATACCTGTCCGCTGGTCTTGATGACTTGATGGAAGGTGCCCGGTTCTACGGTGCTCACTGCCACTCCGGCGGCTTGAGCCTTTGCCGGTGGCAGGATGATTTCGTCGCTTCCGCCGGTGTGCCCGTCTTGCTTTTCGTGCGCGTGGTCGTGTCCTTCGCTTTCGTGGTCATGCCCTTCATTCGCATGGTCGTGCCCTTCGTGAGAATGTTCTTCCGTTTCGTGAGAATGTCCTTCGTGATTGTTTCCGGACTTGCCGGTGCAGGAGCCTAATAGGAATAGTCCCAGGACTCCCATGAAAATTGCTTTTTTCATGATGATATGGTTGTACTGATTGTTTTAATTGGAATGCAAAATTAGGGTATGGCAGCGTGCAACCCGGTTGCATTGTTGCCCATACCGCGTATGGAAGCCGGTTGCCCGGCAGCGTGCCGGAACTCTCAGGCTAGAACGGACGGAGGGGCGCGAAGTCCTGTGGCACGTACGGTGAACGTGCCGTGAAGTGCTTCCCGATAGACGAATTCCTGTCTTCGGATGTGGTTTTCGGGTAAGAGCAGTGATTGGTAGATGGGTTCACAGAAGAGGGTGACCACCCATGTGGCTGTAGGGGATGCCCATGTGTCATTGTCCGAAGCGGGAATCTGTTGCACGAAGTGCGTGGTGGCGCATCCGGTGTTGCAGCAGCAATGCTTGTTGCAGGAGTCGGGATGCTGGTGTCCGCATTCGTCGGCTGCCATGTCGCTCTTCATGCAAATCAGTCCGTCGGCATGGTGGTGGTGGGGAACGACCGGTATCATCAGCATGGCCATGCTGATGATAAACAGAACGTATGCTATGTATCGTTTCCTTTTCATTCCCTCTCTTTGTCTTATTGGCGCAAAGATAAAGGTTAAAGGATTAATAACCAAATGCAGTAGATTAAAAAATATACAGATTTCTCTTTTGTTAGAGGGAGTTAGAAGGAGTTATCGGGAGTTATCAGCCCGCAAGCGGGCTTAGGAGTTAAAAGCCAATACTCCTCTTTGCGACAAGCAGTGAATGACAAACGATACTATCGGCCTCTAACTCCTAACGGAGCGAAGCGGAGTGATAACTCCCGATAACTCCTTCTAACTTCCTCTAACTCCTTCTAAATAAAGAACCGTCCGACTCTTTCCCCTTGCGTAATTGCCTGAGATTGCACAGCAACAATCTTTTCTCTTCATCCCGCAGGTGCATACCATTGCCTTCGCAATAACGCCAGAACTTGCAAGAGGCACACTCCTCCGTCTTCATCCAGTCGTGGTTGCGGTATTCCTGAAACCTGGACAACCATACATCTGAGAAACGATCCTTGTAAATATTCCCTTGGTGAAAGTTGCTGCGTATGCTGAGGCAACCGGAAATGGAGCCGTCCGCCAGGATTGAAGCCACATGGACGCCTGCCTGACAGAAAAACTGGTGGTCGCGTACGCGATGCTCGTACTTCCCTAAGAAACCCTCGCAACCGTAGCTCACGTGGATGCGGCCGTCCCGTCTGGCTGCGGCTATGAAATCCATCACCCCTTCCAGCTGCACAGGGGATAGCTGCAATTCTTCATTCCCCTTTGCACGCCCGCTGGGGAAGACGGTGAAAATACGCCAGCGCTTGACGCCGATGCTCGTCAGGAACTCCTTGAACTCGTCGAGCCTGCCGATATTCCTTTGGTTCACGCAGGTGATGACATCCCACGTGATACATCTTTCCGCCAAGGCTCTGACGGCGGCGACGGCCTTATCGAAACTGCTTTCATGCCCCCGCATCCAGTTGTGCTCGTCCTTGAAGCCGTCCAGGCTGATGGCTATTGTTTTCAGGCCGGCCTCTATCAGCTGGTCGAGCTTGTCGGCAGTCAGCAACATTCCGTTGCTCACCATGCCCCAGATAAACCCGCGCTTGGTGATTTCGAGTCCGCATTCGGCGATGTCTTGCCTTGCCAGCGGTTCGCCCCCTGTGGTGATGACCATCACCCGGTGTGGCTGGGCTATCTTGGCGACATCGTCCAGGATGGGCAGGAAATCGTGGAGGGGCATATCCTCGACCTTCCCTTCCGTCCTGCAGTCGCTACCGCAATGTTGGCAATGCAGGTTGCAACGCAGTGTGCACTCCCAGAACAGTTGCTGCAAGACAGGATGCTTCCGCCGTTTGCGGTTCTTGTACCTGCCGATTTCCAGCCGGACGGTATCCGCTATGTTCAGTTGCCTGCACATATAAATACTATAAGTAAGGCAAGGACGATGAGGATGATGACCGTAAGGAAAATCCGCGGTCGGCGTTTCCTTTTTGGCGCGTAGTCTGCTGCCGGTTCCTGATGATGGGGCTCTATGCTCGGTGGTGGCGGTCCGTATAATACTGCTTCCATTTTCTTATTCCCTGATTCGTGTCGGGCGCAACTTTTTTGTCAGATATAAGTTAGTATCATGTATATACGCATGTGAGAAAGAGGGGCGGGGTAAGCGTGCCGCTTATCGCCGTTCCAGTTCGCGGAGCGAATCCATCTTCTTCTTTTCGAGGAACTCGTAGATGCCGCTCAGGTGTTCGGTGACGCGCTTGTTGCCGAACTCGTAGACCTTGCTCACCAGCCCGTCCAGGAAGTCGCGGTCGTGGCTGACGACAATCAGCGTACCGTCGAAGTCCATGAGCGCCTGTTTCAGGATGTCCTTCGTCTTCATGTCCAGGTGGTTGGTGGGCTCGTCGAGGATGAGCAGGTTCACGGGTTCCAGCAGCAGCTTGATCATGGCAAGGCGCGTGCGTTCGCCGCCCGACAGCACTTTCACTTTCTTCATCGACTCTTCCGGACCGCCGAACATGAAGGCGCCCAGCAGGTCGCGTATCTTGTTGCGTATCTCGCCCTTTGCCACGTCGTCGATGGTCTGGAACACGGTCAGGTTCTCGTCCAGCAGCGATGCCTGGTTCTGTGCGAAGTAGCCTATCTGCACGTTGTGCCCGATGGTCAGCGTGCCCTCGTGCGCTATCTCTCCCATGATACACTTCACCAGGGTGGACTTTCCTTCGCCGTTCTTGCCCACGAACGCCACTTTGTCGCCCCGCTCGATGGTGAGGTTGGCGTTCTTGAACACGACGTGCTCGCCGTACGTCTTTCCCACGCCCTCCATGATGACCGGATAGTTGCCCGAGCGCGGCGAGGGCGGGAACTTCAGCCGCAGTGCCGAGGTGTCTTCCTCGTCCACCTCCAGGAGCACCAGCTTCTCCAGCATCTTGACGCGGCTCTGTACTTGCAGGGTCTTGGAGTACGTCCCCTTGAAGCGCTCAATGAACTCTTTGGTCTCGGCGATGAACTTCTGCTGCTCGTCGTATGCCTTCTGCTGCTGTTCGCGGCGCTCCTTGCGGAGCTCCAGGTATTTGGAGTAGTTCACCTTGTAGTCGTAGATGCGTCCCATGGTCACTTCGATGGTGCGGGTGGTGATGTTGTCCACGAACTTGCGGTCGTGGCTGATGACGATGACCGCCTTGCCGTTGTTGATGAGGAACTCTTCCAGCCATTGGATGGACTCGATGTCGAGGTGGTTGGTCGGTTCGTCCAGCAGCAGTACGTCCGGCTTTTGCAGCAACAGTTTGGCAAGTTCGATGCGCATACGCCAGCCGCCGCTGAAGTCGCTGGTCGGCCGGTCGAAGTCGTCACGGGTGAATCCGAGTCCGAGCAGTGCCTTTTCCACATCCTCCTCGTAGTTGGTGGCGTCGATGGCATAGAACTTCTCGCTTAGGGCGGACACTTGTTCGATAAGCTCCATGTAGCTGTCGCTCTCGTAGTCGGTACGTGTCTCCAGCTCCTTGTTCATGCGGTCTATTTCGGCTTCCATTTCGTGCAGGTGGGCGAAGGCCTGTGCCGTCTCCTCGAATACGCTGCGTCCGTCTTCCGTCATCAGGTGCTGCGGCAGGTAGGCGACGACGCAATCCTTCGGGGCGGAAACCTTGCCCCGGGTAGGTTGCCGTACGCCCGCAAGTATTTTCAGCAAGGTGCTTTTGCCTGCCCCGTTTTTCCCCATGAGGGCGATGCGGTCTTTTTCGTTGATTACGAAAGATATGTCACTGAATAAGGTGGTGCCGCCAAATTCCACGGCGAGTCCGTCGATAGAAATCATGTAGGTTGTCTTTTTTAGAATGAACGGCAAAGATACGACAAAGAAACGAATTACAAGCCCGATAAGTCTACTTTGTAATAGACCGGAGCCGTATTCTCCTTTTCGAGGAACATGGCCATATAGATGGGGGCATAGATGATTTTGTCCGCTACGTGCAGGTTGTCATTGTTGAATACTACCGCTTCCGGTAAGTCGTATTCATGGCAATCCATGATATTGGACAAGGCGCGGTGCGTTTCATAGTCTTTGCCCGACTTTATCTCGATGGGCAGTACTTTGCCGTCCAGTTCGATGACAAAGTCCAGTTCGCCTCGCTTCTTGTTGTTGTAGTAGTAGGGGGTGATGCCGTGCGCCACCAACTCCTGCGCTACGGCGTTCTCATAGACCGAACCGAAGTTGATGTCTTTGTCTCCTTTGATAATCCGCATCTGGATACCTTCGGCATACTGGCTGGCAAGCAGGCCGATGTCACTCTGGAAGAGTTTGAACAAGTTGCGTGAGCGAGCCAGCAGAAGGGGGACTTTGGGTTCTTCCACATTGTAGACGGGCAATGCCACCCCCGCGTTCGCCAGCCATAGGAAGCTGTTTTCAATCCGGTCGAATTTGGCATATTCGTTCAGACGTTTCAGGATGAAGCGTTTGTTCTTGGCATTCAACTCAGGCGGGATGAGATTGAAAATCTCTTCGATATACAGTTTGTTGTTCGGGTCATATTGGGCGATGTCGCGTTTGTAAAGGCGGATGATATCCTGCTGCACGGTCATTACTGCCTGCAGGTTGTTGCTTGCAATATAGCTGTCCACAGCGGCAGGCATACCTCCAACAACGAGATAAAGGCGGAATAGCTCCATGATTTTGCCGTGTACGAACGTGTCGACAGCGGTATGGTTCCGCCATGCCTCGCGCAACGACCCGATTACGGTGTCATTGATACCCACACAGGAAATGAACTCTTCGAAATCGAGCGGATACATATCCTTGATGCCCATGTACCCGACCGGTTCCGACCGCAAGTCTTTCAACTCCACCCCAAGAAGCGAACCGCTCAGGATATAGCGGTACGAACCGTCGTCCACCAGAAACTTGATTGCCGTGACGATGTCGGGACATTGTTGCACTTCATCGAAGAAAACGAGCGTTTCACCTTTGACGAGCGGTACGGAAGTGAGGGTCGAAAGACGGAGCAGGATATCGTTGCTGTTTTTCGCTCCCTTGAACAGTTCTATCGCTTCGGGAGACTCGATGAAATTTATCTCGACAAAATTCTTGAACGTTTTGCCGAACTCGCGAATCGAATAAGTCTTGCCGATTTGCCGTGCGCCGGTGATGAGTAGCGCATTGCGAGTGGTCGCATAATAATGCCGGATATAATCATCAATCTTTCTCTTTAGCATAACTCCCTTTTTTTTAATTGGTTATCGGATGTGATGGATTTGGTTTGCCACTTTTCCAATACAAAAATGGGGCTTTTTTGCCGTTTTTCCAAGGATAATTCCCGGTAATCTGCCGTTTTTCCAGGAATAGAGTCATTTCTCCATCTTCCGCGTCACGAACTCCTTCTTCAGTTTCGCCTCTTCCATTTCCTGCCGGATGGCGGTGACGGCCGACAGCAGTTGCGCCAACTCGTAGACGGCGGCTGCGGCACGGCGGTCGTCCGCTGTCATGGTGGTGGTGTAGGGGCGTTCGCCAAGGTAGCTGACGCGGATGTTCTTGTCGCGGTTCAGGTGGAGGAAGGCGATAACGTTGCCGTCCTCTCCGAGCTTGTAGTCAGCTTTCTCTATCTTTTCTCCCAAGTCGGTGGTCTCGTAACTCTCTTTGGCGGCAGGCGTTTCAGCGAAGCTGCCGTCGGGGGCGGTGACCCGCACGGCCAGGTGGTGGATGTTGTGCGCGCCGCAGTAGATGGAAGTCATGCTCATCACGCCCTTCTCGTCCACCTGGAAGCGCAGGTAGGAGCGGTGCAGGTTCTTTTCAATCACCTGCGAGGGATGCAGGTAGTGGCCTATCGTCTGGTATTCGGCGTCTTTCTCCAGCGTGTAGTCCTTCCGGATGGCGTCGATGGCCGTCTGCTTCTCGCGGAGCGCGCTGTCGAGGTAGGCAAGCGTCTGCTCCTGCTCTTCCAGTTCCACCTGCAACATGAGGGCGATGCCCTGGCGGCGCGTCTCGAAGGCTTTCGGGTAGAGCAGCTTGATGCTGTCTATCTGCATCTTCGCTTCGTTGTAGTCGCCGCGTTCAAAGGCGGCACGGGCTTCCTGGAGTTTCTCGCCGGCTTTTTCTTCCACGTTGCCGCACGAGAAGAGCGTGCAGCAAAGGCACGCAAGGAGTGCTGTTTTCTTCATAATGCTTATTCTTGATGTTGTCCGTGTGCAAAAATACGAAATAATATCCGTATCTTTGCGGCATTTTACCTCGGAATTGTAATAATGGGAGGGAGTTAACGGGAGTTAGAAGGAGTTATCGCCCTTCGGGCTTTTAACTCCTAACGGAGCGTAGCGAAGTGATAACTCCCGTTAACTCCTTTTTAAAACAAAAACATAGCGTATGATTGAACTGACAACAGAAGAGCTGAGACACTGTTTCAGCGGCAGCATATTCAAGCGGATTTCGGAGACGGCAGACGAACTGGGACTGGAGTGCTACGTGGTGGGCGGCTACGTGCGTGACCTCTTCCTGCAACGCCCGTCGAAAGACATCGACGTGGTGGTGGTGGGCAGCGGCATCGCCATGGCCGAGGCACTGGCACAGCGCCTGGGACGCGGCGCGCACCTGTCCGTATTCAAGAATTTCGGCACGGCGCAACTGAAGTATCACGGCACGGAAGTGGAGTTCGTGGGCGCACGTCGCGAGTCGTACACGCACGACTCGCGCAAGCCCATCGTCGAAGACGGTTCGCTGGAGGATGACCAGAACCGGCGCGACTTCACCATCAACGCCTTGGCGGTCTGCCTGAACAGCGGGCGCTACGGCGAGCTGGTGGACCCCTTCGGCGGTCTGGAGGACATGAAGGAGAAGACCATCCGCACGCCCCTCGACCCCGACATCACCTTCAGCGACGACCCCTTGCGCATGATGCGCTGCATCCGTTTCGCCACCCAGCTGGGCTTCTACATCGACGACGACACATTCGACTCCCTCTGCCGCAACAAGGAGCGCATCGCCATCATCTCCCGCGAGCGTATCGCCGACGAGCTGAACAAGATTATCCTCTCGCCCGTGCCCTCCAAGGGGTTCATCGACCTGGACCGCTCCGGGCTGTTGCAGCTCATCTTTCCCGAACTGGCCGCCCTGCAAGGTGTGGAGACCCGCAACGGCAGGACGCACAAGGATAACTTCTACCACACGCTCGAGGTGCTCGACAACATCAGCCGCACCACCTCCAACCTCTGGCTGCGCTGGGCGGCGCTGCTGCACGACATCGCCAAGCCTGCCACCAAGCGCTGGGAACCCCGTGCCGGGTGGACTTTCCACAACCACAACTTCATCGGCGCGCGGATGATACCCGACATCTTCCGCCGGATGAAGCTCCCGATGAACGAGAAGATGAAGTACGTGCAGAAGATGGTGGAACTGCATATGCGCCCCATCGTGATGGCCGACGACGAGGTGACAGACTCCGCCGTCCGCCGACTGCTCTTCGAGGCGGGCGACGACATTGACGACCTCATGTCGCTGTGCGAGGCGGACATCACTTCCAAGAACACCGAGCGCAAGCAGCGCTTCTTGCGCAACTTCCAGCTGGTGCGCCAGAAACTGAAGGACCTGGAAGAGCGCGACCGCATCCGCAACTTCCAGCCCCCCGTCAGCGGCGAGGAGATTATGAAGACCTTCGCCCTGCCGCCCTGCCAGCAGGTAGGCGCGCTGAAGAGTGCCATTAAGGACGCCATCCTGGACGGTGTCATCCCGAACGAATACGAGGCCGCCCGCGCCTTCATGCTGCAGCGGGCAAAGAAGATGGGGCTGGAGGCGGTGGCCGAATAGCAGGATAACGTGAATCGTTTGTCTCACCTTTTTATCAAAAAAACAGGGGTAAAACAGGCGTGGAAAATGAATTCCAGGAAAAAGAAAGTAAGTAGGATAAAATTTTTGAATCTGCTTGCATCTATCTGATTTATAATCATTTATCTTTCTTTTTATTCCTGCGTTTAAAAGGGAAGAAGGTTCAATTAGGGTTCAACTCCTTATGAGCCCTCAAATTACCGCAAAAACTCCTTGGTGGCAACGACCGGATGACGTGTTTTTTTACTAAAAGAAGTCCGATGGGATTCATCGTTCCAATCAGCCGGGCTGTGATGCCGGTGGCGGAAGGTGGAAAATGGTAACAAACTATTACAGCGTTCGATTTCTTTGTAGCTCCCGACGCTTATTGGTTGTTTGTGAGTGAAAAGCGCAATGTGCTGTAAATCAGCAAATAATGTCCCGAGTATGCTTTATTTAGGGCTCATAAGAAGTTGAACCCAAATTGAACCCTATCGATGTTTTTTTATTTGGTAAAAATGCCTGACAAGGCTTGCTTCTTTTACCTGTTTTGACGGACATCGCGTACGGAACGGTAAGGCGGAGGAATCGTCTCGCGAGACGGTTCATTTCGTCCCACGGGACGAGAAAAATCATCCCACGAGACGAGAAAAACCGTCCCGTGGGATGAAAAAAGCCGTCTCGTGGGACGAAAAAAGCGGCTCATGCACAATTTTTCATCCCTCCGTCTGGAACTTTCGGCTCACCTTCATCAGGTTGGCGGAGTAGGTCACGATGTTCTGCGCTTCCTGTATCATGTTCAGGTAGACCATGCTGACCTTGATGCTTCCCGACTGGCTCCGGATGCGTTGCAGCTCCTCGCGTTTCAGTTGGGCGAGCTGTCCGTTCAGGTCGTTTGCCTTGCGCAGCGCCTGGTCGAGGTTGTCGTAGTCGTTGCTTTCCAGCTGGTGGCGGCAGAGCTGGAGCAGGTATACGATGTCTTCCGTCACGTCGGCGAACTCGCCTTTTTGGATGGCGTCCAGCGGCTTGAAGTTGTTGTCGATGTGCTCCAGACAGGGCTCGCAGAGGCGTCCGACGCTGTACACCAGTTCACCGGCGAAGTCGTTGCCCTGGTAGTAGTAGAGACCCTTCTCGAGCACGGTGTTGTTGTCCAGGCGGCATACGGCGAGCGTGCCGGTGCGCTTCGTCTGCTTCACCAGCTGCTTCTCGAACTTCACCGAGCCCATTGCCCGTCGCAGTCCGCGCAGGTTCTCGTGCAGGAAGGCGGTCACGGTGCGTTCCAGGCAGTCTTCCGTAAATTCCAGTATCCTGCCCAGCTCCTCGCGGGTGTGCTTGCGCAGCAGTTCCAGAATCTCCTTGTTGTCGGTGCTTTGCATCAGCAGCTTGATGGTGGCGTTGCCCTGTTCTTTCTCCTTGCGCCGTTTGTACATCACCTGGCTGCGCACCAGCATGAAGACCGCCAGCCCGATGAGGACAGCGATGGCGACGCTGCCGCCGAAGTGGATGACCAGCGTGACGAAGAAGCAGATGGTGAACGCCGCTCCGGCGGTGATGAACCAGCCGCCGATGACGCTCAGCACGCCGGTGATGCGGAACACGGCGGAGTCGCGTCCCCAGGCACGGTCGGCGAGCGAGGTGCCCATGGCCACCATGAAGGTGACATAGGTGGTGGAGAGGGGAAGCTTCAGCGAGGTGCCCAACGCTATCAGCAGTCCGGCGAGCACCAGGTTGACCGAAGCGCGCACGAGGTCGAACGCCGCGCCGTCGGCGATGATGGCTTCATCCTTGCGGAAGCGGGTCTCTATCCAGCGCTTGCCGCTTTCGGGCATCATCTGTGAGAGTCCGCCTGCCACCGCCATGCTGAAGCGCACCAGCGTGCGTGCTATGGGCGTGCTGCCGAAGTTCTCCTCGCCCTCGTCCTGGCGGGAGAGGTCGACGGAGGTCTTGATGACGTTGTGCGCCTTCTTGGACGTGCTCAGCGAATAGACCATGATGGCTCCCGCGGCGATGAGGAAGTACCACGGCGTCTTGGCAGGACCCAGCAGCGAGCCCATCAGGAAGCCGTCGGGGGCGGCGCCTGCACTGTTGGTGGTGTAGTCCACGAACGAGGAGTAGCCTGCGAGGGGCACGCCGATGAAGTTCACCAGGTCGTTGCCGGCAAAGGCGAGGGCGAGGGCGAAGGTGCCCATCAGCACGATTACCTTGAACACGTTGACCTTGCACCAGTGCAGCACCTGCATCAGCAGGGTGGAGACAGCGAGGCAGCAGCCTATCAGCAGGGCGGTGTTCTCCTGTATCCACAGTTTGTTTTCGGGCGTCATGAACGAGCTGTCCTTCAGCCCCTTTATCAGCATGAAGTAGATGATGCTGGTGGCCGCTATGCCGCCGAAGATGCCGATGCTGTATTTCATCTTTCCGGCATAGTTGAAAGTGAAGACGATGCGCGCCAGCCATTGTACCAGCATACCGAAGAAGAAGGCGATGGCCACGGAGACGAATATCGCCATGATGACGGAGAGTGCCTTGTCGGTGTTGATGAGGTCGCCCAGTTGGAGCGTGTCGCTGTTCTGCACCTTGATGAGCGAGAGTGCGAAGGTACCGCCCAGCAGTTCGAACACCATGGATACGGTGGTGGATGTGGGCATCCCCATGGTGTTGAAGACGTCCAGCAGCACCACGTCCGTCAGCATCACCGCCAGCAGGATGCACATGATTTCGGCAAAGTAGAAGTGCTCGGGCTGGTAGATGCCGTGGCGGGCGATGTCCATCATGCCGTTGGAGAGTGCCGCCCCGATGAATACGCCGATACCTGCGATGAAGAGTATCGTCTTGAACGATGCCGCCTTTGCGCCGACGGCAGATTGCAGAAAGTTGACCGCATCGTTGCTGACGCCCACCACGAGGTCGAACACCGCGAGGACGAACAGGAAGATGACAATGCACAAGTAGATTGTTTCCATAACATATTTGTATATATATCCTTTATTTGCGGTAACAAAGGAACGCCTTTTATGTTGCAGGAAAATGTCATATATGTTACAGATGTGTTACAGATGCTCTTTCAGGTATTCATAGAACGTATATTGCGCGCGTATCTTCTCCTTCTGCGGGCGTGCCGACTTCCAGTGGTTGCGCAGGCGGGCGTCCACGAAGCAGGCTTTGCGCTTGTCTGCCAGCTGGATGGAGAGCATATCCGTGAGTTCGCGCTTCAGGTCGGGGTCGAGGATGGGGGTGACGGCTTCGATGCGTCGGTAGAGGTTGCGGCGCATCCAGTCCGGCGAGCCGAGGAAGATTTTCGGCTTTCCGCCGTTGCCGAAGTACCACACGCGGGCGTGCTCCAGGAAGGTGTCGACGATGCGCGTCACGCGGATGTTGCGGCTGAACTTCCGCCCGGGGATGAGGCAGCAGATGCCGCGCACGATAAGGTCTATGCTGACGCCTGCCTGCGAGGCTTCGTACAGGCGTTCTATCATGGCGGGGTCTTGCAGGGCGTTCATCTTGAGGATGATTCTGCCTTTCTTCCCGCTCCTGGCCAGGGCTATCTCGTGGTCGATGAGGCGGTTCAGCTCGGGCATCAGGTTGAAGCGCGCCACGAGCAGGCGGTGGAACACGGGATGCTCCTTGCCCTGGAACGTGCGGAACAGGTTATGCAGGTCGTTCACAATCACCCGGTTGCAGGTGAACAGGCCGCAGTCGGCATAGAGCGTGGCGGTCTTTTCGTTGAAGTTGCCGGTACTGATGTAGGCATAGCCGGGCAGTTTGTGCCCTTGCTTGTCGCGGCGCAGCACGAGGGCCACCTTGGCGTGTACCTTCAGTCCGGGCAGGCTGAACAGGATGTTGATGCCGGCGGCTTTCATCATTTCGGCGGTGGCGAGGTTGTTCTCTTCGTCGAAGCGGGCCTTCAGCTCCACGAACACGGTCACCTTCTTGCCGTTCTGCGCGGCGGCCACCAGGGTGTTGATGACGGCGGAGTTCTCGGCGACGCGGTACTGGGTCACCATGATTTCGCGCACGGCGGGGTCGTGCACCGCCTCATAGAGGAAGTGGATGAAGTGTTCGAACGAGTGATACGGGTAGTGCAGCAGCAGGTCTTTCTTCTCCACGTAGCGGAAGATGGACTCCCGCTCGTCCAGGCAGGTCAGCTTCATGGGCTGGGGCTTGCGGATGGGTCGCACGGCGTTAGCAGGGTTGGGCAGGTGGCGCAGGTCTTCCAGGTTGAGGTGCTTGTCGCCCGGCACCAGCTCCTGGCGGTTGATGCGGAAGGCGTCTACCAGGAAGTCGAGGAAGTCGTCGGGCATGGCGCGGTCGTACACGAAGCGGCATACGGCGCCTATCTTGCGCTTCTTCACCTTGGTCTTCACCTGCTCGATGATTTCGGACGTGTTGGCGGACTCGTCTATCAGGATGTCCGCATCCCGCGAAATCTTGATGCAGTAGCTGCTGTCCACGTCGTAGCCGGGGAATATCGTGCCTATGTTGGCCTTGATGATGTCTTCGATGAACATCAGGTAGTAGTTGCCCTCGTGCTTGGGAAGCTCGATGAAACGGGGCACTTTGCTGTAGGGTAGCTTCATGACGAAGTATTCGGGGGAGCGAGTTAACTCGTCAACTGGTCTCCTCTTCGGAAACAGCCGTACAGCCAGATACAGGCGGTTGTCGCGCAAGAAGGAGACCACCTTGTCCTTGCAGACGGGTACGGGCGCGAGGTAGGGGAAAATCTCCTCGTGGAAGAAGCGGCGCAGGAACTCCCGGTGGAAAGGCTCCACGTTGCGGCTTTGGTAGAAGATGATGTGGTTCCGTCGCAGGGCGGGCAGTATCTTCTGTTCGTAGATGCGGATACGCTCTTCGAGCTGGCGGTTCACCTCTTCATTGATTTCCGTCACCAGCTGCATGGCGGACTGCACGCTCTCATCATCGCTGCGTGCGGCGCCCGAGGCGATGGCTTTGTGGTCGGCCACGCGTATCTTGTAGAACTCCTCCAAGTTGGACGAGTAGATGGATATGAAGTTGATGCGCTCGTACAGCGGCAACGTGTCGTCTTCTGCTTCCAGCAGCACCCGGTAGTTGAAAGAGAGCCAGCTGATGTCGCGCTTGAAATATCTGTTTTCCATGGTGTGTCGATGTGCTATTTCCCCCAAATATAGCTACCTTTGCACATATAAACAAAAGAAAGATGACAAAAGTTGGATTATTGTCGGATACGCACGGATATTGGGACGAAAAGTATTTGCGTTACTTCGAGCCGTGCGACGAGATTTGGCACGCGGGCGACATCGGGTCGCTGGAGGTGGCGCAACGGCTGGCGGCTTTCCGGCCGCTGCGTGCGGTGTACGGCAACATCGACGGGCAAGAGCTGCGACGGCTCTATCCGCAGGTGCTCCGCTTCACGGTGGACGGCGCCGAAGTATTGATGAAGCACATCGGCGGCTACCCCGGCCGCTACGACCCCTCCATACAGGGAAGCATCCTGGTGCGTCCGCCCAAGCTCTTCGTCAGCGGACACTCGCATATTCTGAAGGTGAAGTTCGACAAGACGCTGGGGATGCTCCACATCAATCCCGGTGCGGCAGGCATCAGCGGCTTCCACAAGGTGCGCACCATGGTGCGCTTCACGGTAGACGGCGGTACGTTCAAAGACTTGGAAGTCATAGAGCTGGCAGGCTGATTTCGGCGCGATAATTTTGCCATGTCGGAACTTTTTCGGAACTTTGCGCGCTGAATAGCAACGAGAGCCGTGGGGCATAGTCCTCCTTCTTATTTTATTCTACATTTGAATCCAATCCAAAAAAGAACTGAAATATGAAAGGAATTATTCTTGCAGGTGGCAGTGCCACTCGTCTCTATCCATTGTCGAAGGCTATCTCCAAGCAGATTATGCCGGTCTACGACAAGCCCATGATTTACTACCCACTCTCCACACTGATGCTTGCGGGTATACGCGAAGTGCTGATAATCTCCACTCCGCGCGACTTGCCCATGTTCCGCGACCTGCTGGGCAGCGGCGAGGAGCTCGGGATGTCCTTCTCCTACAAGGTGCAGGAGAAGCCCAACGGACTGGCACAGGCGTTCGTGCTCGGTGCGGACTTCCTGAACGGCGAACCGGGATGCCTTATCCTGGGCGACAATATGTTCTACGGCCAGGGCTTTTCCGCCATGTTGAAGCGTGCCGCCGCCATTGAGAAAGGGGCGTGCATCTTCGGCTACTACGTGAAAGACCCGCGCGCGTACGGCGTGGTGGAATTTTCGTCCGACGGGAAAGTCCTTTCATTGGAAGAAAAACCGGAAACTCCCAAGAGTAATTATGCCGTGCCCGGACTCTACTTCTACGACGCTACGGTGACGGAAAAGGCCGCCTCGCTGAAACCCTCCGCTCGCGGCGAATATGAAATCACCGACCTCAACCGCCTCTACCTGGAAGAGGGCACGCTGAAGGTGGAACTCTTCGGACGTGGCTTCGCCTGGCTCGACACGGGCAACTGCGACAGCCTGCTCGAAGCCAGCAACTTCGTCGCCACCATCCAGAACCGGCAGGGCTTCCGCGTGAGCTGCATCGAGGAGATTGCCTGGCGCAAGGGCTGGATAGATGTCGCCCAGCTCCATCGCCTCGGCGAGCAACTGGGCAAGACGGAATACGGCAAATACCTGATGGAACTTGCCGACGCTTACCGGCAATGAACGTTAGGATTTATGATTTATAATTTATGATTTATTGTTTATCATTCATTATTCAAATCATAAATCCCCTCATAAATCACAAATCATAAATCATAAATCATAAATCATAAATCTTTTCATGAAATCTTATCTCGTCACCGGCGCCGCCGGCTTTATCGGCGCCAATTATATAAAGTATATCCTGTCAAAGCACGACGACATCCGTGTCGTGATACTGGACGCCTTGACCTATGCCGGAAACCTGGGCACTATCGCCAAAGACATCGACAACGAACGCTGCTTCTTCGTCAAAGGCGACATCTGCGACCGTAGGCTTGCCGACGAGTTGTTCGCCCGCTACAAGTTCGACTATGTGGTGAACTTCGCCGCCGAAAGCCACGTGGACCGCAGCATCGAAAACCCGCAGCTCTTCCTCACGACCAACATCCTGGGGACGCAAAACCTGCTCGACGCCGCCCGCCGTGCGTGGGTGACGGGCAAGGATGCTTCCGGCTATCCCACCTGGCGCAGCGGAGTGCGTTATCACCAGGTCTCTACGGACGAAGTCTACGGTTCGCTGGGCGCTGAGGGTTTCTTCACGGAGAAGACTCCGCTCTGCCCGCATAGCCCCTACAGCGCTTCCAAAACCAGTGCCGACATGGTGGTGATGGCCTATCACGACACCTACAAGATGCCTGTCACCATCACCCGCTGTTCCAACAACTACGGCCCCTATCACTTCCCCGAGAAGCTGATTCCGCTGATTATAAAGAACATCCTCGAGGGAAAGAGCCTGCCGGTGTACGGCGACGGCAGCAACGTGCGCGACTGGCTCTACGTGGAAGACCACTGTAAGGCTATCGACCTCGTAGTGCGCCAAGGCATCGAGGGAGAGGTCTACAACGTGGGTGGCCACAACGAGAAGACCAACCTGGAGATTGTGAAGCTGACCATCGCCACCATCCGCCGGTTGATGGAAGAGAAGCCGGAATACCGCACGGTCTTGAAAAAGCAGGTGAAGGATGCCGACGGGCAGATTGACATCAGCTGGATAAACGAAGATTTGATTACGTTTGTGAAAGACCGTCTCGGTCACGACCAGCGCTACGCCATCGACCCCACCAAGATAACGGACGCCTTGGGATGGTATCCCGAAACGAAATTCGAAGTGGGTATCGTCAAGACCATCGAATGGTATCTGAACAACCAGCAGTGGGTGGAAGAGGTGACCAGTGGCGATTACCAGAACTACTACGAGCGGATGTACGGGAAGCGTTGAGGGTTTGTCGGCCGATAACTCCATCTTATACGATGAGCGCTGCGCTCAGCAGCAGTCCGAAGAGCAGCATATTACGTGAGGTCTCACCTAATATGCTGTTCAGTTTTTTACCGCTCCGTATGGCGGACAGCTTGCGCCAGGTGAGCAGGTGGAGAAGGAGGTAGGTGCCGGAAACTCCGATGAAGGCAAGCGGCGTCATCTTTCCGCTATGTACGAACCACTGGCAGAGCAAGGCCGCCGCTACGCCCAGCCCCAGATAGAGGTAACGTCCGAAAGGTTCGCCGAATCGGACCACTAAGGTGCGTTTGCCGCTGATGGCATCCTGGTCGCGGTCGCGGTAGTTGTTGACGACCAGCAGGGTGTCGATAGTCACTCCGCAGACGAGCGACAAGACCGCGACATCCGCGGTCAGCGTGAACGCTTGCACATAGTAGGTTCCGCCCACGGGGACGAAACCGAAGAACACCAGTACGAGCAAGTCGCCCCAGCCCTTGTAGGAGAGGAGAGTGGTATACAGGAAGGCGAACACTACGCAGAGCAATCCCAGCGCCACCAGTTCCCAGCCGCCGTATGGCAGCCCTTCTTCACGGCAATGGCGCAGCAACGCGCAGCCCGTCAGGCAGGAGAAGACAATCGTACCCGATATTCCCCGTTTCATGGCTGCGGGGGTAATCCAGCCTTGTGCGCAGGCACGTTCGGGACCGAGACGGTCGGCACGGTCGGTACCTTTCAGGTGGTCGTAGAGGTCGTTGATGAAATTGGCGGCAACCTGCATACCGCAGGCAAACAGTGCGCAGTACAGCGCCGGCAGGATGTCGAACCTTCCGTCGGCATAGGCGAGGGAAGAGCCTGCCAGCACGGGGATGATTGCTCCCGTCAGCGTCTTGGGACGGGCGGCGAGCAACCATGCGCGGAGGGAATTGGTGGTTATCGCTTTCATGGGGTAATAATGAAATATAGAGTAGGGATGAAAAGGAGATTACGGTTTGTCAAGAGTAAGGGTTGACGTCAAAGTTCTCGTTTTCTTCAGTGATTGATGAATCTACTGCTACTCCCAATTCTATTTTTCCGGTATGTGTGGCTTTGATAGTCAGTTTCACCCACTTCTGTGGTGCAAGCGAATTTATTTCTCCTTCTTTCACCACTTTCTTTCCGTTATAATAACCTGTAATGGTATATATGAGCTTGTTACTGGCATTCTCCAATATATTGAAGTAGGCGGCTTGGGTGCTGAAAGAGGCATTTTCATCAAATTTCAGAATCCGTTCATGACGGCCTTCCTGGTAGAGGGTGACATTATACGGCGTTTCAGGGTCCTTGCCGAAGATGTTTTTGAAAGTTTGGTCGTATTCCACATTGACTTTGGCGTTTTGCATGGTACATACAATCTCAGCATCGGTTGTTTGTGAAGTGACAACGGAAACCTCCTGGCTTCCGTAATAGCGTGCTTTTCCCCAGCGGTTATTGGCGCTCTCAGCGTCTGTGCTTATGCAACTTTCTGCGATAATACTATAAGTACCAGCTTCAAATCTTAAAGGTGTAGATTGGATAATGCTATAAGGCTTTTGGCTCAAATAGGTGGCGTTTTCGTTTTTAATGGTAATCAGATAAGTGGAGACATCCGTACCGGTATCTTCGGCACGTGTCGTCGCTACGGATATTTCGGGGTTGGTGTCTATATTCAGGTTGATATATCCATACCCGGTTGCTTCGGGAGCATCGCTGTTGTCGCATCCTACCAGAAGAAAGAGGAATAAAATGAGGGATAAATATTGTTTCATTGCTAATATAGGGTTATGGGTTATTCGTAAATGAGTTTGATGTCATCTATATAAAGTTGGCTGCCGATGTATTCTCCATCGCTCAGGTTTGCGGCCGGAGGACCTGTTAAATTGGAACTGTTTGCTGCTAAACAGTCAGGGTTTCCGGTTGATTTAAAAGATATGCATATATTTCCAGCTTTTGTTCTGTAATTATTCTGATAATCAAGGTCTACTCCCATTACATCATATGTACTTTGTGCTCTACCTGTTATAACTTTCTCCGTAATAATATTCTTATCTTTATCTTTTATAGTAATGGTCGTTATAAAGTAATCATCCGGGTTCTTGGGCACATACTTGTACTGGAACTCTATTCTGATTGGTCGTGATCCAAAGTTGTAGCCGTAATCAGGAGATTGGGTTGTTGCGTTGTATGTTCCTAAATATAACTCACCTGAAGTTACATTGTTACATGTAGCAATGGCATAGTCTTGCATTGCATGTGCAGAATTACCCTTTCCCCAACCTACGGTTCTTATTAGGGCGGCATAATTCCCTTCTGCCTTATCTGTTGTGGATATAGTACCTGAATTGGCACTATATCTACATCCGTTGCGGTTAAATATGGTTGTCTTATTTCCGCCTTCGGAAGTCGTTAATTCATTTAATGTATTCCAAACTGGTTCTGTATCCTGTGGGCAGGCATAGTATATCTCCCAATATTGTGATGCATGACTAGGGCGTACATCGTGCCAATCTTCCATATTATGATTGGGTATTTGTAGATCTGTTTCTGTTTTGACTGATATTATATTAGATGCGATTGATGCCATCTCCGCCTTGACTAAATATGTTGTTCCGGGTGTGAGCCCTGTGAATACGACATTTTCTCCTGTACCTTCATTATCTTGTATGCTTGTTGCGTTATCCCAATCAGAAGAATTTTCTGGTAATATCTTGTAAGTAACACCTTTAGGATTGTATTTTTCTCCTTGTGAATTTGTCGCATTTACAGGAATTATGTAGAGTTTATTAGTCCAAGCTCCTGCTGTTTGATCGGGTAATTCTAATGTTGGCAGTTTTAAGTCTCCGTTGATATTATATACCTTTCCCACTTCAGCATTCAGTTTTTGGGTGTTATTGACAGCTACTCCAAGTTTATTTGTACCTTCTAAACTTAATGTATATTCTCCCGGCAGCACATACAATGCCAATCCATTGGTAACCTCTCTTTTCTCTTCTCCTTTGCAGACATAGAATGTGGGCACGCCGATAAAGTGGTCTATGATATTGGTAGGTATGTTCGGAATGATGACAGCATTTGCAAGTCTGGCTGTGACAGTTCCTATCCGGGTGGTCTCTCCTTCGGAAATGGAAAACTCGACAATTCCTTCAAAATAGGGTTCACTTCCCATTTGTTGTTTGCTACCGTAGTAAGCACGCAATGTATATTGGGCTACGAAAAGTTCTATCCCATTGGCGTAATGGTCTATCTTTCCGCTTTCTACGATAAAACCGTCCGGGTCTATTATCTCTATGGTCAAATCTTCGGGTTGAGGAGTAGGGATTGTAAGGGCACGGGTGTTTGTCTCCTCTGTTTCTATCCGTATTTCTCCTAACACTACCTTGCCTTTTGCTTTGTTCATGGCAGAAGACAACTCGTTCTCTTTCTGGCAAGCGGTGAATGTTGCCAGTACTGCGAGTGTTGTCAATATGTAACGTAATATTTTCATATCTTTAATAATCATATTCCAGACTGAATTCATCTATTGTCAACGTGGCTCCTGCTCCTCCGGTGAAGTAGTCGCCATATTTGCTTGCCGAACACACCACTATAAGATAAGTAGGCACGCGGCTGGTTGATTTGTATTGTAAAGTCAATTCCAATGGGGTGTAGCTGCTCACATTCGTACCGTTGTTGAACTCTGCATAAGCGATGATATGAGGGTCATTCTTGTCGAACAATTTGCGGTCTTTGGGATTGGTCCTGATTTCTATCGGTTTTTCCCAATCGCCTAAAGCTATATAGATGGCGCACGTGTCCGGTTTGTCTTTATAGGGCAGAAAACGGTTGTAGTCATCCGTATTCGACTTGGAAGGCAGATAGGTAATGGGGGCTGTGGCATATTTATAGTAGCCTTTCAGTTTTGTGGGGCGTGCCGTAAATTCCTTGCCGAAACTTAAAATGCCATTTGTACCGTCTGTGCGGACATACTCGCCGATGAACAAGTTGCCGGCGGCAAACTTGCCCACACTACCTAACCCTACGAACTTTGAACCTAACTGTGCGGCCTGTCCTCCGGCGGGCGCACCGCTCCATGTGTCGCTTGTGGGCACAGTGATGCTCTCTCCCAAGGTGGTTGCACCATCATTCCCGCTGTCCCAGACAGGATTGCCGTTTTCTGCCCATGGCTCCCACACCTTGTTCACCTTGTGCCATTCGTCGAACGAACCGTTGGGAAGCTCTACGGCCGTTCCGGTGCTAAACTCTATTTCTTCCCCCTTGTCTTCTCCTGAATAAGCACGACACACATAAGCGGTTCCCGCTTTCAGATGAGGAACGCGTGCTGTAAAACTTCCGCCATTGGCGGTAATGTAGGAGGCGTCTACCGACTGCCATTCTTCTGCATCTTTCTCTTTCAGCTCAAAGCCGTTTTCTAGACCTTCCACGCCTTCCCCGTAGAGCCATGCCACATTTACCCAACCGTCTGCCGCCTTAGTGACTACGTTTGTCTCTACTTGGAATACGTAGAGCGTCCATTCTTCCATTATGATGAAATCGCGGAAGTTCACCACCACGTTTGCCTTGGCATAGTTACCCATTTGCTGCCATTCCAAATAAGGAATACCATTACTCATGTTGACGGTAGAGCCGGTAGGGCCGAGTTTAAGGTCGGTTAGCCGGATGTTTTTCAGGCTGCCTTTGGTGCTGATGTTGACTGAAGCGAAATGCTCCTTTTCATCGAATGTAGCAGCGCCCACTTGGTTGTCTACGGTAAACCGCCGTTCAATGGTTTGATTGGCTTTCAAGATCCATTGGTAGTCCTGATATAATGAGAGGGTCAGTGGATAGGGATTGCTGAGGTCTATAATTGTATCGTCAGGCAGGCTGCAATGCCCTCCTTCGGTTATGCTGATACTTTTCACGCGCACTTTCTTCATGTTGACGGTGTCTTCCAGGTTGACGGTTACGGTACGGTCGTCGTTTGAAATGACAGGACTTCCTATTTGGCCGTCAATCTCAGTACCGGTAACAAAGAGCTTGATGTACGGATAGGGTACATCGTTCTCGATGCAGGCAGTCAGGAAAACGGCCATTAGCAAGAAACATCCTAAACGGATTTGTATATGGATTTTCTGATACATACTCTCAATCTTACAGACAAAGGGTGATACCTATATTGATATTGAACAAATTAATCTTGAAGTTTGCACCGCTGTTATGGCGCTTGCCGGTTTCTCCCAAATTGTTCTTTTGCGTTTCGCTACTATATTTAAAACCGATTACTCCGAAAGAAACTTCGGCAGAAACATTTTGCATGATAAATACGGCTATTCCGGGATTTATGCCCAAATGAAGCTCATAGAGCGTGGTTTCTGTACTTTTGAAAGCATTTTCCGAATCTATTGCTGCCGCTTCAGCATTTTCTTTACCACGCGAGAATCGCGTAGTACCTGTATTGAATGAAAGCGTCGTTTCGTTGAACAATCCGAAGCGTCTGCCAGCATCCAACCCTACATAGGAACGGTGAAAAAGTCCAAGACTGTAAGTGTCCTCTGTATAGCGTATGTCCTTTAGTGAAAAATCAAGGTCGTCCATGTTCAGTGCCAAATTGTCCAATTGGGCAATAGTATGGTTATAGCCTAACTTGGCACCGATGATGATATTGTTCCGTACGGCATATCCGATGAACGGCTTCACAGAAACTGTACGGGCATGGCAATCGAAATCTTTCAGCAAAGAGAACAACAGGCGACTGTCCTGACTGTCAAAATCCACATAGGATGCCGTAGCTCCGCCAATCCATTTGCCTTTGGGAATGAAACGGTAATTGATGATGCCGCGATCGTAACGTCCAATAGCCTTTGCGCGGATTATATCTTCCGGTTTGGCTACCGTCTTTGGTACTTGCAGGTAGACTGTATCATGCACATACACTGTTTCGCGAATCAGTGAATCGCGGCCGCTTATGGAACGGAGCGTATCCCCTGTTTGGGTATGTGCGAAACAAATGCTTGTCATGCCGCAGAGTATATATGTCAGTATCGTTCGTTTTTTCATTTTTCTTACAAATAAAAGGCGATGCCCAAGCCTATGGAAAACAAGTTGATACGGAAATTCGCGGAATTAAGGGAACGTTCGCCTATATATACTTGGTTCGTCGTTTGCCGGTTTTTGCTAAAGTCGAAACCCAATACGCCTACGCTGACCTCTACTGCTGTATAGTTGTTGATGAATGCGACCATTCCCGGAGCTACGCCGATATTGAGATCGGTTGAAGTGGAATAGGTTCCCGTAACGTCTTCGCCTGTACCGCTGATTACCTTGGACTGGCTACCACCCATTTGCAACTGTATGTCGCAATACAATCCGAAACGTTTACTGTTTCCCAAACTAATATAGCTACGCATCATTGCCATGGCCGCATAAGAATGTTTCAACTGGTACATATTGTCCAAATCGAATTGGTTGTCATCGTCTACATTGATAGTGACTTCACCTAATTTGGTTAGTGTACGGGCATAGTTGAAACGGGCGCCTGCTGCTAAATTGTCTTTAAATGCATAACACAGCATCGGGCTTACCTTAAAGGTATATCCGTCAGAGTTGATACCTTCTATAATGAGGAAGTTATAGTTGCTTTCATTGTGTTCCGAATAGGAAATGGAGTTCCCTATAATCCATTGTCCTTTGGGTACAAAGGTCTTCAACTCAATAGACCGTTTAAACTCTTGCGCCTGCATGACAGTATGAGTCAGCATAAACAGCAGGGTATATATAACAATAGTCCTTTTCACAAAAATATCGGATTATTCATATACTAATTTAAGATCGTCAAGCCACATTGTACTATCTACACCACCTGTGAAATAGTCTCCGTATTTGCTGGAAGAAGCCACCAATATGATGCTGGTCGGCTTGACATCCATATCACGATACTCAATCGGAATCTCGAATTCGACCATTCCGTCTCCGCTTGTAGCTTCATTCCATGTCTTTTCACCATAAGCAATGATGTGAATGTCGTTGGGGTCGAAAAGCTTGGCTTTGTTGTTGTCTTTAAAGTTGGTTTCAACAATGACGGGCCAAGTCTCTCCGCCACCGGTGTCGCCTACCCAGTTTCCCAAGGCTATGTATATACATCCTTTATCCATGTCACCCGATTTGATGTAACTGCAGTTGTTTTCCATATCAACCGTTTTCGGTTCATACCGGATATAGCCTTTCAATGCTATGGGACGTGAAGTGAAGGGACGTCCCCAGCCCAAGATACCGTTACCTCTTACACCATCCATATTTGTCTTTATATACTTTCCGGTGAATAAGTTACCTGCTGCGAATTGAAATACACCAAACATTCCGGCTTTTTTGGATTGTAATTTGGCAGAGAAGTTCCCGCTATTCTTATATTCTGTACTGTAGGTTGTGATATTTATAGTGGCTGCGGCAGAACCATGGTTTCCGCTATCCCACCACATAGGCTGTCCGGAACCGAAAATGAGCATTGGCGTACCATCGGTCCAATATTCGAATCCCGCATTTTCCAATTGGGTGGTTGCTTCAGTTGCGAACTCGCAGATGATTGACGAAGCTGAAGTGCCTGCCAGTGCCCAGTATTCGTAAGTCGTACCAGGGGCTAAGTTCTTGATATTGGCATACAACAGTTTTGAACCATTTACTCTTTGGGCGGGTACAGTAAATTCACTGGTTGTGCCTTTTATGCGGTATTTAAAAGCTAAAGCTTCCTCTGTTTCTTTTGCCAACGAGGCACGTATGGTGGCTTTGGTAGCCCAAACTTCTGCATCTATTACATTGGTGGTGACTACTATCGCGTCCGATACGATGAAACGGAATACAGAAGAACGTTGTAACTTGTTGTCGTCCGTTGCATTGATTTGTATGTCGTAGACTCCTTCTTTTTGTGACAACTTTTGCATGAAAGTTTCTGAAAGCCCTATTTTGACATTGCCTTGACCGGTGTTGACATTGTACTTGGATACGATAGTCACTCCGTAACTGCTAAATAAGTTTTTGTCTTCAGCATTCATAGCGATTATGTCGAATGAATTGACAGGAAGTCCCAAACTTGTGAATTGGTCACAACTTACCAAGGCTTTCGTCAGGATGGAAGATGTGGCTATCCAAAACTCCTGTTCCGTACCTCTGTTTAATTCGATAAACAGCTCGTTTTCATTTCCGAAGTTTTTTCCGGTGATGCTGGGACGTCTGTAGATTGGAATCTCAACAGTACTTGTTTCTAAAGGTTCGGTATTTACATCCAGTGTCAAGGTAGCTCCACCATCATCGTAACTTTCTCCGTTGTCTTCGTATCCGAAAGTCAAATCATAGCGTGTGGTTGGAACAACAGCCAAGGTATTTGTACGGGTATACTCATTTCCACTGAGCGTCGTTGCCTTGAACGTCCAGGATAATTGCGCATCATCGGCGGGAATCATGTAATAACCAATGGCGTTGGGGTTGTCGGAGGTGAATGTCAGGCTGCCTGCCGATGAGGCTATCTGCACTTCGTAGTTTTGGAATACTTGCGTCAGGCTTTTGGCAAACTCTACGGTAACCAGTGTGTTGGCAATAACACATTCCACGCTGACGGAAGAGGTTTGACCGGCATGGATGCTGAGTTCCTTTTCTCCTCGATAGAATACTTTGTCAAAAGAAGCGGCAACGGAGTCTCCAGCTGCTACTTTAATATTGTAGTCACCTGTTGCAAGTTGTATCTCTGCCGGTATTTCTGCGGTTCCATTGTATTTACGTACAAGTCCCTTACCGCTGTATATACGAATCTTAGCATTTTCTTTCAAGACGTTCAGTTCCTCGTCGGACAGTGTGCGGGTAACGTTTTCCACTTTGTCTTTTATTCCGATGCTCAATCTGAGCATCCCACTCTCGTTCAGTTCCTTTTCGTTGCAACCAATCGTTGCAAGAATGAGGAAAAGTAATGCCGATATGTTATAAATAGTTCGTTTCATAGATAGTTTAGTTACTCCAGACAAGTGTTAATGTTTCAGTAGCCTTATTATTCTTGGTGTCCACAACCGTAATAATGAAATTGTGAGTACCGGGATTCAGCATTGTCAATAATCCGGTGAACTTGGTAATATTGAATATTAACTCTGTTTTTCCGGCAACATCTTCACCTACGGGGAAACCTAATCCTTCCAAGGCATCTTTCAGTTCTTCGGGATGAGCCAAGTCGAAGTCTTTCTTCAGGTTGACATCCGACAATGCGTCTTCATCCAAAACATCGGAGTCAATCGTGACTTTCAGGTTGGCAATGCCATTGACAGCAGCAATGTTCACCACTACCGGATATGGATTGGCGGGAGTGGTTGTCTCGGGCAATACGATGGCTTTGGATATATTAAATCCGTCCCCTTTGATGGTGGGCTGTTCTCCGGTTGGATTATCAGGATTGTCTGGCGTTTCGGGCTCATCGGGAATGATATCTTCATCTGGGTCAACAATGATGTTTTCTTCTACGGTGGTGCAAGTCACGTCAATTCGAATACTGATATTTGCATTGCCTCCTTCGGTATTGCCGCTCTCATCCACATCTTTCAGTGTATATCTGATGATTTTATGGGCACCGGCCTTTACTTGTGGAAATCCTTTGGATATATCCACGCTTTCCCCCTCCACGGTTCCGGTGAGACGTGTGGTGATTACGTTGGCATTCTCACTGATTGCCTGATAATAACCTGCTCTCGTTTCATCTTTTACGAAATCCAGTGAACCTTGCCCTAAAGTGACATTTGCCTTTATATCATTGCCTAACAGCGCCTGTAACTTTTCATCATATTCTACTGTTACCATAATGCTACGTAATACGCATTGTAGATTTACGATATCGGTGATTTGGTCTTTTGTGATTTCAAAATCTTCTTTCCCATAATAATAGGGACGTTCAAACTCTGCGGGAAGGACATCATGCGAGAATGCGGCTATGGTGTAATTGCCTACCTTTAATGAGAATATCTCTGGCATCTCACTGTATTTCCACTCTTGTACAAGCCTATTGCCGTTGTCACGGTTATAGATGCGGATGATATAGTCTTTTGTGTCTATATCGGAACGGGTTGCGACATTAGCGTTTATCGTCAGTTTCAAAGAAGAAAGGTTTATCTGTCCTTCTGAAACGTTTTCTACCTTATTTCCTTCTTCGTTGGGGTACTGCTCACGTTCACATGAGGCAAATATGAGTGCGTACACTAAAAAAAGTACTATTATGTATGCTGATTTCTTCATATCAAAGTCTATATTTAGTTTACGGATAAAGTAAATGTTGTTTTTTTGCGTCCACAAGTTACTGTCATCTGCGTGGATGAGGTTATTTTAACAGGGAATGTGACGCGGATATGATGTGTGATGCCATCGCTCTCGGTAGATAAAAGCCCGCATTTTAAGTCTTGTGAGGCGCCGTATAGCATACAGCTGGCTTTTATTGTTTCCGGGTTTCCATCCAGAATGACCACCAAATCAATGTATGTGGACCCTGACGACAGTGTTTCGGGAGGAGTCACTGCAAATTGATTGCTGAGGCTGTTTATAGCCAATACGACTTCATCTTCATTCACTTTTTTCAGTTTGTCTTTGGCTGTAAGTCTAAAAGTACTAAGTTCTCCGTTGGCATATTCTATATGCGGAATGACATTGGTAAAATCAATTGTTGCAATCTTGTCTTTGTAAGTTCCGAGTCCTTTAAGTTGTAAGCCGAAAGATTGTAATAATTGCAGTTGGTCGGTAGATAAATTAGCCAAGTCTATATAGGCGGGCCAACCTTGTGAAATGAGCGACGAGGATGATGTGGCTAATATACATTCTTCGATACCGGAACGTGCGTTTAAATATGCAGATAAAGTTTGATTGGCTTCTTTCCCTTCTTTGATATCTAATGCTGTATTACTGGTAAATCCATTCAGTACAAAGAAAGGAGGATCTATACGCATGGTTCCATCTGAAACGTCAATTGTGTGTGTCACTGTTTCAGTCTTGTCTGTAAAAGTGATATCTACAGTTGAACTTCCTGCATTGACATCAAAGTTAAATTTATAATGATGTTGGGCTAGCGCATTGTTTATAACAATGGGTTGATAAGAGGATTGGGCGCCTCCATCCTTTTTTGTCAGGTTTAGTGCAAGGGTTATTTTGCCAGGTTTGAAATAGCAAGAACGTGTTTCTTCTTTGGCGAACAGGATAGGAGAATTTCCTTCTGAATTTATTTTCAGGTGGTAATCAGAAAAGTATTTCTTAAAACCTTCCGTATAAACAACAGATATCTTGACATTGGAAAGATGGCAAGTTACTTCTACATTTGTTTCTTTTTGGTTTTCAATCGTAAACTCTTGCAAGCCTACGAAGCAGGGTTTGCTGAATCCTTCATCATGAGGTTGTCCATAGGAAGCTTTTAGTGTATATTGTCCGATGGGAAATAAGACCTCGTCCGAATATTGGCTGAATTTGTCGCAGGAGTATTTTATTTCTTCGTCTTTCAAAACGGATATTGCAAAATCGTTTACATTAGGTAATGCCTCTTCCGCTCGTGTAGCTACATCTTGTGTACTGTCGTCCGCAATCAGTTTGATGTTGAGACGTCCCTTGCCTGTTGTGAATGTGTAATCACTGTCTTTAGTACATCCGGATAGTAGAATGCACATTGTTGCAAGTAGGATTAGAACAGTTAAATATCTGTTACTCATTTACAATTTGGTTTTCTTAGTTGTGTGCAAAGATATTATTTTTTGGCAATAAGAAACCTATATAATGCTCTGTTTTACATGTAAAAATGAAAAAAAGAACATTATTTGTCTCATATTCTACAAAAAGGGGAGACTCTTTTGATTCGTTTTTACTCATTTTAACAATAAAACGTCAGGCTTCGGGCAGCAACACCACTCCCTGCTTCTTTTTTCCGTCCATTTTGGCCACCAACGGATGGCTGAAGCGGACATGGCGCAGGTATTTGGTCTCGTGTACGGCGGGTTGTGCGTTCAGGAAGTCTTGGTTGTATACGCCGTCGTTCATAAACGCATTGATGGTGAAATAGCCTACACCGAAAGAGGTCAGGTTCTGGAAGAAGTGCGTGCCTTGGCTGGGGTCGACGCGGTAGTTGGTCAGTCCGGCCTCTACAATGATGCGCGCCGCGCTGATGTGCGGCCATTTCACGGGGATGCCGAGCCAGGAGTCGCTGCTGCCCCAGCGTCCGGGGCCTATCAGGACATAGTTCTTGCCTTCGTCCAGGAATTGTTGGTTCAGCTTTTCTATCTCCCAGGCTATCTCCTGATTGTGCGAGGCGCTGTAGTCGTCGGTCTTGACGTAGATGACGTCTTGCAGCTCGTTCATCACTCCGTGTCCCAACGAGTTGTTGGAGCGGAGCAACAGGTTTTCGTCGGGGATGGCGGTGAGGTCTTCGTCGAGCATCTCCTTGCTGTCCACTATCGGGCGGATTTGCAGCAGGTAGAACGTGCCGGTCTTGTCCTTCTCGCGGCTCATGGTGGCTGCAAATTCTATCTCTACGGGACGGCGCATCTCTTGCGCGCCGTATTTCAAGGCGAGTTGCAGGATGCGGGGCAGGGGGAACACGTCGTGTTGCAGGATGTTGGCAAAGGTGATGACCTTGCGTCCGCCCGGGTACAGGCCGTCGCGGATTATCTGGTCGTAAGGGTCGTAGGTGGAGGCTATGTAGTTGAGCGAGCCGTCTTTTTCGGCCTCCTTCACGTGCAGCTTCAGCAGGTTGAAGCCGTCGTCGATGGAGAAGTCCTGACCGGCATTGCGCAGGTCGAGCGCATAGAAGCGTGTCTGGGTCTCTTTCAGGGCAATCTCCATTTCGCTGGTCTGCAACACCTGGTTGGGGTGGTAGGGCGAGAAGCGGAGCGTCATGCCGCCGTCTACGATGTATTTTCCCAGTCCGAGCGCCAGGTTGACGATGCCCTCTTCCGCCTTCTCGTCGCCGAGGGGGTAATAGTTGAGCGAGCGCGCCACGCCCGACATGGACGGATAGTAGCGGTCGCCATACTGGTTGCCCACCACTTCTTGCAGGATGACTGCCATCTTCTCCTGGTCGATGACGTTGCTGGTGGCCTGCATATAGGCTTTCGAGTCGCGGAAATAGACGGAGGCGTAGACCCCTTTGATGGCATCGCTGAGCATACGGAGCATTTCGTACTTGTCGTCCAGGTAAGGAATCATATACGTATTGTATATCCCGGCGAAAGGCTGGTAGTGCGAGTCTTCCAGGAGCGAGGAGGAGCGGATGGCGATGGGCGACTTCACCACGTCGAAGAACGTGAAGAAGTCCTCGACCAGGCGGTCGGGCAGTTTGGCCTTCAGGAAGTAGCGCAGGATGACATCGTCTGCCGCATCCGACAGGGCTATCTGATACAGGTTGTTGCTCTCCATGAACTCGTCGAACACGTCCGTGCAGAGTACCACCGTCTTGGGGATGGCGACACGGGCGTTCTCGAACTCCTCGAACTCGGGATGGTGTTTCACCATGTTGTCGATGAATGCCAGGCCGCGCCCCTTGCCGCCCAACGAGCCGTCGCCGATGCGGGCGAAGTTCGAGTAGCGGTCGAAACGGTCGCGCTTGAAGACTGCCACCACGCCCTGGTTCTTCATCTTGCGGTACTTGACGATGGCTTCGAAGATAATCCGGCGGTGGGCATCCACATCCTGCAGGCTGTTCCACGTAATCGGTTTCAGAAACTCGCCGATGGGGAACATGGCGCGCGAGTAGAGCCAGCGGCTCACGTGGTTGCGGCTGATGTGGTAGAGGAACGATTCTGCCGGAACGGCAAAAAGGATGTTCTGCAGTTCTTTCAGGTTCTTGACGCGCGCTATCTCTTCGAGCGTGTCGGGGTTGCGGAAGATGAAGTCGCCGAAACCGAAATTGTCCGACACGATGCGGCGCAGGTCCACGTCCATCTTCTTGGAGTTCTTGTCGATGAAGGCGGCCTCGTATTTGGTGGCATACGCTGCATTGTCCGATTCGCTGGACTGGATGATGAGCGGTACGAACGGGTCTTCCTTACGGATGGCGGCGCACAGTTTGATGCCTGCCAGCCCGTCCTTCTCGCCGCGCTCCACACGAGGAAAGCGGACGTCGGTGATGACGCCCAGTATGTTGTTCTTGTATTTCTCGTAGATGCCGATGGCTTCGTTGTAGGTGCGCGCCAGCACGATTTTGGGGCGTCCGCGCATACGCAGCGTGCGCTGGTGGGCGTTCAGCGCTTCGGTGGAGAACTCCTGGCTCTGCTTCAGCACGAACTTGTAGAGGTTGGGCAGGATGGAAGAGTAGAAACGGATGCCGTCTTCCACCAGCAGTATGAGCTGTACGCCCACTTCGTTCACATCGTGTTCCAGGTTCATCTTGTCCTCTATCAGCTTGATGATGGACACCAGCAGGTCGGTGTTGCCCAGCCAGCAGAAAATGTAGTCGAACGGGCTGAGGTCTTCGTTGGCGATGCGCTTGGTGATGCCGTGGCTGAACGGTGTCAGGATGACCATGGGAATATGCTCGTATTGCCCCTTGATGGTGCGCGCCACGTCGAACCCTTCGTTGTCGCCCGTGCCCGGCATACATATAATAAGGTCGTAGGACATGGAACCGAGTTGCGCCAATGCCTCCTCGCAAGTGGATACTTGGGTGAAGCGGGGCGGATAGCGCAGGGAGAGCGAGGTGTATTCATTGAAGATTTTCTCGTCGATACGTCCGTCGTCTTCCAGCATGAAGGCGTCGTAGGGGTTGGCGATGAGGAGCACATTGAAGATGCGCCGCGTCATGAGGTTGGCAAACTGCGTGTCTTTGAAATAGAGCTGGTTCAATTTAAACTTGCTGAGCATCTTTGCATACGGTTATAGTTCGGGGGCAAAAATACGAATTTAAATGAAGAATAAAGAATAACGGATTACTTTTCCGCCAATCTCCTTATGTCCTTATTTTTTATCATGGTCGTTTCGGATTTCCGCGCTTCTCCTTACCCCCTTTCAGAACACCTTCTGAGAGGGGGTGGAATGAGTCAGGGACTGAATGACGTTCACTCAGTGAGCGTTCCGGCACGTCTCTTGCAGACGGCTTGTTTTTTCTTTCATTTGTAAGAAAATATGTAAATCCGCCAAGTTGTGGACGGGGGTGGATGCCGGTTCGCATGACTGGTGCGTTTCTGACGTTTTATTATTCTTTAATCAAAATATGACCGTAAATTGTAGGCGTATTGAAAACTTTTCCTATATTTGCACTGTTGTTTCTTGACATTTTGCTCTGGCAGCAACCAATCAACAAGGTAATAACCTCTAAAACGTAATATTATGAATATCGAACGTATCATGTCCTCTTTGGAGGCAAAGCATCCCGGCGAGTCTGAATATCTTCAAGCCGTAAAGGAAGTACTTCTTTCTATCGAAGATATCTACAACCAGCATCCGGAGTTTGAGAAGGCAAAGATTATCGAACGATTGGTCGAACCCGACCGGATTTTCACATTCCGCGTCACGTGGGTGGATGACAGGGGCGAAGTGCAGACCAATCTCGGCTATCGCGTGCAGTTCAACAATGCCATCGGCCCGTACAAGGGCGGCATCCGCTTCCACGCTTCCGTCAACCTCTCTATCCTGAAGTTCCTGGGCTTCGAACAGACGTTCAAGAATGCCTTGACCACGTTGCCTATGGGCGGCGGCAAGGGCGGTTCCGACTTCTCTCCGCGCGGCAAGAGCGATGCGGAAGTGATGCGCTTCTGCCAGGCTTTCATGCTGGAGTTGTGGCGTCACCTCGGTCCGGATATGGACGTGCCTGCAGGCGACATCGGTGTAGGAGGCCGTGAAGTAGGCTATATGTTCGGTATGTACAAGAAGCTGACACGCGAGTTTACGGGTACTTTCACCGGCAAAGGCCTGGAATTTGGCGGTTCGTTGATACGCCCCGAGGCAACCGGCTTCGGCGGACTCTATTTCGTGAACCAGATGCTGGAAACCAAGGGTATCGACATCAAGGGCAAGACGGTTGCCATCTCCGGTTTCGGCAACGTGGCTTGGGGAGCGGCTACCAAGGCTACCCAGTTGGGCGCCAAGGTTGTCACTATTTCCGGTCCCGACGGCTATATCTACGACCCGGACGGCATCAGTGGTGAGAAGATAGACTATATGCTGGAGCTCCGCGCATCGGGCAACGACATTGTGGCTCCGTATGCCGACGAGTTCCCCGGCGCTACCTTCGTTCCCGGCAAACGCCCGTGGGAGGTGAAGGCGGATATCGCGCTGCCTTGCGCCACACAGAACGAGCTGAACGGCGAAGACGCACGTCATCTGATAGACAATAAGGTGACTTGCGTAGGTGAAATCTCCAATATGGGATGTACGCCCGAAGCTATCGACCTCTTTATCGAAAACAAGATTATGTATGCACCGGGCAAGGCTGTGAATGCAGGCGGTGTGGCTACCAGCGGTCTGGAAATGTCGCAGAATGCCATGCACCTCAGCTGGAGTGCGGCGGAAGTGGACGAGAAACTTCACGCCATCATGCACGGCATCCATGCCCAGTGTGTGAAATACGGAACCGAACCCGACGGCTACATCAACTACGTGAAGGGCGCCAATATCGCCGGTTTCATGAAGGTAGCCCATGCCATGATGGGTCAGGGAATCATCTAAGAAGAAACTTTGTTTAGTTGTATTTGTATTTGTGGTTTGTGCTGCTCCGGCCTGCGAAGGTGGGGGCAGTTTTTTTTGGAATTTTGAATTATGAATTTTGAATTATGAATTTGGGGCTATGATTTCGAAATTCATAATTCAAAATTCATAATTCAAAATTCTTTTTCCCTACCTTTGCACCTCACAAAGAATATAAAAAGACAAAGAAATGTTACAACCGGAATTGAAATTAAGACGTGATAAGATACGTGCACTTATGGCTCAACAGGGCATCGACGCTGCTCTTTTCACTTGCAATGTAAACTTAATCTACACCTACGGCCGCGTTGTCGGCGGATACCTCTATTTGCCGTTGAATGCTCCGGCGCACTTGTTCATCAAACGTCCCAACGATATCGCGGGCGAACATATCCATCCTGTCCGCAAGCCGGAGCAAATCGGCGATTTGCTGAAAGAATGCGGCCTTCCCTTGCCGACGAAACTGATGCTGGAAGGCGACGAACTTCCCTTTACGGAGTACAATCGGCTGGCTGCCTGTTTTCCCGAAGCGGAGATTGTGCCTTGCGGCACTGCATTGGTGCGTCAGGCGCGCAGCGTGAAAACGCAGATGGAAATCGAGATGTTCCGCCGTTCGGGAGCCGCTCACGCAAAGGCGTACGAACAGATTCCTTCCATCTATCGCCCGGGGATGACCGACCGCCAGCTCTCCATCGAAATAGAACGGTTGATGCGCCTGGAAGGTTGTCTGGGCATTTTCCGCGTATTCGGACAGAGTATGGAGATATTCATGGGAAGCCTTTTGGCAGGAGATAATGCCACGGTGCCGTCGCCCTACGATTTTGCGTTGGGCGGCAAGGGGCTCGACCCCTCGTTGCCCGGCGGTGCGAGCGGTGCGCCTCTGCAAGCGGGGCAATGTTTCATGGTGGACATGGGCGGTAACTTCTACGGCTATATGAGCGATATGAGCCGTGTGTTCGCCGTCGGCAAGTTGCCGGAGCAGGCATACGCCGCGCATCAGGTCTGTCTGGAAGTGCAAGAGGCGGTTGCCGCAATGGCAAAGCCGGGCACTGTCTGTGAGGAGCTGTACGCGAAAGCCATCGAAATTGTCACGAAAGCCGGTTTTGCGGATTACTTCATGGGCGTGAGCCAGAAGGCCAAGTTCATCGGTCATGGCATCGGTTTGGAAATAAACGAAATGCCTGTACTGGCTCCCCGCATGAAGCAGGAACTGGAACCGGGCATGGTCTTTGCGCTGGAGCCCAAGATTGTTTTGCCGGGCGTAGGGCCTGTCGGTATCGAAAATTCGTGGGTGGTGACTGCGGACGGATTGGAGAAACTGACGTTGTGCGGCGAGGAGATTGTGGAGATTTAAAAGATTAAGGAGGTTATTCCGTCCGTCTGTTTTGTATTGAATGAAGATCGCATACAAAAAATACTCTTACCCTATTCGTGGAATAACCTCCTTGTAAGGGGGCATCAAATTACTATTTTTTCATTACGGCATTCCATACGGCTTTGCGAAGTGTCCCTTTGCTGTCGTCTCCATCGTAATCCCAGTACATCATGCCTGCCATGCCTTTTTCCAAGATCCAGTCTCCTTTGATGGCGATGCTGCGTTCGTTGTCATAACCTGCGTAATAAGTACCTTTGTAGGTTATGTAGGGTACTGAAGCATCGGCATCCCAGTTGTCAATCTTATAATCCTGCGTATTCAGAGTATTGAATTTCCCATAGTTAATACTTGTCGGACTGGCCGAAAATGAATGGCGTGCGTAGAATGGAATGCCCAGAACAAGTTTGTTGGCTGGCATTCCAGCGTCAAGATAAGTCTGTACGGCGCGTTTGCAATCGGAATATGCCGACGGATCGTCCAATGCCGACTGATGGGCAGGAGCGGCATCCAAGTCATACGTCATAATGTTGACAAAGTCCACGTATGGATTGACGGCTGCGATATCTATGTATCGATATCCTCCCTCAACGGCCGTCTTGCCCAGACAATAGCCGGCGTAAGTCAACAGATAGTCATTGCCTAATACGGCGCGCAATTCTTGCATCAGTTTGATATGGTTGTCGACATCTACAGCCACATCGTATGCATCTGCTTCACCGCTCCAAGACAAGCCCGGGAACTCCCAATCCATATCCACTCCGTCAATGCCCCATTTTTGAACAAACTTTTTGCAATCGGCAGCAAATTCCTTCCTGAACTTCTCACTTTTTGCTAATTGAGAGAAACATCCGCCACGAGTATCCTCCTTGGCATTAGTAAAAGAGATACAGATTTTCAATTCAGGATGTTTTTTCTTTAAATTGACAATCGACTGAAACCGCGCTTCATCGCCTTGCAGGCCTAATCCGACATATTCACCGTTTTCCATATAAGGTTCGGCAAAAGCGTAATTAAGATGTGTAAAGCAGGATGCATCAGGTGTAAGCGTGCCATAATATGTGGCGTATGCCACCACAATGCGTCCATTTACACGTTCTGCCATTTGGTTTCTGTCTGGAGCCGGAAGGCCTCTTTCGTAATCATCATTTCCGCAACTTGCTAATAAGATGCTTGCTGCCGCAATTAATAAGAGTCTTTTCATAATCATTTTCTTTTAAAGATTGGTTTTATTGATAATTAGGTGTTTTTATTGAATGCTTTTCGGAATACTCTACAGGGTATCCTGATTTATACTTGAACTTCTCTGTCTCTTTTTTGAGATAAACGTTTCGTAAGATATGGGCATCGTATGCTTCCGGCTGACAATACAGTTCGGGAATATTATATGACTTTAATGTTGTGCGATAAGTCTCTGGGCACTTTTGGGGTAAAACGAAAGCTTTTGTCGCATTTCCATCCTCATCAACATGGCAAAAATAGACACGCCCGTATATACCGTCGCTACGTTTGGACGCGAATGCAAACCAGCGACTGTTACTGTTCCACGAATGGTATGAATCGGAGTAACGTCCGTTTGCTTTCGGCAACGTACCGACCTCTCCATTTTTCAAATCCAATAGCCATAAATCGGTTTCCGGATGCCAGATAGGGAAGGTTCCATAATCGGATACACAGAACAGCAGGAATCTTCCATCGGGAGAACATTTAGGGAAACTGACGGATTTTCCCCTTTGTCCGGCATTGAATACAAGATGTGTACTATCGCCCAGCGTACCGGTCTGCTGATTGAAAGGGATGGAATATAAGTCGTAATGCATATGCATGGTGCTGTCGGGTTGTGGCAAATGGGGGGCACGACAAAAATAAACAGTCCGGTTGTCTGCCGAAAAACAGGGGAAGGTTTCTTGGTATTCTTTGCCTGAAACGGCAGAATGGTTGCTCACACTGTTCTGCTTGAAATCGATTAACACCAAGTCGCTTCCTTTATCATATACTTCCAGCCGTTTGCCATGAAGAGAGTGGAGAATGGGGATGATTTCCGCTGTTGTAAATATTCCATAATGTCCATCTGCGGACAATTCTCCATAAACTGCCGTACCCGTTTCGGATGTCTTCGTGTCAATCTTTCGGATTTTTCCTTCATTGGTATAGATGCTGCCTCCTTTTTCTCCACGTATATGCATAAGCGTGTTTTGGGCATTATTGCCACTGGCTATATGGCAATTCATACAAACATTTTCCGTGATGTTATTGTCTCCCAATATTCGTTCTTCAAACGATTCGAGGTCACGTTCACGGATTTGTATCTTGTTCCATACTTCGTAAGCCGGTTCTATTAATCGGTAACTCAGGAATCTGTCTATGGGGTCGGTTGAGACTTCCCATGTAAATTCGTTGTAAATCGCATCTTTATGATTGTAATGGGCGGTGACTTCTATATGAAGGGTATTGCCTTTCTCTGCCTCCAGCAAGGCGTTCCATTCTTTTATTGGAAACAGAATTGTATGGGTGGAAGTCTTAAATAGATGATTCCCTTTTCCCTTTATGTGGACAGAGAAACCTGTTGCTATCGAATCTTCCAGTTGAAAATTCAATGGAGCTATATTATAAGGGATGGTAATGTCCGTGTAATCAGGGAATAGTGCCGGTTGGAACGCCAGCCGTTGTGTCTCCCTTGTGGTTTGCTGTCTGCAAGCCATCAGTACTGTTAACAGCAGAATCAGTAAATATGGATTTGTTTTCATGTCAGACGTGCATAAAAGTGATAAAACCAGTAAGTATTCCCAAAGTGCCGGTACATCCATTGCACATTTTCTTTATTCTGGTGAAAAGCCCAAGCATATTGTTTCATTTTCTGATATTCAGAATGCAGTATATGGTAATGCGCCAACTGCTCGTTGTCAAAATCAGGACTCTCCGATATAATCATCAATAAGGCCTCCTGATAGAGGACGGAAGGTGCTTTCCCGAATATTGGGAAATAGTAAGTATCGTAATCAACTTTGAAGTGCTCTAACTCTTTGCACAACAAATCGTAACATAGAAGATAGTCTACTGCCATTTTGTTATCAGGGCAACTTTCCAGTAAATTAGTGATGGAACTGCGCATATCATTGGGAGGAAACAGCACATCATTATTCGCGATGCAATGGTCTGCACGAACGGGAATGCCGTTTTCCAAGGCGTACATCTGCCGTTTCGCCCACTCCCGGTGAAAGAGCGTCTTGGACAACAAATGCAAAAACTTCTCGGAGGCTGCCTTGTCTCCGTTTTGCATATTGATTTCCGCCAAGCGTCTTACCATCCTTGATGAACGTTGCTTGGGTGTGAAGACCATGCCAAGCATGGCGGCACGCTGGGCTTGTTCTAAATCACCATACAGTATCAGTGCGTCCGGACTGGCCATGATATTGAGATATGGGACATTCCCTTTCACCTCCATCAACAATCCGTAACTGCCCGGCTGGTAACGCTCTAAAAGAGTGTCCGGCAGTTTCCCTTTGCGTACTTGGGACAAGTTGCCGTAATATGCACTCAGATATGATTTATACTTTTGCCGTTTAGTCATTTTTTCCAACTTATCCCAGTGTCCATAGTAAGCTTCACACATGAGTCCCAGTTCATGTTCTTCTTGAGGATTGGTGCTGAAGTATAATCCGATAAGTGTGCAACAAAGTGTCAGGGCATTCAACAAATACTGTTTATGCTTGCTTCTTCCCAACATCAAAGCCGTAAAGACCGCAATCTCCGTAATCAGATACAGGAACGGTACCTTTAACATATATCCTTCTATAATCGGATAAAAATAAGATTGCGGCAATGTCAGTAGAAAATATCTTCCCGACAACAGTGGGATAAGCATGGCTATGCTCACCGGCACTAAGGAAGGGAAGGGTTTCCTATCAATGCTGATGCGAAAATAGGCGTATAGTAATACAAATAGAAGCATATGGCCGCCTGACGACACATAGAGTGCAGCTGCAAGGACGATAAACAAAAAGCATGAGATATACTTGTTCCTGATATATGAAACCAACCAAAACATCCAGACAGACACTATCGCACCGATGGTCATTGATAGGGGGTGTTCAAGATGGGTGGAAAGAATCCATTCTGTTGCTACAGGCAAACAGGCAATGCAGTAGGGGGAATGCAGTTTCATTCTCCTGAACGCCATATTGAAACCGCTCCATAAGAGCAGTAGACTGGCGGTTGTAATGAAAGCGCCTCCTCCGCGAAGTAAAAAGAACTGGGTAAGGTAGTCCCCCAACATTTCACTCAACCATGCCGGTTTTTGCAAATACTGAATCATGTCAAAACCAAGGAACAAAACGGTTTGTTCTTTGAAATGTAAATGATAAGGATAGTATGCTGCAAAAAAAATGAAGCAACTTGTTAGGAAACAGAATGGGAATGTAATTTTTTGTAATCTGCTCATGCTCAATCACCATAAGTGTTTTTGTAGAAGAACATAAAAGCCAAAGGATGTGTCATAATTGGTTTTCACCACAGACTACTCAGAATTATCACGAATCAATTTTATTGATTTGAAGAATAATCTGTGCTAATTTGGGTAATCTGTGGTGAGTTCAGACACATCGCCTGAGGACTTCTTATTTCACTGCTTCCAAGAAGTAGTAGCTTGCGTCAAAATCCCAATAATTTGTTCCGGGATCTGCATATACTGCATCGGTGTATGTGCCGGGTAGACATAGCAACATTTCATCCTCACTGATTTCTATAATCCAATAAGGGGTCTTTGTTCCGTTGAACGTCTGCCATAGAGCGATGGTATTGCAACCGATAATGGGAATGTCGGTAATCAATTCACCTAAAATCAGGTTGGGTTCATTGTGCGTATAGGCCCATTTCCCTGTCTGCACCACAGCGCCTGTTTTGTCATAAGTAGTCAGTTTATTGCCGTCAAACTCAAACGTCATTGTTTGGTCGGCAACTTCTGCATTGTGATTGCTGTCCCATGAGCCTTCTCCCGGAGTACGCTTGTCGGGCTTTCCCGCACTTCGATCGGCATACCATATCCCCAGCATACCATTATAGGCAACGGGCAAACTCGTATCCCGGAACTTCCATGTCTTCTTTGCATCTTTCTCCATTTTACTGTTTGCACCGGTCAGTAGCCGGTCGTATTCATCAAACACATTGGTTACTGTCACATTGAACGATTTGGAAGTCACGATTTGATTGGCGGAAAGTCCTTGGTAGTATATTTCAAAAGTACCGTTAGAACCGTAAATAATCGTGTCCTGATCACTTTTAATGATTTTGTCACCGGTAGCGGTAGCGCAATGCCATACACCACCGACATCAGGGCGGGAATTTTTTAATACGACATACTGATCTCCTATAATGCTTGATTCGGAGTTGGGGAGTTGTGTCACAGAGAGTGCTGCATCTAACTCTTCTTGACTGATTGGTGTTCCCGGATTCTCGAATTCTTCCCGTAATGAAGTATCCTCCAACGGGTTGCAGGCAGTCCCCAAAAGGATTGTTGCCACGATTAAGCTATAATATTTTGCTTTCATATTCATAGTAAGTTTTAAATGTTAAAGACCCGTGTACTTGGCATCTGTTCCCCATCCTGGATTCTGTTCAATCAATCCGTTGGATAAATCTATTTCATTCTGTGGAATGTACCAATAACCTTGTGTTTCTTTCAAGCGGGTAGCGTAGTCAAATGTTGGCATTGGCTGTACAACCGCTTCATTGATAATATTGAATCCACATTGGGCATTCAATGCCTGACCCGCAAAATCCAAGGATGGACCGGACCAACGCAACAAATCAAACCAGCGCAGACCTTCGAATGCCAATTCGTAACGGCGTTCTTCCTGGATGGCTTTTAACGAATAAGAGACAGGCTTTAAGCCGGAACGCTCACGTACTTTGTTCAAGCCTTCCGCATCTTCTTTCAGTTCACTCTGCATCAACAACACATCGGCAAAGCGGATGGTGATGTAATCTGAAATATTGCTCAGCGATGTTGAGGAACTTGCCACGCTGCTTGCTATACCCGGATACATGAGCAGACCGAATGATTTGAACGCGCTGTTGTCATCATCATAAGCCACTACATTAATATATTTTTTCTGGAAATATCCGGTCTGTTCACAGTAGCGTTTGCTGACGGTATAGGTCGGTTCGTCTGGTGTCAGCTTGTTGTCCATCAATACATTGCCTGTATTATTGGGATCCAATGCTGTATAGGACCATATGGAACCTGTGAGACGCGGGTCTTCTGTCTGCTCATTGTTGATATATTCTTGTTGTGACGACCAGGTTTGCCATTCCTTGACAAAAGCGGGTGAAACCGGTCCTGCTCCCCATCCCGTTCCGAAGGGATAACTATCTTTCTTCACCATATCATCACCTGAAGGTGAAAAGAACTGTGCGATTGTATTCGTCCACCAAGTGTATGTCCAGTTTCCTTGCAGATTATGCTTATGGGCAAATACTGTTTCATCGGTATTTAATCCTTCCCAATGTAAATCATTGTTTAAAACATAAGAGTAACGAAAGCCTTCGTCGTTTATTTCTGTAACCTCATTGGTGTACGACCAGATATTACGTTGGTCTTTTACCAAACGGTGGCCGGAGTGGTATACACAATCATCAATCCAGTCGATGACCTGTTGTTTGGTAATTCCACCGGGAAGCTCAGTCTTTGCGTAACGTCCTGTATAAAACAAGAATACGCGTGCCATCATGGCTTCTGCCGCATACTTGGTCGCATGACCGGCTAATTGGGAATTTGCGGCGTAGCGTTGTGCCGGCATCATCTCAATGGCTTTTTGCAGATCGGAAGCAATGAGTTCATAAACTTCGTCGACAGTAGCACGTGCCATATAACTCATATCCGTGCCGGTGCGTAATGGTACACCTCCAAACACCTGTACCAATTCGTTGAATGCATAGGCTCTCAGAAAGTAGGTTTCACCTAAATAGCGATTCTTTTCCGTCTCGCTGCTCCAACCTGCAAACTTCTCATAAGCTTCCAAAGCTATATTGGCCCGATAGATTTGTCGGAAGTTTCGTTCCCAAATGCCCGGAACCTTGTTTTCACCCTCATAATATCCGTCAAATTTGTTTATGTCGGTATATTGAATTAAGTTCGTTGCCATACAGTTACTGGCAATAATGCTTCCGCCAAGGCATTCGTCGCTTGCCAATTCTGCAAGAAAGTATTGTGAAGAGACTTCCGGATCCTGAAACAGTAATTGTGAATAAATGCCGGTCAACATCTGTTCTGCTTCTTCCATGGTCGACGGATAGTTCTCGCTGGATTTACTGGTTAACACTTCGGTGTCTAGAAAATCATCGCATGAAGTGGCCATGAAGAAGATAACGGTGAGTAAAAATCCTATTTTTTTCATTGTATCAGTGTGTTAAAAGTTAATATTGACACCTACCAGATAAGTACGTGCACTGGGATAGAAACCCAAATCAATTCCCTTTGTCCATGAGTCACCGGCGCTATAACCGATTTCCGGATCCATGCCTGAGTAGCCGGTAAAGGTATATAAGTTCTGTGCAGTGACATATAATTTTGCTGATTTTACGGGAAGTTTTGGGAACAGGTTCTTGAAATTATATCCTATGGTGACATTTTTAATTTTTACATAGTCGCCGTTCTCAACATAAATATCGGAAATGTACGAATAGTTAGTATGTTCACCATTGGACAGGCGGGGCATCTTGTTGGAGGTTCCTTCGCCATGCCAACGCTCGAATACATCTGTCGTGAAGTTACTGAGTGGCATTGTAACATAGTCCCGGTAACTCTTTATAATCTGTTGCCCGAAAGCACCATACATATTTATGGAAAGGTCAAAACCTTTGTAGTTAATGCCTAATGTCAGGCCTGTCGTCAAATCCGGGTGCGGATTACCGATTTTAGTGCGGTCATTGGCAGTTATCGCTCCGTCTCCATCAGTGTCTACCCATATCACGTCACCGGGTACGGGCGAACCCAACTTGGCTCCTTTGTAATTATCTATCTGTTCCTGGTTTTGGAAAATACCGGCGGTCTTGTAGCCATAGAAGAATCCCATAGGTTCTCCTACTTCCATACGGTAGCATTCGTCTGCCGTCCCCCACAACACTCCACTGCGTCCATGGATAACACCGTCTTCGCTACTGATTTTGGTTACTTTATTCTTGTTCATTCCCAAATTCCAACTAATGCTATAAGTCAAATCCTTGTTGATATTGTCGTTCCAGCGGACAATAGCTTCAAATCCTGTGTTTTTTACATTGCCACCGTTGATGTAAGCGGCATCAGATCCCCAGTATGAAGGAATAGCGGGAATGGTAAGCCAATCTTTGGTGGAACGTTGGTAAGCATCTAATTCTACATTCAAACGGTCTTGCAGCAAGCGCGCATCAATGCCGACATTGAACATCGTTTGTGTTTCCCACTTGATATCGGGATTCGTAAGCCGCATAGGATAAGAACCTGTCGCTCCATCGGTCATCAGATTGCCAAAAGGATAATTTCCATATTTGCTTGAACCGCCATCCGTTGTAATCAATGCCAAATGCTGGTTGGCGCTGATACGGTTGTTGCCGTTTTGTCCATAAGAGACCCGCAGTTTAAGGAAATCAATGAATTTTATATTCCAAAAGTTTTCTTTACTGATGACCCATCCTGCTGAGAATGAGGGGAAATAACCCCACCGGTTACCACGTGAAAAAATGGAAGAACCGTCTGCGCGAAGAATTGCTGTCAGCATATATTTTTCATCGTAGTTATAGTTGATACGCCCAAAGAATGAAGACATGGCGCTTTGGCCGTCGGGCGAACCTGTCAAACTTTGTACCCCGGACTTTTGCGTATTTACCAAATAGGCGTGCTTAAAGTCTGTATACGAAGATCCCGCACTTGAACCGCTGAGCGACAAACCATATCCCGACTTCTCAAGACTTTGCCCTACCATGACATCAAAACCGTGTTTGTCAATATTGAAAATGTAATTGACCGTATTGTCTAACGTCCAATTGTAGCTCATGCTGGATGATTGGGATACAAGGTCCTTTTCTGCGAATAAAGTAGAAGTCAAATGTTCATAAGCAGGAGTATAGGCACGATAGGTAGAGGCATACATCATGTAACCGAACTGGCTTCTGATACGCAAATTCTTGATAGGCTGTATTTCAGCATAGAAACTTGATTGCAGACTATGAGACTTGCTTTGGTTCTGATTGCCGGTGTAGTCCATATAAGCGATGGGATTCTTGTTCGCGCCATTGGAGGTGTCCCAATCATATCCGTCTGCCACTTGGTCGGCATAGGTGTAATAGTTCCCTTCCGTATTGTACGGACGCATTAGCGGACTCATCACCAACATATTATGGATTGTATTCCAATAGATGTCATCGCGAGGTACGCTACCATCCATGACTTGGAATCTATATTTCAGCGTTTCTCCTATTTTCAGAATGTCAAGGTCGCCTTTTTTTAGAAAAGTCTGTTCTGTATTGATGCGGGCATTGACACGATCCATCTTAGGCATGGCTCCCGGAACTCCTAAGGTCGCTTCTTGGCTCATGTAAGTCAGTCCCAGTGCCGTAGTAGAATATTCCGTGCCGCTTGTGAAGTTCAGTGAATGGCTTTGTGTCACTGCATTTTTGTTTTGTATTTCCTTTAGCCAGTTGGTTCCTTTCCATGTACCGTTGTTTATCGCAGATAAGTCACGTTCCGGTAAGAAATTGGCCCAATTATAGGCAGCCAGGCCATTCATTATACGGCTTTCATCTTCAATGTACATATATTCCTGAGCATTGAGAATCGTAGGAATCTTGTAGAGATTCTGGATGCCATAATATCCGTCATAGCTGATTTCCGATACACCGACCTTACCTTTCTTGGTTGTTACAAGAATGACTCCATTGGCTGCTCGTGCTCCATAAATCGCGGCAGAGGCAGCATCTTTCAGAACGTCCATCGAAGCAATGTCTTGTGGACTGAGGCCGTCAATGCTCGCACCTACCACGCCGTCTACTACATACAAAGGAGAAGAGTTTCCATTGGTTCCCAATCCGCGGATACTGACTTTATATCCATCACCGATGAAACCGCTGGTCTGTGTGATTTCGACACCGGGTGCCTGGCTCTGTAGGGCACCAAGAACATTGGGCGTATTCAGTTTCGCAATGTCTTCTCCCTTTACTTGTACGGTGGCACCGGTCAGTAATTTCTTCTTTTGTATACCATAGCCAACTACTACGACTTCTTCCAGCATTTCCGTATCTTCGATAAGTCTGACTCTCATATTGCTCTCAGCCTTGACTTCCAATGTCTTGTAGCCTATGAAAGAAATTACCAAAGTGGCTCCCTTTTTTACATTTAGCGAGAATTTACCGTTTAAGTCGGTAGTAACTCCATTAGTCGTACCTTTTTCCAAGATACTTGCTCCAATAACAGGTTCATCATTTTGATCAATGATAAGACCACGAACAGTCTGGGCTTGCATTTGTTCTGTTACTTCGAAGGAACTCTTTGAATTGGTCCCGATTGCCCAAATGTTGCTGCTCCCTACAAATAGGGAAGTGATGGCAACTACAGTGAGGATTTTGTTGTTTAGTACTCCTCGTTTACAATTTTCATTCATAAATAGATGTTTTTTGTTTAAGCTAATGAATCCTAAAATTGAATTGCATACAGAAAGACATTAATAATATCACGAAAGATTTTTATAAACCATAAGCATTTGTTGTTTTTAAGGTTACTATAAATAAGATGTTTTTCTTAATTTTCTTCAGGTATTCAGATTTTTCTTGTGTTGAAAGTATTAACACTTACGCATAAAAACAATTATATTAAAATATGTTACGCTATATTTTATGTGCTTAATAAATCTGTATGAATTAAAACAACTTCTGTGATAGAGATTTCCGCTTGATTTTAGTTTTACGTCTAATTGCGCTAATCAACTAATAAATAGTCATATAAAATATACAGAAAATTATGATAAGTAAATTTCTTTTAGTTCCTTCAAAGTATGTGTTAGTGTTTGTTAACAGATTTCTGTTGAAAAATAAACGCTTTAGTCTTGCTTAAAAAATGTATATGTCGTGCTTTATAAGGATTTTCTTGTCAGTTCCGCATGATGTTCGTATTTTTCATGTATTCTGAACGGAAAAAGCAGCTGTTAAATGCAGGGGTGAAAATCTTCTTCAACTGATTGGAGAGGGGAATGGGTACTGTATGGAAGAGCGTAATATCGTTTATTATTCCCCTTCATAATATTCGCATAAATAATAGCGGGCGATAAAATCCCAGTTTTGTTGCAGTACCTCCTTACCATGAGCGAAAGGTAATTGCACATCGGGCAAGATTCCCTTCATCATACCATATTTTATCAGGTCGAACGGACAGGCACCCGGAGTGCAAAACAGTTTGTAACCTTCGGTGGCGGCACGCCCGGCATCGTACATCGGGTTGTGCGCTTCGTTGAAGCAGGCGGCTACGCCGTGGGCTATCAGCATACCTTTGGCGTTGGCGTATATGACGAACTCCTTTTTGCCTTGCAGGTCGGGAAGCAGGGCGGCAGGCGTGTTGTCCCATTTCAAGACGTTCACGAAGAAATTGCAGAGCTCTCCGTAGGTGGTAAAATAGAGTAGGGGATTGCCGCCGCTATGCGCTATGCAATGGCCGGCATCCTTGCTTAACGGGGTTTCCGGAGTGATTTCGGGCAGGGGAGCTGAAGGCGTGTCCAGCATATCCGGTTCCATCACCCAAGCCGGAGAAGGCGCTTCGTTGATAGGGGCTTCTTCAAAACACTCGTCCATAAGCCGGTACACTTCCCGTGCCAAGGCGAGCAGAGACTCGTCGAACGGGTCTTGCAGTGTGTATTCGTCCGGGGCGTGGAGTGCGGGGTGCGATTTCAACTTCCATAGCACGAACGCTACGTCTTCCCGGTTGATTTCATCGGGGACATAGCTGTCGGACAACGGGTAGAAAGGGAGATATGACGAGTACAATGCGTGGCAACGCTCGGTGAACGCCTTCCAACCGCCTGACTGGGCTATCGCATCCTGAAAATAGAGGCAGAGCGACACTGCGGCCTCTTTCTGGGCACGGTCATTCCCCTCGAACAGGGGAGATTGCTGTATGGACGGGAATATCCTTGCCGAGAAGTCAAGATACCATCGGTCGCCGGGCAGCACACGTGTGCGCCTGTTGGCATCCAGCCATTGTTTCATGAATAGGGGAGTCGGTCTCATGGAGTGCTTTGTTTGGACGGTGTGGATGATAGTCGGGCGTTATAATCTTTTCAGGGCCAGCTTGATGACCTGTTCTACCGGTGCGGCGGCATCTTCTTTCAGAATCGCCATGACGATTTTCTGCGAAGGAGCTTGCGCAAATCCCAGCATGGTGAGGGCGGCTACGGCTTCCTCCTGCACTTGCGTGTTGGCGGCGGTGAAGGCGGGAAGCACCGTGTCGGCAGTTCCGGCAGCCATTCCGCCGGTCTTTATCTTATCCTTCAGGTCTACTATCACGCGTTGGGCGGTTTTCAGTCCAATGCCTTTCACGGTTTTCAGCAGGTTGGCGTTCTCCGTGCTGATGACGTTTATCAGTTCGGCGGGAGAGAGTGCCGAGAGAATCATGCGTGCCGTGTTGCCGCCGATGCCCGATACGGAAATCAGCAGCAGGAACAGCTCGCGCTCCTGCCTGTCGGCAAAACCGTAGAGGACGTAAGCGTCTTCGCGGATGGCTTCGTAGATGTAGAGCTTGCAGCTTTTCTTCCCTTGTATGGCGGCGTAGGTGTTCAAGGATATGTTTACGGCATATCCCAACCCGTTGCAATCTATCGTTGCGGCGGCGGGACTTAGTTCGGCTATTTCGCCTTTAATGTATTCTATCATAATAACGGTTGTTCATTTGCCGCGAAAGTAGGGATTTTTGCCGACTTTTACCGTTTTTCCCGGAACTTATTTCGGTAAGCTTCGGGAAAAACTGCATAACTTGCGGTGGGGCGCGGGCGTTTGCCGCCACTCTTTCTGATACAATAAATAAATTCTCCGTAAAACTTGTGAGCCTCTATGCTGAAATATAAATGAAAATGCTTACTTTTGCGCCCATAAAATAGAAAGATGATAACTAAAACCGATAAAAGAATGAAAAAAGTAAGAGCTGCCATCGTAGGTTATGGCAATATCGGACACTTTGTTCTTGAAGCGTTGCAAGTGGCTCCCGACTTTGAAATAGCCGGAGTCGTGCGCCGTGCAGGGGCAGAGAACCGTCCGGCCGAATTGAGTGAATATCCCGTCGTGAAGGACATCAAAGAACTGGAGGATGTGGATGTGGCCATCCTTTGCACGCCCACCCGCAGCGTAGAGAAATATGCCAAGGAGATATTGGCGCAGGGGATTCGTACGGTAGATAGTTTCGACATCCATACCGGCATTCCGGCGTTGCGCCGCACGTTGGATGCCGAGGCGAAAGCACACAATGCCGTGTCCGTAATCTCTGCCGGATGGGACCCGGGAAGCGACTCCGTGGTGCGCACGTTGCTGGAAGCCATTGCGCCGAAAGGCATCACTTATACCAACTTCGGTCCGGGCATGAGCATGGGACATACGGTAGCGGTGAAGGCTGTGGAGGGAGTGAAAGCTGCCCTTTCGATGACCATCCCTACGGGTACGGGCATCCATCGCCGCATGGTCTACATCGAACTGAACGACGGTTACGACTTCGACAAGGTGGCTGCCGCTATCAAGTCCGACCCCTATTTCGTGAACGATGAAACCCATGTGAAGCTCGTGCCGAGTGTGGATGCGTTGCTCGATATGGGTCACGGCGTGAACCTGACCCGCAAAGGTGTTTCGGGGAAGACGCAGAACCAGTTGTTCGAGTTCAATATGCGCATCAACAATCCTGCCTTGACGGCGCAGGTACTGGTGTGCGTGGCACGTGCCGCCATGCGCCAGCAGCCGGGCTGCTACACGATGGTGGAGATTCCGCTCATCGACCTCCTGCCGGGCGAGCGCGAAGAGTGGATTGCACACTTGGTGTAACTCCTTGATAGCCGCAGAGAGGACGGGGCGGTAGGAAAGACCCCGCCGATATAAAGAGAACGTTCATACAGGAGATTACTTTTAATCCTATATGAACGTTCTCTTTATATCGGCGGGGTTCTGATTTTGTAATGCGTCACTCTTGAAATCCGCTTTCGGAAGTTTGTTCCCAGTTTGCGGATATGCGTTTCAAGGTTGCGGATGTCTGTTCCAAGCCTTGGAACGGACATACCAAGCGTGAAAACAAAAGTTAAGCTTCGGTTTTCTTACTTTTATGATGAACATTCCGGAACTTTTTCATTAAGTATCCGGAACTTTTTCATTAAGTCTGCCGAAGAGAAATGCATCTGTCGCCCGTTTCAGAACAAGAACCGCAACACGTCGTTGAAGTTTGCCCACAGCAGCAAGGCGAACAGCAGGAACATCCCCACCATCTGCGCGCGCTCCATGAACTTGTCGCTGGGTTTGCGGCGTGCCACGATTTCGTAGATGAGGAACAGCACGTGTCCGCCGTCCAAAGCCGGGATGGGCAGGATGTTCATGAAGGCGAGGATGATGGAAAGGAATGCCGTCATGTACCAGAACTGGTGCCAGTCCCACGTTGCGGGGAAGATGCTGCCGATGGTTCCGAAACCGCCGAGCTGCTTGGCTCCCTCTTTGGAGAAGAGGTATTTCATTTGGCCGACGTATCCCTTCAGCGTGTTTACTCCCAAGGTGACTCCGGCGGGGATGGATGCGAAGAAGCTATACTCTTTCTTGACAACGGGCAGCAGTTTGGCAGTCTGCATCAGCGCGGAAACACCGATTTGATACAGGGAGTCGGTTGTCAAGGTCACGGTATCCGTCACTCCTGCCCTTACGTAGGTCAGCGTGAAACGGCGGGCAAGGCTGTCGTTGGCGGCGGACTGCTGGCGTTTCTGCATCTCTTCCTTGAAGTCGAAGTAGGCGATGTTGCGTCCGTCCAGCTGCGTGATGCTGTCGCCCGGTTGCAGTCCGGCAAGTGCGGCGGGGCGTCCCGGCATGATGCTGTCGATGACGAACGGATAGCGGAACGATGCGAAGCGGATGCTGTCGGCAAGCAGGCGTTCCATCATGTCTTCGGGGATGTAGACGGAGGCTTCCTGCCCGTCGCGCAGCACGGTGACCTGCCGTGCATCGACGATGCTTGTCAGCATATCGCCGCCATAGCGTTCCAAGGGCACGCCGTCGGCAGATAGCAGTATGTCGCCGTCGCGGAAGCCGACAGCCTTCGCCGTTTCGTTGAAGTCCATGCCCAACGGGGCTTGCTGCAAGGGTATGTATTCGTCGCCCCAAGCGAAGAGTATCATGGAGTAGATGAACAGTGCCAGCAGGAAGTTGAACAACACGCCGCCTACCATAATCAGCAGGCGCTGCCATGCCGGCTTGGCGCGGAACTCCCACGGCTGTTCGGGCTGTTTCATCTGTTCGGTGTCCATCGACTCGTCTATCATACCGGCTATTTTTACGTATCCGCCCAAAGGCAGCCAGCCGATGCCATATTCCGTCTCGCTGTTTTTCGGTTTGAATTTGAACAGCGTGAACCAAGGGTCGAAGAACAGGCAGAATTTTTCTACCCGCGTCTTGAACAAGCGGGCAAAGAAGAAGTGCCCGCCTTCATGGATGATAACGAGCAACGAAAGGCTCATGATGAGTTGCAGGGCACGGATTAAGAATGTTTCCATTTCGATATTTATGATTTATGATTTATAATTTATGATTTATGATTTATGATTTATGATTTATGATTTATGATTTCCTTGCAGTGAAGTGGCAATGCACCCATTCGGGGATTATAAATCATAAATTATAAATCATAAATCTATACCTTCTTTCGCTATCCGGCGGGCTTCCGCATCGGTTGCCACGTAGTCCTCGTACGTCGGTTTCGCGATGAAGGAGACGCGTGACATGGTTTTCTCGATGACGTCGCTCATGCCGAGGAAGGAGATTTCATCGCGCAAGAAAGCGGCTACGACTACTTCGTTGGCGGCATTGACGATGCACGGCATATTGCCTGCGCGATGCAACGCTTCGTATGCCAGTGCCAGGTTGCGGAAGCGTTTCGTGTCCGGCTGCTCGAAAGTCAGCTCCGTGCACAGCTTGAAGTCCAGCCGCGGGAAGGAGGCCTGCAGGCGGTCCGGATAGGAGAAGGCGTACTGGATGGGCAGGCGCATATCCGGCATTCCCAGCTGTGCCTTCACCGCTCCGTCTTCGAACTGTACCATCGAGTGGATGACGGATTGCGGATGCACTACCACTTCTATCTGGTCGGGACGTACGCCGAACAGCCATTTCGCTTCGATGACCTCAAAACCTTTGTTCATCATGGAGGCGGAGTCGATGGTGATTTTGGCTCCCATCTCCCAATTGGGGTGCTTCAGTGCCTGTGCCTTGGTGACGGTGGCGAGCTGCTCCATCGTGCAGGTGCGGAACGGACCGCCGGAAGCCGTCAGTATGACTTTCTCGATGGGGTTGCCTATCTCTCCCGCCAAACATTGGAATACGGCGGAATGCTCGGAGTCGACCGGCAGGATAGGGGTACCGCTGAGGCGTGCCAGTTCGTTGATGAGCTCGCCCGCTACGACCAGTGTCTCCTTGTTGGCAAGGGCTATCGTCTTTCGGGCGCGGATGGCATTCATGGTCGGCTTCAGTCCGGCGTAGCCCACCATGGCGGTCAGCACCATGTCGATAGGCTTTTCCGCTACAATCTGGCATAAAGCCTCTTCGCCGGCGTACACCTTGATGGGCAGGTCGGCAAGTGCATCTTTCAGTTGTTGGTATTTCGTTTCGTTTGCTATTACCACTGCTTCGGGCTTGAACTTGCGCGCCTGGGCAATTAGCTCTTCTACCCGGTTGTTGGCGGTCAGCACGTATGCTTCGTATTGGTCGGGATGCTCCTCTATGACCTGCAACGCCTGTGTGCCGATAGAACCGGTAGAACCAAGTATGGCAATTTGTTTCTTCATCATCTTTAAAATTTTCAGATTTCAGATTTATACTTAATACCTAATACTTAAAAACCTAATACCTAATCAAAATACCACATAAAGTTCCGGATTCACCGCTCTGCCTTTGTGCCACAACTCAAAGTGCAGGTGTGGTCCGGAGGTCAGTTGTCCGGTATTGCCTACTAATGCAATGGCTTCACCGCCTTTTACGGCGTCGCCTTCGCGTTTCAGCAGCGAACCGCAGTGTTTGTAGACAGATACAAAGTCCTGGTTATGTTGTACCTCTATCAGATAACCGGTTTCGGCTGTATAAGTGCTTAGGATGACCGTTCCGTCCAAGGTTGCCAAAACGCTTTCTCCCGGGTTGGCGGCTATGTCCGTTCCGAAATGTTTCTGTTCCGCATTGAAGGGAGATGAAATCATGCCACGGGTGGGGCGGTAGAATATCAGTCCGTCCACTTCGGGGCGTGCAGTGATGCTTGTCAGGTTGTATTTCTCGGTCTCTTCGTATTGTTTGCGGAAGTCGGCTTCGCGTTGCGTGCGTTCCATGAGTGAATCTTCCCGTACGGTGGTCAGCGAGTCGATGGAATGGATGGTATCAGCTTTGATTTTACCCAAAAAGATGTCTTGGATGTTCATGATGTACAAGTTCTGCCTGTCCACTAATTGCTGGAGTGAGTCTACCTGCAAGGCGTTGTCCACAACCTGTGCCCGGACTTCACTGTTCATATATCCGGGCAGATAATTGCGTAGCGGCGTAAAGGCGACAATCAGGGAAGCTATCAGAAAGAGTACTGTCAGCACGGAGAGCAATACAGAGATTCCGTTCAGTTTGGACACGTGTAGCGTGACAATATCCTCAAGGGTATTCTCGTTCGTAATAGTCAGCCTGTATTTGAACTTGATATTACTCCAGAAAGCTTTTTTTCTTTTTTTCTTCTTATTTGTTGTCACTTGCGAGCTGTTGTTTGGTTATTTATCATTTCAATACCTGCCCTCTTTCCGTAGCCTTGCCACTGGTCATGCCTCTTCCGTATCGTCCAGGGCAAGCAGTCCGTCAGGCAGGTCTACCGTGATGACCTTATGCTTCTGGTCAATATCTCTGATGAACTCTTCCTGTGCCGGAATCAGCAATTCCTCTCCTTGATAGTCTACTACAAACAAGGTGTTGATGGTGGAAGTATCTACATCCGTCACCTTGCCCAACTTGCCGTAGTGCACTTCTTCCATCCGGAAACCTACGAAGAAGTCCCAGCTGAGTTCTCCCGTTCCGGCTTCCTCGGCGTGCTTCACGGGGAAGTAGACTTCGACGTTGGTGAACATCCGTGCCCGTTCTGCCGTATCCACTCCTTCGAGCTTGACAAGTGCCGTGGTGTCCGAACGGAAGCGGTACTCTTCGATGAAGAACGGCACGAATATTCCGTCCAACAGGCAAACAAGGTATTCGGCTTCCACCCGGTCGAAAATATCGTCTGTAAAAGTGAACGACAATTCTCCATGGATGCCATGGGGCTTGTTGAATATACCTATTTTATATACATCTTCTCTTCTAATCATTGGTACATTATCACATTAGACATTATCACATTATCACATTAACACATTAGCATATTAGCATATTAGCATATTGGCACATTAGCACATTAACACATTAACACATTATCATATTCTCGTTATTCTTGCCCCGAGTGCGTTCAGTCGTCCTTCTATGTCCTGATATCCCCGGTCTATCTGCTCGATGTTGTGGATGCGGCTGATGCCGTCGGCACTCATAGCGGCTATCAGCAAGGCGATGCCGGCACGGATGTCCGGTGAGGTCATGTTACCGCCGCGCAGTTTGAAGCCGTGGTTATGTCCGATTACTACGGCACGGTGCGGGTCGCACAGAATGATTTGCGCTCCCATATCTATCAGCTTGTCCACGAAGAAGAGACGGCTCTCAAACATCTTCTGATGAATCAGTACACTGCCTTTTGCTTGTGTGGCAACTACTAGCAAAACGCTCAGAAGATCCGGAGTAAGCCCGGGCCAAGGGGCGTCGGCTATCGTCATGATAGAACCGTCAATGAAGGATTCAATCTGATAAGACTCCTGTGCCGGTACATGGATGTCGTCACCGCGTTGTTCCATCTTGATGCCTAAGCGCCGGAAACTGTCGGGGATGATGCCCAGGTTTTCGTGTGAGACATTCTTGATGGTCAGTTCGCTTTGCGTCATGGCGGCCATACCGATGAAGCTTCCTACTTCAATCATGTCCGGAAGAATGGTGTGTACTGTTCCGTGCAGTTCCTCCACTCCCTCGATGGTGAGCAGGTTGGAAGCGATGCCTTCTATCTTGGCTCCCATACGGTTCAGCATCCGGCATAGTTGCTGTACGTAAGGTTCGCAGGCGGCATTGTAAATGGTGGTCTTTCCCTTTGCCAATACGGCTGCCATTACGATGTTGGCGGTTCCCGTGACAGATGCTTCGTCCAGTAACATATAGCTGCCGTGCAACTGTCGTGCGGATATTTCATACACTTCCCGCTGTTCGTTGTAGGCGAAATCCGCTCCCAGGTTCTGTATGCCGATGAAGTGTGTATCCAGTCGTCGGCGGCCTATCTTGTCTCCGCCCGGTTTGGAAATCATAGCTTTGCCGAAACGTGCTACCATCGGGCCTACCAACATGACCGAGCCGCGCAGGCTGGAGCACCTTTTCAGGAACTCGTCACTCTCCAGATAGGTGAAATCGACATTGGCAGCCTGGAAACTGTATGTGCCGATGCCTTTCTTCGACACATTCACTCCCATATCCCGCATCAACTGGATCAGGTTGTTCACATCCAGTATGTCCGGAATGTTGTGCACCGTCACCTCTTCGGCTGTGAGCAGCGTGGCGCAGATGATTTGCAGCACCTCGTTTTTCGCTCCTTGCGGATAAATGTCACCGGAAAGGCTGTGGCCGCCTTCTATGATAAATGAAGCCATGAATAAGATTTATGATTTATAATTTTGATTTATGGTTTCGGATTTATGATTTTGCTGTCAGGCTTGTATACTTTCAATTTCCTGAATTGAGCCTGTATATCTATAGGATAAATCATAAATCCGAAATCATAAATCTTAGAATCTCTTCTTGTTGTTCCGGTTGTTGTTCCGGTTGTTCTGATTGTTCATCTTCGGGCGGTAATTCTGTTCGATACGTTCTGCCATCAGTCGGAGAAGGCTGTCGGTCATTTGCAGTTTTCCTTCAGAGAGTTCTGCGAGGTCGTCCGCTATTTTGCGGTTGTCGACGGTGTCCTTGTTCCATGCCATGTAGTCTTTCTTCATATGGTTGCATATCAAGGCAACAAGGTTTTGCTTCTCGTCTCCTTCGGGAAGTTCGATGGCTTTCTTTATCAGCACTTCCAATGTACGTCCGTAGTGGCGGTAACGTATCTGGGTATTGGGATAGGGGATTACCTCAGGCTTGGTTATCAAGTTGTCTTTGCGGATAATCTCATATGGATAGTCTATGTCCAATTTGAAATCGGCCATGATGGCAAGGTGGTCCCAAAGTTTATGCTTGAAGTCGGGTACATCGCGCAAATGGGGGAACATACCTCCCATGATGTTGATAATCGTATTTGCACAGCGCTGGCGCTCGGAACGGTCTTCGATGGTCAGTGCATGGTCTACCATATTCTGGATGCTACGGCCATATTCGGGCAAGGGCATCCGTTTTTGTTGGGTGTTGTATTGCATAATTTTCTAATGATTAATGCTACGGTGATTAGTGATTGGGTGATTCTGTTATAAAAGCTTTTTGGGTTGGCTTGCTACGAACTCTTTCAAATAGAACGGCTCGAAATAGGCAACGTCCTTGAAATCTTTTTCAGCCATCGCCTTTTCTGCCAGCGGGAACATCATGCTTGCCAGCGGGCGGATACCGTCAATAAAGCGTGCGTTGGGATGCGTAATCTTTGTCTGGCACTTGGCTGCACCGTCACCGAAAAAGTATACGGGTTGTTTGTCCAAGAACTCCCGGTATGAGTTTTCGTCAACGATGTCAGCCGCAATGTCGCGTACGGGGTGTAGGGCGCGGTCGTAGACGGCGGCATACACTTCCATGCGGCGGGCATCTATCATGGGGCACAGCAAGGCGTCTTCGGGTAACTCGTCGTGGTAGAGCAGCACGGGGACACATTGCACTTTCAGGGTCGGAATCCCGATAAGGGGCAGGTCGCGTCCGTAGCAGATGCCTTTTGCCATGGATACGCCGATGCGTAATCCCGTGTACGAACCGGGGCCGCAACTCACGGCAACGGCATCCAGCGGCATGGCATGGCTGTCGGCAAACGACAACGCTTCGTCTACGAATACTCCCAAAGATACGGCGTGCGAAGGGCCGTTCAGGTCTTCTTTTCTGAAAACATTTTGCCCGTCCTCGCTCACTGCTACAGAGCAGGCCGAGGTCGATGTCTCAATATGTAAGATACATGACATAGCTTCTATTCTGAATTTTTGTTGTGGCAAATTTACGTGATTATTTTCACTAATTAAAATAATCGTGTAATTTTGCGCAAAACTATAACATTATGATACAATCTATGACGGGTTACGGCAAGGCGACTGCCGATTTGTCCGATAAGAAAATCAATGTTGAGATTAAGTCACTCAACAGTAAAGCTATGGATTTGTCCATCCGTATTGCTCCGCTTTACAGGGAGAAAGAGATGGAAATCCGTAATGAGATATCCAAAATGTTGGAACGTGGTAAGGTTGATTTCAGTCTTTGGATTGAGAAGAAAGACGCCGAACAGCTGGCCACTCCTATCAATCAGGAATTGGTGGAGGCTTATTATAAACGGATTAAAGAGATTTCGGCCGCAGCCGGCATTCCCGAACCGGCCGACTGGTTTGCCACACTGCTTCGTATGCCGGACGTGATGACGAAGAACGAGGTGCAGGAGTTGAGCGATGAAGAGTGGGAGGTGGTTCATGCGGCGGTAGAGGAAGCCATCGGCCATTTGATAGATTTCCGTAAACAGGAAGGCGCGGCACTGGAAAAGAAGTTCCGTGAGAAAATCGCGAACATATCCCGTTTGCTCGAATCGGTCGAACCCTACGAACAGGAGCGGGTAGGTAAGGTGAAAGAACGTATCACCGATGCCCTTGAGAAAACGTTGAGTGTGGACTATGACAAGAACCGCTTGGAGCAGGAACTTATCTATTATATCGAAAAACTCGACATCAACGAAGAGAAACAGCGTCTTTCCAATCACCTGAAGTATTTCATCAGTACGCTCGAAAACGGTAGCGGTCAGGGTAAGAAACTGGGTTTCATTGCGCAGGAGATGGGACGCGAAATCAATACATTGGGTAGTAAGTCCAATCATGCCGAGATGCAGAAGATAGTCGTGCAGATGAAGGATGAACTGGAACAAATCAAGGAACAGGTGTTGAATGTAATGTAATATGATGAAGAAGAATATGGGCAAACTTATCATTTTCTCAGCCCCCTCGGGTTCGGGCAAATCGACAATCATCAACTACCTGTTGGCGCAGAATCTGAATCTGGCTTTCTCCATTTCCGCCACCAGCCGTCCGCCGCGCGGTGCGGAACGGAACGGTGTGGAATATTTTTTCCTCACTCCCGATGAGTTCCGGAACCGTATTGCCAACGATGAGTTCCTTGAATACGAGGAAGTGTATCAGGACCGCTTTTACGGAACATTGAAAGCACAGGTGGAGACGCAGCTGGCAGCCGGACAGAACGTTGTGTTCGATGTGGATGTAGTGGGCGGTTGCAACATCAAGAAGTTCTATGGTGAGCGTGCTTTGTCCGTCTTCATCCAGCCGCCTTCGGTAGAAGAACTGCGCAAGCGTCTGGTAGGCCGTGGAACGGATGCCCCCGAGGTTATCGAGAGCCGTGTGGCTAAGGCGGAATACGAACTCGGTTTCGCCACGAAGTTCGACAAGGTGATTGTGAACGATGATTTGGAGACTGCCAAAGCGGAAGCCTTGGAGGTGATAACCGAATTTCTTAATTCTTAAATTCTCAATTTTCAAGTTTTAAATTGGACATAGGTATCTTTAGCGGATCATTCAACCCGGTGCATATCGGGCATTTGGCGCTTGCCAACTATCTTTGTGAATACGAGAGGTTGGACGAGGTATGGTTTATGGTGTCTCCACGCAATCCGCTGAAGGCGGAGGAATCCTTGCTGGACGATGAGTTCCGCCTGAAGTTGGTGAGACTTGCCGTTGCGGGGTATCCCAAGTTCCGGGCATCCGACTTCGAGTTCCGGTTGCCGCGTCCGTCCTATACCGTGCATACGCTTGATAAGTTGAAACAGACTTATCCGCAAGATACTTTCCATCTGATTATCGGCTCCGATAATTGGGCGCTTTTTCCCCGCTGGTACCAATCGGAACGTATCGTTGCAGAGAACCATATTTTAGTTTATCCCCGTCCGGGCTATGTGGTGGACGGGGATACTCTACCGCCCAATGTGCGGCTTGCCTCTTCGCCTACATTCGAAATCAGCTCCACTTTTATCCGCCGGGCGTTGGCAGAGGGCAGGGATGTGCGCTATTTCCTGCACCCTGCCGTCTACGAGGCGTTGCGGCAGGCAAAGCCGTGAGGGCGACTGTTAGGAACGGTCTTATTCAAGACACTCGTCCAAGTCGCGTATAATCTGCTCCTTGTCCATGTGCTGACCGATAAAGACAATCTTCTGCATACGGTCGCCATACTTCTCGTCCCAGTCGCGTAGCAGTCCGGGTTCCTGGCGCATCAGTTCCATCAGGTCTTCTTCGGTTGCGGTGGCATACCACAGACCGGCTTCAGTCAGCTGTTTCTGCGTGCCTGCCTGTTCGAAGAGGTAGGACATATCGCGGTTGTGGCTGAAGTAGCACACACCTTTGGCACGGATGATGTTGCGGCTCCACCGGGTGGCGATGAAGTGGTCGAATTTGTGGATGTCGAATGCCGCCCGGCGGTAGTAGACAAACGTTCCGATGCCGTATTCCTCTACCTCGCCGCCTTCGTGATGGTGGTGATGATGCCCGTGTGCATCGCAGTGATGTTCATGTTCTTCGTGGTGATGGTGTCCATGTCCGTGCGCTTCTCTCTCTTCCTCTTCGGTGGCCTGCTTTTCTATCCCGCGAATCCATCCTGCCGAGGTTGCCACGCGTTCGAAGTCGAATACCCCGGTATGGATAATCTTCTTCAAATCCACGTCCGCGTAGTTGCATTCGATGATTTCGGCGGCGGGTTGCAGGGTGCGTATAATTTGTTTGATGCGTCCCAGTTCCCCGGGGGTGACTTCCGCAGCCTTGTTCAGCAGAACGATGTTGCAGAACTCAATCTGGCGGATGATAAGATTCTCGATATCCTCTTCGTCGATACCTTTCCGGGTGAGGTCATTGCCGCAGGCGAACTCGCTTTGCAGGCGCAGGGCATCGACCACGGTGGTGATGCAGTCCAGTCGGCAGATGCCGTAACGGGTGTACATACCGCCCAGACGGGGGATGGAACAGATGGTCTGTGCGATAGGTTCGGGCTCGCAGATGCCGCTGGCTTCGATGACGATGTAGTCGAAACGTTCCATCCGCATGATTTCGCCTATCTGCTCTATCAGGTCTGTCCGTAGCGTGCAGCAGATGCATCCGTTCTGTAGTGCGACGAGGCTTTCGTCTTTCTTGCCGACTATGCCACCCTTTTGGATGAGGTCGGCATCGATGTTCACCTCGCCGATGTCGTTGACGATGACCGCGAACTTGATGCCTTGCTTGTTGGAAAGTATGTGGTTCACTAATGTTGTCTTGCCGCTGCCCAAGTAGCCGGTCAGCAATAGTACGGGGATTTCTTTCTTTTCGTCCATACTCGTATTCCTTTCTTGTTTATACTTTATATCTTAACTTGGTCGCGAAATTACAGATTTTCCCGGTACGTTTGTTCATTAAGCTTGCATTTTGTGTGCTGAAAAACAAAATCTTGATACCTTTGCGGCGTCAACTAAACAAAACTACTCGAAATGACACAGCAACACACCTTGCATATAGAGGGCGGCGTAGCGCGTAATCCGCTTGTCCGCTTGTCGCAACCTGTCACGCTCGACCTGCTTGATGGCGAGCATCTTGCCATCGTAGGTCCTAACGGGGCAGGGAAAAGCCTGCTGGTAGATATGCTTATCGGCAAATATCCCTTGCGCGAAGGTACTTTGACGTACGATTTCCGACCTTCCGCCACGCAGACCGTTTACGACAACATCCGGTACATCGCTTTCCGCGACACCTACGGCTCTGCCGATGCCAACTATTACTACCAGCAACGCTGGAACGCCCACGACCAAGAGGATGCCCCGCTGGTGCGCGACCTGCTGGGCGAAGTGAAGGACGAAGCGTTCCGGCAGCAGCTGTTCAGCCTGTTCCGCATCGACCCGTTGCTCGATAAGAAAATCATTCTTCTTTCCAGCGGCGAACTGCGTAAGTTCCAGCTTGCCAAGACCCTGCTTACGGCTCCGCGCATTCTCATCATGGACAACCCTTTCATCGGATTGGATGCCGCCACGCGCGACCTGCTCTCCGAGGTACTTGAAAAACTCTCGCAACTCGCTTCCTTGCAAATCGTATTGGTGCTCTCCATGCTGGATGACATTCCTTCTTTCATCACCCATGTGGTTCCCGTCTGCGACAAGGTAGTGGGCGAGAAGATGGAACGTGCCGCCTATTTGCAGGCTTTCCGCAACCGGGATATTGCGCGTGCCGAGTCGGATGCCGCCTGTTACGGTGAGTTGCAGCAGCGCATCCTCGATTTTCCCTATGAAAATACGAACTTTACCTCGGACGAAGTAATCCGATTCAATCGGGTCAGCATCCGGTATGACGACCGTACCATTTTGAAAGAATTGGACTGGACGGTGATGCGCGGGCAGAAGTGGGCGTTGAGCGGCGAGAACGGTGCGGGCAAGTCTACCTTGCTCAGCCTGGTGTGCGCGGACAATCCCCAGTCGTATGCCTGCGACATCAGCCTGTTCGGGCGCAAGCGTGGAACGGGCGAGAGCATTTGGGAAATTAAGAAACATATCGGCTACGTCAGTCCGGAGATGCACCGGGCTTATCTGAAGAACCTGCCGACCATCGAAATCGTAGCTTCCGGACTGCACGACAGCATTGGCCTGTATAAGCGTCCGCACGCCGGGCAGCTGGCCGTGTGCGAGTGGTGGATGGATATCTTCGGCGTGGCGGAACTGAAAGACAAACCTTTCCTGCAACTCTCCAGCGGCGAGCAACGCCTTGCCCTGCTGGCGCGTGCCTTCGTGAAAGACCCCGAGCTGCTGATTCTCGACGAGCCGTTGCACGGGCTGGATACCTACAACCGCCGTCGCGTGAAGAAAGTGATAGAAGCCTTTTGCCACCGCCGCGACAAGACGCTGATTATGGTGACCCATTACGAGAACGAGCTGCCCGCCACGATTACCGACCGTCTGTACTTGAGACGCAATCGCTAAGAACCTTTTCATCACGTTTTTTTCATTTACAGAAGTTAGAGGAGTTATCACTTCGCTTTGCTTCGTTAGGAGTTAAAGGAGTTAAAGCCGATACTCTTGTGTATGACTCCGTTGCAGGAGTATTGGCTTTAACTCCTAAGCCGACTTGTCGGCTGATAACTCCCGATAACTCCTTATAACTCCTGTAAATGAAAGCCGTGGTCTTTCATACATTTCTTGTCCGATATTGACCGGAAATAGAATAAAAAACTTTATTTTTGCCGGACATATTCAGTTTAAGAACAGATACCAATGAAAGACAGGATTATAGGACTCCTCAAGACATACTTCTTGTTTGTTTGCATATTCGCGTTGCAGAAACCGCTTTTCATGCTTTTCTACCGGCCGTTGTACGAGGCGGTTTCGTGTTCGGAGTGGTTTCGTGTCATTTGGCACGGATTGCCGCTCGACCTCTCGATGGCGGGTTACCTGACTGTTGTGCCCGGATTGTTTCTCATCTGTTCCGCCTGGACGGCGGCTCCTCTTCTCCGCCGCATCTGGCGTGGTTATTTCCTGTTCGTTTCAGGGTTGCTTTCCTTGATATTTACCGTCGACATGGGGCTGTACGAGTATTGGGGATTCCGCTTGGATGCCACGCCGCTGTTCTACTTCTTCTCTTCGCCCAAAGATGCGGTGGCGAGCGTCAGCGTATGGACGGTCGTTGGGGGAGTGGTGGCGATGGCGGCCTATGCGGCGGCGTTGTATGCGATATGCTATGCCGTGCTGTTGCGGAAGCAGACGTTCGACAGCCTGAAAATACCCTATCGGCGCTTGAATGTGTCGGGTGCGTTGCTGCTCCTGACCGGATTGCTGTTCATCCCGATTCGCGGCGGTTTCACGGTCTCCACCATGAATACCGGAAAGGCATATTTCAGTACCGATCAGCGGCTGAACCACGCGGCCATCAATCCGGCTTTCAGCCTGATGGAATCCCTTGCCAAGCAGAAGGACTTCGGAAGCCAGTATCGTTTTATGGAAGCGGAGAAGGCGGACCGTATTTTCTCCGGTCTGGCAGACCCGGCCGTTTTGCGGCAGAAGGATGCTCCGGCCGATTCTCTGGCGCAAGTGCCCGACTCGTTGCATTCGCTGTTTACAACGCAGCGCCCCGATGTGCTTTTTGTCATAATGGAAAGTTTCTCTTCACGCCTGATGGCAACGTTGGGCGGGGAGCCGGACATAGCCGTGCAGCTGGATAGTCTGGCGCAGGAAGGCGTACTTTTCACGAACTTTTATGCAAACAGTTTCCGCACCGACCGTGGGCTGGTGGCCATCCTGAGCGGATATCCTGCGCAGCCCACTACCAGCATCATGAAGTATCCGCGCAAGACGCAGTCCATCCCTGCCATTGCAGGCAGCCTGAAGCGTGTCGGTTACCGGACGAAGTATTACTATGGCGGTGATGCGGACTTCACCAATATGCGCTCTTATCTGATGTCGTCCGGTTTCGAGGAGATTGTTTCCGACCAGGACTTCCCGGTATCGGAACGCTTGAGCAAGTGGGGTGTGCACGACCATCTTGTGTTCCGCCGCCTGCTGGACGATTTGCGGGCGGAAGTCTCCGTCGACACTCCGGCGGACAAAGATACGCCGCATTTCCGCGTGTTGCAGACCTCCAGCAGCCATGAACCTTTTGAAGTCCCCTACAGCCGTTTGGCGAACGAGCGTCTGAATGCCTTTGCCTATACGGACAGTTGCATCGGCGACTTTGTAAGGCAGTTCCGCGAACTTCCGCAGTGGAAGAACACGGTTGTGGTTCTGGTGCCCGACCATTTGGGGGCTTATCCCGAACACATCGGTAACCTGGAACTGGAGCGGTACCGGATTCCCCTGCTGATGGTGGGCGGTGCGTTGCGTGCGCCAAGGCGCATCGATGTCTACGGCTCGCAGCAGGACATCGCCGCCACCCTGTTGGCGCAACTGTCGGTGCCGCACGGCGGATTCACGTTCAGTAAGGATATGCTCAATCCGGCCTCCCCTCATTTCGCTTTCTTCACCGTGCCGGATGCCTTCGGCTTTGTGACGCCGGACAACCAGCTGATATATAATAATGAAGCAGGTGCGATAGTCGTGGACGAAGGTCCGGAGAAAGGACGGAACCTCTCTTTGGGACAGGCATATTTGCAGAAATTGTATGACGATATAGCCAAAAGATAGCATGATGTCAGCAGATATTTTGTCGGGGTTGGTAGAAATGGATACCGACCTGTTACTTGCCATCAACGGGTGGCGTGCCGAGTGGGCGGACTTTTTCATGTACGCTTTTAGTGGAAAGTGGATTTGGGTGCCGTTGTATGCGTCCATCTTTTATGTGATACTCCGTAACCTGCCTTGGAAGGCAGCCTTAGGCTGTGTCGTGGCAATAGCGCTGACCATTGTCTTTGCCGACCAGGTGGGGGCGACCGTCATTCGTCCGCTGGTATGCCGGTTGCGTCCGGCAAATCCGGAGAACCCCATTTCGGAGTTTGTACAGATAGTGAACGGCTATCGGGGCGGGCGCTATGGCTTTCCTTCCTGCCACGCCGCCAATACCTTCGGACTGGCTTTCTTCCTCTTCTTTTTGTTCCGCAACCGTGCACTGAACATCTTCATTATGGCGTGGGCGCTGCTGACGTGCTACTCGCGTTCCTATCTGGGTGTGCACTATCCCGGCGATTTGCTGGTAGGCGCTCTCCTCGGCTTTGCGGGTGCTTGGCTCTGCTATTGGCTCTTCTGCCGCCTGTGCAAGTATCGGCGGACGGCGGGCTATCGGTATCTTTATGTCCCAATCTACGTGGGTGGGATTACCGCTTCCGGCATTCTGGTGTATGCGCTGGTGCGTGCCGTTTTAGTATAGCAGCCGGAACTCCGCCCATACGGGCAGGTGGTCGCTGTATCCTCCTTGATATTTCATGCCATAGTAGGTGCGGAAAGGTTGTTTCCCGCCATATTTCTTGTCGTCGGCCAGCAGGAAGGGGATGCGGAGCACGTCGGCTCTCTCTTCTGCGGTATGCAGGGGAGCGTTTGGCATCAGCAGGTTGCCGGAGAGGATGATATGGTCAAGCAGCCCCCATTCTCCCTGGTATTTGTAACTTCCGAAATGTTTGCGGGTGGCGCTTTTTCTTGCCAAAAGATGGTAGAGTGTTTTGGAATCTATCAAGGTTGTTTCTGTGGGCGGTGCTCCGGCCTTCAATACCTGCCGTATGGATTTGTCGTGCGGATAGTCGTTGAAGTCGCCCATGAGGATGATTTGAGGACGGGTACGGACTCGGAACAGGCTGTCTGTCGCATCCTTCAACCTTTGCGCTGCCGCCAGTCGGTAGGGCTCGGAGGCTTTTGCTCCGCCGGAACGGGACGGGAAGTGGGCGACAAAAACATCCAGCGTATCTTTGTTGAGGAGCAGACCGCTGACGTGCAGGATGTCTCGTGTAGGACGGTCGCCTTTGCGGGGTTTGGGCACGGGATAGCTGTGGCTGGAAAGCAATTTGAACGTTCCCCGTTGGTAGAGCAGTGCCACATTGATGCCCCGCTCGTCGGGAGAGTGCGTGATGACGTAACGGTAACCGGCTTCGCGCAGGGCGGAGTAGCGGGTCAGGTCGCGCAGCACACTGTCATTCTCTACTTCACAGAGAGCGACCAATGCAGGCGGTGTCCATTCGCCTGTGGCGATAATGATGCGGGCGATGGCGTCCAGTTTTCTTTTATATTTGCTGTAATTCCAGTGCCTGACAGCATCTGGCAGAAACTCATAGTCGTTTTTCAGACTGTCGTGGCGGCAGTCGAACAGGTTTTCCACATTGTAACTCATGATGCGGAAGGTGAGGGTATCCTTTCCGGCTTGCCCGTACAGCGTAGCGAAAGGCGCGAAGGCGAAAAATACCAGGGATATAAAAAGAAAAGTCCGTGTCCAAACAGTAAAAGGGAACACAAATGACGCAAATTGGAAACCGGATTGCAATCGGCATTCAATCCTATATAAACGGTTGATTTGTATCATTTGCGCCATTTGTGTTCTACCCCTCTGCTGTATGTCTATCAGTTCTTGGCAGGGATATGCTTCAGGATATCCAGCAGGTGATCCCAAAACTTCTGTACGGTAGGAATCAGCATCCGTTCATCGGGCGAGTGTACGCCTTGCAGTGTCGGTCCGAAGGAAATCATGTCCAACGAGGGATATTTGTCGAGGAACAGTCCGCATTCCAGTCCGGCGTGTATGGCTTTTACTTTGGCATCCACACCGAACAGGCGTTTGTACGATGCTACTGCGATTTCCAGGATTTCCGAGTGCGGATTGGGCTTCCAGCCCGGATAGCCGTCGCCGAAGGAGACGTTGGCTCCTGCCATTTCGAACACGGTGCGCACCATCGTGGCGATGTCCTGTTTGGACGATTCGGTAGAACTGCGTTGGCTGGTCTCGATGCGGATGATGTTGCCCGGCTTCATCTTTACGGATGCCAGGTTGGTGGAAGTCTCTACCAGTCCCGGGATGTCCTGGCTCATGGCAAATACGCCGTGCGGCGTTGCATACAAGGCTTGCAGCAGACGCTTGGTCGTATCCCGGTCGATGGCTTTGGCGCGGGGCGCTTCCGATTCGAGGACAAACTGCAGGTCGGGGTCTACCACCGCATATTCGGCTTCCGCCTGGGCAGCGAATACGTTCAGGTCGGTGCGCAGCGCGTGTTTGTCCGCTTCGGGGATGGCGATGACGGCGTGTGCTTCGCGTGCGATGGCATTGCGCAGGTTGCCTCCGTCTATTTCGCAGAGATACATATCATATTTCCGGAAAGCCTGGCTCAGGAAGCGGTTCAGCAGTTTGTTGGCATTGCCGAGTCCCAGATGGATGTCGCCGCCTGAATGCCCGCCTTTCAGCCCTTTCACCTGCACTTTGCAGCAGAAGTATCCGGCAGGAACGTCCGTTTCGTTGTAGGCGAACTCGGCTACGGAATCGATGCCGCCCGCGCAGCCGATGAACAGTTCGCCTTCGTCCTCTGAATCGAGGTTCAGCAGGATGTCCCCATTCATGAACCCTTCCTGCAAGGCAAAGGCACCGGTCAGTCCGGTCTCTTCATCGATGGTGAACAGGCATTCGATGGGGCCGTGCTCAATCGTGTCGTCGGCAAGGATGGCGAGTTCGGTTGCCACACCGATGCCGTTGTCCGCTCCCAGCGTTGTCCCTTTGGCTTTCAGCCATTCTCCGTCTATCTCGGTCTGGATGGGGTCGGTGAGGAAGTCGTGTTCCACATCGTTGTTCTTCTCGCACACCATGTCCACGTGCGACTGGAGTACGACGGTCTTGCGGTTTTCCATGCCCGGAGTGGCAGGTTTCTTAATCAGTACGTTTCCGGCTTCATCCACCTTTGTTTCCAATTTATGCTCTTCTCCGAATGCTTTCAGGTAAGCAATCATCTTTTCTTCCCTTTTGGAAGGACGCGGTACCTGGCAGATTTCTTCGAAATAGCGGAACACGCCGGTGGGTTTCAAATCTCTTTTTTCCATATCTTTAATAGTTTGTTTGAATTTCAATACGCGTGCAAATGAATCTTTGTGCTGCTAAAATAAGTTAAATTGGTTCGCCATTTTATTTCCCTTTCTCTTTTTTAGAGTAAAAAAGGATGCTTAGTCCAACCAAAGCCCTATATTTGCACCCACAAAATTAATGGAAATGCTCGGTACATTATTGATAACTTTGTTAATAGTTGCTATTTGCATGGTTTTATTGGGCGTGAAAGTCTTTTTTGTAAAAGGCGGCAAGTTTCCCAACGGACACGTCAGCGGCAATAAGGCGATGCGGGATAGAGGAATCGGATGTGTACAGTCGCAAGACAGGGAAGCACAGAAGAAGCGCCGTTTCTCTATCGATGAGTTGGAGAAAGCCTTAAATGATAGTATGAACTAAATAAATTAAAAACAATATTTTTACAAATTATGAAGAGATTAAACTACCTGTTGAACGGTTTGGCAGCTCTTGCTCTGATCGTTTTATTTTCTCAGTGCGCCGGTAAGGCGGATAATCAGACGACGAACGCATCTGCACAAGCTGCCGGATTGTCCGGAATGAAGATTGCATACGTGGAAATAGATACGCTTTTGGCGAAATACAACTATTGCGTCGATTTGAATGAGGCGATGGTGAAGAAAAGCGAGAATGTACGTCTGACTTTGAACCAGAAGGCGAAAGAACTCGATCGGCAGAAGCAGGAGTTTCAGACCAAAGTGCAGAACAATGCTTACCTGACGCAGGAACGTGCACAGCAGGAATACAACCGCATTGCAAAGCTGGAGCAGGACTTGCAGAACCTGAGTAACAAGTTGCAGTCCGAACTGATGAACGAGAACGAAAAGAACAGCCTGCAGTTGCGCGACTCCATCAATGCTTTCCTGAAAGAGTATAACAAGACGAAAGGCTACAGTTTGATTATCAGCAATACCGGTTTCGACAACCTCTTGTATGCCGACAGCATTTACAACATCACCCGCGAGATTCTCGACGGTCTGAATGCAAGATACTCTTCTCCTGCCAAGAAGTAACCGTAGGGAAATAGTTTGCGAAACATTCAGTTAACATGATTGTATGTAATAAGTTAACTGGATAGACCGCATTCAGTTAACATCATAAAGAAAGGAAGTTAATATCATGTGTGGCATGAAGTTAACTTCCTTTTTTATTTAAATCTTTATTCGGGTTTTAAAGGAATCACCATATTCCACGATTTTGTAGCGTTCTCAAATCCGCCGGGACCGTCCATTGTGGCAAAGAAGGCATGGGTCGCCTTGCCGTTCTCGAAGAAGAGGAACGGGCGTTCCAGCTGCCCTTGCTTCTCGACACTTCCGTCTTCCCATTCTACCGTGAGCGAATAGGCTTTCGGGTCTTTGTCCACCGTCCAGTGGATGCCGTCGGACGAGTGTGCCATGACGCCTCCGCCTCTTTCGCCCGTGTACTTGGCTACGTGGTCTTTGAAGATGACGTGATAGCCTTGGGCGTCTTTCCACAAGAACGGGTCTTCGGCTTCTCCTTGGCCGTCCACCTGGAAGATGGGCTGGTCGTTGTTCAGCACCGTATAGGGGCCTTCGATGTGGGGAGCGTAGGCGACGCCCAACGCCATATCCGAATATTTGCCGTCTTCCGTATGTGCCCTTCCTTTGAAAATCATCATCACGGAACCGTCTTCCTGAATAATCGGAGAGGGGTTGGATGCCAAGTAGCTATAGAAAGTATTCCCAACTTCTACCGTTCAAGAAGTTGGACTCGACTTTTTATGGTTTACGTACAGTAATAATTTTTTATCAAAAAAAGGGAATCCCGATGCCCTCTCTCTTACCCCCTCTACAACCCCTTTCTGAACGGGGCTCTGTCCGGCACCGAGGAACGGGTCGTTCCTCACCGGGGAACACCGCCTTCGGCACCGGGGAACCCTGCCTTCCTCGGTGCCGGACAAAGAGGGGCGGCTACGAGGAAAACGAGAATGTAAAGAAAAAAAACTATAAGAACCTGTTTGAATTTTGTTCAGCCTTCTTTTGAGAGTTCTTTTTGGGCGGGTTGGACATTTTGCATGGTGAGACCTATTATAATAGATTGATTTGCATATCTTTGTAGTATATTATCATTGA
>ERZ808035.50-NODE-50-length-161297-cov-7.711798_pt1 | contig 161297 bp, 158 predicted proteins | sample MGYA00380189_ERZ808035 | MGnify/ENA primary metagenome ERZ808035 (study PRJEB31490, sample SAMN06133407) | mouse gut metagenome | isolation source: M5_1 | host: mice | place: China: Chengdu | collected 2015-05 ... | reverse complement strand
TGGCTATTGACCAGCACTGCTGGTATTATGTGTGGCTTGAAAGGAGGGCGGAGAAGATGCGAAAGATTTTGGAGGATTTATACTTCGGAAATATCGTGCCCTATGAAAAGCGAATCGCCGCCGATTCAGAGCTGCGGCATCTGGTGAAACGCGCCGCCGACTGTGAGACCCGGCTCGTGGAGCAGCTCAACGATGCGGAAAAGCAGACACTTGATACCCTCATCAACACACAGCACGAAATCGACAGCACCATGGCAAGGGAATATTTTATCTTGGGCTTCCGGTTGGGGGTCAGACTGATGACCGAGTGCATGGATGAGGATGACGGAGAACTGACCGACAGGAGGTGAGACGATGGCGAAACGCAGGGCAAACGGCGAGGGCAGTATTCGCAAGCGGAAGGACGGCCGCTGGGAGGGACGCTACACGGCGGGACGTGATCTGGTGACCGGGAAAGCGATCTACAAGAATGTCCTGGGCAAAACCCAGGCGGAGGTAAAAGAGAAACTCAAGTCAGCAATTGAGAAGAACAGCGCCTTGCCCTTGGCGGCAGGGCAGTATACACTCGGCCAGTGGCTGGATGCCTGGATGGAAAACTACGCAAGGCTCCAAGTCCGAGCCTCGTCCTACAAGACCTACCATGGATTTATTGAAAACCACATCAAGCCCGCCCTCAGCGATATCCCGCTGGAGAAGTTGACGGCAATGGACCTCCAGCGGCTGTATAAGCATCTGCTGGAGAGCGGCAGGGTGGAATGCACCGAGTCCTGCAACAAGCCCAAGGGCCTCAGTGTCAAGACGGTTCGCAACATCAACCAGATGATCGCCTCTGCCCTGAACTGTGCGGTGGAACAGCGGCTGATCCCCGCCAATCCCACAAAGGGCTGTGTTCTGCCGAAGCTGGAGAGGAAAGAAATGAAAATCCTGCCGCCGGAGAGTTTGGGAACCTTCTTCGAGGAGGCCCGGCGCAGCGGTGTATTTGAACTGTACTATATCGACCTCGCCACGGGTCTCCGGCGAGGAGAACTGCTGGGGCTGAAATGGAGCGACATTGATCTGGGGAAGGGTATCATCCATGTTCGACGACAGGTTCTCCGTCAGAACGGCGAGGTGGTAGAAGCTCCGTTGAAAACGAAAAACTCCTACCGCAATATTGCGATAGGAAGTAATGTAGTCGAAGTTCTCAAGTGTATGGAGCAGAAAGACGAGTACGTCTTCCCCTCGCCATACGGAGGCCCGATGTCCCCGGACAGTGTATTGCATATGCTCCAACGGGTGCTGAAACGGGCGGGGCTGGAACGGATACGCTTCCACGACCTCAGACACACATTTTCCGTGCTGGCGCTGCAAAACGGCGTAGACGTGAAAACCCTCTCTGCCATGCTGGGCCACTACAGCGCCGGGTTCACCCTGGATACCTACGCCCACGTCACGACCTCCATGCAGAAGCAGGCGGCAAACGCGGTAGGGAATTTCCTCTCCGGTACTCTTCAGTGATTTCCGCTCCGCACTCTGGTATGGGTCACGGCTTGGGTCAAACCGATGCCGCGAAATTAAACCGCCAGAAAAAGTACAGATATTAAAAGCAAAACCACGGAAATTCAACGAATTTCCGTGGTTTTGGTACGCCCTGAGGGATTCGAACCCCCGGCCTTCTGGTCCGTAGTTCAAAAACAAGCGTGTTTTATCGTTTTGCAATGTAGCTCAAAGCATTGAAAACACTAGCTTTTTCAATTTCTTCGTTTTGTATCGTTTCGTAAAATAGTTGAACTTTTTATAATGGAGTTGAATTTTTGTTGAACTCAAAACAGAGTATCAACGCATTTATGCTCTTGCTTTTTGTCGGATTCTATGGTATGTTGCCAGCAGGAAAGAATGATCTTTCAGCGCTGCACAACGGCAGGCGGTTAGTCACATGACCCCGAAAGGGGGTGACGCCATGCGGATCACGTTACATATCGGGCGGTTTACCGTTACGATCATCGTGAAAAGCAAGAACCGCCACCCGGCACGGTGACGGCTCTCTTTTGAGTTCCTAACCACTCTGGGCTAACCGCTTGTCGCAGCGCCCTTTCTATGTTTATTATAGGCCGCTCTGGCTCTGTTGTCAAGCCTCGGACTTCTTGTCCGGGGCTTTTTTCATTTTCCGGGTAAGGCTGTCCCGCTGGGTTTGTGTTTCAACCGCCCGCCCAATAAAGACCGGCAATGCCTCTCCGCTGGACCCTGCGGCCTCTCTGGCGGCTTTGAGCGCGTCGGAGGGTAAGGACACCACCCCCGCCCCTGTGGGCGCTTCTGCTGCCTCCTGTGGGCCTCCTGTGGTGTCCCGCTCCATTTCGTGATCAATAGCCCGGTTGATAAAGCCGTTGACGCTTTCCCCCTGGGCGGCGGCGTGGGCCTGAATAATGTCTTTGCGGCCTTTGGGCATACGAATCCGTATTTCATCCAGTTTTTCAAGATATTTGGCAGCGGCTTTCCGCTGAGCTTCGCTGACTGGCATATCCTTTCTCCTTTCTGGGGGAGACCCGACTTACTGGGCATTCTTCTCCACCTTTACCATGATTATACCACGGAAGTCTATATGTGTCCATAGATAGAATGAACAAATATATGGGAACATATTTATTGAATCTGCCGCTTGATTTATATGGGAACATATATTATAATTCATAATGTCAGGAGGACCAAGAGAGCTGCGATGGACGGGCCGGGGACGATCCGGATATTCCCTCTAAAATCTCTCTTGCTGGCGGGACTGCTTAGTGAAGGCCGGGGACGATCCGGAGAGCACCAAACCAGCCGCCCACCCTTAAAATCTAATGAGGAGGAAGCAAGATGAACGTCGACACCATGAACGAGAAGGTCAGGGAGCTGCGGGAACTGCGGAGGATGCAGGAGGAGCTCACCGCGGAGATCGAGACCATCCAGGACGAATTGAAGGGCCACATGGACAGGTGCGGCATGGACACGCTCCTGGGCATGGACTGGCGGATCACCTGGAAGGCCGTCACCAGCAAGCGCCTGGACACCGCTGCCCTGCGCAAGGCCATGCCGGACGTGGCTCAGGCCTTCACCAGGGAGACCACCACGAAGCGTTTTGTGCTGGCATGAGAAAGGCCCCTATCCTGAACGCCGCCACAGCTGACAGGATAGAAGCCCCAAAGCCATCCCAGAGGGCTGGCAAGATTATTCTACCAGTCCTCTGGGGAGAAATCAAGAGGAGGAAAAATGAGTTATTTTCGTGTATGCCAATATTGCGGGGCTGCGCTGGACCCCGGCGAGGTCTGCGACTGTTTCGTTGCGAAGTACAACCGGCTGACCCCGGAAAACAAGCGCAAAGTCGATTCCCTTGCGTTTGCTTTGATAGACGCGCAGTCAAAATGGCGTGACTTACACATAACCAGGAATGGCGGTATAAATGTGAGCGAAAACGAACTGACCGAAGACGAGCGCAAATTTTTGAATCTGTTTCGCAAGGCAGATACTACCAAAAAAATTGTGACAGCCGCTATTATGTTCAGCGGCAGCGGGGAAGGCGACCTCGATATGGTGGAAGGGTGTACCCGCTCTGACTTCAAACGGGCTGCAAAACGACTGAGAGAGCTGCAAAGGCAAATTCCTGAATATGCGGCGGAGTATGAGGCAGCCATAGGGCATATCCGCCGGGTGTGGCTGCATGAGGAGGTGTCGGCATGAGTAGAAGCAAGCCGGAAAGGTTGACGGAACGCAAACAGATGCAGAACCAGAGCGGAGGCAAGCGGGCAGAACTAATCATGTCCATTATTCGGCTGCTGAATCTGGCGGATGAAGAAAAGCTGCGGAACATTTACCATTTTGCCTTACATTTGATCTAGGAGGTGGAGGGCCATGAAAATCAGATTTGAGCGCAATGGCACTGTCTTTGAGTATGAGCACCAGCCTATGAAAGAGGGCCGTTTCCGGGCGCTGTGTGCCCTCGCAGGAGCGGCGGTGTATGCGGGCCTGGTCATCGGCGTGGCGGCGCTGTGCGGTGGCTCTGGTTTGCTGTTGGCGCTGCTTGGTACAGTGTTTGTGGCTGCGGTGGTTAAGGGCTTCGAATAGAGGTGGTCATGAGGATATAGCGGACATAGAGGGCCGGGGAAACACTCCCCCGACCCCTGCTGTGTCACCGCTCCGGCGCTGGAAAGTGGAGGTCTGCAACGTGGGCCGCGATAGCGGCGGAATCTGCGTCCCGCATAATACGGGTCGCCCCATAGGGGACAATGTGATACCCCATGATTTCATCAAGGGCGGTCACAGCGAAAAGGCGTTCTTTTGCGGTAGCGTCTGGGGCCGTCAGGGTAGCCCGCAGCGCCTCCAGGATTAAGGGCTTGTCCTTTTCCATTGCTGTCCGTCTCTGGGCTTCTCGGGCCTCCCGTGCCGCTTTCCTGGCCTCTGCGTTGCGCTGCCGGGTGGTCTGTGCCTGTTCGTGTGCCTTATCCATTTTCAGCCCTCTTAAAAATTCTCGATTGCATCGGCGGTCAGGTCATCCCAGCGCGGGATCATGCTGGGGTTTCGCAGACAGCGGTGGAATACGCCGCCCAGGGCATCGAAGTTTTCAAGCATAGCGCCGCCCATGCTCCCCTGGCCGTCATGGAGCAGCACATTCAAAGCCCGCCGCTCCGCTGGATCCACGTCCGGCGAAGTGGCCGTCTTTTCAATGTGGGAAAGAATCAGCCGCTGCATGGTGGAGTTGTCGGCATCTTTCAGCAGCCGCTCAAAGTCGGCGCTTGTGCAAATGGCGCTGTGCAATAGGGTTACAACGTTTTGGTCAACATCCGCCGGATTTACCGCAAAAGCAGCTGCAATAGCGCCCTCAAGCTCCCCTCGAAGGTCATGGAGCGCCCGTTCGCCACGGTCAGCCCAGTTCGACATTGTGGCGTCAAACGCCCCCTGTGCCTCAAGCAAATCTGCATCGCGCCGGGTCTGTTCCACGACCCCCTGGGCCCGCCGCCGGGCCATCTTTGCCTTTTCCAGCTTTGCGTGGGCCTCGGTGAATTCTTTGAAAAACTCTTTCGCCGTTTCATCCAGACGGCGTGCGTAAGTGTTGAATTTTGACATAATATCAAATCCTTTCTTTTGACAAACTTTATTTTCTGTAAAGACTTGCGACTTTGCGGTCGCTTTCTTCCTGCCGGTAGTCAGCCGCCATCTGCCGGGCCTGTGCAAGGGTCAGAATGGCGTTGCCGTCCTCATCGGTCAGTCCGGCCAGCGCCGCAATACCGATTTCGTCCAGACTTGCCATTTCATCCACGAACGCATACAGGCTCCGGCTCAAATCGTCTACCGGAATCGCCTGTTCCAGCCTCCGCACCTCCAATGCAACAGAAAGCGCCCTCAGACGTGCATCAATGTTATTCAAAATTTTCAATCCTCCGATCTGCCACGGGGTGGCACAAGGTGGTCAACAGCGCCGCCCACGGGCCGAATACGGGATGGTTGCTATGGAGTGCCTGTAATCCTCCAGACGGCCCCTGCGCACGGAAAGCATCAAGCGATCCGCTGGGGTCTGTGGTGACGGTGGTGCCGTCCATAAAGGTCACCTTCACCACGGCGGGCCGCTGCCGGTTCGCAAATGCCTGGATGGTTTCAAGCCGCCGCAGAATTGTTTTATCCGTGTTCTCCACCTCCAATCAGCGATTTTTCCAATTCATCAATCCGCTTCAAAATGTTCTCTCTTTCATCAAGTTCAAGCGAGAATTGCAGCAAACTTCGTGCTGCCTGTACGCGGATTTGACCATTTTGATCTCTATCGTTCATGATGGTTTCAAAGACCGACATCGCGTCACTCAGTTTCGCACGCCCACGGCCAGCCGCCTCTGCCACAAGCTCGCCCTGCCGCCGCCTCAGCTCCTCCATGAACTCAGCGGACTGAAAATAGTTGTAAACCATTCGGGCAGAGACACCCGCGCCCTTTGCCGCCGCAGACTTGCTTTTCCCCTCCAAAAGCAGTTGAATCACCTTGTTCTGACGTGCGCTCAGAATAATATCACCCCCTTTCATGAGGAAATTATCGGAAATTATTGGGCCTCCCCTCCGCCCAGTTCCGCAGCCAAAAGTTCGTCAAGGTCATCAACAGCAACATGAATGTATGTGCTTCCACTCCTTTTGCACTCCTCCAAATTCATGACCTTTGATGTGCCTTTTGGGGTTCGACAAACCATCATCAGCGGTTTTCTGCGGAGCTCTGCTATGCACCGGTTTAACTCATGAATCTCCATTGCATTTTCGGCCTCCCTGCGGTAGAATGTTGATGTCCGGTCCGTTCTATCAAAGGGGTCCGCTTCGTCGGTCCTTTACTTTCCCCTCAACAGCGCAAGCACTTCCTCCCGGCTCCGGCCGGTCCCGGTGTTTATCGCCGCCGCCAGTATTTTCCGTGGAGGTGGAGCGGGTTTGTCCTCTGGTTTCTGCGAAAGTACCGGCTTTTCCTCCGGTAAAGCGTCCATCTTCTTGCCGTCGGAAATCTTTTTAGCAAGTGCCATGACGTCCGGCGGAAGCTTGGAAACCTCACGTTCACGCTGTGCGGCAGCCCTGTAAGACCTCTGGAAATTACTTGCAATTACGCTGTTAAGCGTGTCGCTGTCCATCATGGCCCAGTCCCTCAACTGAGACGGAGCACCCACAAGCCGCCGCACAGTCTCCGGCAACTTCTCGAATTCTTCCTTTGCGCTGTATGCGCTGTTTCTTACGGCCTTCCGCACCAGCTGCCACGCCTCCGCCTCGGTCATTTCGTCGCTGTGCGTCAAAAGGCGAAGCTTGCCCATGATTTTCCCCGGAACCGGCGGGAAGCCCTCTTCGTCCGAAGAAATAAAGCTCTTTACGGCGGCGGCAACAAGAGCAACATCATACCTGGCAAACATTTCGTGCCATAGTCTAATTGCCTTTACCATGTCCGGCGCGTTTGGGCCGCTGTAAAAATGCGGATACGCGGTTGTCAGAATGTCCATGACAATGCCGGTTTCTTCAAGGGTCATGACTTACCTCCTTCCAGCTCCCGTGCCAACTCCGCCCAGCTCTTGCGGGCTTGCGTGGGCTGCTGCCTCTGTGACCCGCCCCGGTTTTGCTCCCTGGATAACCAACTGTTGATGAACGCCTTGACGCCGCGCTTTGTCTTCCTCCTGGAAGGGTTGCTATCCAGCCATCCCCTCATATTCCGTAACTGCTGCATCACGTCAACAGCAGGGTACAAGCCCGCCCATTCCTGACACTGGTTCTGAAAAACCTTGTATTCGGTCCCATCGTTCAGCGGCAGGGAAATCACCGGCGGGCCGGAGACGGCTTCCGGCTCCGGGCAAGAGGCGTTAGCCTCTACTAAACTATCCTCTACTACACTATCCTTACCTATACTTACCTCGGTTTCCACTTGGTTGCCATCTGGTTGCCAAACGGTTGCCGCTTGGTTTCCGTCTCCCAATTTTACCAAAAGCTCCGCATAAAGGCTTGGGTGGTATCTATCTTTTCGCAGTTGGTTGTTGACACTCCAGTCCTGAATGAAGGACACCAGATCATCATTCAGGACGATAACAAACCCTTTCGCCGCAAGCACTCGCAAGTCATCTTCCGCCGCGCCGGTTGTGCGTATGACGGTGAACGCCTCGACAACGCCGTCATCGTCTGCGGCCATTCCCAAATCATAATACAGTAGTCTGGAGCTTTGCGGCATACGCAAAAAACGGGCAGAACTTACGATAGATTTTGAAAACATCCGTCTTTCAGCCATCGCTGTCACCTCCGGCCCAAATGCACCCTTGCCCGTCCAGCTGTTGCGGCTCATGCTGGGTCAGCCCTGCCGCCCGTGCAACAGCCTTCGCTGTCTTCGCAATTTCTCGGCTTCGGTGCATCATCGAATGAAAAAACACTCTGGCCTCCGCCGGGTCATCGGAAATCCAATATCCAGACGAACAGTCGCTTAGAATCGGGGTAAATTGCCGTTCCGCCTGAATGCTCGCTCTGATCGAACGGCTGTCTGCGTGAAGCATCTCCCGCATGTCAACCATTTTCAATGCGTTTTCCCGACCGTGCGGGAGAATATCGGTCACACACAAGGCTTGACGCCGAGGCTGTGCAGTGGTATTATTGACGCTGGAAATAGCCGCCCTGCCACAAGCCGCCGTTTCCATCCGTCCCGTCTCCTGTGTCACCAGGGGGCGGGATTTTTCTGCCTTGTTCACTGTTGAGTCACCGCCTTTCGACTCTCAGAGTCAAGCATTTCGCACAATGCGCTGACGTTCACAAGGAACCGATTTCCGGAACGTATCCCAGGGCATTTGCCCTGTGCGACAAGTAATCGCAAGTGGTGCTCACTTGTAATCCCAGTTGCCGCCGTCTGTCGAATGGTTTTGAACTCTGGCATAAAGCACCTCCAAAAAATACTTTTCAATGCTTGAAAAAGACCGTTGCTTTTTGTCTTGCATCGTGATATTATAGTAACATAATAGTTCCAATACAGCAACAACATAGTTACTCGTTTGTATGTTCTATTTTAAAAAAGTTGGAGGTGATTTCATGGAAAATGGAACAAATTGCATTGTGGAGCCGTTCGCGTCCGGAGAAAGGATAAGAAAATGCCGAAAAATGCGCGGCTTATCTGTGATACAGCTATGTGAAAGGATTGAACTGTTGCCAGATAACCACGGAAAGCGGCGCAGTGAAAAACAGATCAATTATCTCGAAAGCGGCGCACGGAAACTGTCTATCGAATATGCAACGCTACTTTCTCAAGCGTTACAAGTTAGAGTGGAATATCTTTTGCTGAAAGATGACTATATGACTGGACATGATATGCTTTGCGCCAGCCTCGACAAAATGGAGGAACACGCAAAAATACTTCACTCGTTGATTCGCCTTATTGTAAAAAATCAGGGATTTGACATTGAGATGATAGACCTTGAAAGGGGCGATAAAGCACTTCCTGCGAATATGGGGGTGTCGGAATCGCTTTATTACGTGTTTAAGACTGGCGATGAAGTTATCGCCCATCTTTCCCTTGAAGACTATTCAAAACTCCGGGATGAAATTTATCACTATTCCTATTATCTTGTCGAAAAATATCGAGAAACGCAAGAAAAGCGGCTCATAAAGCCTTATAAAATGGTGAAAAAGCAAAAGGGCGGTGAAAGAAATGGCTAGCCTTCAGGAACGCCGCAGCAAAGACGGAAGACTGATCTCCTACTCCATCCGGGTCCACCGTGGCCGAGGACCGGGCGGAAAACAGCTCAAGCCCTGGACAATGAGTTTCCCCGTCTCCCCCGGTTGGACAGAAAGGGGCGCGAGAAAAAAGGCAGAAGCCGCCGCCTCTGTCTTTGAAAAAGAATGCAGAGCGGGCACTACCACTGACAGCCGTCAGAAATTCGGCCCTTACTGCGAATATGTGATTAACCTAAAGGAACAACTGGGGACTGTGAAGCACTCCACCATTTCCAGCTATCGGGACCTTGCCGCACGGATATGCCCCGTTATCGGGCATATCAAGCTAAAGGACCTCCGGGCGGATCATCTGAACGATCTGTACACCGCTCTTTCTCAAAAGGGGGCCCGGAAGGTGGAAGCCCGTGCCGTTGCCAAGATAGACCTTGCCGCACAGCTTAAGGCCCGGAAAATCACCCGTGTCAGCATCGCCAAAAGATCCGGCCTGCCTGAACGTATCGTATCGGCGGCGGTCAAGGGGGAGAAGGTCAGCTTAGACGCTGCAAGGGTAGTCTCTGATGCTCTGGGCCTAAAGCTGGAGGATGCCTTCGAGGTCAAAGGGGATGACCGCCCCCTGTCCGCAAAAACGATTATCGAACATCACCGCCTGATCTCGACGGTACTTGACCAAGCGGAGAAAGAGGGCCTTGTCCCCTTTAACGTAGCACACAAAGCCACGCTCCCCCGAGTTCAGCAAAAAGAAGTAAACTACTTCCAGCCGGAACAGATTGCCGCTATCCGTGACGCTCTGGAGACAGAGCCGATCAAGTGGAGAGCCCTGGTTCATATGCTGCTGATTACCGGCGCAAGGCGCGGGGAAATCCTGGGCCTGAAATGGGACAAAGTATTTTTTGAGGAGAACAAGGTCCAAATTTGCAACAATGTCCTTTACAGGGCTGACAGGGGAGTTTATGAGGACACGCCTAAAACTTCGACCTCTGGGCGGTTTATCGCTATCCCGGCGGAAACCATACAGCTATTGCGGCAATACAAGGCTTGGCAGAATGAGGAGCGGCTCCGCCTGGGCGAATACTACGACTATCAGGGCTTTGTATTTTCCCAGGACAACGGAAAACCCATGCACCCGGACAGCGTAACCTCCTGGCTCAGTAAGTTCTCCAAGCGCCACGGCCTTCCGCACGTCAACCCACACGCATTCAGGCACACGATGGCCTCGCTTTTATACTTCAACCATGTTGACAGCGTTTCAATCTCAAAGAGGCTTGGGCACTCCAAAGTGAGCACCACCACGGACATCTACGCCCACGTCATTGCGGCGGCGGATCAGCAGAGCGCCGACATTCTCGCTGACATATTCCTGCGGAAGGCTTGAATTTTGATGGCGAGTTGAATTAAAGTTGAATTTTTAAGGGGCGACAAGAATTAAAATTGCCCAAAAAGTACAGAAAACCCGCCGATTCATCAAGAATCAGCGGGTTTTACTGGTACGCCCTGAGGGATTCGAACCCCCGGCCTTCTGGTCCGTAGCCAGACGCTCTATCCAGCTGAGCTAAGGGCGCATATTTGCATTTCTAAAGAGCTTATTTATGATAGCATAAAGATTTTAGAAATGCAAGTGTTTTTTTGATTTTTCTGCTATTTTTTTCTGAGGCTTGCTGCTTTTTTATTGATTGATTCAGCAAGCTTTGCTCCGGCCCATCCTACAAAAATCCCCAGTAGGGCGCCTCCAAAGACATCGCTTGGCCAATGGACATATAAATATAGCCGAGAGAAAGCGATGATCATAGCTAGTACGAACGACGGCTTCCACAGCGGAGTTCCCGCGGTTTTCAGAGCAAACGTTGCAGCAAAGGACACGGCAGTGTGGCCGGAGGGAAAAGAGGCATCCAGCGGCGGTTTTATCAGCAGCATAATTGACGAATTGAGTGCAAAGGGACGAATGCGGTTAAACAGAGGCTTCAACAATAGGTTGCAGGCAATCAGATCCAAGGTCAGGCCACAAAATACGGCAGCACCTTGACGGCGGGTTTGACGGATAAGTGAGAGGACCAAAGCTAACAAAATCCATATTTCCCCATGGTCACAGAGCCTGCTTACAAATGGAAGTACTGCGTCCAAAAGACTGCACCGGAGATTGGATTGTATCCAATCCAAAATAGCAAATTCAATAGACTGCATGGGGCCCCCTCCTTCTATCACATATTTATATAACAGATGTATCCAGTAAAAAATTGAAGAAAACAGGTGCTTTCTAATTTTGATACTCTGAAATTATAACAATGATAGAGCAAAAATACAACCCGGCGTTTCCAAAAGCTAATTCAAAAATGAACAGCATGGCGGGTTTCCCGTTATAACTGAGAACAGGCAGAACTGGCGCAGAAGCAGTACCCTGTGTTCATGAACAGCCGAAGGAGGGTATATAGAAGCACGGAGCCAAAGCAGATTTGAAATATTGAACAATCACAGACGAAAAATAAATTGCTATGGAATTTGCTGTGATTTGTTGAACGGGGTAAAATAAAGGTAAAACAACATCAGATTATTGTCATAAAAAAGAATATTCAGATTTCTAGGCATCCGGTCCTCAGAGCTGCCTAGATATCGTCGTCAATAAGAGAGTGGTAGAATAGTCCTCAAAGCAGGGGGGGCAAAAAAATGGCGAGGGAACAGCATCGGCACGATATCAGCGACAGAGCGAGGGAGAAAATCAGACCATATACCATTGTTGAAAAGGGAACACGTGGAGGCAATGCCCGAGATACCCGGCAGTTTATCAACGGTGTATTCTGGATTCTGTACACCGGAGCGCCTTGGCGGGACTTGCCGGAAGCGTATGGAAACTGGAAGAATGTACACCGCCGGTTCTGCCGGTGGCGTGACAAGGGGAGCTGGGAAAAGATTCTGGAAGCCTTGGTGGATGACACAGACTTTGAGTGGCTGATGATCGACGCCAGCCATGTCAAGGTGCACCCCGACGCCGCCGGCGCGCGGGGCGGAAATCAGGCGATGGGCCGCACAAAAGGGGGCTCAACACCAAGATACATCTGGCCGTGGATGCGCATGGTATGCCGGTGCGATTCTTTATCACTTCTGGTACCGCAGCGGATTGCACAATTGCAGCGCAGCTGATTGAGGGATTCCAGGCGGAATATCTTCTGGCAGATCGGGGCTATGATACAGATGCAATCATCCTCAAGGCTGTCCACGAGGGTATGACACCGGTCATTCCACCAAGAAAGAACCGAAAACATCTGCGGGAATACGACGAATATCTCTACAAACTCCGCCATCTCGTTGAGAATGCTTTCCTGCTTCTCAAAAGGTGGCGCGGTATTGCTACGCGCTATGCTAAAAACGCCGCTTCTTTCGCCGCTGCTGTCCAAATTCGGTGTATTGCTATTTGGCTCCTTGTTTATTGACGATACCATCTAGGGATATGAGATATAATTTTATCGCTCTGAATTATAAGGCATTATTGAAAGGGGAATGCCGAATGGCCTCAAAAGCCAAAAAGAAATACACCTATCGCACGAAAGCGTTACTCATGCCCAATGGGACGCGGAAATATATTCGGGCAAAAACGCAGGAAGAACTGGATGAAAAAGTTTTGTAGGCTCAAATCCTGGTCAAGTCCGGTGTGGATATTTGCAATGAGGAGACCCTTGGCCATTTCGCACAAATGTGATATGACATCTATAAAAAACCCTATCTCCGGGAAAAGAGCCAGGACGCCATCAAGTATGTTCTCAATCATCAGATACTGCCTACGCTTGGAAACTACACACTACAGGATATCAGTCCCATGCAGATAGGCGCTGATGTCCGGGCTGGCAGGGAAAAGCAACTCGTTGCAGTCGAAAGTCCTGATCCATCTGCGCTGCATCTTCACAGTGGCCATGGAAAACGGCCTTGTGGCCAAGTCGCCAGTGAGCAGTACACTGAAAGCTGGCGGAAAGCAAACAGAGGAGAAAGAGCCTCTGACGCCGGAGGAGAGCCTGTTGCTTCTGGAGCGGGTCAAGGATGTCCGTGCCAGGACTTTCCTGCTGATCGCACTGCATACAGGAATGCGCCGCGGGGAGATCCTTGGGCTGATGTGGGAGGACATTGACTTCCGGAAGAAAGTCATCCATGTCCGGCACAATGCCATCATCAAGGAGAAAGTGACTGCCGTCAGCGAAGCACTCAAGACGAAAGCCGCCCCGAAAGGCGGTCAATCATCAAAATCCATCAGTTGTTTTGTTGTGATTTCAAGCTGTTCCGCAACTGCTTCCGCAAACCATAAGCGGGCGTTCTTCCATTTGAATCTTCCGGAGGTATAGCACTCCAAAGAGCGAACGCTTACGCCTGACTTTTCGGCAAGGCTTTTTGCGGTAAATCCCTTTTCCCGTATGTAATCTAAAAATTTCACGGAAACACCCCTGTATCATATTGACACGCCATACACCGTATGTTAACCGAAAGGAGCAACCTAAATGAAAGATTATGGAACCCCAGAAATGCTTGATCTATTGCGGAAGGCCGTCAACATCGGTGCTCACGGCGAGGCCTAGCACCACAAGCACATGCTTTGGGCGCAGTCTATGGGCTTACAAGGTCACAAGCAGCTGAACCGGTACGAAAGCGGCAAAGACCGAGAGCATTACATTAAAATCCAGAATTACTGCCTGGACATGTTCGGAGAGGTCGTTCAGCCGGATTGGGATTATACTGTTGTTCATCCGGAGGATATCAAGAGCTATCTGGATGGTTACATCGACTGGGAAAACAGCGTTTACACACGGCTGGCCAATATCAACAACCGCCTGATCGTCATGGGCTCTCCGTGTGAGGCGGAGCTTGTGCGGGAGGGCCTGCCCCGGAAGGAACTGGAGAAAGTGCGCCGGATGCTGACCGAGTACAGCTTGTCCGGGTGGGATTTGACGTATATCCTTCCGGCGGACAAGGCGCTATATAACCGGATGAAGGAAAAAGAGGAAAAGTAACAGTTGCTTACATATTACTAACAAACATATTTAGTCAAGAAGAAGTAAAACCCTAGAGCCGTTGCAGCTCTAGGGTTTTTCCTGGTGACCCGGCGGGGATTCGAACCCCGGACCCACTGCTTAAAAGGCAGTTGCTCTGCCAACTGAGCTACCGGATCTTATACCTCTGAATACACAGGGGGAAGGAGGAGCTTGGCAGGGACGGCTGGACTCGAACCAGCGAATGAGGGAGTCAAAGTCCCTTGCCTTACCACTTGGCTACGCCCCTAAGTGGAAAGCGGGAACCGGGGTAACCCCGATCCCCTGCTTTTGTTGGGGTGGGAGATGGGACTCGAACCCACGACACCCGGAACCACAATCCGGTGCTCTAACCAACTGAGCTACACCCACCACATATAAATAATGCAAAATATTGCTGACAGAATATACAAAAGGGCTGGTACGCCAGAAGGGACTCGAACCCCTGGCCTACTGCTTAGAAGGCAGTTGCTCTATCCAGCTGAGCTACTGGCGCGAATTTGATGGAGCAGGTGACGAGAATCGAACTCGCATCCCCAGCTTGGAAGGCTGGTGCCCTGACCATTGTGCTACACCTGCGTTCGCCCTCCCGGAAATTATCAGCTGAATTACAATACCACGAAATGGAGAACCTGTCAAGTGCTCGAAGGAAATCTCTTGAATTTTTTTGTATGGGGCTGTCAGCGGTCTCCGTAGAGAGTGGGGCGGCATTTGGTCCGAGCGGATTTGCCGCACCGGAGGCCGTTTTTACCCGCTGTCTCCTGCTCCCTGTAATATCATCCATTGGCGTGCGCCTCTGGCTCACTATCGAGCCAAAAATCGAAAACCGAATCCCGAACGGGATTTTGCGGGACAGGGCGGGGGATGCAGGGAAGCCGATATCCCGGCGGGGTTATGGGGGAATCCTGCCCGGCAGGTATTTCGGCTCTCCCTGGTGGTCCACAGCAGCACCGGGCCTGTTTGTCCCTGACCTTCCAAAGAAAGGAATTTGCTTTATGGAAGGGATCGAGCAGCGGCAGACGCCCCACGTTTTTTTGATCCTGGCCGTACTCCTCCTGCTGGCCTCGGCACTGACCTGGCTGATTCCCGCCGGAAGCTACGAGCGGGAGTTCCTTGAGGATGACGGCCAGACTGTGGTGGTGCCGGGCAGCTTTGCCTATACAGCGCCGTCCCCGGTATCTCCCTGGCAGCTGCCCCGCCTGCTCTTTGAGGCCCTCACCGTCGGTTCCGCCCCGCAGTTGATTTTCTTTGTCCTGTTTCTGGGCGGGGCCTTTGAGATTATTCTGGAGAGCGGGGCTGTGACAGCTCTGTGCGCCTGGATAATCCGGCGGTTCCGGCAGCGGTGCATTTGGATTGTCGCGGCCTTTGTTGCCGTGTTTTCGGTGTTTGGCTTCACCATGAGGCTGACCATCGTCTCCGTTGTCTTTCTCCCTCTGGAGATGACGGCGGCAAAGTCCCTGGGCTGTGACGAAAAAACCGGCATGGCCATGGTGATGCTGGGCACCAGCGCGGGCTTTGCGGCGGGGATATACAATCCCTTCTCCGTGGGCATTGCTCAGATCATTGCGGAGCGGCCCCTGTACTCCGGGGCGTGGCTTCGGTGGTTGCTGCAGGCGGCGCTGGTGCCTGTTGCCGTATACATTCTCCGAAGGGCCGGGGAGCCGGCACTTTCAGGGGGAACAGGAGATCTTTGCAGCAGACCCTTGCTTCCGCGGCAGGGCCTGGTGCCGGCGCCGCTGTCCGGCGCACTGACCATTGGCCTGGCTGCTGCCCTGCGGCTGGTTCTGGTGCGGGGCGGGATTCTGGACAGCGTAGTCTATGGGCGGTTTCAAACGGTGGATCGCCTGCCCTCCTGGGGACAGCTCCCGGGGACGTTTTGCGCCAATGTGCTCCTGGATCAGCTGATTACATCGGGCTCCGGCCATGCGGCGGTGGTCATGCTGCTGATGGTTCCTCCGGCTGACGCCCTCTGTCTCTCATGGCAGTCGGCGGTGCTGGCCCTCCGGCTGGGCGACGGATAGGTGAATCTGGTCTCACCCATTTCCAATATGCTGGTAAGCTGCCTGGCCCTCTCCGGAATCAGCTATCAGAAGTGGCTTCGGTATTTTTTGCCTCTGGTGGGAATTTATCTGGTGGTTGGCACAGCGTTTATGCTTTTGACCGGGTCTGTAGGATACTAGGGGCTGTACCAATTGCCTCAGTGCATACTTTTACTCCCTGGGCCGTCGGCGGCGAGGATGCAGGATGCGGGCGGGCTGCTCCTTGTCAACCGATGGTATTTCCCGGCACTTGATGCGGCGCTGGATTTGACATTCGTCTATGTGGAAACGGCACATCTGTACAGCCGGAAGTATGGCCCTCCGCCCATTGACCCTGTGGTCATAGTAAAGTGTTTACAGGTAGGCTTTCTGTATGGCATCCCGTCGGAGCGGCAGATTGAGCAGAGGTGCGTGGACAGCTGCGCGTTTCGCTGGTATCTTGGCATTGACCTGGATGAACGGGCGCCGGATCACAGCACGATCAGCCAGCTGCGGCGGCGGAAGCCCGGGTTTCGGAGGGTATTCCGGCGGTTGTTTGAAGAAGTGGTGGGGCAGTGCATAGAGAGGGGACTGGTGAGCGGACGACTGGCGGTGACGGACTCCGCCCATGTGAAGGCCAAGGCATCCCGGGCGTCAGAGGAGCAGGTGGAAATGCCGGAAAGCCCCGGAATCTATTGGGAGCGGCTGGACAGCTACGAGGAGGAGCTGGAAACACTGAAAACGCGGACAGGCAGGCGGCGGAAGAAGCGCACCCGGCAGATCAAAAAAGACAACCGGACAGACCCGGAGGCCGGGCACATGAAACGGCCAGAGAAACCGCGGGGCCAATACTACCTATCCCACCAGACCCTGGACAGCGACCATGGGATCGTCATCGGTTTGACCGTGACGCCGGGGGATGTCCATGACACGACACCCTATTTGGAACAGGTGAAATCTGTCCATCAAAGGGTAATTCCGCTGCGGGCTGCCGCCGCGGACTCGGCCTATGATTTTCCTCTGGCCCACCGGGAATTGGAGAGGCTGGGGATCGATTTCTTTGTCCGGCCTCAGCCGGCCCATGACCGAACCAAGGTGGAGCTCAAACGGGATGCATTCACCTATGACACGGCGAAAGATGTTTACATCTGTTCGAACGGGAATGCTCTGCGTCCGAACGGCCTGTTCTGGGAATACTGGGCGAACAAAAAGGACTGCGGCAGCTGGCTTCTGCGGGAAAAATATCTGAGTGCGGAGGATAAGCGGGGCGCCAGAAAACTCCTGGACAGCTACTTCAAGCCATCTGTCCGGCGGCATCTCTCCGGACGCTGGGAGCCGGAGTACCGCCAGGCCCTGAAGCAGCGGCAGGTCTGGTGTGAGGGTACCTTCGCCATTCAGAAAAGGTGCCATAATTTAACAGGCGTCTTGCGACGGGGTTTAGGGGTAGCGAAGGATCACTGCCTCCTTTCCGCCGTGGCCTTGAACCTCAAAAGAATGATGCGATGTCTCGGCCTGCGGACCTCCCAGTATTTCCGTCACCGGTTTCACCGGTTCCTCCTTCGGCGCAAACGCCTGTACAGCAGACATTTGCAGACATTTGATCCGACACGGGGCGGGCGCTGCATCTCTGCGCTAAGAGCCGACCTAAGGGCGGTTGCGCTCCGAAACACATCTGCGGATGCAGCCCTCGTGCTCCCCCGCATCACCCCGCCTTGTCTCCTCCTGTCTGCCAGTTTTTTGACACTCTGAACAGCCGGAGCCGCCCGTTCAGGGCGGCTCCGGCTGTTTTTTGGGGCTGACTTTTTCAGCCTCGTTTCCTACTCCTCATCTTTCAGCAAAAAGCCAAGCTCCTGGACTTTCTGCCGAATCTGCTCCTGGCGGACGCCGGAGGTGTCGTAATCCACCGTCAGGCAGCCGCTGTCGCTGATGCTGACGGAAGTGACCCCGTCCAGGGTGTCCAACTCCCGTTTCAGCAGCGCGGTATCGTGTTTTCCGGCGGCGTTTTCCAGAGTGAAATAGGCGCTCAGATGGGCCATGGGCAATCCCTCCTCCGGAGATAGGATGCCGGAAAAACTGGAAATTATGCGAACCCGGGTGACAGGGCGGTTAATGCAGGCCCCGGACGGCCTCGTAGTTTACACAGTGTTCCGGCTTTTCACCTTTGAGAACCAGAGCTACCTGACGGGCCGCCACCCACTGCATTTCCCACATGGACTCTTTTGTGTGCCATGCGCTGTGGGGGGTTAAAATCACATTGTCCAGCCTCATCAGCGGGTGGGACGGCGGGATGGGCTCTGTCTCAAAGGTGTCCAGTGCTGCGCCGGCAATTTTTCCGGTTTCCAGTGCGTGGAGCAGAGCGGCCTCGTCTACGATAGCCCCCCTTCCGCAGTTGACCAGATATGCGGTGGGCTTCATGAGCGAGAGATGGGATGCGCCGATCATATGGTAAGTCTGTTCCGTCAGGGAGACGTTGATGGATACAAAGTCGGCGCATCTCATCACGTCGTTCAGCTCCAGCTTCTCCGCGCCGCCGGCAGCGCATTGCTCCGGCGTCAAAAACGGGTCATAACAGACGGACTTCATGCCGAAGGCCCGGATCTTTTCGGCGACCTGCCGTGCAATCCGGCCGAAGCCGATGAAGCCGACAGTCTGCCCCTGGGGGCGGTACAACTCGTGGTCAAGGTGGTACCAGCCGTACTTGCCCTTACGCATCAGGCGGTCCAGCTGTACCAGCTGGCGGCTCAGTGCAAGGATCATCATCACAGTGTGATCCGCCACTTCAAATTTGTTATATTCGGGGCTGTTGCAGACGTAGATACCCCTTTTTGTGGCAGCAGCCACGTCGATCTTGTCAACGCCGATACCGTAAGTGGAGATGACTTTGCACCGTTCCAGCGCGCCGATGACCCGTGCCGTAAGGTGGTTCCATTGGTTCAGGATTCCATCTGCATCCGCGCATGCGGCGATGATCTCCTCCTCGCTGCTGCACTTTCCGTCAATCAGCTCCACTCCCGGCACGTCTTTCAGGGCGTCCAGCTCGGGGGCAAGGCTTGGAAATTCGTAATCTGAAATGACAACTTTCATTGGTTTCCCCTCTTTTTTACAATGTTTTTCAATTTATTCACGGCTCTTTTCAATTGGCGTCGGACAGCCTTTTATAATTCTCCAGCCGCTTCCCGGCATCCTCTGCGGCCTTGGCATACAGCGCGTCGGCCTTGTCGGGGAAGGACAGCGACAGGGAGGCATAGCGGTTCTGCCCCATCAGGAACTTCCGGAAGCTGCCAGAGGGATCCTTGGAATCCAGAGTAAAGGGGTTTTTCCCCTGGGCTTTCAGGGCGGGGTTGTAGCGGTACAGGTGCCAGTAGCCGCACTCCACCGCCTTTTTTTCCTCCGCCTGGCTCAGGCCCATGCCGCACTTCATGCCGTGCTCGATGCAGGGGCAGTAGCAGATCACCAGGGACGGGCCGGGGTATGCCTCCGCCTCCCGGATGGCCCGGAGGGTCTGGGCCGGGTCTGCGCCCATGGCCACCTGAGCCACGTACACGTAGCCGTAGCTCATGGCCATCATTCCCAAATCCTTCTTCCCGGTCTCCTTGCCGCCGGCGGCGAACTTGGCCACAGCCGCCGCTGCCGTGGCCTTGGAGGACTGCCCGCCGGTGTTGGAGTAGACCTCGGTATCCAGCACCAAAATGTTGATATCCCTGCCGGAGGCCAGAACATGATCCAGCCCGCCATACCCGATGTCATAGGCCCAGCCGTCGCCGCCGAAGGCCCAGACGGATTTCTTGGTCAAAAATTCCCGGTTCTGCCGAATGAAGGCGGCGTCTGCGCCGTCGGCTTCCGCGATGGCGGCCAGCAGGTCGTCGCTGACTTTTCTGGAGTATTCCGGATCGTTCCCCCTCTCCAGATATGCGCTGCAGGCACTTGCGGCCACGCCGCTTTCGGCCAGGGACCGGATACGGTCCGCCAGCTGGCGCTTGACGGCGTCCTGGCCCAGCAGATAGCCGTAGGCATACTCCGCGTTGTCCTCAAAGAGGCTCATGGCCCAGGCGGGGCCAAAGCCCTTCTTGTCGGTGCAGTAGGGGGAAGAGGGCGTAGAGCCGCCGTAGGCGGAGGAGCAGCCGGAGGCGTTGGCGATGTACATGCGCTCACCGAAGAGCTGTGTCACCAGCTTGATATACGGCGTCTCCCCGCAGCCGGCACAGGCCCCGGAGAACTCAAAATAGGGCTTGGCAAACTGGGAGGATTTCACATTTCCGGCGCTGACGGCGTCTTTTTTGATCTCCACGTCCTCCACGGCAAAGGTCCAGTTGGGAGCTTCTTTCAGCTGGCTGTCCAGCGGCTCCAGGGACAGCGCGCCGTCCCTGGAGGGGCAGACGTTGACACAGCTGCCGCAGCCGGTGCAGTCCAACGGGGAGACCTGCATGCGGTAGGTGTACCGCTTCAGACCTCTGGCGGGGACGGTTGCAAAGCCGGCAGGCTTTCTGGATTCCTCGGTTGCGTCCAGCAGGATGGGCCGAATGGCGGCGTGGGGGCAAACCAGTGCGCACTGGTTGCACTGGATGCATTTGAGCGGATCCCACACGGGAACCTCCACCGCCGCGCCCCGCTTTTCATATTTGCTGGTTCCGGCGGGCCAGGTGCCGTCCTCCAGGCCATACCTGACCATGGCGGATACGGGCAGAAGGTCGCCCTCCTGACGGTTCATCACCTCTGCGATGTCGCGGATAAAGGCGGGGGCGCTGCTCTGGACGGGGGTGTCTCCGGCGGTGAGCCAGCTTTGGGGAATGGAGATCTCGGTCAGGCCGTGGATGCCGTGGTCAATGGAGGCGCAGTTCTGGTCCACAACCTCCTGCCCCTTTTTCCTGTAGTAGGTTTTGTAAATAGCGTCCTTCATCTCGGCGACGGCCTGGTCGATGGGGATGACCCCGGTGAGGCTGAAGAAGGCGGCCTGCAAAATGGTGTTTGTGCGGTTTCCCAGGCCCAGTTTCCGGGCGATGGAGATTGCGTCAATGGTATAGAATCTGGCGTGTTTTTCCGCCAGGGCACGCTTCATGGAGGCGGGGAGGTTTTTCTCCAGGCCCGCCATATCCCAGCCGCAGTTGAGGAGGAAGGTGCCGCCCTCCCGGAGGTTTTTGACCATGTCGTACTTGTGGACATAAGAGGGGGTGTGGCAGGCCACAAAGTCGGCGGAGGAGACCAGATAGGGGGAGCGGATAGGGGAGCGGCCAAAACGCAGATGGCTCTGGGTGAGGCCGCCGGATTTTTTGGAGTCATAGACGAAGTAGGCCTGGCAGTAGAGGTCGGTGGCGTGGCCGATGATCTTGATGGAGTTTTTATTGGCGCCCACGGTACCGTCGGAGCCCATGCCCCAGATCTCCACGTCGGTCTGTCCGGCGGGAGAGGTGCTGATTTCCCGTGTGACGGGCAGGGAGGTGAAGGTCACGTCGTCCACGATGCCGATGGTGAAATTGTTCTTGGGCTTCTCCGCTTTGAGGTTGTCAAATACCGCCAGAATCTGCCCCGGCGTGGTGTCTTTGGAGCTGAGGCCGTACCGTCCGCCCACAATCTCCATATCCATGCCGCGCTGTCCGCATACGGTACAGACGTCCTGATACAGGGGTTCGCCCGTGGAGCCGGGTTCTTTGGTGCGGTCCAGCACGGCAATGCGCTTGCAGGTGTTGGGGATTGCCGCCAGGAAGTGATCGGCGGAGAAGGGGCGGTAGAGGTGGACGTTGATAAGGCCCACCTTTTCACCTTTGGCGGTGAGGCAGTCCACCGTCTCCTTGGCGGTCTCGGCAGCAGAGCCCATGAGGACAACGACCCGCTCTGCGTCGGGCGCACCGTAGTAGTCAAAGATGTGATAGTTCCGGCCGGTCAGCTTGTTGATTTCAGACATGTACATCTCAACGGCGGCGGGGATGGCGGCGAATTTGCCGCTGCAGGCCTCCCGGCACTGGAAGAAGATGTCCGGGTTGACGGTGGTGCCCCGGGTGGCGGGGTGCTCCGGGTTCAGGCTGTTTCTCCGGAAGGCTTTCAGAGCCTCCATATCCACCAGGGGCCGCAGGTCCTCGTAGTCCAGGGCCTCGATCTTCTGGATTTCATGAGAGGTGCGGAAGCCGTCGAAAAAGTGGAGGAAGGGCATCCGGCAGTGGATGGCGGCGAGGTGGGCCACCGCGCCCAGATCCATGACCTCCTGTGGAGAGGAGGAGGCCAGCAGGGAGAACCCCGTGGAGCGGACGCCCATGACGTCGGAGTGGTCGCCGAAAATGGAGAGGGCGTGGGCAGAGAGGGTCCTGGCGGAGACGTGGAACACGCCGGGGAGCATCTCGCCCGCAATCTTATACATATTGGGGATCATCAGAAGAAGGCCCTGGGAGGCGGTATAGGTGGTGGTCAGAGCGCCGGACTGGAGGGCGCCGTGGACAGTGCCCGCCGCACCGCCCTCGGACTGCATCTCCGCCACTTCGACACTCTGGCCGAAGAGGTTTTTTTTGCCGTTGGCGGCCCACTCGTCCACGTGCTCCGCCATGGGTGAGGACGGGGTGATGGGAAAGATGCCCGCCACTTCGGTGAAGGCGTAGGAGATATACGCCGCCGCTTGGTTGCCGTCCATAATCTCAATTTTCTTTGCCATACGCTGATTCCTTTCTGTCCGGTGTGTTTGAATGTGCCGCTGTGGTTAAAAATGCCGGGAATTTTTGTTGAAGAGTCCCAAATTGTGCAGATAATGGCCTGTAACGCAAGGAGAGGTTTTGATATACTAAAATATAATGGGGTAAAGAATGCTTGACAATAATAACGGGTATTCCCCAAAATACAAACCAATAGTAAGATAATATGACCAAATTGTCAACTACAATTTTTTGTATTTATAAAATAATTTTGAAAATATGAAAATAAAACTATTGACTATGCAGCAGAATTATAGTAATATAAAAATCGCGGAGGGGGACAGAGACAGATTCTGAATCCGTTTCCCCTACTGCCGTACACGTTTTGTGTGGTTCTTACCGGGTGAATCCAAATGAGAGATTGCTGGAAGGGGTAATTCTGTTGAAGATCTTGAATTTCAGTCCATATCAAATTGTGACGGGGCGCGGTTCCATCAGCTATCTGAAGGACGTTGCCTCACAAAGGACACTGGTTATCTCAGGGGCAAAGTCGATGCGCCGCGCCGGTATCATCGATAAGATTATGAGTTACCTCTCCTCGGAGGAAATTCAGGTTTTCGAGGGGCTTTCCAATGAACCGTCCATTGATGACATTGAGCGGGGCCTGGCGGTGATACGGGAGTTTCAGCCTGATACGGTGGTTGCCGTGGGCGGCGGATCGGTCCTGGACGCCGCAAAGGGGATGCTTTTGTTCTATGAATTTCCCTGGCTGAGCTTTGACCGCATCCAGGAGGAAAAAATCCCTGAAAAACGGGAAAAGACGCAGTTTATCGCCATTCCCTCCACATCCGGAACCGGATCGGAGGTAACAAGAACCTCTGTGATTACAGATCCGGATAAACAGATCAAAGTGCCGATTATCAATATCTGCCTGAAGCCGGATGTGGCCATCCTGGATGCGGATCTGACGGACGGCATGCCCAAAAAGCTTGCGGCGGAGACGGGCATGGACGCCCTGACTCACGCCATGGAGTGTTATCTGCGCCACGATCTGGACGACTTCGACGAGGTTTTGGCAAAAGGGGCCATTGAGGGGATTTTGAAATGGCTGCCGGAATCCTATTTGCGGGGGACGCCCGAGAGCCGGGAGAAAATGCACAATTACCAATCCGTGGCCGGAATGAGCTTTACCAATGTGGGCGTTGCCGTGGTTCACGGAATTGCCCATGCGGTGGGAGCCTATTTCCACATGGCCCATGGGCTGGCAAATGCGATCATCCTTCCCTATGCCATGGAATTTAACAGCCAGGATGAGAATGTCCGGAAGAAGCTGGAATATCTTTCAAAGATCTGCGGCTGTGATGATTTGATACAGGCGGTTTGGGATTTGGACCGGCTGCTGGAGATTCCGCCCACACTCCGGGAGGCCGGTATTCCCGAGGGGGACTTCCGGGCGGTTTTTGAGGATGTGGCCCGCAGCTCTCTTCTGGGCGCGACAAGGTTTAACCCCGTGCCGGTGAGCCTTGAGGATGTAAAGGGCCTGCTGAACACCATTTATTACGGGAAATAACGGAGGCGGAAGCCCGGCCGGAGACGGCGGGCAGATGCAAAAAAACAGGTTAGGAGGATGTACGATGTCCATAAAGCCGGCGCCTGCCGTGCGCTGTTTTCAATCCCCGGGCAGATATCTCCAGGGCCCCGGGACGATTGACAGCCTTTACGAGACTGTGATGATTGACGGCGATTCGGCCTTCGCTGTGATTGACGCTTACTTTTATGAGAGCCTCAGCGAGAGGCTGTCCGCACAGTTTTCCGAGCACGGCCTGAAATTTGCCTGCTCCAGGTATGAGGGGGAGATCAACCAGGAGCATTTGGATCGGCTGAATGCGGAGGTCCGGGCGCTGGAGAGCCTGCCCGCGTTTATCATCGGCGTTGGCGGCGGGAAGAGCTGCGACATGGCAAAGGCAGTTGCGACGGACAACAACGTAAAAGTCATCGTTGTTCCGACGGCGCTCTCCACGGATGCACCCACCTCCTGCCACTCGGTTCTCTATGATAAAAACGGCTCCCATTACCTCAAACAGCACAAGAGAAATCCGGATTATGTGATCGTGGATACCGAGATTGCGGTAAATGCGCCCATATCCACCTTTATCTCCGGCCTGGGCGATGCAATGGCCACTTATTTTGAGGCGATGGCCTCCTTTGGAAACGACGATGTGTGCTATGCCGGCGGCAGCCGCTACCGCTCCACGCAGGCCGGCCGCGCCATCGCGGAGCTGGCCTATCGGACGTTGATGGAGAACGGCCGCCAGGCGTATGCCGATGCGAAAGAGCACCGGCGCACCCAGGCGTTTGAGGATGCGGCGGAGGCGAATACGCTGCTCTCCGGCCTGGGCTTTGAGAACACGCGCTGCGCGCTGGCCCACGGGATCCAGGGGTCTTTTAACGCCATTCCCGCCAAGCCCCTGCTGCACGGCCAGGTGGTGGGATACTGCCTTTTGATTCAGCTGCTCGTTGAAAAGGCGGGCGGCGTCGCCGGCAGGGAGAGGGATTTCGCGGAGATTTTTGCCTGGAGCAGGGACGTGGGACTGCCGCTTTGCTTTGCCGACCTGGGCATTACGGAAAATACGGATCACTGGATCCGCACACTGGTTCACACCGCGTATGAGGAGTCCTACCTGCTGAAAAACGAGCCGTTTCCCGTGACGGAGGAGATGGTCTATGGGGCGGCGTGTGAGCTGGAGGCATACGCGGCCGCCCACCGCCGAGAGGGACAGATGTAATTTGCCGATCAGGGCAGCGCCCGGAAAGAATGGGAAAACGGAGACGGGGACTGCAGGGCAGGGCGGAGAACGCAGACGGGCCGGCGCCCGTCAAAGACGAAACGGGGCCCCGCAATTCCTGAACCGCTGAACGCTTCCCCGTATTTTTGAGGGCTGCACAGGAAATCGGCACGATTGGGAAGGGAGCGCTGAAATGCTGAGCACGGAGAAAAGAGAAGAACTGGAGAACTTTGCGGTGGAGATACGCAAAGGCATTGTCCATATGATCCAGAGGGTTGGAACGGGACATGTGGGCGGAAGCCTGTCCATCGCGGATCTGATGGCCTGCCTGTACGGTGGGGTGATGCGGATTGACCCGGCAGAGCCGCGGTGGGACGGGCGGGACCGCATTGTGCTGTCAAAGGGACATGCCGGCCCGGCGATGTATGCGGCGCTGGCCCTCAGGGGGTTTTTCCCCATGGGCGAGCTCGATACGCTTAACCAGCCGCCCACAAATCTGCCCAGCCACACCGATATGAACCGGACCCCGGGCGTTGACATGACGACCGGATCCCTGGGACAGGGCGCCTCCACCGCAGCCGGCATTGCCCTTGCCGGCAAGCTCTCCGGCCGGGATTTTTACACATACCTGATCCTTGGCGACGGAGAGTGCCAGGAGGGACAGGTCTGGGAGGCCGCCGCCTTTGCCGGTGTGCAGAAGCTGGATCGCCTGATCGCCTTTATCGACAGCAACGGAAAGCAGCTTGACGGCACGGTTGCGGAAATTGCAGGCGAGCCGCGCTTTGCGGAGAAGTTCTCCGCCTTTGGCTGGAATACGGTTTCGGTGGACGACGGGAACGACGTGGCCGGTATCTGGGACGCCATCGAACAGGCCAGAGCGTTTGCCGACGGAAAGCCCACCTGTATCGTGCTGAACACGGTGAAGGGCAAGGGCTGGCGGCTTGCGGAGGAGGCGGAGTCCTGCCATTCCATGGGGATTACCGGGGAGCAGAAGGCGGATGCATATGCGGATTTTGAAAAGATGAGGCCCTGATCGGGTACCAGGATTTATGTCGGGAGGAAGCGGTTGTGATGCGAGATATTCTTGTGAGAGATTTCCCGGAACCGGATGAGGAGATGCGGAAGGTCTACGCCAGGAAGCTGGAGGAGATGATGCGGCGGGACAGGCGGATCCTGTCTATGGACGGCGATTTGATGAGGGCGATGGCCACGGTGAATCTGTGGAAGAAGTATCCCGGCCAGGTATTTGAGTGCGGGATTGCCGAGGCGAATATGATCGGTGTGGCCGCCGGCCTTTCCAGCGAGGGCTACATCCCCTTTGTCCACTCCTTCGGCGCGTTTGCTTCGCGCCGCGCGGCGGACCAGGTCTTTATGAGCTGTGCTTACGCAAAGCTGAATGTGAAGATTGTGGGTTCGGATCCGGGCATTGTGTCCCAGCTCAACGGCGGCACTCACGCGGCGAATGAGGACATTGCAATTATGCGCTCTATGCCGGGCGTCACCGTTGTGGATGTGACGGATACGGTAATGCTGCCGCAGGTGATGGAACAGGCGGCGGAAACCCGCGGCGTATTTTACCTCCGGGTGCCTCGGTGCGCGGTTCCCCGGGTCTACGGCGATGGAGCGGCGTTTGAAATCGGCCGGTCGCAGCTGCTGGCGGACGGCGGCGACGTGACGATTATTGCCTGCGGCATTGAGGTTCACGAGGCGCTGGAGGCCCGTTCCCTTCTGGCTGCCGAGGGAATCGGGGCCCGCGTAATCGACATGTTTACCATTGCGCCGCTGGACAGGGATGCAGTTGTCCGGGCCGCAGGGGAGACGGGGGCAATTGTAACCGCCGAAAACCACAATATCAACGGCGGCCTGGGCTCTGCAGTGGCGGAGTGCCTGGCGGAGACGGCCCCCTGCCCGATGGAGCGGGTGGCCTGCACGGGATACGGCGACGTTGGAAAATTGCCCTATCTGCTGGAGCATTACGGCCTCTCCGCAGGACACATTGCGTCTGCGGCAAAGCGGGCGGCGGCCAGAAAATAAGCGCCGGCCCTTTTCAGATATCAAAAGAAAGATGGAAAAGCGATTAGGAGGAACCTATGGCGACCTGCGTTGTAATGCCGAAGGCCGGTGTCTCCGTTGAGACCTGCATCATGGGCGAATGGGTGAAAAAGCCCGGCGATAAAATTGCCAAAAATGACGTTGTTTTTACGTATGAAACGGACAAGTCCGTTTTTGAATACCGGGCTGAGGAGGATGGCGTCCTCCTCCATGTGCTGGTGTCCGAGGGGGACGACGTGCCGGTGATGGAGCCGGTGTGCTACATCGGCAAAGAGGGGGAGGATATTTCGGCGCTCCTCTCCCCGGCGGCCCGGGAGGCAGTCTCTGAGGAGGCCGTCCCTGAGGCGCAGGCCTTGGAGATAGGGGCTGTGCCGCTGCAAGAGGTTTCGGCGGCCCCGAATCCCGGGAGAATACGCATATCCCCCCGCGCAAGGGCCGCTGCAGGGAGGATGGATATCAGGGATTGGAGCGGCATTGCCGGCAGCGGCCCCAACGGGCGGATTATTGAGCGGGACGTCCGCGCCTATGCGCAGACGGGAGCCGCTGCGGAGGATAGGGCAGCTGACGTTTCCGCGGAAGGCGGGGCAGATTTGGCCTGCCCGGAGAGAGCGGAAAAAGACTATACCGACCGGGCGCTCAGCGGCATCCGAAGAGCAATCGCCCGGAACATGCACGCCAGCCTCTCCGGGATGGCGCAGCTGACCCACAGCGTGTCCTTTGACGCCACGGAGATGATTCGGTGCCGCGAAAAGCTGAAAGCCTCCTCCGAATTGCTGGGCCTGCCGAAGGTGAGCCTCAATGACATGCTGCTGTTTGCGGTTTCCCGGATACTGCCCAAATACCCCGATTTGAACGCCCACTTCCTGGACGACCGGATTCGCTGCTTTGCGCATGTCCATCTGGGAATGGCCGTTGACACGCCCAGGGGACTGATGGTTCCCACGATTTTTGACGCGGACCGAAAGAGCCTGGCCCAGATCTCCCGGGAGGCAAAGTCCCTGGCACAGGAGTGCCAGTCCGGGGCCGTTGATCCCGGAAAGCTTGCCGGCGCGTCCTTTACGGTGACAAACCTGGGGATGTTCGGCGTGGAGAGCTTTACGCCGGTAATCAACCCGCCCCAGACGGGAATCCTCGGCGTGTGCAGTGTGGTCGACCGGGTGCGGAATCTGGACGGCGGAGTGGGCGTGTATCCCGCCATGGGGCTTTCGCTGACGTATGACCACCGTGCGCTTGACGGCGCGCCGGCCTCCCGCTTTTTGCAGGAGCTGTGCCGGGGGCTGGAGAATTTTTCCGCTATGCTTGCGGTGTAACGCGGGGAGGAATCCGGATGGAACAGTTTGATCTGATAATAATAGGAGGTGGCCCTGCGGGATATCTTGCCGCAGAGCGCGCCGCGCAGGGCGGGCTGACAGTGGTGCTGTTTGAGAAAAAGCAGCTGGGCGGCACCTGTCTCAACACCGGCTGCATCCCCTCCAAAACCTATTTGAGCTCCGCGAAAATCTGTAATCATGCGAAGATTGACGGCGAGAAGTTCGGCGTCAAATCCGAAAATGTGCGGATTGACCACAGGGCGGTGGCGGCCCGGAAGAACAAGGTGGTGGATACCCTGGTAAGCGGCGTGGCCCGCACGCTGAAAAAGCTGAAGGTTCCGGTGATTGCAGAACACGCGGAGATCCAGGGGAGAGAGGACGGGCTGTTTACGGTGTCTGCCGGCGGAAGGGGCTATGCCTCCCGCTATCTGATTGTGGCCGCGGGCTCCTCCCCGGTGGTTCCTCCGATTGCGGGGCTGGCGGAGAGCCTGGCCTCCGGTTTTGCTGTGACCAGCGAAACCATGTTCGATCTGCAGGAGGTTCCGGAGAATCTGGCTGTTTTGGGAGGCGGGGTCATCGGGATGGAGATGGCGTCCTATTTCCGGTCGGCCGGCAGCCGTGTGGACGTGATTGACATGCTCCCCGGCATCGGCGGCAGCTTTGGCGCAGAGCTGTCCGGCCTCCTGCAGAGGGACTATGAGAGCAAGGGCTTTGTATTCCACCTGGGCGCCCGTGTCACCGGGGTATCCGCGGGCCGGGTGTTTTTCACCGGCGGCGGGGAGGAGCAGAGCCTGGAGGCCGACCGTGTGCTGGTCTCCCTTGGACGCCGTGCCAACCTGAAGGGGATTGGGCTGGAACGGCTGCACGTGTCCACGGATCAGAACGGAATTGTTGTCAATGACAGGATGGAGACCAATGTGCCGGGCCTGTATGCCCCCGGCGATATAAACGGCAGGTATATGCTTGCCCATATCGCCTATCGGGAAGCCGAGGTTGCGGTGAACAACATCCTTGGGAAAAAAGATGTGATGAGCTATCGTGCGGTTCCCAGTATCCTCTATACGGATCCGGAGATCTCCTGTGTCGGAGAGACGCCGGAGAGCGCGGCGGAAAAGGGCTATGATGTGCAGGTCGTCCGCCTGCCCATGCAGTACAGCGGGCGGTATGTGGCGGAGACCGAGGACGGAAACGGCACCTGTACCCTTGTATACGACAGAAAAAACGACCGGCTTCTGGGCACACAGGTCTGTGCGCCGGGCAGTTCCGAGTTCCTTTTTGCCGTCGGTGCGCTGATTGATATGGAGGTGTCCCTGGAGCGGATAAAACGGCTGGTTTTTCCGCATCCGACCACGGGGGAGATTATCCGCGAGGCCCTCTTTCAGCTGTGAGGGAACGGGGCGGGGATCTGTCCCGCAGGAGACATTGGAAAAAGCGTGCTGCCCTCTGAGCGGACGGTGCGGTTTCAAAACCTGTACGCACAGCCGTTGAACGCTGCCTGGATGGGCCGTTTCCCGCTGTACCGCATTGACTTCCCCGAAATCCGACAGGATCTCTGTGGAAAATTTCCCTGCCTGCCCCATCCATCCGGCATTCCCCGTTTATGAATACAGGTTCTCAGAATTATGGAAGGAGTGCGACGGCATGTCGAAAGAACAGCGTTTTGATCCCTGTGCGACCCGTGCGCCCGGTTCTCTGGAGTTTCCCGAGATCCCGATGAACCGGTACTGCCGGACGCTGAGGGACGAGGAGAAGAATTTCAGCAAGGCGCAGCTTCTGGGTGTTTTCCGGGATATGTACATGATCCGGGCCTTTGAGAAAATGCTGGAGTCCATCAAGATGGAGGGGGAGTACAAGGGCAGAAAATTCAGTTACGCCGGCGCAGCCCACCTCTCCCTCGGCGAGGAGGCCGCCGCGGTGGGCGAGGCATTTTATCTGAAAAAGGAGGATATCATCCTGGGCACGCACAGGAGCCACCACGAGGTGATTGCCAAGGCCATGTCCGCCATCCGCCAGATGGATGAGGAAGAGCTTGTCACCGTTATGGAGGGGTTTGCCGACGGTAAGACCTATGCCGCCGTCAAACAGGAGGGGAAGGACGTCCGCACCACTGCGGAGGACTTCTTCCTGTACGGGATGATCTGTGAGATTATCGCCCGGGAAAACGGGCTGAACCGGGGGCTTGGCGGTTCCATGCACGCGTTTTTCCTGCCCTTCGGCATCTTCCCAAACAATGCGATTGTGGGCGGCTCCGGGCCCCTTGGCTGCGGCGTTGCGCTCTACAAGAAGTGCAACCGGAAGCCGGGTGTCGTTGTTGTCAACTCCGGCGACGGCTCCACGGGTACCGGCCCCTCCTTTGAGGCGTGGAACTTCTCCGCCATGGACCAATTCCGTGAGCTCTGGGAGGAGGACTACCGGGGCGGCCTGCCCATGATCTTCAACTACATGAACAACGGCTACGGCATGGGCGGCCGCACCGTGGGCGAGACAATGGCCTATGGCGACCTGTGCCGCCTGGCGGCGGGCGTCTCGCCGGAGGCAATGCACGCCGAGCGGGTTGACGGAATGAACCCCCTGGCGGTGATGGACGCCTACGGGAGAAAGCTGGATCTGCTCAAATCCGGAGGCGGCCCCGTGATGCTGGACGTGGTGACGTATCGCTACGGCCCCCACTCTCCCGCGGATGCCCAGGCCTACCGCAGCGTGGAGGAGATGGAGGATTGGAGGAAGCTGGATCCCATCGCCGTATATCCCGCCGGGCTTGTGGAGGCGGGCATTGCGGACCAGGAGGAGATCGACGGGATTGTCGGCGAGATTGAGAGGAAAATTGAATATGTCTTTACCCTGGCCGTTGACCCGGCCGTCTCCCCCCTGACCGACTATGGGAAAACCCCGGATTTTACGGAGCGGCTCATGTTCTCCAACGAGCGGGTTGAGTGTATGGAGGAGGGGGCCCCCGCGGTGCTTCGGGAAAAGGGGGACAACAGCCGCGTCAAGCAGATTGCGAAAAAGCACCGCTATGCCTGCGACGAAAGAGGCGCACCCTACCCGGCCACAAGGGTGTTCAACATCCGGGACGCCCTGTTTGAGGCCATATATGAGAAGTTGTACGCCGACCCCACGATGATCCTCTTCGGGGAGGACGTCCGCTCCTGGCAGGGCACTTTTGGCGTGTATCGCGGCCTTGCGGAAACCCTGCCCTATCACCGCCTGTTCAACACCCCCATTTCCGAGTCGGTCATCGTTGCGGCCGCTGTGGGCTACGGTATGGCGGGCGGGCGCGCCGTGGCGGAGATTATGTACGGTGATTTCCTTGGGCGCTGCGGCGACGAGGTGTTTAACCAGATGGCGAAATGGCACGCCATGAGCGCGGGGCTGATTAAGATGCCCGTTGTCCTGCGCCTGCCCACAGGCGCCAAGTACGGCGCCCAGCACTCCCAGGATTGGACGGCGTTCTGCGCCCATGTCCCCGGGCTGAAGGTGGTTTACCCCTCCACGCCGTACGACGTGAAGGGGCTGATGAACACGGCGCTCAACAGTACGGATCCGGTGATCTTCTGTGAGAGCCAGCGGACCTATGAGATGGGAGAGCTGTTTCACAAAGAGGGGGTTCCCGAGGGCCATTACGAGATTCCCTTTGGCGAGCCGGAGGTCAAGATTCCGGGGAGCGACGTCACGATTCTGAATTTCGGACCCACCATATACCGCTGCCTGGACGCGGTGAAGGAGCTTGCGGGATACGGCATCTCCGCAGAGCTGATCGATGGCCGCAGCCTGGTGCCCTTCCACTATGAAAAGGTTCTTGCGTCTGTAAAGAAAACCGGAAAGATCGTGCTGGTGAGCGACGCCTGCACCCGCGGCAGCTTTTTGAACGATATTGCCCAGAATATCACGGCCCTTGCCTTTGACGATTTGGATGCGCCCCCGGCGGTAGTGGGGGCGAGAAACTGGATTGCGCCGGCCTATGAGTTTGACCAGGTGTATTTCCCGCAGGGGCAGTGGATTGTGGACGCCATCCACCAGCGCCTGTTCCCCATCCCGGGCTATCGGGTGCAAAAGCAGAGTTATACCGATGCAGAACTGCTTCGCAGGGCAAAGCTGGGTGTTTAGAGCAGTATCCCAAAATACTGAAAAATGTTCAGCGGTTCAGGAATTATGTGGCCTCGCTGTCGTTTTTCCCACTGTTTCCGGGAATTGCTCCGGGAGCTGATCCGCAGCCGGCCCGCGCCCGGCCTGTGGATGAGCCCTGAAATGCCGGATGTTTGAAACGGGAGGTGAGTTTTTCGCGGGCAGACCCTGCAGCCGTATATACAGATACTCAGGTGCGGAATTCACAAATAAAAGGGAGGATATTGTAATGAAAAAGTTTTTGGCTCTTTTGATCTCCGTGATCACGGCCCTTGCGCTGACCGCCTGCGGCAATACGCCGGCACCTGCCCCTGACGGCGCCGGGGACGGAAATGCGTCCTCTGCCTCTCCGTCCCCCTCCGCCGACCCCGTTGTTATGATGATCGGCTCCACCATTGCCGAGGATTCTGCCCAGGGCATGGCCCTTGCCATGTTTGAAGAGCTTGTGGAGGAGCGGTCCGAGGGGCGGATTGATGTACAGCTCTACCTGAATTCCACGCTGGGTGACGCCCGCCAGCTGTGCGAATCCATCCAGATGCACACCATCCAGGGCTGTTCTACCGACGCGGCCTCCGCCTCTAACTTTGACAGCAACTACACGGCCTGTGACCTGCCCTTCCTGTTTTTGTCCAAGGAGGATGCCTACGCAGCTTTTGACGGTGAGTTCGGCGATGCGATGAAGGCCTCCTCCGATGCCAACGGCATGCGGGTCCTCTCTTACTGGAGCAACGGCTTCCGGAATCTCTCCAACAGCAAGAACCCCGTTTACAGCCCCGATGACGTCAGCGGTATGAAGATCCGCGTGATGGAGGCGCCTCTCTATATCAACGTTTTGAAGGCGTGGGGCGCAAATCCCACCCCCATGGCGTTTTCCGAGGTCTATACCGCCCTGTCCCAGAAAACGGTGGACGGCCAGGACAACGGCCCGGTTCTCACATACACCAATAAGTTCTATGAGGTTCAGAAGTACTACACTATCCTGGAGTACGCCTATTGCTGCTCCCCCTTTATGATCGACGGGCAGTGGTTTGACGCCCTGGACGCCGACCTCCAGGAGATCATTGTCCAGGCCGACGACGAGTGCCGCGCCTTTGAGCGGGAGAAAGAGGAGGAGCTGTGCGAGGAGTATCTGGATAAGATGATTGCAGAGGGGCTGGAGGTCAATGAGCTGACGGCGGAGCAGAAGGCTGTTTTCCAGTCCGTCTCCGTCCCTGTCTGGGACGTTGTGAAAGACCAGATTGACCCCGAGATCTATGCGCTCTGCCTGGAGCTGGCGGGCAACGCGTAAGAGGCGGCCGCTGATTGCCGCAGTGTTCCATCTCACCTCACAATCCCCTGCGGCCGGGAGCCGCAGGGGATTACACCCAAATCCAACGGTGTCTCAATTTACATTTTAGGAGATTTGCCATGATTAAAAAAATTTGGGACCATCTTGAGGAGTGGATTTTGGTTCCCATGATCGCTTTCTCGGCAGTGCTGCTGTTCATTCAGGTTGTCATGCGCTATGTGTTCCGGAATTCCCTGTCCTGGTCTGAAGAGCTGGCGCGTTTCCTCTACATCTGGGAGGTGTGGCTGGGAATCGCCTATGCGACCAAGACCGGTGAACATCTGCGGGTTACGCTTGTATACAATCTCGTCAAGGGGAGGGCCGCGTTCATCCTGCGCGTGGCGGTCAACATCCTCTGGCTGGCATTTGGGATTCTCATGGCCTGTATCGGCGGTCAGACGATGATCTCGATTATGAATTTCGGGCAGCTCTCATCCGCTATGCGCATTCCCATGTGGCTGGTCTATCTGGCCGTTCCCACAGGCGCGTTTTTGATGGCGGTCCGCCTGATTGAGGACACGGTCAGGCTGTGCAGGGCCGAATACCGGAGAGGAAGGGAGGAGACGGCTCTGTGAGTAATTTTTATCTTCTGTTTGGACTGATGATGATTTTCATCCTGTGCAGCCTTCCCGTCGGAATCTCCCTGGGGCTGAGTACGCTGATTGTGATGCTCACCCGCACCGCCATCCCGGTGAGCTCCATCATCCAGAACAGCTTTACGGGCCTGAACTCCTTTACGCTGCTGGCCATACCGTTTTTCATCCTGGCGGGAAACCTGATGAGCTACGGGGGGATCTCCAAGCGGCTGGTGGTCTTTTTCGACAGCATCCTCGGCGGGATTACCGGCGGCCTGGGCATTGTCACCACGGCGGCATGCATGTTCTTTGCGGCAATTTCCGGCTCCGGCCCGGCCACCGTATCGGCAATCGGCGGTATGATGATCCCGGAGATGGAAAAGCGGGGCTATGACCGCAGCTATGCCGCCGGCCTCTCTGCGGTGGCAGGGGGCATCGGCGTAATTATCCCGCCGAGCATTCCCTTTGTGGTATATGCGGTGGCGGCGTCCGCCTCGGTGGGCGATATGTTCCTTGCCGGCATTATCCCGGGTATCCTCATCGGCCTTGCGCTGATGGCGGTAGGATACGTGATTGCCAGGAAGCACGGCTGGAAGGGACAGCCGAAGGAGGAGCGGGTGCCGGTCTTTAAGGCATTTTGGGACGGGCTGCCCGCCCTGATCTCCCCGGTTATTATTCTAGGCGGAATTTACGGCGGAATTTTCACCCCCACGGAGGCCGCTGTGGTGGCCGTGGTCTACTCTACAGTGGTGGGGATTTTCGTCTACCGTGAGCTGGACGCCAAGACGCTTTACAAGGCGCTGCGCGATACGGCGGAGATGAACGGCATGATCGGCCTTGCCACAGGGCTGTCTCTGGCCTTCGGCTCCTTCCTTGCCATGCAGCAGATTCCCAGCAAAATTGCCGCGGGCCTCACCTCCGCCATCTCCAGCGGCTGGCTGATGATGCTGATTATTCTTGTAATCCTTCTGTTTGTGGGCTGCTTTATGGACAATATCTCGGCCTGTTTGATTCTGACCCCGGTATTCCTGCCGATTATGAAAAGCTTTGGATACAGCGATATTCACTTCGGCGTTGTGATGACGATTGCGTTTGCCATTGGGTTTGTCACGCCTCCCTTCGGCGGCAACCTGTTTGTCGCCTCGGCCATTTCCAAGCTGCCCATGGAAAAGGTGGCCAGGGGATCTGTCCCCTTCCTGATTGCGATGGGGGCGGTTATGCTGGCCTGTGCGTTTATCCCCCAGCTTGTCATCGGGATTTTGGGCTGAGAGCGGCATGGGGCGGCTTTGCCGGCGAGGGGTTTCCGACACCGGAACACGATATTGAAAGCAGGGGAGAAACAATGAAGACGATTGATTTGAATGGAATGGTGACCATTGTGACCGGCGGCGCCGGCGTTATCGGAGGCGGCATTGTGAGGGCCTTTGCCGAGGCCGGTTCCAAAGTATATGTGGCTGACCTGAACGGGGAAGCCGCAGACCGGTTTGCGGCTGAGCTTACCGAAGCGGGCCTGCGGGCCCAAGGGGTGGTTCTTGACGTGGGCGACTGCGGAATGATCAACCGGGTGGTGGATGACATTGCCCTGCGGGAGGGGCGGATTGACCATCTGATCAACGTGGCGGGAATGATTATCTCCAGACCGTACATGGAGGCGGATGAGGCCGACATGGTCAGAACCATGGAGATCAACCTGGTATCTGTGGACAACATGTGCCGCGCCGTGCTCCGCCATATGCTTCCCCGCAAGAGCGGGAAGATCGTCAATGTGGCCTCCATTGCCGGGCGCCACGGCGGGGATCTGCTGGCGCAGTACTCTGCCTCCAAGTTTGCCGAGATCGGCCTGACGCAGAGCATTGCCCTGGCCGTGGCCAAGGAGAATATCAATGTGAATGCGATCTGTCCCGGATTTATCATGTCCCCCATCCAGGTTAAGCTGGTTGAGGAACGGGCCAGGGCAGACGGAAAGACGATGGACGATATCTGGGCGGTGCAGAATGCCCGTATCCCCATGGGCCGCTTCCAAACCGGCGAGGACATGGGGAATGCCTGTCTTTTCCTGGCCTCGGATATGGCGAGGAACATTACAGGTCAGGCGCTGAATGTGGATGGAGGTATTCGCCTGAATTAGAAAAACCGCTGTGAAAGGCGGATGGGGCCTAAGGAATTGCCCGGATGCCGCATATAGTGAGCTGCGCTGATGCGCAGAGCACGTCTTTGTCCCCTATGGAGTGCAGGTCAAGGCTGCAAATGAGATTTTGAACTTGCCTGTCTATAACAGCCGCCGTCCGCCTGGAAGCACATGCGGATGGCGGCTGTTTCGCGGGGCCGGCGCACTCCCTCTGATTTCCGGGCGGGCAGTTTGGCGGAGGAGTGAATTTTGAAAAACCGAAAGAGATTTTTGATTGGTTTTCATTGTAAATTTCGGAAAAATGTAGTATTATATAGAAAACTCTGATTAGGCCTTGTTTGAAAAATGTCGAAACGCCGTCTTACGGCATCTCTTTTCGCCAGGGCTGCGTTGATTTCCCTTAAAATCCATCAGGATTCCTGCGGGAAATCGCCCTGCCTGGCAAAAAAATCTGCCGCAATCCGGCATTCCGCCAATTTTCAAACAAGGCCTAACCGACCGGGGCGGACAGCGGGGGATTTTCGCCGCAGGCGGCTGATTCAGCGACTTCCGAAATACCGCATCCCTGTTTCCCGGCGCTGTTCCCGCGGAATGAGGGAGACAGTTTTTTCGCTGCCATCAAAAAATATCTCATACCTTTATATTCATAGGAGGGTCCATCCATGGATCAAATTAGCTTTGGGACACGTCTGAAACAATTTCGTGAGCAGCGAGGGCTGACCCTGAAACAGGTTGCGTTGCGTTCGGGGTTGTCCATAGGATTTATCAGCCAGGTAGAACATGACCAGACCGACCCGTCGCTTGCGTCCTTGAAGAAGATTGTCGCAGCGCTGAATATCAGGCTCAAAGATGTTTTTGAAGAGGATGGCACACCGCATTTTCTGCAAAAAAAGGGCGAGGGGACCATTATGATGATCCACAATGTGCGATGCGAGCTGTTGGCCACAATCAATGACAACCGCATGGAGCCGGTCATCAAATACATTGAACCCCATAGCGAGAGCGGCAAGATCGACGCACATGAGGGCGAGGAGTTTGTATATGTCAAGAGCGGGGCGATTACGGTTTATATCGGAAACGCCCAGTATGAGCTCTCAGAGGGGGACAGCATCTATTTTAAGGCCTCAGAGGAGCACGGGTGGATCAACCACACGGAGAATAAAAGTGAGCTGCTCTGGATTATTACGCCGAGGGTCTATACGTAAGGGGGGCGTCTGCGCAATCTCTGCCTCCGGCTTGCGCGGGCCCGGGGCGATTCCCGGAGATAACGGAAAGAGGGGAAGCGGTCCTTCCGGGGCAGTCTGCGTTTGTAAAAAAACCGGCAGATGGGTGGAAACGGGCCGAGAGTATGCGGGGGAGCAGGAGGGCTGCATCCGCAGATGCGTTTCGGAGTGCAGCCGACCTTAGGGCGGAGATGCAGCGACGGCCCCGTGTCGGATCAAATGTCTGCATATACTTGCTGTGCAGGCGTCTGCGCCGAAGGAGGAACCGGTGAAACCGGTGACGGAAATACCGGGAGGCCCGCAGGCCGAGACAGTGCAGGGCGGCAGATTTTCAAACCGCGCAGCGGTTTGGAAATTGAGATATCGGCAGCCTGAACGAAAAGGGAGCGCCAAGGCGCTCCCTTTTCGTTCAGGCCGTATAAGGGGTACGGCTGTGCTCGTCCTCGCCGGAGCGGAACAGCAGCGTGACGCACCAGAGTCCCGCGGCGCCTACCAGCGTGTAGACAACCCGGGACAGGATGGCTGCCGGCCCGCCGCAGAGGAAGGCTACGCAGTCAAAACCGAACAGGCCCACACTGCCCCAGTTCAGAGCGCCGATAACGGTCAGGGCCAGCGCAATTTTGTCGATGATTACCATGGAAATACCTCCTTTGAGCCGCGGGCGAAACGTCGCCGCGAGGCTGACGTTAGTCTGTCCCCGGAAAAGCAGGCCTATGCCTGAACAGGTCTGGGATTTTTTCGGCGGTTTTTCGGTTTACATTGAAAAACCGGGAAACATTTGCTATAATAGCCCCAGGGCTGTGACATCCGGTTTCAGCCGCCCCGACCCCGCAGGGATGGGAACCGGCGGAATATTTGGCGGATGACGTCAGGAGGACGCCGCTTTTCAGCATCATAGCCGATGACACATTGCAGAGCGCGGCGGGACGGGCCGCGAGACAGGAGGAATGGGATGAACATTGTATGCCTGGATATGGAGGGCGTTTTGGTGCCGGAGATCTGGATTGCATTCGCGGAGGCCAGCGGCATTCCGGAGCTGCGGCGCACCACCCGGGACGAGCCGGACTATGACAAGCTGATGAAGTTCCGCCTGGGGATTCTGAAAGAGCACGGCCTGGGCCTCCGGGAGATCCAGGCCACCATCGCCAAAATCGACCCCCTGCCCGGAGCGAGGGCGTTTATGGACGAGCTGCGGACGCTGACCCAGGTCATCATCCTCAGCGACACCTTTGAGGAGTTTGCGAAGCCCCTGATGGAGAAGCTGAACTGGCCTACCATCTTCTGCAATTCCCTGGAAACGGCGGAGAGCGGCGAGATCACGGGCTACAAGATGCGCTGCGAGAAGTCCAAGCTGGCCACCGTAAAGGCGCTCCAGTCCATCGGCTGCGACACCATCGCCGCCGGGGACAGCTTTAACGACCTCGGCATGATTCAGGCCAGCAAAGCCGGCTTCCTCTTCAAGAGCACGGAGCAGATCAAGCGGGACTACCCGGAGATCCCTGCATACGAGGAGTTTGACGATCTGCTGAACGCCATCAAATCAGCGCTGTGAGAGGAGGGCGGCCATGGAGTTTGTGACGCTCTGCTGGGAGGTTTTCAAGGGGCCCCTGGCGATTCTGGCCGTCCCCGCGGTTCCGTTGTTGCTCATCTGCCCCGCGGCTATTGCCGTTATGACGATCCGGGAGCTTCGCAAAAAATAAAATATCGAGAAGAGGAGACGAGACATGAACGGGAAATTTCAAAATCTGGGCTTTTACCCCGCGGATATCCTGCTGCCAAGGGATGCGGATATGACCCGTTGGGCTGTGGTGGCCTGCGACCAGTTTACCTCCCAGCCGGAGTATTGGCAGGCGGTGGAGAAAACCGTGGGGGATGCGCCGTCCACGCTGCGGATGATCCTGCCGGAGGCAAAGCTCAACGACCCGGAGGTGGACGGCTGCATCCGGGATATCAACAGCGCAATGGAGAGATATCTCAGCCAGGGCGTTTTCAAAACGCTGGAGGACGCCCTTATCTATATCGAGAGGGTGCAGTCCGACGGAAAGGTGCGCCATGGGCTTGTGGGCATGGTGGATTTGGAGCAGTACGACTTCACCCCCGGCTCCGGGGCGCTGATCCGGGCCACCGAGGGCACGGTTCTCTCCAGGATTCCGCCCCGGGTGCGGGTGCGGAGGGACGCCCCCATCGAACTGCCCCATGTGATGCTGCTGATTGACGACCCGGAGAAAACCGTCATTGAGCCGCTGACGGCGGACAGCGGAAGGATGGAGAAGCTCTATGACTTCGAGCTCCAGCAGGGTGGCGGCCGACTGGCGGGCTGGCGGCTGACGGAGGCCCAGAAGGACGCTGTGGCGGCGGCTCTCTCCGGCCTGTGCTCCCGGGAGGAGATGGAGAAGAAGTATGGCATGAAGGACGCCGCCCCCCTGCTTTTTGCCGTGGGAGACGGAAACCACTCCCTGGCCACGGCCAAGCAGTGCTATGAGGATTTGAAAAAGGTCACGCCGGAGAGCGAATGGGCCGCACTGCCCGCCCGGTATGCGCTGGTGGAAGTGGTAAACAACCACGACGACGCCTTGGGGTTTGAGCCGATCCACCGCGTGGTGTTCGGCGTGGAGCCGGAGAAGGTGCTGGAGGCGTTCAAGGCCTGTTATCCCGGCGCCCATGAGGGAGAGGGGCCGGGACACACCATCGCCTACACCTGCCAGGGGCGTGCCGGCTGTATCACTGTGCCGAATCCCAAGGTGCAGCTGGCGGTTGGAACGCTGCAGTCGTTTTTGGACGGCTATGTCAAAGAGCACGGCGGTGAGATCGATTACATCCACGGCGACGAGGTGACGGACCGCCTGGGCAGCGAGCCGGGCAATATCGGCTTTAAGCTTCCGGCCATGGGCAAGGAGCAGCTGTTTAAGACAGTGATGGCCGACGGCGTCCTGCCCCGCAAGACCTTCTCTATGGGCCATGCCCAGGATAAGCGGTACTATGTGGAGGCCAGAAGGATCAAATAGGCGTTCAGGTGCAAAACGCCCCGGGCCGTAAGGCACGGGGCGTCTATACCGGGAAAGGGGAATCAGGAGAGCCATGACAAGGACCGCTCCGGCAAAAATCAATCTGGCCCTGGACATCCTGGGCGCCCGGCAGGACGGTTATCATGAGATGCGGATGGTGATGCAGACAGTTTCTCTCTGCAATACCGTTGTGCTGCAGGAGGCTGCGGAGGGATTTTCCCTCCATACGGACGGCGACTTTATTCCGGGGGGGAGAGTGACTCTGGAACAGCAGGCGGCAGAGGCTTTTTTCCGGGAGCTGGGAAGTCCCTGCCCGCCGATGTCCGTCACGCTGAAAAGGCAGATCCCCGCCTATGCGGGACTGGGCGGCGGCAGCGCGGATGTGGCGGCGCTGCTGCGGCTGCTGCGGCAGCAGTACGCCCCGGCTCTGCCCACGGAGACACTGGAGAAAATCGGGCTGGCCGTGGGCTGTGACATGCCGTTTTGTGTCCGGGGCGGTACGGCCCTGGCAGAGGGCAGGGGAGAGATTTTGACGGATCTGCCGCCTCTGCCGCCCTGCTGGATAGTGTTATGTAAACCCTGCTTCGACATCCCCACAGCGGAGATGTTTGCCCGGGTTCACGGGGCGGAGATCTGCCGTCGCCCTGACATTGACGGTATGGTGGAGGCGCTGCGGGCAGGCAGCCTGCGCGGGGTGGCGGAAAGGCTTTGCAACGTGTTTGAGGAGGTTCTGCCGCCGGAGATGGGCCGGGAGATTCGGCGGATCAAGGGGGAGCTGCGCAGGCGCGGCGCGCTGAACGCCGCCATGAGCGGTTCCGGCCCTGCGGTATTCGGCCTGTTCCGGGAGGAGGGGCCGGCATCCGCCGCCTGTGCCGGGCTGAAGGTGCAGTATGCCCAGACTTATCTGGCACGCCCGGTGGAGAGGCTGGACGGCCCGGCGGTATAAAAACGGAAAATTCTGTCCATGCTTATGACAGGCGCTGGAAAACAGCCTACATAAGTAAAGGATGGAATGATGATGAAAATTGCCATATCCCGGAATCGACTGAAGATATTGGAGATCGCCCTGCTGATTGGTCTGGCGGTGTTTCTGGCCTGCGGCGGTCTGGCCCTGCGGACACAGGCGCAGCTGGCGGACCGGGTGGTGCGGCTTCATGTGCTGGCCAATTCTGACGGGGAAGAGGATCAGGCCTTAAAGCTGCTGGTGCGGGATCGGGTGCTGACACGGGCCACGGAGCTTTTGACGCAGGCGGAGGACCGACAGGAGGCGGAGATGCTTCTCCGGCAGGAGCTGCCGGAACTGGAGCGGCTGGCGGTTCGGGAGCTGCGGGCCAATGGCTGCGACTATCCGGTGACGGCGGAGCTGGCGGATACCGAGTTTCCCACCAGGGAGTATGACGGGTTTATGCTTCCCGCGGGGAAGTATCTGGCCCTGCGGGTGGTGATCGGAGAAGGGGCGGGGAGAAACTGGTGGTGTGTGGTATTTCCGCCCCTCTGCACCGCCGCATCCGCCGATGTGCCCGCCGCTGCGCTGGCAGCGGGGCTTACGGAGGAGCAGGTGGGCCTGATTACGGAGGAAGATCAGGGCTACGTTCTGAAATTCAAGGCCGTAGAGTGGTGGGAGCAGATCCGGGCACAGATGGAGAGCGCCGGAGAGTGAAAACGAAGTAGATGGCATGCCCCCTTTGTGAGAGACATTGAAAATGCAAAGTGTCGCTCATGGGGTGGGCATTCCATTGAATGGCGAGGGACAAAGCGGGGCATACGCCCCGCTTTTTTTGCCGCGCCTGCCGTGGTGAAAATAGGGGAGACGCGGTTGGAGACGTAAATACAAAAAATACTGAAATAGTATTGACAACGGAAAACTACTGTGGTAGTATAAAACCATAAACTATTGCAATAGTTTGGAGGGGCGGGCATGACGGTAAAGCTCTTTGACTCGGAACTGAAGGTAATGGACGTGCTCTGGCGGGACGGGGACCGAACCGCCAGGGAGATCGCGGGTATCCTGGGGGAGGAGATCGGTTGGAACACCAACACCACCTACACGGTTATCAAAAAGTGCGTGGCAAAGGGGGCCATCCGCCGCAGCGAGCCGGGGTTCCAGTGCCATGCCCTAATCTCCAAGACGGAGGTGCAGGCGGCAGAGACGGAGGCCCTGATCGGCAAGCTGTTTGACGGTTCGCCGGATTTGCTGTTTGCCTCGCTGCTGGACAGCAAAAAGCTCTCTGCCGGGCAGCTGGAGCGGCTGCGGAAGCTGGTCAACGCCATGGAACAGGAGCACAGGCCATGAGCCTCGGAGAGAGGGGAGCGGCGGGAGCGGTTTTGATTCTGGTCATCTTCCTGCTGCGGGTGGTTCTGGGAAACGCTCTGCCGCGGCGTATCTTCGGGGTGCTGTGGTGGGTGGCGGTGCTGCGGCTGCTGCTGCCCTGGGAGGTGTCCTTCCGGTTCAGCGTCTATACGCTTCTGGCGTCCCTCCGGCCTGCGCCCGATATGGCTGCTGCCGCTCCGACAGGGCACGGAGGTGCGGTGCGGCTGATCCCCCACCTGCCCGCTGCCGGAGCTGCCGGGGAGATACCCCGGGCCGCGGCACCGGCAATTTCCGTATGGCCTCTGCTATGGCTGGCGGGAGCACTGGCCCTTGGAATGTGGTTTGCGGCGGCCTATATCCGGTGCCGCCGGAGGTTTCGGACGGCCCTGCCCGCAGAGAGTGAGTTTATCGACCGGTGGCTCCAAAGCCATCCCGGAATTTCCGTTCGGGTATCCGACCGGATCTCCGGTCCTCTGACCTACGGCCTGGTTCGCCCCGTCATCCTCCTGCCCAGGGGGATGGACCGGGGGGACGAGACGGCCCTGGCCCACGTTCTGACCCATGAGTACGAGCATATCCGGCATCTGGACGGCCTGACCAAGCTGGTTCTGGCGGCGGCGCTGTGCATCCACTGGTGGAATCCGGCGGTATGGCTGATGGTCCGTCTGGCGGGCCGGGATCTGGAGCTGGCCTGCGACGAGGCCGTGGTGCGCCGCCTGGGAGACCCGGCGGCCTACGCCCGGACGCTGCTGGCCGTGGAGGAGGCTCGGGCGGGGATTTGTCCCCGGTTTGCCCAGAGCCCTGTTGAAGAAAGGATCAAAGCCATGATGAAATTTCAATCCAGGCGCGTTCCCGTGCTGGTCACGGCCTGCGCGCTGCTGCTGGCGGTGTGCGTCACCACCGCCTTTGCCACCTCCGCCAAGGAGCCGCCGCGGAATCTGGCGGAGCAGCTGGCGGAGAGCATCACCTGTGAGGACGGGACCGTCTCCTTTACCATCCCGGAGGCGGATGTGAAGTGGGATCTGAATATTACCGGGCGCATTTTGACTGAGGGCATGGGCATGAGTGTCCGTTATTTGGGTGAGGAGAACGTGTCCTCTGCCTGGGAACCGGGGGAGACCTATCAGTTCCGGATAGAGGATGCGGTCTATGACGAGTTGACGATTACCGGCTGGGCCGGAGTCCTCAGAGGTTTTGCCGGAGTGGAGAAGATTGACATTGACCTGCTGCCTTATCTGTCCCGTGTGATGGGCGGGGACATATCCGCCGAGGTGGAGGCTGTTTGGGCGGAGACCCTGGCGCCCTATCTGCCCCTGGGACTGGAGTACACCTTTGAGGACCCCGACGGGGACGGCAACGGCCTGCGTATGACGTTCCAGGGCCGGGAGGTCCGGGGCATCGTGGACGGGGAGACCTGGATCACGGAGCACATAGGGAACGGCCTCTTTGACGAGGACGCCGGAGAGGTGCGGGCCGTGTATGAGGGCGGCGCGCTGACGGGGCTGGAGTTCCTCAGTGAGGAGGAGCAGGCGGCGTTCACGGAGCAGCGGGAGAACGCCCGGGACATGGCCTGCCCGGTGACGGATTTCAAATGTATCGCCAGCGCCTTCGGTCCCCGGGCCAACCCCGGCGGCCAGGGTGTGACCGTCCATGACGGCATCGACGTGGCGGCAGACCGGGGCACAGATATTTGCGCCGTGCTGGACGGCACCGTGGCAGAGGCCGGATATGACAATTCACTGGGGAACTATGTGCTGCTGAGCCATGGCAATGGATTGGAGACGCTGTACGCCCAATGTCAGGAGCTGTGTGCGGAGACCGGGGACGGGGAGCCCCGGAATCCCTATGACTATGTTTACGGCCCGGAATTTGAGTATAGCCGGACGTAAAGTACGGTGAGAATGCATCGAAACGGAAAAACGGGACAATAGATAAGAAGCCCCCTGATGCAGGAAAACAGAGGTACTGCATCAGGGGGTAAAATATGTGGAGGCGAAATCAGACCATGGCTGTACGGATATCCGGATATTGCTGCCGGAGATACGGGCAGCAGCGGCGAAGAGGAGAGCACAGCGGCAGGGCGGAGCGCAGCTGCCCCGCCCTCTCCAGGCCGGCTGTGAAAGCCGGCCCGCCGTCCGGCCCCGACGCCCCGGCGGATTTCCGGAGAGGCCTCTCGGCTGAGGTGGACCCGGTGTGGTGCCTGTCCGTTTTGTTCCGCAGTTCTGCAAATTTTCCGCAGGGAAACTGGATTGAGGCTTTCCAAACAGCGGTTTTCCTGGTATACTATCTTTATTTCAACAGCGGAGGAAAGCATATGCTGTATCACATCCTGGCGGTAGGCGACGTGGTGGGGGAGCCGGGGCTGCGGCACCTGGAGAAAAATCTGCGGGCCCTGCAGAAGTTCAAACAGATCCACTTCACGGTGGTCAACGGGGAAAACGCCTCCGGCGTGGGGCTGACTCCGGAGCAGGCGGAGCGCATGCGGGACGCCGGGGCCGATGCGGTGACACTGGGAAACCACGCCTTTGGAAAAATGCAGATCAGGACCTTTTTGGAGGACGCCTGCTGGCTGCTTCGTCCGGCGAACTATACCGGGCGGTCGCCGGGCCGCGGCTGCGGGATATTTGACCTGGGAGCTGTGCGGATACGGGTCATAAATCTCATCGGCCGCTGTGACCTGGCCTGGGGGACGGAGAACCCCTTTACCACGGCGGACAAGCTCCTGGGACAGGGGGATGCGGATTTCACCCTGGTGGATTTCCACGCGGAGGCCACCAGCGAAAAGCTGGCCATGGGGTACTATCTGGACGGGCGGGTCTCTGCGCTGTGGGGGACCCACACCCATGTGCCCACTGCCGACGAGCGCGTTTATCCCAAGGGCACCGGATACCTGACGGATCTTGGCATGACCGGGCCGGTGGAGTCCGTGCTGGGAATTGAACCCTGGCAGTCGGTGGAGAGCTTTCTGGGCGGATTGCCGGGCAGGTACAGATCCCCGGAGGGGCCCTGCAAAATGCAGGGGGCCATTTTCACACTGGACAGCGGCACCGGCCTCTGCACGGCCGTGGAGCGGGTGGATATACGATAAGTTTTCAGACAGAGAGGGGAACTGCAATGTCAATTCAGAGAGTACGGGCCTATTTTGAGGCGCGGGGGATGGTGGATCGCATTCGGGAGTTTGACGTCTCCTCCGCCACGGTGGAGCTGGCGGCGGTGGCTGTGGGGGTAGAGGGCGCCCGGATAGCAAAGAGCCTCAGCTTCAAGGTGGACGATCACCCTGTCATCGTGGTTGCGGCGGGCGATGCCAAAGTGGACAACGGCAAGTATAAGGCCCAGTTCCACACAAAGGCCAGGATGCTGACCCATGAGGAGGCCCATGAGCTCATCGGGCACGACGTGGGCGGCGTGTGTCCCTTTGCCCTGCCGGAGGATGTGAAGGTCTATCTGGACGTATCCCTGCGCCGGTTTGAGACGGTCTTTCCCGCGGCCGGCAGCAGCAACAGCGCCATTGAGCTGACCTGCGGGGAGCTGGAGCGCTGCTCTTCCAATTTTGCGGAGTGGGTGGACGTCTGCAAGGGCTGGCAGTGAGTGGGAATTTTCTGCTGGAGTTGTTGTTATGTTAAGCTTTATACATGCGGCGGATTTTCATATGGACAGCGTATTCGGCGCATTAAAACCGGCCCAGGCAGCCGGCCGCCGCCGTGAGAGCCGGGAGCTGGGGTTTCGGCTTGCAAATTACGTAAATCGAAATGGGATTGATCTGGTTTTGCTGGCGGGGGATCTGTTTGACGGGGGCAGTGCCTTCCGGGAGACGGGGGAGCAGCTGGTGGAGGCGCTGGGGCAGATGGAGGCAAGGGTGTTCGTTGCCCCGGGAAACCACGACTGGGCGGGCCCCGGCAGCTTCTGGTCGTCTGCGGACTGGCCGGAAAACGTGCATGTGTTTCAGGACGGGACTCTCACCGCCGTGGATCTGCCGGAGTGGAATCTGACAATCCATGGCGCGGCCTTTACAGGCCCCGAGCAGCCAAAGAGCCTGCTGGCGGGCTTTGCCGCCCCGGAGGACGGCAGGATTCACATCGGTCTGCTCCACGGGGAGGTGGATCCGGCGGAGGCCCGGTACAATCCCATCCGGCGGGAGGAGATTGCCGCCAGCGGCCTGCATTACCTGGCCCTGGGCCATATCCACAAGCGGACGGAGCCCCTGCGGTTTGGAAATACCCTCTGTGCCTGGCCCGGCTGCACAGAGGGGCGTGGATTTGACGAATTGGGGGAAAAGGGGTTTTATCAAGGGCTGATTGATGAGAACGGCAGCGTATCTCTGACGTTTGTCCCCTTTGCCCGGCGGCGCTACGAGATCCTGGAGGTGGACGTGACGGGCAGCTCCCCCCGGGCTGCGGTAGAGGCCGCACTGCCGGAGGATACGGCCCGGCATCTCTACCGCATTTTGCTGACAGGAGAGACAGGGGAGGGGGGCGTTGACGCCGCGGCGCTGGAGGAGGCCCTGGCGGACCGCTTCTACTCCCTGGAGCTGAGGGACCACACCCGCATGGCGGAGGATATCTGGACCAGGGCGGAGGAGGACTCCCTCCGGGGCCTGTTCCTCCGGCAGCTGAGGCAGCGGTGGCAGGAGGCGGAGGGCGAGGAGGAGCGGGAGACCGTTACCAGGGCGGTCCGCTTTGGTTTGGCCGCCCTGGACCACAGGGATCTGGGGTGAGGCGATGAAGAGGATTTTACTCATCGGCACCGGGGGCACCATCGCCTCGGAGATGACGGAGGGAGGGCTGGCGCCCGAACTGACCACAGATCAACTCCTGTCCCGCATTCCGGCCATCTCCCGGATCTGCAGCGTGGACTGTGTTCAGCTTTTGAATCTGGACAGCACCAATATCAATCCCGGCCACTGGCAGATGATGGCCCGCTGCATCAGGGATCGTTATGACGAATATGACGGATTTGTCATCACCCACGGCACGGACACCATGGCCTATACAGCGGCAGCCCTCAGCTATTTGGTGCAGGGCAGCCCCAAGCCCATCGTCCTCACCGGAGCTCAAAAACCCATTGGGTTTGACTCCACGGACTCTAAAATCAACCTGATGGACGCCTTTCGCTGTGCCTCGGAGGATCTGCCGGGAGTTTCCATTGTGTTTAACAGCCGGGTGATTCTGGGGACGCGGGCGAAAAAGACCCGCTCCAAGAGCTTTCAGGCTTTTTCCAGCATCAACTATCCGGATCTGGGCGTTTTGCGGGACGGTGTGCTGCTGCGCTATATCCGCCAGGACTGCGGGAGGGCCCCGGTTTTCTATGACCGGCTGAATACCCGCGTGGCCCTTTTAAAGCTGGTTCCCGGCGTGGGGAGGGAGCTGGCGGATTTCCTGCTGGAGCGGAATGACGCTCTGATTATTGAGAGTTTTGGCGTGGGCGGCCTGCCGGAGACCAGCGGGCTGTATGACTGTGTGCGGGACGGCATGGCACAGGGAAAGACCATAGTGCTGACCACCCAGGTGGAGAATGAGGGAAGCGACCTCGGGGTGTATCACGTGGGACATGCTTTAAAAAATAATTTGGGCGTACTGGAGGCCTATGACATGACTACCGAGGCGGTGGTGGCAAAACTCATGTGGATTTTGGGGCAGACCGGCCGACAGAGGGAAGTTGCACATTTCTTCTATACGCCGGTTGCGCAGGATATTCTCTGGCCTGCGGAGTGATCTCAATTTAGAGCGGCCGAGGCTCCGTATCCGCCCTGCGGAGCCTCCTTCCCAATGGAGTTTGAAGGACAGACAGCCCCTGTGCCGCCTCTAGGCGGCACAGGGGCTGTCGACTGCATCGGGAGGTTAGCGGTCAGCGCAGGATGGTATCCAGCGCCTTCATCAGATCATCAATATCTATGGGCTTTGCGATGTGCCCGTTCATTCCGGATTTCAGCGCCTCCTGCTTATCCTCCTCAAAGGCATTGGCGGTCATGGCCAGGATGGGGATCGACGCCAGATCGGAGTTATCCAGTTTTCGGATGGACTGTGTGGCCTCGTAGCCGTTCATCACCGGCATTTGGACGTCCATCAGTACCAACTGGTAGTAACCGGGCTGAGAACCGCAGAGCATATCCAAGGCAATCTGCCCGTTTTCGGCAATCTCAACGGAAAATCCGGCTTCTTCCAAAATGGCCTGTGCAATCTCCTGGTTCAGCTCATTGTCCTCCGCCAGCAGAATCCGGCCTGTGCGGGGAGCCCTGGCCTCCTGTACCTCGGGGGCAGGCTCCTCGGCGCTGACCACAGAGAGCAGGCAGTTCCGCAGTTCGGAGAGGAACAGCGGCTTGCTGCAAAATGCGGTGACGCCGGCTTCCCGCGCTTCATCTTCGATATCGGACCAGTCGTAAGCGGTGAGGACGATAATGGGAACCTCCCCGCCGCACTCCTTCCGAATCCGTCGGGCAACCTCCACACCGTTCATGTCCGGCAGCAGCCAGTCGATGATGTACACATAGTAGTGGTCCTTCCGCATCACCGCCTGACGGGTCCGCAGCACCGCCTCCTTGCCGGAAAGAGTCCACTCTGCCCGCATTCCGATCTGCTGAAGCATGCTGGACACGCTGTCGCAGGTATTGAAGTCGTCGTCCACCACCAGCGCCCGGCAGTTTTTCAGTTCCGGGATGGCCTGGGGGACTGCCGCCCCGGAGCACAGGCGGAAAGAGATAGAGACCGTGAACTCCGTGCCCACACCCTGTTTGCTCTTGACGTCGATGGTCCCGTTCATCATGTCCACGATGTTTTTGGTGATGGCCATGCCCAGCCCGGTACCCTGGATCCCGCTGGTGGTGGAGTTCTGCTCGCGTTCAAAGGGCTCGAAAATATGGGAGACAAAGGCCTCGCTCATACCGATGCCTGTGTCCTTGACGCGGAACTCGTAATTGGCCCAGCCGGATGGGGCCCCGGGCTTTTCTGTGACCCGGACGCTGACCACGCCGCCGGCGGGGGTGTATTTGATGGCGTTGCCCAGGAGGTTCAGCAGCACCTGGTTCAGGCGCAGCCTGTCGCAGTATATGCCCTCGTTCATAACGTCCACCGCGTCCATATACAGCTCCAGCTGCTTGGCATGAACGTCCGCCTGGACGATGTTGCGCAGGCCGTGGAGAATGTCCGGAAGGTTGCAGGGCTTTTCCTCCAGATAGATCTTGCCGCTCTCAATCCGGCTCATATCCAGCACGTCGTTGATCAGGCTCAGCAGGTGGTTGCCGGAGGTCATGATCTTCTTGAGATACCCGGCGACCTGCTCCTTTTGGTCGATGTGGGTGGTGGCCAGGGCCGTGAAACCGATGATGGCGTTCATGGGGGTGCGAATGTCGTGGGACATGTTGGAGAGGAATACGCTCTTCGCTTTGCTGGCCCGGTTGGCCTGGGAGAGGGCGTCCTCCAGCATGGATTTCTTCTCCATCTCGGCGCGTGTCTCCTCATCCACGCTGCGGAAGCCAAGCACCACGCCATGGCTGACCTCCCAGTCTCCGGCGCGCACGGCTTTCATCTGGAAATAGCGCAGCGCTCCTCCGCAGCAGGTGCGGTAGTTGAGGTAAAAGGTACTTTTCTCCGAAAGCTCTTTCCGCAGGTTCTGTATGGAGAGCGCTTGACGGAGGGATTCCCGGTCCTCTTCACAGACACAGGTCTGTATGTACCGTTCCAGATTGTCATGCAGGGAGAGGCCGTCGGTAAAGATGGAATCGAGAACGTGGAAAGGGCAGCCATAGGTTCGAAGAGATTCGCCGTGTTCGCTGTTCAGGTCAAAGAAACAGACCAGGTTATAATCGGCGGCCAGGGCCTGGACCAGATCCTTCTGCTGGCGCTCCGTCTCCAGCTGTGCCTCCCGCTCCTTTTGCTTCTGGGAGGTGCAGTCCAGGAGGAAGCGCTGATAGAACAGCTCGTCGTTTTCCCGCATGAGCTTGATGTTGCCCATGACATGGAGAAGGTCTCCGTTTGCGTGCCGGACGCGGTATTCCACGCTGACGCTGTCGCCCTCTCTGTGCAGGGACAGGATGTTCTCCAGCAGTTTTGGCTTGTCCTCGTCCAATACAGAGGCGGCGATCATGTTAAAACCGTCCGCAACCAGGGCTTCTTCGGAGTCATATCCCAGGATCTCCAATGCGGCGCGGTTGACACTGAGGATACGGGAGCCGTCCATGCTGTGGCACATGATGCCGCAGTCCATGGTGGTGAAAAGGGTCTCCAGCGTTTTGGTCTTATTCACCAGCTCCTGCTCATAGGATCGCTCCTGGGTGATGTCGATGGCAACGCCCACCGTCCCCATGACGCTGCCGTCCATGTCGTACAGGGGGGATTTGTAGGTGGTCAGCAGCCGGGGGCCGTCGCCCGTCCGGATGGTTTCCTCCGACACGCAGGTCTGCTTTGCCTCCATGACAATCCGCTCGGATTCAATACAGGCGGGGTCATCGTGCTCCACATCCCAGATATAGGCGTGGCCGCGCCCCTCTACCTGTTCCTTGGATTTGTTGACGGTTTTGCAGAAGCTGTCGTTTACCTTCTCGTGGATACCGTTTTTATCCTTATACCAGATGAGGTTTGGGGTGCTGTTGATTGTGGCCTCCAGGTAGTGGCTGGTCTGCCAGCTGTCCGCCCGCAGCTTAGCCAGCTCCTGCTGCCGCCGGAAGCGGAAAGCCAGCTCTGCATCGGACATGGGCAGAATCCAGAGATCTGCGGCGGCGGCCAGACAACTCTCCAGGGCGGACAGCTGGGTTCTGTCCGCCAGGAGGATCAGCTCCGCATGGTTTTTTTTGTGTGCAGTCAAAAATTGTACGGCCTTGAGGCCGTCCATATCCCGCAGGTCGGCCAGGATTATATCGGCCTGAGCAGTCAGATTTTCCTCCGGTTCCCCGCTTTCGGAAAATGTATGGGAAAAATGCTCCAGAGGGGCAATGTCTTTGACCGTGCCGAATAGCTCGCGCCGGTGGCCGACACAATAGAAATGGATATGACAGTGATACATATTGTTCCTCCCCACGTGTTCGGGAACCGCAGATCGGTTCCTTTGCCGTAAGTACATAACTGCATAACTGTTTTTTATTTTAATGGACTTCTTGTTTCCTGTCAATAATGTAAAAGGGAATCAGCGCCAAAAGTGTGGGATTGTCAAACAGGATGGACCGGGAATCCCTTTGAAAAAGACGGTGATGCCGCCGCCTCACCGTCAACATCCATGCCCTGGGGATACATGGGGAGGCAGCCCGGCGGGATACCGGATACCGTCCACGGCATCTGTCACCACCCGGATGTGATAGTCGTGCTGATGGGCGTCTACAGCTGTGTAGTGGATGCAGACGTCTGTCAGCCCGCCTGCCGGGTAGAGTGCTTCCGCGTGGAGCCCTTTGAGCAGAATTTCCGGATCCGTCCCGAAGAACGCACTGTGCCGCCGCTTGGAGATCAGGCAGTCCCCCTCCTTGGGGCAGGTCAGATTTGCATAATCGGTCTCCGGCAGATCTTCCAGACAGTGGACGCCTTCGGAACCGTCCGGTTCCCGGCCGAAGTCCACCATATCGGGCCGGTGAACCTCTTTGATCTGAATGACGGGAAGCTTTCCGGCACGGAATACGTCCAGCACCCGCTTTGCGTTCCGGATACAGTCCCAGGCGGAGCCATTGATATTTTCCCGGGTCATCTCCGGAAAATCTGCCTGCTGGATGTCAATTACCAGCAGAGCGCTGTTCTGCTCAAGCTTTATATGAGTTTTCCTTTCTGTCTCGTAATTTGTTCAGGGTTGCCCGCAAAAGCAAAAACAGCGCCAACACCCTCTATCTTCCATGGCCTGACGATAGAAGGCGCCGGCGCATTCCCCTCCGCCCGGCGGCGGAAGGGGGCCTTTGTCCCGTCTATATTATCACAGCCCGAGACAGAGTACAGGCGGTTACGGTGCATTGATTTGTGCGTTTTACGGAAGAATAGCACATGTTGGGCGGTGGGAGGAGAGAAGGATGGGGCCGAAACGGTAGGGCCGACGCTAGCTGTTCAGTGAGGCATCTTAACCGGATTTGCCCGATGTGTTCCCTGTCCCTTTTACTCGACAATCCCATGCGGATGCGGAGGGGATGAAAAAGCGGGGAGCGCCGGAAGGCGCTCCCCGTCCCTCATTGAATGTGCTCTTCGCAGAAATTATCCAGCACCCGGTATCCCATCTCTCCCGGTGCGGCCACCGGGAACTTCGCAATCGTTATGGGGTCAAAGATCGGGCACATGCGTTTTTCCGGCTCCAGCCGCAGAACGGGTTTGCCGTCCTCCAAACCGTTGACCGCCTTTTTACTTTCCGGCATACAATCACCCCGGAAGTAGTATGAACGGCAATGACGGAAATATGCCCGCCCTCTCCTCCTGTATAGGGGTTGGCCTACGTCTCCTCGTTCATCAGCCGGATCCCGGCCTCCTTGTCTCCGGCCACAATCAGGTGGGCATCCGGCTGAAAGCGGTAGTCCGGGCTTAGCAGAGGCACAATCTCATCGCCGTTTTTCACGCCCAGAATATTCACGTTGTACCGGCGGCGGACGTCCATCTCCATCACCGTGCGGCCCTCCCACTCCCTGGGCGTCTCAATTTCAAAGACCGCGTACTTGGGCGTCAGCTCAAAATAGTCAAAGGCATTCCGGGCGGAAAAGCGCATGGCGGCCCGGGACGCCATGTCCATCTCCGTGTGGATTACATAGTCTGCGCCGATCTTCTTTAGAAATTTAATCTGCCGCTCATGGTCTGCCCGGGCCACCACGCACCTGGCCCCCAGCTCCTTCAAGGTGGCGGTGGCCTCCAGGGAGCACTGGAAATCATCCCGCACGCAGACAAAGCACACATCAAAGTTCCGGATCCCCAGGGACGCCAGCACCTGCTCGTCCTGGCAGTCCCCCACGCAGGCGGCGGTCGCCACAGACGCCAGCCGCGCCACCTGCTCCTCGTCCTGGTCCAGGATCATTACCTCATTGCCCAGTTCCGCCAGACACTTTACCAGATGCCGGCCGAATCTGCCCAGGCCCACTACCAAAAAGGACTTCATATTTCGCTCCCCCTATCCGATCAGAATTTTCTCCGGGATGTTCCGTAGCTTGGGCTGCGGGCGGTCCCTTGTCACGGCCATGGCCACGGACATACTGCCCACCCGTCCCGCAAACATCATCAGCAGCACGGTCAGCTTGGACAGCTCCGGCAGGTGGGGCGTTACGCCCCGGGTCAGGCCCACGGTGCCCATGGCGGAGATGGCCTCAAAAAGCGCCCCGTCCAGGGAGATCCCCTGGAGGCACATCACCATGGTTCCCGCAAGGCAGGTCAGGAAAAAGATACTCACCGAGGAGTATGCCTTTTGAATCGTGGCCGGATCCAGGCGGCGGTGGAACACATTCACATCCTCCTTCCGCCGCACCTGGGCAAAGGCGCTCAAAAGCAGAACGGAGACGGTGTTCACCTTGGCACCGCCGCCGGTGGAGCCGGAGCCTGCGCCGATGAACATCAGGATCATGGTCAGCAGCGTCCCGCTCTGGCTCAGGGCGGTCAGGGGCGCCGTATTGAACCCCGCCGTCCGGCAGGTGACGGACTGGAATGCCGCCATCAGCGCCCGCCGGGGTGCCGGGGCGCCGGCGAAGGCGTGATCCCGCTCCAAAACGTAAAACGCCGCGGCACCGCCCACAAACAGCAGCGCGGTGGAGAACAGCACGATTTTTGAGTGCAGCCGCCAGCGCCGGACCTGCCTGCCGTGGGTCAGCAGGTCATCCCAGACCAGGAAGCCCAGCCCGCCGCAGATTACCAGCGCCATCAAAACCAGGTTGGGCAGCGGCTCCCCCGCGATGACGGTCAGGGACGATCCCGTCCCCAGCAGGTCGAAGCCGGCGTTGCAGAAGGAGGAGACCGCGTGGAAGAGGGACATCCAAAGCCCCTGGCCCAGGCCGTACCGGGGGCAGAACCACAGCGCCAGCAGCGCCGCTCCCGCGCCCTCACAGGTCAGCGTCACCCGGATGGCGAGCCGGGTCAGCCGCACCACGCCGCCCATCTGGAGCGCGCCTACGCTGTCCATCAAAATGGAGCGCTGGCGCAGCCCGATGCGGCGGTGCAGCAGGATGGACACCAGGATGGAGACGGTCATAAACCCCATGCCTCCCACCTGAATCAAGAGCAGCAGCACCGCCTGCCCAAAGAGAGTGAACTGGGTGTACGTGTCGTACAGCACCAGGCCGGTGACGCAGGAGGCGGAAGCGGAGGTAAAGAGTGCGTCCAGAAACGGCAGGGCACACCCATCCCGGGAGGATACCGGCAGGGCCAGCAGGACACCGCCCAGCAGAATCAGCGCGGCGAAGCCCGCCGCCAGGGTCTGGACGGCGTTCAGATGGATGCGGCGTAAAACCATGGCGATCTCCTAACAGCAGATACGGTCGTTTTCCGCGGGACGGGCCGGCCCGTCCCGGTAAAGGGTATTATACGCTCTGCGGCGGCCGTATGCAAGCCGACGGCGGAAGTATTTTCCCCGCCGACCCCTCGGCGGGCGGGCTGTACCGCCCGTTTCCCGCACGGCAGCCACAGGGAAAGGGGCAAGACGGGGACAGGCGGGATTGCCCACGGCAAACCCGGCCCCGGCGGCCCCGGCAGGCGCAGGGGCCGTTTTAAAGCCTGTACCGTCCCTGCCTCGCCCAGCGTCCCCCGGGGCTGTGAATACCGGTTCCAGGGGCCGTATCCCCGTAAATTTGCCTTGTCCGACAAAAAAAGTCCTTATCACTGAGCATTTTACCGATTTTCATCCGGAGCCTTTGCTTTTTTGAAAAAGCAATTGACATTCTAGAATGTTAGTTGTATACTGAAGAAAAACATTGCCAGGGGGGTACGTTTTATGCTGGGGCCCAGACTTGGGATTCGTGAACAGGTTTTTTTTCAGCTGCGGGAGGAGATTATCTCCCTTCAGCTGGAACCGGGTACCATGGTCAGCGAAAGTGAGCTGGCAGCCCGTTTAAAGGTTTCCAGGATGCCGGTGCACGACGCGCTGATGGCGCTGAGCCAAAATCACCTGGTGGATATCTATCCCCAGCGGGGGAGCCAGATTTCCCTGATTGACCTGAAATGGGTTGACGAGGCGCGGTTCATCCGGCAGACTCTGGAGACCGCCGTCACCCTGGATCTGTTTCATGTGATGACGGAGGACCGTCTCCTGCAATTGAAAAATTCCATACAAAAACAGGTCTTCTGCATGGAAAACGGTATGATTGAGGAATTTTTCCGTGAGGACAACTCCTTTCACAAAATGCTGTATACCTTTGCGGGAAGGGATGAATCCTGGAGGATCGTCAAGGATATGATGACGCATTTCGACCGGATCCGCACGATGACGCTATATGTGAACCCGCACCAGGGCCTCATTGAAGACCACCAGGAGTGGGTAAGAGCCATTGAAAAGCATGATGCCGGAACGGTAAAGGTGCTGATTGACCGGCACCTGCGCAATTATGAAAAAAACATTGAGGCGGTGAAGGAAAAGTACGCCGCCTATTTTAAGTAAGCAGAATAAGAGGGGGCTCGCAATGAAAACGGCTTTTAGATGGTATGGCGAAGGCTCTGACAGCGTCTCTTTAAGCGATATCCGGCAGATTCCGGGACGCCCGGTTATAGTGGGGGTTTTGGACGGCAAAGCGGCGGGAGAGGTCTGGACGGAACAGGAGATCGGCGCGTACCGCCGGCACATCGAGGACAGCGGGCTGCGGCTGGAGGTCATCGAAAGCGTGAATATTCACGAGGATATCAAGCTGGGGGCGCCTGCCCGGGACCAATATATCGAAAATTTTATAAAGACCATCCAAAATCTCGGCGCACAGGGCATCCGGGTTGTGTGCTACAACTTTATGCCGGCAATCGACTTTGTCCGCACGGATTTGGCATGGGAACTGGAAGACGGATCAAAAGCCCTCTACTATGATCAGAAGGCCCTGGAGGGGATGACGCCGGACCAGCTGGTGGATGCGACCTTTCAGAAATCGGGAGGCTTTACTCTGCCGGGCTGGGAGCCGGAGCGCCTTTACAAGCTGAAAGAGACAATGGAGCGGTACCAGGGGCTTACGCCGGACGACCTGCGGAAAAACTACCGGTACTTCCTGGAGGCGGTGATCCCGGCCTGCGAGCAATGCGACGTGCGCCTGGCGGTGCATCCGGACGATCCGGGCTGGGAAATTTTCGGTCTCCCCCGTCTGGCGCACAGCATGGAGGATTACCAGAGGATTATGGATATGGTGGACAGCCCGTATAACGGGATTACGCTGTGTACGGGTTCGCTGGGCTCAAATCCCGGCAACAACGTGCCGGAGATGATCCGCTATTTCTGCAAAAGGGACCGCGTTCCCTTTGCGCACATCCGGAATATCCGGTTTTTGGGAGAGCGGACGTTTGCGGAGAGCGGCCACCTCTCTGCGGAGGGCTCCCTGGATATCTGCGAAATCCTCCGGGCCTTTTATGAGAGCGGCTTTGACGGGTATATCCGTCCCGACCACGGCCGGACCATCTGGAACGAAAAGTGCCGGCCGGGTTACGGGCTGTATGACCGGGCCCTGGGCCTGATGTACATTATGGGAATTTGGGAGGCGCTGGAAAAGGGAGCCTCCCGGAGATGAGGAATGCCTTATGAAACATTTTACTTCCTATCATCTGTGGCTGTATACCGACGTTCACTTCGGCAAGGGCGCGGAGGCCCTGGCCGGGGAGATGGTAAAAAAATACGGCGGGACAAAGGTCCTGCTGGTATATGGCAGGGCCAGCGCAAAGAAAAGCGGGTTATACGACCGGGTTGCGGAGTCACTTCAAAAAAGCCGGATCCCCTTTGTGGATTTTGGCGGGGTGAGGGAAAACCCTGTCCGGAGCGACGTGGAGAGAGGGATTGCCCTGTCGCGCAGTGAAAAAATTGATTTCCTGCTGGCAGTTGGCGGGGGCAGTGTCATCGATACGGCAAAGGGCATCGCCCTGGGCCTGAAATACCCGGGGCCGTTCCATGACCTGCACGCAAAGCGGGCGGTGCCCACATCTATGGAGCGGGTGGGCGTTATCCCGACCATCGCTGCCGCGGGCAGCGAGATGAGCGCCGCCTGCGTGATTGTGGACGATGTGGAGACCGGTTTAAAACAGGGCGTTACAACGCCCGGCGTGGAACAGCCGGTATTTTGCCTGTTAAACCCGGAGCTGACCTATGGAGTATCCCCCTACCAGACAGGCGCGGGGGCGGCGGACAACCTCTCCCATACGCTGGAGCGATATTTTGTCCGGAGCAAGTGCAGCTTTGGCGACGAGCTGGCGCTGGGTCTGATGCGCACCGTCGTCCGCTATGGACCGGCCGCAGTCAAAAAGCCCGATGACTATGAGGCGCGGGCAGAACTTCAGCTCACGGCCGCCTTCAGTCACAACGGCCTGACCAACATGGGGCATGACGACTGCCTCTTTCCGATACACGGCCTGGAGTCATGGCTCAGCGGGCACTACAACACAGCCCACGGCGCGGGGTTGGCGGTGTTGATGCCGGCCTGGATGGAGAGCATCTGTGAATCCGGGGATCACGATGTCCTGGCCAGGGTCGCCCGGCTTGGAGAGGCGGTATTTGGCGTCCCCTGTGACTGCGAGGATCTTCCGTGGACGGCGGAGGAGACGATCCGCCGTTTTCGCGGGTGGCTTCACGGTATGGGAATGCCGCTGACCCTAAAAGAGCTTGGGATCCCCCCGGAGGACATCCCCCGGATTGCGGAAAAGGTTGCGTTTAATCGGGAGGGGGTTCTCCCGGGATATGTCAATTTGACAAGGGACGATGTTGTAAGGCTCTATAACCGGGTTGCACAGTAGGAGGTGGATGCCGATGCAATTGGTAAAGCAAATCCGGCATATTGGATACACGTCAAAAGACCGCGGGGAATCCCTGTGCCTCTTACGGGAGCTGCTTGGAATTTCCGATTGCCGCACCCAGGAAAATACCTACCCCTACATTGCGGCGGCAATCGGATATCCCCAGGTCCGCAACCGGGTCGCCTTTGCCCGGCTTCCCGGCGACCCAGTCTCCGTGGAGGTGCTGGATTACGAGATCCCGCGCCGGGATGACCCGCCTGTCGGCCTGTCGAATCCCGGCCAGGGGTGGATCTCCTGGGGCGTGGAAAACCTGGAGGATTCCCTGCGGATAATAGAGGACAGCATGTACATCAGCCCTCTTGCGGAGACCGGCTGTATGGAGAGCGGTCCCTGGCAGGGAAAACAGATGGCATTCTTCTCCGGAAAAGACGGGCTGTTTTTTTCGCTGGTGGAAACCCGGGACAGCAAGAGGCTCAGCCACGCGGGTTTTGTCGTTTCCAACCTGGAAGAAATTTTAACGTTTCTCACAGAGGAGCTGGGTTTTACGCTGCTGGAGCGGGAGAAGCGCTCTGACCGCCTGATTCATTCTGTAACCGGATGGGAGGCGGATTGCGAAACAGCGGTGGTGCAGGCGGCAGGTTTTCCCCTGATGCTGTGGCAGCACCCGGCGCCCCCGGCCGGGCCGGCAGATGTGGAGCCTGCCCGCATCGGGAACATCCATCTTTGCTGCGAGGTAGAGGATATTGACAGCGCATGGAGGACCCTGGCCGCACATGGGCACCGTTTTCCGGGAAAGCCCGCCTATGTGACCCATGGCGCAAACCGGGGCGCCTATGCCATCTATATGCAGACGCCGAATGAACTCCGCTGCGAGCTCTATCAAAAACCGGAGAATTGACGAATCTTTGGTTTTTAATAATATCCGGGCGCTGCCCTGATAATATATCAGACACACACCAATAGTAATGCCGATTGAGTTGCGAAAGTGGAATAAATTAAAAGGAGAAAATGATATGAAAAGCAGAAAGTCCTTGTTTGCAATGATTTTTGCAATTACGTTGGCTCTTTTCGCAACCGCCTGCACGAAGGCGACGCCGCAGCCCCCGGTCCAGACCGAACCGGACGGGGGAACGCAGCAGACCGAAGCGGACAAGGGAACTCAGCAGGCCGCTCCGGGTGAGGAGAAGATTGTACTCAAGCTGGCGGATACCCAGCCGGATTCATCGCTGCTGGTAAAGGTTGAGCGGATGTTTGGCGACGCGCTGGCCGAGGCGACGGGCGGCCGGATTACGGTGGAGGTCTATCCCGCCTCACAGCTGGGAAATGCCACCACATACACGCAGATGGTTCAGACCGGGGACGTCGCCATGGCCCGCAACGACGCTTCTGCCGTCTATGACTTTGGTGTGGAAAGCCATAAGATCCTATCTCTCCCCTACCTGTTTGAGGACTCCAGGAGTGCGCTGGAATTGCTGAACGGCGAGATCGGCCGTCAGCTCAAGCAGGATACCGCCGATGCGGGTCTGGGCTTTATTGACCTGGGCTGGGTGGTGGATTCCAACCGCTGCTTCTTCACGGCAAAGCAGGATGTGGAGTCCATGGCGGATTTAAAGGGGCTGAAGATCCGGAGCCTGGAGGCCTCGATGACCGTCGACTACAAGAAGGGGCTTGGGATGAGTCCCACCCCAATGGCGTTCAGCGAAGTCTATACCTCCCTGTCCACCGGCGTTATTGACGCCGCCGCCAATACCCTGGATTCCTTTGTGTCCAACAAGATGTACGAGGTGTGTGATTACTTCGTAATGAATAACGGGATTATTCCGGTTTACGAGATGCTCTTTTCCACCAAGGTCTGGGAGACCCTGACAGAGGAGGACCAGGCGCTAATCCAAAAGTGCTGGGATGAGGCGTCCGAGCAGTATCTTGACCTGATGGACGACCTGATCGAGGAACAGATTGCCTTCTGCGAGCAGCAGGGCGTCACCTTCTGCTATCCCTCCGACGAGGACCGCTGGGCGGAGGCAACCGCTTTTATGTATGATAAATACGGCACCGGTTACGAGGACCTGATCGCAGAGATCCGGGCCAGTAAATAACGCCCACTTTCGCAGGCAGCAGGACAGCGGCTTCGTCAACTGCGTCCTGCTGTCTGCGAACCGTTTATCCTGATTTGGGAGGGAGAGAACATGCACTTTATCCGAAGGCTGTACGATTGGTTTTTTGATATTATCAAATATGTCTGTGCCGGCATTATGCTGATTATGGTGGCCATCGTCGGATACAATGTATTCATGCGTTATATTATGCACGATACGCCCCGCTGGGGAGATGAGATGGCGATTTTCTGTATGATCTGGTTCTGCCTGCTGAGCGCTTCCTGGGCCTTTAAGGAGAACCGGCATATCCGCATTGAATTTTGGGAATCCGTATTGCCTCCAAGGGCCTATCGGGTCATGGAGCTCCTGGGGCATATTTTGGCCCTTGCGGTTTTTGTGGTCCTGTGCCATTACTCCGTTCAAATGCTGAAAATGGTTGGGAGAGCTAAAATGACAGGCTCCGGACTGCCTATGGTGGCACTGTATGCCGCGGAGCCGGTCTCGGTTTTTTGTATGGCGATTGCTGCGGCGGGAAGGATTGGTGAGATCATTGGGCGCAAATTCTGATGCGATTTTGCTGATGCTGGGCGTCTTTTTCATTCTGCTGCTCCTGGGCGTCCAGATCTATGTCTCGATTTTGGTGTCCTCGTGTATAACCTGCCTGTATGTGGGCATCGACATGGTCACTATGTGCCTGCAGGTTATCCGCGGGTTAAACGTCTACTCCCTGATGGCGGTTCCCCTCTTTATATTCGCCGGAGAGGTGATGTCCTGCGGGGGGATCACCGGGCGGCTGGTAGACCTGTCGCAGTCCCTGGTGGGATGGATACGGGGCAGCCTGGCCCAGGTAAATATTGTGGCAAGCCTTTTCTTCGGCTCCATCTCCGGCTCCTCGGCGGCGGACACGGCGTCCATCGGGGCGATGATGATCCCCATGATGGAGAAGGAGGGCTATGATACGGATTTTTCCACGTGCATCACAATGGCCAGCTCTGTGGAGGGGATGCTGATCCCACCCAGTCACAACATGGTGCTGTTTGCCCTGGCCGCTGGCAACGTGTCCATAGCGAAACTGTTTATTGCCGGCTATGTGCCCGGGCTGATCCTGGCGGGCTGTCTGGCCGTATATTGTTATGTTGTGTCCGTAAAGCGGCACTATCCCAAGGGCGAGCGGTTTCAGCTCCGGCGGTTTTCCAAAAGCCTGCTCAAGGCGCTGCCCGGCCTGGGAACGGTACTGATCGTGGTGGTCGGCGTTTTAGGCGGCATCTTTACAGCGACGGAGGCGGCGGCCTTCGCGGTGATTTACTCCTTGGTTGTGGGCGTTTTCGTGTACAGGGAAATCCAGGTGAAAGATATCCCCAAGCTCGCGGTATCCGCGTTGAAAACCTGTTCCATCGTTATGGTCTTAGTGGCCGTCTCCAACTGCTTCAGCTTTTTAATCACATATCTCAACGTGGCATCCGCAGTCTCCGCGCTTATCACCGGCATTACCACCAATCGGGTATTGATCCTGCTGATGCTGAATGTATTCCTGCTGGTCTGCGGCATGCTGATGGACATGGCGGCCATTATTCTGATCGTCACGCCGATTTTGCTCCCGGTCGTATCCGGTATTGGGATGGATCCCTGCCAGTTCTGCATGATGCTGATTATCAACCTGGGGATGGGCCTGATCACCCCGCCTGTGGGAAGCACCCTTTTTATCGGGAGCGCCATCTCCGGCCGCTCGGTGGGGCAGCTTAGCAAAGCCATGGTTCCCTTTTACATCATGATGTTTACGGCCCTGATGCTGGTTACGTTCGTCCCGCCGTTTTCCACTTTCCTGCCTGGCCTGGTGATGTGAAGGAGCGGGAGATATGAAGGTTTTAATTCTGGGCGGAACGGGTACCATCAGCCGGGAGATTGTCCGCCAGCTGTTGGAAAAGGGGCACCGGGTTGTTGTATATAACCGTGGAAACCGCAAGTGCCCCTGCGAACAGGATATCCAGGTATTGCACGGGGACCGGCGTGACCGGGCGGATTTTGCAGAAAAGATGGCCCGGATAAATGTGGACGCCGTCATCGATATGATCGCCTATGACCAGGTGGACGCCAGGCAGACCTGGGAGGTATTTCACGGCAGGACAGGACAGATAATCGTAACCTCCTCCATCGCGGCCTATCAGCGCCCATACCGCAGCTATCCGGTGCGGGAGGATATGGAGGTTCTGAGCCGTCAGCCGGAGTTCTCCTACGGCTTTCAAAAAGCGGAAATGGAGCGTTTTTTGCAGGAGAGGATGGGACAGGGCTCCACGCCGATTACCATCCTGCGGCCCTCGCTGACCTTTGGGAACGGGACGGAAAACTTCGGAATCCTCCGCCAGAACCGGAACGTTGTGAGAAGGATACGGGAAGGACGGCCTCTGGTTATGGTGGGAGAAGGGGTGATCCCCTGGAGCTTTACGTTTGCGCCGGACCTGGCGTCCGCCTATGTGCTGAGCTGCGGAAACAAAAACACATATAACCGGTGCTTTCATGTGACCAACACAGAGCTTGTGATGTGGGAGGATCTGTACCGGGCAGTCGGGGCAGCCGTCGGGAAACAGCCGGACCTCTGCTACATTCCCTCTGCGCTTCTCAGGGAATTTGACCCGAAGGTCTGCGGCCATCTGTATTTTGAGAAAGTACATTTTTCGCTCTTTTCCATAGAGAAATTTCAAAAGGCCGTACCGGAATATCAGCCCGAAATCGGGCTGAACCGGGGAGTCTCACAGCTTATCCGCTGGTGGGAGGAATCCGATTTCCCCTATGACGAAAAAAAGGACGCTCTGGAGGACCAGATCTGCGCCCTGTACGGCCGGTTTAAATCGGAGCTGCTCTCCTTGGCCGACGGCGGGCGGCGCGCCTGAGGAGGGCCGAAATCCGGGGGGGGGGGGGCCGCTCCGTCCGTGGAATGGGCCGCTGCCGGCCTGCCCATAATTTCCGGGGAAATTTTCCCCGGAAATTATTTTTCAGGAACCAATCGCCCGTTTTCCCGTCTATACTGTCAGAGCGGCGCCCGAAAACCGTGAGAAAACCGCTCAAAACACTTTACCATCGATTGACAGGGGGCCATACGCCGGGCAGCGAGGATAACGCCGCCAACGCCTGTTTTAGCCCAGAAAGACCGTGCCGCCCCCTGTCAATCGATGGTACCTTCGGAGTCTTTCGGCAGCGGAAACAGGCGCCGGCAGGCCCTTTTCGGCCGAAGGTTATGAAAGGAGACGGAACCATGGAGGACAGCGCCATCATCGACCTGTATTGGAGCCGGGATCAACGCGCCATTGAGGAGACCGCCGGGAAATACGGGGCATTTCTCTTCTCACTGGTATGGAACATCCTCCGCAGCAGCGGCGATGCGGAGGAGTGCGTCAACGACACTTATCTGCGGGCCTGGAACGCCATTCCCCCGGCGCGGCCTGCCGCGTTCCGGGCCTGGCTGGGGAGAATTGCCAGGAATCTCTCCCTGGACCGCTGGAAACAGGGGCGGACGCAAAAGCGGGGCGGCGATGCGATGGACATCCTCCTGGGGGAGCTGGACGACTGCGTCCCCTCCCCCCACAGGGTGGAAAAGCAGTTGGAGGACCGGGAGATCGCTTCGCTCATCAGCGCCTTTCTGCGGCGGCTGCCGGCGGAGAACCGTATTTTATTCCTGAGGCGGTACTGGTACGGCCAGGAGCTGGCGGACATTGCGGCGGAGCAGGGATGCGGCGTGGGGAAGGTGAAGTCGTCCCTCTTCCGCACCCGGAAGGCTCTGCGGGCCTATTTGGAACAGGAGGGGATCGATCTGTGAGAGGCGAAAGACTGTTTCGGATTTTGGGGCTGCTGGACGACGATCTCATTGAGGAGGCGGCGTCCGCCTCCTCAGCCGCCGCTTTCAAGCGGCGGCCCTTCCCGTATCGTTTTTTGGGCGCTGCGGCATGCCTGGCGCTCATCTGCGGCCTGGGGCTCTGGCTCCGGGCCGGCGGCCAGGTGAACGGCGGGTTCAGCGGCGGGACGGACGGCATGTCCCCCGGAGCCGGCAGCGGCGGCAGCGGGCACGGAGCCGGCACTGTATTCATGTCCTACGCCGGGCCGGTATTCCCGCTGGCCACGCTGGAGGACGGCGGCCTTACGGCAGAACGGACACTCACCTGGGATTTTGCTCCGGACGCTTACGATGATGGGGAACCACGCCAGTGGGGAGCAGAGGTGAATGACCGCTATGTCCTCTCCAACCCGCAGGAGGAGGACGTCACCGTCACGGCCCTCTACCCCTTTGCCGGGAGCTTTTATGACCTGGCGCAGATCCGGCCCGCGGTGCGGGCAGACGGCACGGAAATCCGGGCGCAGCTGTATGCCGGGCCCTATGCCGGGGGGTTCTGCAGCGCCTATGGCGAGGAGGATCCTTCCCACGACACGCTGAACCTTGCGGGGCTGAACAGCTGGGAGGACTACCGGGTTCTGCTGAGAGACGGTGCGTATCTGGGCAGGACACTGGAGGAGGATCCGGCGCTGGACATCCCCGTAACCGTCTACCGCTTCTCGGATTTTGAGGCCCCACACATGCAATATCCCGCCGCTACCCAGGCCGTCTCCCTCACCGTGGATCCGGAGGCCACTGAAATTCTCACCTATGGCTTCAACGGTATGAGCTGGGACGGGGAGAGCGGCTTCCGTCAGTACAGCTACTTTGTCCCCGACGGCGCTGCCCGGGAGCCGGAGACCAAGGTGCTGGTGGTGCTGGGGAGGGATATCGGAGGCTATACCCTCCAGGGCTATGAGGACGGCGGCTGTGACGCGGGCGGGGAGATCGACGGCGTATCCTGCACCGTTATCCGGGAGGAGACCACTTTGGGTGAGGTGCTGGACTGCCTGTGCCGGGAGTACGCGGCCTTTTATGCCCGGGGGCTGGGCCCGGACCGCCCCAGCCCATTTGACGTTGTCTCCCTCGAGATGTACCGGGGGGCTGCGGCGGAGCTGCTGGTTCAGTACGGGGCCGTGTCCGATGCGCCCGTGGACCGCTATGCCGCCGGGCGGCTGGACGACATCCTCTACGAGGTCCTGATTCACGGGCGGGTGCTCTACCTGGCCTTCCCTGTCACCGTTCCCGCCGGGGGAAGCGTCACGGTGGACTGCGGGCTGTGGAAGGCGCCCAGCTATGATTTCCAATGCTCCGGTTCGGACAACGTGGGGCTCCAGGGCTATGACATGGTGACCCGCCTGGGGTCCTCCCTGGCCTTTACCCGTCAGACTGCCGCCCTGGAGAACGCAGAGGGCATAGAGATTGTCCGGCAGAACCTGGGCCTTGACCTGGAGGGAGGCGTTTCCTCGGTGGAGCTGGATATGGCGGAGGAGCACTACTATCTGGAGATTCGCATAAAAGGATGACATTCAGAAGCGGACCGTGCGAGAGCACGGTCCGCTTGGCTTTGCAGCACCAGAGGCGCCCCCGGTACAGGGAGCGGCAGCGTGGAGAAATTACCTCTCCCTTACTGTCTGCACACGGCCGATAATGATTGGGCTGCAGGGAAACGGACCTGTCAAGAGGACGGTATTCCGCAAAGGACTGTTTTTGAACAGGTGGGCGGGAATTGCAGACGGCAGGGCAGTTATTGCCTGCCGAACCTGACCGCACTGACCGCATTTAGGCCTTGTCTGCATATGCCGATATGCCGAGTCTCCAAAATAGGTATAGGGTCAGCCTGCCTCTGCCGGGTCACATTGCCAAAAGGTGCAAAATGGCCGCCTGCTTTGTCTGCTGCCTTATTGACTTTTCGCCGCGGCAGAGTATAATAATTTCGGAAAAGAACCTGCCCGGAACGATATTTTTAGGGAGGAAGATAGAAACATGAGCACATATCCGATTGAAGTGGCGGGGCTGAAGCGGGAGCTGCCCATCTGCAAAATCACGGACGACCTGTACATCGGCGCGTTCATCGTATTTGGCGATGCGGAATTGACGGTGGCCTGCGCCCGGGAGCTTTTGAAGCTGGTTCCCGCCGACAGCTATGACTACATGCTCACCGCCGAGGCTAAGAGCATTCCCCTGATTCACGAGATGGCGCGGCAGTCCGGGGCGGGGAAGTACTTCGTCGCCAGGAAGGGGCCCAAGGCCTACATGCCGGATCCCATCCATGTGACGGATCAGTCCATCACCACTGCCGGGGAGCAGAAACTGTTCCTGGGCCGGGACGACGCGGATCTGATCCGGGGCAAGCGGATTCTGCTGATGGACGACGTGATCTCCACAGGTGGATCCCTTCATGCGATGGAGGCCCTGGTTGCCATGGCCGGAGGCACCGTGACCGGCAGGGTGGCAGTGCTGGCGGAGGGTGACGCCCAGAACCGGCCCGACATCAAATTCCTGGCGCCCCTGCCGGTGTTCAACGCCGACGGGACGGTGAAGGGCTGAGGCAGAGCAGGAGGATATCGCAGCATAAAAATGTGCGCCGGATTTATCGGCGCACATTTTTTGGAATTTTCCGGGAAATTTTCGACAAAATCTTTTCATCTGCCCAAAAATGTGATATAGTCAATAAGCTATGAAGAAGAGATGTGTTTATTACCTGCCGGGGCTTACGCTCCCGGCTATCCTCTCGGCGCTGTTCATGGTTTGCTCGGCGGTGGCGCGTATCGCATGGGCCTGGGGGGAGACATCGCTCTCCCGGTCTGTGCTGTGGCTCCAAATTCTCCTGCCTTTGACGGCAAACGTGAGCTTTGTGCTGATTCTTCTGCGGGACGGGAGAGATCGGCTGTACCGCTCTGCCATCCCCGTGTGGCTGGGGTGCGTGTTTTTTGCGGCAAAGGCGCTGGGGTTTCCCTCCGCAGTGCATACGGCGCTGTGCCTCCTCCTGTACGCTCTGGTAGCAGTGCTGTACACGGCCACGGTGACGGGGCGGGCAGCTACCCAGAAGCTCCTCTGGCCGCTGTTCGGCCTGCCGATGCTGTACCATATCGCCGTGGAGGACGTTCAAAAGGTTGGGTGGCCCCTTCACGACTGGCTGCCGGAGATATCCGTCCTGTGCTGCATGGCGGCGCTTTTGTGGGTGTCTTTTGCCATGAGGCGGCGGGTGCCGGAGGAGGGAGAATACGTCCGGAGATTTGGCGACCGGAACGATGGCCGGCGGCTGCGGTCGCTGTCGCCCATTTTTGCGGTGTCCCCGTACCTGATGAAGACCCGCAACACCTCTCAGAATTTTTTGGAGGATCATATTGAGATTACGGAGATGGAAAAGTACATCCTCTCCAAACGCCGGGCGGGGTTGAAGAATTTCGGCATCCTCCACGTGCTCCTTGCGGCCTATGTGCGGGGCGTTGCCCGCTATCCGGGGCTGAACCGCTTTATCGCAGGGCAGAAGATTTTCTGCCGGGATCGGGAGATTGAGGTCAATATGACCATCAAGAAAACCATGTCCGTGGATTCGCCGGATACGGTTATCAAAGTCACTTTTGACCCCGGCGATACGGCGGATACGGTGTATCGCCGGTTTGACGAAAAAGTCCGGGCCGTGAAAGACGCGCCGCTGGACACCGGATTTGACAGGCTGGCGGGTGCATTTCATCTGATCCCCGGGCTGCTGCTGAAATTTTTTGTCTTTTTGCTCCAGGGGCTGGACTATTTCGGTCTGCTGCCCCGGGCGCTGACCCGGCTCTCTCCCTTCCACGGGACACTGTACATCACCTCTATGGCCTCCCTGGGCATTCCGCCGATTTATCATCATCTCTATGATTTCGGCAATGTTCCGGTGTTCTGCTCTTTCGGCAAGAAACGCCGGGTGTTTGAGACGCTACGGGACGGCACGGTGGTCAAGCGGAAGTACATCGACTGTAATTTTGTCACGGATGAGCGCATCGTGGACGGCTTCTATTTTGCCTCCGCCCTGCGGTATCTCCATGGGATTCTGGACGACCCCTGGCAGCTGGACGTGCCGCCGGAGGAGATTGTGCGGGATCAGATATAGGAGGCCCTTGCCGTCATGCCGCGTTAAAAAATCTTGAAATACGTCCGGTATTCCTGCAATTTTTTGCCTTGGGGCGGCAAAATCCCTCGACCATCCGGCATCCCCCGCCTATGAATACAGGTTCTTAAAATCCGCCGGTATTCCCGGGTTATGAGTATAGCTTGTCCGGACAGCGCTTGCGGACGGGGATAGAGATGGACGGCCAAGAGGCTTTTTGGCAAAATGGGAATCTCCGGCACTGCCGGCGATTCCCATTTTGCGCTTTGGCATCAAAGTTGCGTGATGTTCATGACTGCCCGCTCCACGCACAGGGCGTTTGGGGATTCCAGTATCAGGGAGAGTTCCGCCTCGCTTCTGCGGCCCGCACAGGGGTACAGTACGGCAGTATATTGCAGTGTGCGGGGCCGGCCCGTGCAGCCCTCCGGCTGGAAGTGCAGAGGCAGGATGTCGGTAAAGGTGCCGGGGGGAGTCTGTTTGAGAAAAATGATCCCCGGCCCGTCCGCCGGATGCGCTGCGGAAATATTCAGCGTGTACTGAACCGTGTAGGCCTTTTCTGCGTTCAGACAGACTTTGCCGGGGAATTGCTCGCTCCAGTGCAGATCAGTTCCCCGCCGGACCAGCTGCCGCCAGGGAAAGCGGCACCCCCGGTTCCATAGCTGCCCTGTCTGCCGGCCCGTCAGCTGGAGGGCACTTTTTTCACAGGTTTCCGGGGCGCAGGGCGGCGGACAGGGGCACGGGCAGGGCTCCGCCCCGCAGGGCGGCGCGGGGGGAGGACATGCCTCCAGCGCCCGTTCCAACTTGTTTTTCAGCAGCATCTGATTCTGCGTCACCGCCTCTAAAAGAGCGGTGACGCTTCTGTTTACCGCCAGAACCTCCCGGGGGCCGGCGCAGGGCTTTGCACCCGGCAGGGTGCCCAGGATATACTGCAGCTTCTCGCCCTCGGCGTTGAGGATATGGCTCAGGGCAAGCTCCTCCATGGCGATGGACGCAATGATCATCGTCAGGGCTTCCTCCCGGGTCAGGTTCGCTCCGTCGGGCGGAAAGGAGGGCATAGACATATTTGAAAACTCCATAGCACCGTCCCGGCTCCAGCCGGGACGGGAAATGTGCGGCAGGGCTCCCTGCCGCCGTCCCATCCTATGCCTCCACCGGCCGACGGGTTCCGCTGGAACCGGTCGGCTTCGGCCGGCATAGGATGGTTCGGGCGTCTGTCGGGGAAGGCGATCCCCCCGTGCCGCCGCCGCGGTGTGCTTTTGGACGGCGCCCCAGTCTGAAAGGAGATTTTCGTTATATGTCTCTTCCAAGTTTTCCCTCCGTCGACCCGCCCATTCAGCGGGAGGACGCGGTAAACCAGATTCTCTCCTCCATCGCCATGGAGGAACTCGGCCTGAGCCATATCCTCAACGCCGAGGGTGAGAAGCTGCAATATATCCTGGGCACCCTGCCGGGGCTCAGCGGCCCGCCCGCCACAGTCAGCGACGTGCTGGCCGCCAACGAGAGCGTCCGCAGCCTGCTGGAGACCGCCGTGCAGAACCAGCTCTTTTTGAAGGCAAAAATGCAGGGCGCACTGGAGGCCTCTCCCATGCAGGGGCCTACGGGCCCCACCGGGCCCACCGGTGCCACCGGCCCTGCCGGAGGTCCCACCGGCCCTGCCGGCCCCACCGGGCCAACCGGTGCGACGGGCGCGACGGGCGCAACCGGGCCCACCGGCCCTGCGGGCGCTGAAGGGGCAGCCGGTGCGGCCGGCGCCACGGGCCCCACCGGTCCTGCCGGCGCCACCGGCGCGACGGGCCCCATCGGGCCTGCTGGAGCAGCCGGCGCTGCGGGTGCAACCGGCGCTGCCGGCCCCACTGGGCCTGCCGGCGCAGCGGGGGCGACAGGACCCACCGGACCTGCGGGCGCAGCCGGCGTCACCGGCCCCATTGGGCCCACCGGCCCTGTCGGCGCCACCGGCGCGACGGGTGCGACGGGTGCAACCGGGCCCACCGGCGTCAATGTCACCGCCACTTCCGCCTTTGCCGCCAACACCAGCGGCACCGTGCTGACCGTTATCCTGGCAGGCACCCTGGTGCCCCTGCCGGACAGCCAGCTTCTGTCCCCGGATATCACTGTGAATGCGGGAAACACCGTATTCACGGTGCAGACTGCCGGGCGCTATCAGCTGGCCTATGATATCAACACCACCGTGGCCCTGGCCAGCGGCACAAGGTTGCTGATTAACGGCGTGGCCAATACAGCTTCCACCGTGGCGCCGCTGGTGTCTCTGAGTCATTTTTCCAATGAGATCCTGCTGGATCTGGCTGCCGGGGACACCATCTCTTTGCAGATGTTCGGCATTGCCTCTGTTGCGACGCTGCTGCCCGGCTCCGCCGGCGCATCCCTGACGGTCGTCCGTCTGAGCTGAGGAGGGGTGTCTCATGTCACAGCCCACGTTTCCCCGGATTGATCCCCCGCTGACCAGGGAGGGAAGTCTCAACCAGATTATCTCCTCCATTGCCGCCGAGGAACTCAGCCTGAGCCATATCCTCAATGCCGAGGGCGAGAAGCTGCAATATGTCCTGGGCACCCTGCCGGGCCTTGACGAGGCGGCGGCCCTGGAAGAGGTGATGAGGGTCAATGAGAGCGTGCAGGACACCCTGTCCGGCATTGTGGAGCAGCAGATGCTGCTGTCCTCCAAGCTGAATGCGGCTCTGGGGGCCCCCATTTCTCCCGGCCCCACCGGGCCCACCGGCCCCACGGGGCCCACCGGCCCTGCCGAGGGCGCCGCCGGTCCGACAGGGCCCACCGGCCCCACCGGGGCTGATGGCCCTGCCGGTGCAGCGGGCCCTGCCGGCCCTGCCGGCGCCGCCGGTGTTACCGGCCCCACGGGTGCAGCCGGCCCCGCCGGGCCGGACGGCCCCGTCGGAGCAGCCGGCCCCACCGGGCCTGACGGAGCCGCCGGCGCCGCCGGAGCCGCCGGTCCGACAGGGCCCACCGGCCCCACCGGGGCTGCCGGAGCAGCGGGCCCCGCCGGAGCAGCCGGCCCTGCCGGCGCGACGGGCCCCACCGGGGCTGCCGGCGCTGTTGGTGCAACGGGTTCCACCGGGCTCCAGGGTCCCACGGGAGCCCCCGGCCCCAATCCCACCAGCACTGCCGCATTTGCCGCCAACACTCAGGGCAGCACCGTCCTGGTGGCGCTGGGCGGCAGCCCGATTCCCCTGCCCAACGCCCAGGTTTTGTCCGCGGGTATTACCGCCAACGCCGGGAGCACGGTGTTTACCGTGGCCGCAGCGGGAACCTATCAGATCTCCTACCATGTGAATACTACGCTGTCCCTGCTGATGGGGACCCGGCTGGTGATTAACGGTGTGAACAACACCGCATCCACCATTGCCCCGGTGGTATCCACGTCCCATTTTGAAAATCAGATTAAGGTTAACCTGCCTGCGGGTTCCACGATCACCCTGCAGCTCTATCCGGCCACGGTTGCCGGGGCCGCCGTCCTGGTGGGCGGCGGCGCAGGAGCCTCTCTGACGATCATCCGGCTGAGTTAATGAGTTAAAGGGGCACGGGCCGCCGGCTTTGGCCGGCGGCCCGTGCGCACATTGTGAGCAAAGAGGAGGTTCGGACTTGGTAAGCGTCAGTTTGTGCATGATTGTAAAAAACGAGGAAGATGTGCTGGCAAGGTGTCTGGAGAGCGCTGCCGGGCTGGTGGATGAGATCATTTTGGTGGATACCGGCTCCACTGACCGTACGCGGGAGATTGCCGCCCGATTTACCGATCAGATTTTTGATTTTCCCTGGCGGGACGACTTTGCCGCCGCCCGGAACGAGTCGTTTTCCCATGCAACCATGGACTACTGCATGTGGCTGGACGCGGACGACGTGCTTCTGGAGGCAGACCGGACGGCCTTCCTGGATTTGAAGGAGACGCTGGATCCCGCCGTTTCGGTGGTGATGGCACCTTATCACACCGGATTTGACCAGGGCGGCCGCGTTACGTTTTCCTATTATCGGGAGCGGCTCATCAAAAACCGGGCCGGGATGCGCTGGGAGGGGGCCGTACACGAGGCGGTTTCCCCGATAGGGAAGATGTTTTATGCGGACTTTGCCGTCACTCACCGAAAGGCCCGTCCCGGCGACCCGGACCGGAACCTGCGGATCTATCAGGCGCAGATGGCGGCGGGGAGGGAGCTGGAACCGCGGCACCGGTTCTACTATGGCCGTGAGCTCTACTATCACCGCCGGTGGGAGGAGGCCCTGGCAGTTTTTGAGAGGTTTTTGGACGATGGGCGGGGCTGGACAGAGAACAGCATCGATGCCTGCTGCCTCTGCGCCTGCTGCCTGGAGCAGCTGGATCGGCCCGGGGAGGCGCTGACGGCGCTGTTCCGCACATTTGCCTACGACCGGCCCCGGGCGGAAGCCTGCTGCGAAATTGGGCACTGGTTCTTCCGGCGGGAGCGGTATGCGCAGGCCGCCTATTGGTATGCCCTGGCCCTGACCTGCCCCCGGGACGACCGCCGGGGCGGGTTTGTCGCTCCGGACTGTTACGGATACCTGCCCTGTATCCAGATGTGCGTCTGTTACAGCCGGCTGGGGGATCTGGAGCGGGCGGAGACCTTCAACGAACTGGCGGCGGCCTATAAGCCGGACAGCCCGGAGGTTCTGTGGAATCGGGAGTGGTTCCGCACCCGTCAAGAGGAGCCGTCCGCCTGAGATGCCCGGACTTGAACAGGGGCGGCCGCTTTGCGGCCGCCCCTGCGGACTATGAACGGCTTTTTTTGTAGGTGAGGTATCCCTCCAAAATCAGTGAGGCCGCCACAGCGTCCACCGTCTTTTTCCGCTTTACGGCGTTTTTGCCGCTGTTCATCAGAATCCGGTGGGCGTCGATGGTGGTGCGGCGCTCGTCCCACAGCGTGACCGGCAGGCCGGTCCGCTCCTCCAGGAGGGTCTTCATGGCGCGGGCCTTCTCAGACCGGGGGCCCAGGGTGCCGTCCATATTGACGGGGTGGCCCAGCACCAGCTCCTCTGCGCCGTGTTCCCTTGCCAGCTCCGCGATACGGGCAGCCGTATCCTCGGGGCGGCGGGCATTGACGGTGGTGGTGAACCCGGCCAGCAGGCCGGTGGGGTCGGAGACGGCGATGCCGGTGTGGGCGTCTCCGTAGTCAATGGCCATAATGCGCATAAAATTCTCACTTTCCGGATAAAAAATCCTCGTCCACAGGATAGCTGTCGGCATCGGAGAAGTGCCACCACTCGCCGGAGTAGGGGCGGAATCCGCAGTCCGCCATCACGTCCTCCAGAAGCCGGGCATTGGCGGCTGCGGGTTCCGGAACGTCGCCGTAATCCCGGTCGGCCAGGGGGGAGAAATCGTCGAACCCGGTGGGCATCTCCACCGGTGATCCGTCTGCCAGCACCAGCGTCACATCCACGGTATTCCCCCGGCTGTGGGAGGAAAACCCCTTCTCCGGGTTTGCCACATACACCGGGTTCGGGCAGACCTCCCACAGGCGGAATTGGGCTGCCGCGGGACGGAAGGCATCCCAGATCAGCAGAGAGTACCCCTTGGGGGACAGGGACTCCTGGGCGGCGGCCAGCTTCTGCACCGTGCCGTACCGAAGGTAGGCCTCCGAAAAGGCATAGATGACCTGCCCTGTGAAATTGTCCTCCCCGGCGTACTTCAAATCCACACGGATGCCGGGGACATAGTCCGTGACCAGGACGAAGTCCTCCGGCGCCGGTGCGGGGACAGCGGCCGGTTCGGGTTCTCCCGGCTCCGGGGCAGGTTCCGGCTCCGGGACGGGGGCGGGCAGTACCGCGGGAGGGGGCTCTTCCGGCGGCACGGCAGATGTCTGCTGCCCGCAGCCGGCGAGGGAGAGGAGAAGGATCAGCGGCAGGAGAAAACGCATGGTTAACACCTCGGTTGTTCCGGTTATACTGAGTACGGAGCCGTGGAGCAGATGTACTATGGAGTATAGCACAGTGCCGGGGATAAAACAAGGAGCCCGGCAAAACGAAAAACCCTGGAATTTTTTCGGGAAAAACAGTTGACCTTGGGGCTGAGTTGTGGTAAAATCTCAGTTACCTGCGAGAAGGGGCTTTTTTGTTGTGCGCACATTTCGCTTTTCGGCGCACGGCGGAGGGCCTCCTTCCAAGCGGCAGGGAGGCAGTCGGTATCCCCGGCGGAGCCGGGAAGGATACCAATAATAAGGAGGTGCCGTTAATGCGCGTAAAGGTTACTTTGAGATGCAACGAGTGTAAGCAGAGAAACTACAATACGATGAAGAACAAGAAGAACACCCCGGACAAGCTTGAACTGAACAAGTATTGCCGCTTCTGCAGAAAGCACACGCTCCACAGCGAGACCAAGTAAGGTTCCAATGAATTAAGAAAGGGCGTGCAACGTATGGCAGAAGAAGCGAAGAAGAAAAAGGACCGCGGGCTCTGGTTCCGCGAGATGAAAAGCGAATTGAAGAAGGTCGTCTGGCCAAACAAGCAGACCGTTGTGAAAAACACCGGAACCGTGCTGCTGTGCTCCCTGGTGATCGGCGCCTGCATCTGGATCTTTGACTTTGTGGCGGTGTCCGCCGTGGATCTGATCCTGCGCGTGTTCGGCACGTAAGGAGAGCGGTATGTCAGACAGCGCGAAGTGGTATGTGATTCATACCTATTCCGGCTATGAGAACGCCGTCAAGACCAGCATCGAGAAGTTTGTCACCGGCCGGGGAATGGAGGATCAGATCCTCCGGATGGAGATCCCCATGGAGACCGTGACCGAGGTTACGGACTCCGGCGCCACCAAGGAGGTGGAGCGGAAGGTCTTTCCCGGCTATGTGCTGATTAAGATGATTATGACGGACGAGACCTGGCACCTGGTGCGGAATGTCCGCGGCGTCACCGGCTTTGTGGGCTCTGCGAACAAGGCCATCCCCCTCAGTGAGGAGGAGGTGCTGGCCATGGGCATGGAGAAGCACGAGATCGTGGTTCGGTACGGCGTGGGGGATCATGTGCGGATTATGGACGGCCCGCTGGCCAGCTTTACCGGTGTGGTCGAGGAGATCGAGCCGGAGAAGAACCGGGTCAGCGTAGTGGTCTCCATGTTCGGCAGGGAGACGCCTGTGGAGCTGGAACTGGATCAGGTTGAGGTTCAGTCCTGACGGGCCGGCGCTTGCAAGCGCTGTTTTGCCGGAGTATTTTGGCGCAAGTGGGAGGGGCTTTGAGTGCCCCGCCAAAGACGGGCCTGCCGCCCGCCACCACATTATGATTTAGGAGGTGCTACTCCGTGGCACAGAAAGTAACAGGTTATATCAAGCTGCAGATTCCCGCAGGCAAGGCGACTCCCGCGCCCCCCGTGGGCCCCGCCCTGGGTCAGCACGGCGTGAACATCGCCGCTTTTACCAAAGAGTTCAACGAGCGTACCAAAAATGACGTGGGGATGATTATCCCCGTGGTCATCACCGTGTACGCGGACCGCTCCTTCTCCTTCATCACCAAGACGCCCCCCGCGGCCGTCCTGATTAAGAAGGAGTGCAATATCGAGTCCGGTTCCGGCGTACCCAACAAGACCAAGGTAGCCACCATTTCCAAGGCCTCCGTCCAGAAGATCGCCGAGATCAAGATGAAGGACCTGAACGCCGCCAGCCTGGAGTCCGCCATGAGCATGATCGCCGGCACCTGCCGCTCCATGGGCGTTATCGTCGGCGACTGACCTGCTTTTCTTGAAAGGAAGAGTAAGCAAAAGAACTTTTCACTCGCTCTGAAAGCCTGATCCGGAAAAAGCCAAAGCGACGGCGGGCCGGGTCTTGCTGCGGAGCGGGGACCCAATGGGTGGTAAAACGCCTGATACAGTGGGAGGAACTGTTTCCGAAGAACCACTATGAGGAGGAAGTAACATTGTTTAGAGGCAAGAAATATAAGGAAAGCGCCAAGCAGATTGAGAAGAACACGCAGTATGAGGCTGCGGAGGGCTTGGCTCTGATTTGCAAGGTCGCCAGCGCAAAATTTGACGAGACCGTGGAGCTGCACGTGAAGCTGGGCGTGGACTCCCGCCACGCAGACCAGCAGGTCCGCGGCGCCATCGTCCTGCCCCACGGCACCGGCAAGACCGTCCGGGTGCTGGTATTTGCCAAGGGTGACAAGGCCGACGCCGCCCGTGAAGCCGGCGCCGACTATGTGGGCGAGATGGATCTGGTGGAGAAGATCCAGAAGGAGAACTGGTTTGATTTTGATGTGGTGGTTGCCAGCCCCGATATGATGGGCGTGGTGGGCCGCCTGGGTAAGGTTTTGGGCCCCAAGGGGCTGATGCCCTCTCCCAAGGCCGGCACCGTGACCCCCGATGTGGCCAAGGCCGTACAGGAGGTCAAGGCCGGTAAGATCGAGTACCGCCTGGACAAGACCAATATCATCCACTGCCCCATCGGGAAGGTGTCCTTTGGCCCCGAGAAGCTGGTGGAGAACTACAATGCCCTGATGGGCGCCATTGTGAAGGCCAAACCTGCGGCTGCCAAGGGCCAGTATATCCGCAGCTGCGTCGCTGCCTCCACCATGGGGCCCGGCGTGAAGATGTCTACGGCAAAACTGGTCTAAGGGTCTTTGAAACGGGAGGACGGATGTCCTCCCGTTTGGCGTGTTTCCAAGCCATATCGCCTGGCGGAAGTGCCGGGATTTACGGTTGGGATACGCTTTTTATCCGGCATGGCAGGACAGGGTTGTATCAGGAGCCTGTCGCCACGATGGGAAGGGCCTTTTATAATGGGGGCACGTAAAGAGGAAAACGGCGTATCGGGTGGTTATCAGCGTTTTGGCCCCGGCCTTACGTATGGTTTTCCGACAGGGACGGCTTGGCCTCTTGGCGTGCGGCGGGTGACTGGGGCTGCGCGGCCATACAATCCCCGGACCGCTGAACTTTTCTCAGTATTTTTGAGAAGTGTTCTAGCTGTGATACCACCAGCCTGGCAAACCGAGGATTTTAGGAGAAACACTATGACAATTAAGGAAGCAATTGAAAAAAGGCACACGGTAAGACAATACACAGGCAAGGATATTCCCAAAGATATTGCGGAATTGCTCCGTGCGCGCATTGCTGAGGACAATGAAAAACATAAGCTTCATCTTGCCTTAGTAGTCGGTAATTCCGATGGGATCAGCAGTATGGCAAAACTACTGCTTTCAAAGGCGGTAAACAATTATATTGTCCTTGCCGGTGTGGATACCCCCGAACTCGACGAGAAATTAGGCTATTGCGGCGCGGATTTAATCCTCTACGCCCAAACGCTGGGACTTAATACATGGTGGGTTGGAGGTATGTTTAACAGTAAGGGCGCATTAAAAAACCTCAGCAATAAGGATGTACGTGTAAACGGTGTGATTGCGATTGGTTATGGTAAGACACAGGGTGTTCCCCATAAATCCAAAACAGCAGCAGAAATCAGCGGATATAACGGGGATGCGCCGCAATGGTTTATCGATGGTGTAAACGCGTTGCTTTACGCGCCGACAGCGCTAAATAAGCAGCCCTATGATGTGAGAGGCGATGGGGATAAAGTATCTATTTCCGCAGGTGACGGGCATTTTTCGGGCATTGACCTCGGTATCGGGAAATACCACTTTGAAGTTGGCGCGGGCAAAGAAAATTTTGAGTGGGAATAGCGGTAAGAACCCTATAAATCTAAATTTGCTGAGCACTTATCCGCAATGAATTACTACCTGTCTGAACATTTTGACGAATGAGGGAATTTATAAGCATTTATTAAAATAAAGGGTTAGCTTCACCTTTTTTAAAGGGAGCGCTGTGCCGCTGATACGATGTCGCCGACACCATTCAGCACCGCGGATGGCCGATAGGCATAGGTTTTCAGCGTCTCCCGGGTTGAGACGCCGGAGAGCACCAGCACAGTGGACATACCGCTCTCCATACCGGAGATAATGTCGGTATCCATCCGGTCGCCCACCATGACCGCCTCGCCGGAATGACAGTTCAGCAGCCGAAGGCCGGTACGCATCATAAGCGGATTCGGTTTGCCGCAGAAGTAAGCTCTGGTGCCGGTTGCCATCTCAATAGGGGCGATCAGGGCGCGGCAGGCGGGGGCAATGCCGTTTTCAATGGGGCCGGAAACATCGGAGTTTGCGCCAATGAGCTTTGCTCCGCCCAGAACCAGATTTGTGGCCTTTGTCAGGGTGTCCAGCGAATAGGTGCGGCCCTCTCCCACCACCACATAGTCGGGATTTATCTCATTCATGGTGATTCCCGCATCATATAACGCATTGAGAAGGCCCGCCTCCCCGATTGCGAATACGGAGCAGCCGGGGGCCTGCTCCTTTAAAAATGCGGCGGTTGCCAGAGCGCTGGTGTAAAAGTGTTCTTCCGATACATCCAGCCCCATGCGGGCCAGTTTTTGATGCAGTTCTCTGGGGGTGTATCCACTGTTGTTGGTCAAAAACAGGTATTTCTTGTTTTCGCTGTGGAGCCATTGGATGAACTCCGCAACGCCCGGGAGAACCTTGTTTCCGTGATAGATCACACCGTCCATGTCGCAGATAAAGCCCTTCACGGCGTTAAAATCAAGTGTGCTGTTTCTATTTGTGACGTCCATAAAATTTTTCCTTTCTTATTCTGGTTGAAGTCTCATGCACATACCGGTTGTAACCTAATTATAAAGTGATGATGGAAAATAGAAAAGACATTTTTCGTAAAATTTATTTGAGACATTGTTTGAAAAATGGCAAAATGTTCAGCGGCGAGAGATTTTTTCGCCGATCAGGATGGATTTATATCTGTCCATTTTCACGTCTCCATAACAATCCCCCTATGCAGTTTTATGTTCCTGCACAGGGGGCGTGTTGTATTATCAGGGATATTTACTTAACAGGCAGGCAGTTACGTCCATATGCTCGGAACTGCAGCAGCTGTCAGGATGGCGCCCCAAGTCTTTTCAAAAGCTCCGGTTTCGGATCGGGACACCCAAAGACAGAGAGATGTTCACCGGTTGGGCGGACTTCCCCCTCTTTCCGGATGTCCGCTTTAAATGACTGGAAAGCCAGCCATAATGCAGCCTGCCTGAAGGGGTGTTTTATGCGATTTTCGCCAGCCAGCGCAGGTCGTAAGGCTCGTAGACCACCTTTTCATAGGCGTCTACATCCAGCATGACTCCCGTCCAGTCGGAATGGATGTCGCCGTTCTGCTTGATAAGGATGTCGTACAGGATGTCATAGGTGACGCCGTCTGCCGGGTCGGTCTCCACAATGGTGGAGTAGGGCAGGGTTTTATGATAGGTCAGCTCCAGTCCGCAGTAGTCGAAGTGGAAGCCGCAGCGCATTCGGCAGCCGTCCAGTCCGGTGTATCTGGCAATCCCTTTCAGATCCTGGAGGATCTTGTCATGCTCCTCGTCGTACAGGTTTTCCGGAGTGGTGGCGGTGTAGTCAAACCGGAACTGGATGGAGGCCCCGGGAATTTTGCGGAAGCGCTCCAGATAGGGAACGATGTCCTTGGCTGGATAGTCCTTGTACAGCACACAGTTTACCCGGAAACGCACCGGCAGCCGGGCCAGGAGGTTGTCGTTGGATTCCACCACGTACTTCTGCATGTGGCGGGACACGTTGACACAGGTGATCTTGTGCCGGTTCCGGGCCAAAAATGCCAGAATATCCTCCTCGGATTGGTGCTCGGATACCGGGAGGGTGGTGTTGATATAGATTTTATGAGTGGCGGGGATCTCATCCAGCATGACCTGGAGGGCCTTGAGGTCGGACAGGGGCTCACCGCCGGTAAAGACAAAATCGCATCGGGGAGTGATGGCGTCCATCCGGCGGATGCTCTGACAGATTTTCTCCAGGGAGAAACCGGTCATGTCCGCATACTCCTCTTTATTGATACAGAAGGGGCAGTGGTTTTTGCAGTCGTAGGGGACAAAGATCGTCACCGTGGCGCCGCCCTCCCGGGTTTTATAGGGATGTGTCATGTTTTAATCGGCCTTTCGTAATGTGGATAGGGGCGCAGGGTTCCGGAGGGGCTTGTCCGGCGGAACCCATGTACAATTAACAATTCTAATGGATTTTACCCAAAAGGTCAAGAGCAAAAGAGAAATTCCGTGCAAATTCCGGCTGTGAAGGTGGAAACCGGACAGGGGAAGACTGTACATCCGGGAGAAAAAATGTTATACTATATTAAAATGCGGGGAGAACAGCCTGCGCGCATTGTGAAAACAGGGAAAAGGGGGCGGAAACTTGGAGCAGCTGGCGGCGCCGGTACGGGCTCTGATGGATATGATATGCGGCCTGGTGGCGGAATATCCGCTGGCGGGTGTCTGGTATACGGCCTTTGTCCGTTTTCTCTTTCCGATACTGGCAGTGCTGGTTTTGTGGCGGGCGGTGCGATCCCTGCTGAAAATCCCCCACACGCCGGAGACATGGGGCCGGCTGGGTCTGCCCAACGGCACATCCATCCCCCTAACCCACTGGGAGAATATCATTGGCCGCAGCAAGAGCGCCGACGTACACCTGGGCTATCCCAGTGTCTCCCGGCAGCATGCGGCCCTCTGCCGGGGGGAGGACGAGCAGTGGGTTCTCTACGACCTGGGCTCCAAAGGGGGGACGGAGGTCAACGGTCGGAAGGTGGAGGGATCGTCACCTGTGCAGATGGGAGATACGATTGTCCTGGGCGGCGTGCCTCTGGCGTTTCTGCCGCAGACCGCGGAGGAGCGGGAGGAGCTGGAGCGGCAGCGGCACCGTGAGCGTCCCGCAGCCATCTGGCCGTCCTTTCTGTGGCTGACGGTGTTCCAGGTGTTGGCCTGTTTGCAGCTGATTACGGCTTGGGGGCCGGAGGCGCCAACGTCCATCCCCTTTGCGTTCCTGGGGCTGACGGCGGTGATGTGGGCGTATTTTGCCGTTCTGCGCTGCACCCGCTGCGTGGGATTTGAGATGGAGACCATCGCCTTCTTTCTCTCTACGCTGTGCCTGGCGGTGACGGCCTCCAGTGCCCCGGGGAGCCTCCTGAAGCAGTTCCTTTCCATTTTACTGGGGCTTGGGCTGTTTCTAGTGCTGGGAATCTTTCTCCGGGATCTCTCCAGGGTGCAGAAAAACCGCTGGCTCATGGCGGCGGCGGCCATTGGGCTGCTGGGGATTACACTGCTGCTGGGGCGCTCCAAGTACGGTGCGGTAAACTGGATCTCCATTGGAGGGTTGTCCTTCCAGCCCTCAGAAATTGCCAAAATCTGCTATATCTTTGCCGGCTCTGCCACGCTGGAGCGGCTGTTCCGGCGGCGGAACCTGACGTTGTTCATCGTGTTGACGGGCGTCTGCATCGGGCTGCTGGGCCTGATGAGCGACTTCGGCACGGCGGCTGTCTTTTTCGTCACATTTTTGGTGATTGCCTATCTCCGCTCCGGGGACTTTGCCACGCTGTCTCTGATCTGCGGCGGCGTGGTATTCGGCGCGGGGATCATTGTGCGGTTCAAGCCGTATATCCTGAACCGCTTTGCATCCTGGGGCCACGCCTGGGAAGCCGCCTCCACCACCGGCTTCCAGCAGACCCGCACCATGTCGGCCGCTGCCTCTGGGGGGCTTTTGGGCATGGGGGCCGGCAACGGCTGGCTGCACCGGATTGCTGCGGCGGACACGGATCTGGTGTTCGGGATGCTCTGCGAGGAGTGGGGGCTGCTGATTGCCGTGCTCGCGGTGGGATCCATTGCTACCCTGGCCTTTTTTGCGGCCAGGGCTGTCCGGGCGGGCCGCTCCAGCTTCTACACGATTGCGGCCTGCGCCGCCGGCTCTCTGCTGGTATTCCAGACCTGCCTGAATGTGTTTGGCTCGGTGGATTTGCTTCCCCTCACGGGCGTGACGTTTCCCTTTGTCTCCAACGGCGGCTCGGCGATGATGTCCGCCTGGGGGCTGCTGGCCTTTTTAAAGGCCATGGATACCCGGGAGAATGCCAGCTTTGCCATTCGCCGCGGTGCGGCGAAGCGGCTGGCGGAGGAGAGGCGGCGGGCAAAGCCGTCGGGGGAGCCCCCGGAAAAGGAGGGAGCAGATGAGGAAAATTGAGCAGCGGGCGTTGATCTGCCGCATTTTGGCGCTGCTGCTGGCGGCGGGCCTGGGACTCTTTTTAATCAGGTATTTTCAAAGCGCCGGAGACTGGGTTTCCTCAGCCTTTAACCGACATCTGTACAACTCCGCAGGCCAGCTGGCCGCCGGCACCGTGCTGGACCGGGACGGGGATGTGCTGACCTCGGTGGAGGACGGGAGGCGCACTTACTACGAGGGCGAGACCGTCCGCAAGGCAACGCTCCATGCGGTGGGAGATCCCCGGGGCAGCATCGGCACCGGGGCGCTGAGCGCCTTTGCTGACAGGCTGACGGGCTATAACCTGCTGAACGGGGCCTTTGGCGCCGGGAGGGGCGGTGAGCTGTATCTCACACTGGACGCCCGTTATAATTACGAGGCTTACCGGGCCTTGAACGGCCGCAGGGGGACGGTGGCGGTGTATAACTACAGGACCGGGGAGATCCTCTGTATGGTTTCCGCACCCAGCTATGACCCGCTGAATATCCCCGCCGACCTTGAGACCAGCGACCGCTACCGGGGGGCGTATTTGAACCGTTTTCTATCCTCTGTCTTTACACCGGGTTCCGTCTACAAGACAGTAACCCTGGCGGCGGCCCTGGAGGAGATCCCGGATCTGGACTCCCGCACATGGGAGTGCACCGGGGCCGTCCAAATCGGGGGAGAGACGATTACCTGCTCCGGCGTCCACGGAGAGCAGGACATTGGGGCTGCCTTTGCCAACAGCTGTAACGTAGCCTTTGCCCAAATTGCGGCAGAGCTGGGGGCGGATACCCTTCGGAAGCACACGGAGCGCGCGGGACTGACGAACAGCTACTCTATAGATGGGATACCCACTGCCGGAGGGTCTTTTGAATGGCAGAATCTCAGTGAGGCCGACCTGGGATGGGCCGGTATTGGACAGTACAGGGATTTGGTAAACCCCTGCGGACTGATGATCTATATGGGGGCTGTCGCAGGCGGCGGCAGAGCGGCGGAGCCATATCTGATCTTAAAGACAAAAAATGCCCTGGGCATTCCATCCCTGCCCCATATTCCCGGTAGAACCGGGAAGCTTGTGAGTCCTGCCACAGCGGAGAGATTGGCGGAACTGATGGCCGGAAATGTGGAAAAGACCTATGGCACACAGCGCTTTCCCAATATGGATCTCTGCGCCAAATCCGGTACTGCCGAGGTGGGAGAGGGGCAGACGCCCCACGCATGGTTTGCCGGTTTTCTGAGGAATGAGGATGCGCCCTATGCCTTTGTGGTGCTGGTGGAAAACGGCGGCGGCGGAAACAGCGTGGCCGGGACTGTGGCGGGGAGAGTACTGGACGTGATGGTCAATGGGTATTGAGAGATATCCGGGGGAGGTATGGATTGATGGACTGGCGGGAGGATACGGTTCGGCTTTGGTTTGACATGTGGCTTCGGAAGCGGGATCTGGGGTTATCGCGTATTTTTTCCGAGGACGCCGTCTATGTGGAGAGCTGGGGGCCGGAGTACCGGGGTGTAACGAAAATCAAACACTGGTTTGATGAGTGGAATACCCGCGGGACGGTTTTGACATGGGAGATCAAGCAGTTTTTCCACACGGATTTTCAGACAGCCGTGGAGTGGTTTTTTGAAAACCGCATGGCGGATGGAAAGACCGAGCGGTTTGAGGGGATGTCTCTGATTCGCTGGACGGAGGACGGCCGCATCTGCTTTTTGAAGGAGTTTGGATGCAATGCAGATCGCTACGATCCCTACGAAGATGGTGAAACGCCCCGATTCCGGGATGAAAAAATCCGGTGGTTTTGAGGCGTGATAGGAGAGGTTTGCCAATGAGAGAGAAAAAGAACTTCCTTTTGCAGACAGTGGAACAGATGAATGCCGGAGCCATCGTCTCTGGCCTGGGATTTCTGCTGTATCTGGCGCTGTCCGCCCTGGAGTGGGAGATGGCGGCGGACCTTACGGCCGTGGCCTTCGGCGCAGCAGCGGTTTACGTCTTTATCTCTGTGGCCGCAGGCCGCTCCCGGGACGGGAAGGCGGTGAGCTACAGCCTCCTCTGGGGGACCGGAGCGCTGGCACTGCTGCTGGGCGGCTGCGGCATACTGACCATTAAGCTCTGGCTGGGCCTGTGAGAGGGAGCGACAGAGAGCGCCGGACGTCAGGAGACGTCCGGCGCTGTTTTTTCGGCCATATGGCGCTTTAGGTGCCGCATCCCGAGACAGTAGCAGACGAACTGGGCCAGAAAAGTGACGATCCAGGAGACGGGATAGGAGAGGTAGATTGTCTGAACAGTGTGAAATGCCGGGATTTGGAAGAGAGTGGAGATCCAGAAGATCCGCAGGCCGCAGGCGCCGATGAGGGAGATCAGCATGGGCGTGACGGCAAAGCCGATGCCCCGGACAGAGCCCACGATTACGTCCATCAGACCGCAGATGGCGTAGAGGGTACAGACAATCCGGATGCGCTCCATCCCGGCGGCGATGACGGCAGGGCTGTCGGAGTAGATGCCGAGCAGCTGCGGGCCCAGCAGCAGGGCAAGTCCGCCCAATGCGCCGCCCACTGCCACGGCACAGCCCAGAGCCCGCACCATAATGGGGCGGATGCGGTCGAACCGCCCGGCGCCCAGATTTTGGCTGGTAAAGGAGATATTGGCCTGGTAAAAGGCGTTGACGGAGGCGTAGATAAAAGTCTCAATGTTGTTGGCGGCGGCGTTTCCGGCCATGACAATCTCCCCAAAGGAGTTGACAGAGGACTGAATGACCACGTTGGACAGTGAGAAGAGAATGCCCTGGATGCCGGCGGGGATTCCCACCTTCATAATCTGACGGAGGCGGGTGGGGTGAATCCGCAGCCGGCGGAGGTCCAGGCAGACAGCGCCGCCCGCGTTTGTCAGGCAGCGGAGCACCAGCAGGGCGGAGACATACTGGGAGACAACGGTGGCAATGGCTACACCGGCTACATCCAATTGGCAGACAACAACAAAGAACAGGTTTAATACGACGTTGATGACACCGGCGAAGGAGAGGTAGTACAGGGGCCGTCGGGTGTCACCCACGGCCCGGAGCAGTGCCGCGCCGAAGTTGTAAAACAGCATGGCGGGCATCCCCAGGAAGTAGATGCGCAGGTACAGCGTGGCCAGATCCAGCACCTCCGGCGGGGACTGCATCCAGATTAAAATGGTGTGTGCGCCGAAGATGCCGACGGCTGCCAGGAACAGCCCGCCCAGCAGGCTCAGAAGAATGGCGGTATGTACGGTCTGGCGCAGATTCTCCTCCTCTCGGGCCCCGTAGAACCGGGCGGCCAGGATATTTGCGCCCACGGATAAACCGATGAACAGATTGGTCAGAAGGCCGATGACGGAGGCATTGGAGCCCACTGCCGCCAGGGAGTTGTCTCCGGCCCAGCGGCCCACTACAATGATGTCCGCCGCGTTGAAGAGAAGCTGCAGAATACTGGAGAACATCAGCGGCAGAGCGAATTGCAGGAGCTTTGGAAGGATTGCCCCGCTGCACATGTCGATTTCATAGGTTTTTTTCTGGCCCTGCGCCATAGGGACAGCCCTCCTGTTTTGGAATGTATTTGCTCAAAGAGAGACAGCTTCATCATTTTAACATGGTCTTAGCGAAAAAGCCACAGGGCCCGCTGGAAATTTCAGCTGAATTATACGAAAAATATATACTGTATTTAGGTAAACAGACGAAATAAGGGGGAAGAACCAACGGTTCTTCCCCCTTATTTGATATGTTTTTTTAGAACAGAGGTACCACGGCGCCGTCGTAGGTCTCCTCGATAAAGGTCTTAACCGCGTCGCTCTGCAGGGCTTTGACCAAGGCCTGAATACCCGCATTGTTCTCACTGCCCTCCTTCACGGCGAGGACGTTGACATAGGCCTCGGCAGCGGCGCCGGTAGCCGCTTCTACCGCCACTGCGTCGGAGACCTTCAGGCCTGCGTCGATGGCATAGTTGCCGTTGATGACCGCCATGTCCACATCCTGAAGCCTGGAGGGGAGCTGGTCGGCGTTCAGCTCGATAATTTCAAAGTTGTGGGGATTCTCGGCAATGTCGCTCTTGGTGGCGGAGAGGCCTACGCCCTCCTTGAGTTTAATCAGGCCCTCCTGCTCCAGCAGAAGCAGCGCACGGGCCTCGTTGGTGCCGTCGTTGGGGACTGCGATCTGTGCGCCGTCGGCCAGGTCTGCCAGGGCTGTCGTCTTGCCTGCGTACAGGCCGAAGGGCTCATAGTGGATGCCTGCGACGCTGACCATGTGGGTGCCGTGCTCAGTGTTGAACTCGTTCATATACGTAATGTGCTGAAAATAATTGGCATCCAGGGAGCCGTCCTCCAGGGAGGTGTTGGGGGTCACATAGTCGTCATACTCCACGATGTCCAGGGTATACCCCTGCTCTGCAAGGATTTCCTTGGCAACTTCCAGAATGGCCGCATGGGGTGCGGGGGTTGCGCCGACCTTGATGGTGGTGCCGTCCGATTTCTTCCCGCCGCAGGCGGTGAGGCCCAGGACCAGCAAAGCGGCCAGCGCAAGAGCTGCAATTCTTCTTTTCATGTTACGTTCTCCTTTTCGTTTCGGTTGGATTGATACGCCGGTCAGATTTCACCGACCAGGCGGTACCGATGGATTGGATGATCTGAACCAGGATGACCAGGATGATTACCGCCACATACATGACGATGACCTGGTTGCGCCCGTGGCCACGCATCAGGGCCACCGCGCCTAAGCCCCCGCCGCCGATGGCGCCAGCCATGGCGCCGTAGCCCAAAATTGTAATGGCGGCGTTGGTGGCGCCGTTAATCAGAGAGGGGCGGCACTCCGGCAGCATGACCTTGGTTACGATCTGCCATGGGGAGCAGCCCATGGCCTGGGCCGCCTCGATGACGCCCCGGTCCATCTCCCGGAGGGAGATTTCCACCAGCCGGGCCACATACGGGGCCGCTGCCACAGTCAGCGGAACGACGGTTGCCGCCGTGCCCACACTGGTGCCCAGGATCAGCCGGGACAGGGGCACCACCATCACCATCAGGATCAGAAACGGCACGGACCGCAGGAGGTTGACAACGGTGTTTAATATACTCATCAGCGCCCGGGGCATCGGCCGCACGCCCCCCTGCTCGCCAATGACCAGGATGATGCCCAGCGGCAGGCCGATCAAATAGGCAAACAGCGTCGCAAGGGCGGGGGCATAGACCGTCTCCCAGATGGAAAATGCCAATTCGCCGAAATCGGACAGATATGCAATCTGCTCCGGCACTTTGGCGATGCCCCAGCTTTCAAACAGGGTGATTAAGGCCTCACTCATGGTAGTCCGGCACCTCCTCTACCGTAATATTTTTCTGTGCACGGATGTAATTCAGGGCCTTTGCAGACTCGTTGAGATCCTCCGGCAGGCCCAGCAGCATGGTGCCGATGGCCCTGCCGCCTACGTTGCGGGTATCGGCACCGAGAATGTTCACCTTGACGCCGCAGTCGATGGCCAGGGACGCAATCAGCGGGTCATAGGCCGTGCCGCCGTTAAAGGAGATCCGGATCACGTGAGTGCTGGCGGGGTACTGGGCGGGAGCAACGCCGCCGGGATAGACCAGCCGCCGGGCCGCGTCGGTGGTGGGGTTGGAGAAGATCTCCTGTACGTCGCCCTGTTCCGCCACCACGCCGCCGTCCAGAATAGCCACCCGGGAACAGATGTCCTCGATGACGCTCATCTGGTGGGTGATGACCACCACCGTGACGCCCAGCTTCCGGTTCAAATCTTTTAAAAGGCCCAGGATGGAGGCGGTGGTGGTGGGATCCAGGGCGGAGGTGGCCTCGTCGCACAGGAGTACCTTTGGATCCGTGGCCAGGGCCCGGGCGATGGCCACCCGCTGCTTCTGGCCGCCGGAGAGCTGGGCGGGATAGGCGTCCGCCTTATCCTGAAGGCCCACCAGCTCCAAAAGCTCCGCTGCCCGCCGCTTTGCCTGGGCGGGAGCGACGCCGCTGATCTCCATAGGGAAGCAGACGTTTTTCAGGCAGGTGCGCTGCATCAGCAGGTTGAAGCTCTGGAAAATCATGGTGATCTTCCGGCGGGCCAGGCGCAGCGCTTTTTCGGAGAGCTCCGTCATGCTTTGCCCGTCTACAATTACAGCGCCGGAGGTAGGCCGCTCCAGCAGGTTCATACACCGTACCAGGGTGGACTTGCCTGCGCCGGAGAGACCGATGATGCCGAAGATCTCGCCCTGATGGATGTCCAGATTGATGTCCTCCAGGGCATGGACGGCATCGGATCCGTCGCCGAAGGTCTTGCTCAGATGCTGAATTTGAATGATGGATTGGCTCACAGTATCCAAACTCCTTTACGGTTCATTTGCAACAAAAAAGCCCTTGAAGCAGCTGCTTCAAGGACGGACGTTTCACGCCGTGGTACCACCTTGGTTTGCACACCTTCTCGCAAAGGCGGCCTTACGGAGTGCCGACACACTCCTGCGCTGTGACGGGCGGCTCCCGTCGTGGCCTGTGCTGCCGCAGTCGGCCACGCAACTCCAAGACCATGTTCGGCAGGCCCTTCCGCACCCCTTTGCACCGACCGGGGCTCTCTGTGCCGTATCTGCCTGCTTACTCTTCTCTTCATTGTCTTTGCAATATATAATTGGTTACTTTGCAGTTTACACAAGTATGGGGCGGCTGTCAACGGGGGAAACAACTATAATGCACACAACTTTCGGTAAAAACTTTATCGAATTTAGACAAATAGTGAATGGAGCGGTATTTCAGCGGAAATTTTTTCAAATCAGACGCCGGTATTGGATTGAAAAGCCGGGGCAAAACTGCTATTATCGATGGAAAAGAGAGACAGGGGGATGGCGGATGAGGGGGAAGGGGATCGTGCGTTGGCTGCGGAACCTGCTGTGCGGCGTTCTGATCGGCGCGGGAGCCATTCTGCCCGGTGTGTCCGGCGGCGTGCTGGCGGTGGTATTTGACATCTACCGCCCTTTTATGGAGATCCTCACCCATCCGCGAAGGGCTCTGCCGAAGTACTGGAGGTGGCTTCCCCCACTGGGGCTTGGCTGGTGCGTTGGATTTATGGGCTTTGCCAAAGGGATTGCAGCGGCGATTGACAGCTCCGACACAGTGACCACATGGCTCTTTATCGGCCTCATTGTTGGCACGATACCCGCCCTGTTTCGGGAGGCGGGGAAAGAGGGGCGTTCCGTGTTTTCCTGGGTGAGCCTGGTTCTGTGCGCCGGCAGCGTGTTTGCCGGACTGTTTTACGTCAGCCGTATCGCCTGTTTTTCGGCGGAGCCCAACTTCTGGTGGTACAATTTCTGCGGGGTGCTGTGGGGGATGGGGATTGTCATTCCCGGCATGACCTCCTCCTCGGTGATGATGGCCCTGGATCTGTATCAGCCTGTTCTGGAGGGACTGGCAAACCTGGATTTTCTGGTGCTGTCAGCATCTCTGCCGGGAATGCTGTTGACAGTGTTTCTGCTGGCGAGACTGGTGACGTGGTGTTTCCGCCGCTGGTACTCCGTGGCCTTTCATGGCATTTTTGGAATTGTTCTGGCCTCTACGCTGGTGATTATTCCCACCGCATACGGAGGTGCGGGGGAGATTGCCCTGTCGGTGCTGTGCTGCATAGGGGGTTTTTTTCTGGCCTATTTTCTGGCCAGGCTGGATCAGAAGATCAGGATGGACGGCGTGTAGAGAGACGGAGCTGCGGGCCAGAGGCCCGCAGCTTTTCAGTTTAACATCAGTCCGGCAGCCGGGCCAGGCCTTCCTCCACCAGTTTTTGCAGGCTCATGAGGATACCGAGCTTTGCGTGATACCAGGTGAGCCCGCCCTGAAAGTATACCGCATAGGGGGGGCGGATGGGTCCGTCGGCGGACAGTTCAATGCTGCTGCCCTGGACAAAAGCCCCTGCCGCCATAATAACATCGCTGTCGTAGCCGGGCATGGCCCAGGGCTCCGGGGTGACGTAGCTGTCCACCGGGGCAGCGGCCTGGATGCCCCGGCAAAAGGCAACCATGGCCTCCCGGCTGCCCAGGGTTACGGCCTGGATGATGTCGTGCCTCTCCTCCGACGCGCCCGGGACACAGGGGAAGCCGAGCCCCTCATAGATATTGGCCGCGAACACAGCCCCTTTCAGAGCGCCGGCCACCACGGTGGGGGAGAGGAAAAGGCCCTGGTAAAAAGCGGGCATCAGGCCCAGGTTGGCGCCCACCTCCTGTCCCAGTCCCGGGGCAGAGAGGCGGTAGGCGCACCGCTCCACACACGTTCTGGTGCCGCAGATATAGCCGCCGATGGGCGCCAGGCCGCCGCCGGGATTTTTAATCAGGCTGCCCACGACCATGTCGGCCCCCAGATCAGAGGGCTCCAGAATCTCCACAAACTCGCCGTAACAGTTGTCCACCATGACTTTTACATCCGGCTTTACGGACTTGCAGAAGGAGATCAGCTCCCCGATCTGGGCCACGGAGAAGGAGGGGCGGGTGGCGTAGCCCTTGGATCGCTGGATAGTAATCAGCTTTGTCCGGGAATTGATGGCGCCGCGGATGGCAGCATAGTCAAACCCGCCCTCAGGAGTCAGGTCCGCCTGGGCGTAGGTGACGCCGTACTCTCGCAGAGAGCACCGGCTCTCCCGGATGCCGATGACCTCTTCCAGGGTATCATAAGGCGCGCCTACAGGGGAGAGGAGCTCGTCCCCCGGCAGGAGGTTTGCGGACAGGGCCACAGCCAGGGCATGGGTGCCGCAGGTGATCTGAGGCCGCACCAGGGCGGCCTCTGTGTGGAAGACGTCGGCGTAAACCCGCTCCAGGTTGTCCCGGCCCTCGTCGTCGTACCCGTAACCGGTGGTGGCGGCAAAGTGGGTGGCGTTGACCCTGTTTTTCTGCATGGCGGCCAGGACCTTTCCCTGGTTGTACTCCGCTGTTTGGTCAATGGTCTCAAATCGGGGGCGCAGGGCAGCCAAGACCGCTTCCCCATATTCATATACGGCCGGGCTGACGCCCAGCTGTTTGTAGATTTCCCTTACTTCCATAGCATTCCTTTCTCTCAATTGGTTATTGGTTTCTGTGCCGCCGGCCGGCGGGGGAGCATGCGCGGCATCCTTTGTTAATCAATGGTAACAGACACTTTAAGGAATAGCAAGGGAAAAGCCGGCACATACAGTGTGCCGGCTTTTCAGTTGAAATCAATCAGAGACGGATACCGCCCACAAAATATGTATTGTAGTATCCACTGGTCAGGTCGCTGATAATCACGCCCTTGCTCCGGGAAGAGGAGGAGTGGATGTGCTGTCCATTGCCCACATAGATGCCGGCATGAGAGCAGGCCTTGCCATTGGAGCGGCTGGGGTCGCAGAAGAACACCAGATCGCCGGGCTGCAGTTCGCCGATGCTGTAAATCCTGGTGCCATATCCGCTTTGCCACTGGCCGGTGGCGGTGTGGGGCAGGGAATAGCCGAACTGCTTATAGACGTACATGGTGAAGCCGGAGCAGTCAAACCCGCTGGGGGAGGCACCGCCGTAGGAATAGCGGGTGCCGAGGAACTGCCGGGCAAAGTTCACCACATCGCTGGAGGAGGTGCCGGAGGCGGAACTGGAGAGCACCAGGAAATCGCTGCGGACGTAGCCGTCCGTGCCGTCACAGGTGACATCGTACCATCCGTCCACGAACCCGTTGACCTCCACGACATCATTTTCATCGACGATGGTGAGGACATCCCCGTCCGTAGAGGGGAAGGAGCGGACATTGACGCCGTCTCCGCTGATCCGGCCATAGGAGTTGAAAATATTATCCTGGTCGATAATCAGGAAATCGGCGGATACATAGCCCACGTTTCCGTTGTAGTTGATTTTGTACCAGCCATCCAGCGTATCGTCCAGGACGGCCACGGCAACGTCCCGATCCAGCATGGTTACGATGGAGGCGGAGGTGGAGGCTTCGGAGCGGAGCCGCAGGGAGGACCCGGTGGTGGCTCCGACGGCAACGGCCATATCTTCTTCAGCGGCTAAGGCGGAAACAGCCAGCAGCAGGACCGCGGTGAAAGAGAGGGCAAAAACTCTGGCTGCCTTTCCAACGAGGTGTGTCATACGTATATGCATCCTTTCGTTTCAGCTTTTGTAGAAGGGGTGAATCACTTGCCGGCCAGCGCCCGGTCAAGCCAAATCGCGGCGATGTCCATCGCGGCGTACAGACTGTCCTTTTCACTTTTCTTTACAATGCGGCTGCGGGAATTCTCCGGCTCCGTGAGCTGGAGCTGGATGGAGACCTTGGTGGCGAGCTTGATATCCTGCTCCTGCCGGTTCTCCAGGATCTGCATCATAATAATATATTTGTCTGCCATCGATCCGTAGTAGATCAGATTATCCACACGGCGGAGAGGATGGCCCTTATAGACAAGACCTTCCGTCTTTGCGGACTTTTTTTCTGCCATTCAAACACTCCCTTGAAATTTTGTAACCAAATTGTAACATGATATTTCCCGTTTGTCAATGAAACGACATGGGAATTTTGGTGAAATTATTCTTTGAAATCCGACAAATACGAGTTATAAGTGCAAAAAAATCTACGGAATCTTTCAATTGGGCGGGTTTCCGCCTTGAAAAATTCCGTAGAAAAAATTTTACGATATTGTAATTTTTGTTACTTTTGTTACTGATTGAGATATTTCCGCACAAGAACCTGCAGCAATTCGTCCCGGTCAATTTTGCGAATCAGCGTCCGGGCATTGCTATGATTGGTGATATAGGTGGGGTCTTCGGAGAGGATATACCCTACAATCTGATTGATGGGGTTGTACCCTTTTTCCTCCAATGCCTGATAGACCGCAGAGAGAATCTGAAAAATCTCTTCATCTTTTTCCATTGCTATATTGAATTTTCGGGTGTAATCGTCCATACAGACACCACCTTTCTTTCTCTTCCGGGAGGAAACATTTTCACTATTGAGTTTAGTATACACTTTTTTTGAAAAAGTGTAAAGGGTTTCTCGAGGAAATTTATAAAAGATTTTTACTCCGCCCCGGCCGCGGGATGCACCCGGGGCGGGGCGGAGACGCCTGTCAGCGCAAAACGGCGTTTAATTCGGATTTCAGGAGTTCCAGGATGCTCTTGAGATCGGCGTCGGCCTCCTCAGCGGTGAGGCTGCGGTCATCGGCGCGCAGCTCCAGGCTGAACGCCACGCTCTTTTTGCCCTCGGGGACGCCGGGGCCGGTGTAGACGTCGAACAGGGCCTCCCGTTTCAGCAGTCCTCTGGCCCCCCGGCGGATGCATTCCTCCAGCGCACTCACGGGGATATCACAGCCGCACAGCAGAGAGATGTCCCGGGTGACGGCGGGGAACTTGGGCAGGGGGCAGTACAGCGGCTTGCAGCCGGCGCACCGGTACAGGGCGTCAAAACGGAGCTCGGCGGCGTACAACTCACAGTCTGTTCCGTAGTTTTCCGCCACACGGGGATGAATCTGGCCCAGAACGCCCAGCAGCGTCTCCCCGCTGTAGACTTTGGCGCAGCGGCCGGGGTGATAGGAGGGATTTTCCTGCTCTGTCTCAAAGTGTACACAGGCGATCCGGAGGCCCTCCAGCACGGTTTCCACCGTGCCCTTCAGGGTGAAGAAATCCATTCCGCCGCCATAGGCGCCCAGGGACAGGACCTTGGGTTCTTCGGCCATGCCGGAGCCGTCGTTTTTGGCGAAGTAAGTGCGGCCCAGCTCATAGAGCCGGACGGATTTATTGCGGAAATTGAAGTTTCTGGACAAGATCTCCAGCATGGAGGGCAGGGTGGTGGTGCGCATAATGGAGGTGTCCTCGCCAAGGGGGTTGAGAATCCGCATGGAGCTGCGCAGAGGGGAGTCCGGCGGCAGGCAGATTTTGTCATAGTAGGCAGGGCTGATGAAGGAATAGGTGATGATTTCACTGTATCCCGCAGACCGGCACAGGGAGCCCAGGGCGTTTTCCACCTGCTGCACCGGGGACCAGCCGCGCCGGGGATTTACGCCGGAGGAGAGGGTGTCCGGGATTCTGTTGTAGCCGTAAAACCGGGCTGCTTCCTCGGCAATGTCGGACCAGTGCTCCACATCGGAGCGCCAGGAGGGGACGGTAATGGTGTCCCCGTTGAGAAGGAATCCCAGGGACAGCAAGGTCTGACGCTGCTCCGCCTCTGGGATTTCCACGCCCAGGAAGCGGTTTATTTTTTCCGGCTCAAACTTTACCTCTGTGGGCTGGGGGACATAGTTCAAGATGTCGATTACGCCGTCCACTACCTCGCCGGCCCCCAGCAGTTCCACCAGCTCGCAGGCCCGGTTTACCGCAGGGAGAGTATTGAGGATGTCCAGGCCCTTTTCAAACTTGGCGGAGGCCTCGGTGCGCATTCCCAGGGCCAGGGCGGTTTTGCGGATGCAGGCCCCGTCAAAGTTGGCGGACTCAAAAACCACATCTACGGTGTCGCCGACAATCTCGCTGTTGAGGCCGCCCATAACACCTGCCAGGCCTACGGCCCGGGTATCGTCGGCGATGACCAGCATGTCGGCGTTCAGCCTGCGGATGTTGCCGTCCAGAGTAGTCAGCTCCTCGCCGTCCCTGGCACGGCGGACCACGATTTTCCCGCCCTTTACATAGCGGTAGTCAAAGGCGTGCATGGGCTGGCCGTACTCCAGCATGACGTAGTTGGTGATATCCACAATATTGTTGATGGGCCGCACGCCGCTGGCGCGCAGCCGCTCCCGCATCCACTTGGGGGAGGGGGCAATTTTTACGTTTCGCACCATCCGGGCGGTGTACCGGGGGCAGAGCTCCGGATCCGGGGTCTCCACATCCAGTAGTTCCGTCAGTGCACCCTCGGCCCCGCCTTTTACCACGGGGTCATGAAGACGGAGGGGTTTGCCGAAAGTGACCGCAGCTTCCCGGGCCAGACCGATGACGCTGAGGCAGTCGGGCCGGTTGGGGGTGATCTCGAATTCCACCACGTGGTCGTCCGCACCGATGACGGGCCTGATGTCGTCGCCGGGCTTGCAGTCCTCGCGGAGGACGAAGATGCCGTCGGGGATGCAGTGGGGGAATCCTCTTTGCTCTGCGTGGAGGTCCGCCAGGGTGCATAGAGAGGAAGCGTTCGTGTTATAAGCGACCAGGTCGCCCTCGTGGATGTTGCAGCAGGGGGTCAGAACCGACTGTGCGCCCCCTCCGATATCGACGGTGCAGGACCAGCCGTCCTCACCGGCGTTGCCCACGTTGATGACCCTGCCGCAGACCACAGGCCCGAAAATCCTGTGTCCCGGCTGGATGTCTGCCGGGATGGAGGGCTTTTTGGGATCAATGGGTTTGTAGTCGTTCAGCAGGGCGGCAGCGGTGACAGCGGCGTAGGGGAAGTCCCGCTCCTCCAGGCCCAGCTCGCTGAGGCCGCACATCATGCCGTCAGACAGCACGCCCCGCAGCTTGCCCCGGGTGATTTTTTTGCCGCCGGGGAGGGTGGAGTTGTGCTTGGCGACGGGTACCAGGTCGCCTTCGTGGATGTTCCACGCGCCGGTGACGATCTGCACGGGTTCGCCTGTGCCCACATCCACCCGGCAGATCCACATGTGGTCGCTGTCGGGGTGACGTTCCATGGAGAGGATGCGGCCTGTGACAATATTGGAGATCTCCGCGCCCAAGTCCTCGGTGACTTCCACCTTGGAGCCGGAGAGAGTCATGGCCTCTGAAAAATCCCGGTCGCTTACCGGGCCCACGTCTACAAATTCCTGTAACCATTTACGGGATAGTTTCATCGGAAAGTTCCTCCTGATTCAATAGATAGAAGGGGAGCCAGGGCTTGCCCCCGGCTTCTCCGCAACGCGGAGAGATAAATTGAACGTATTTTGGACGATATGTGCGCCGCAGAAATTCTGCAAATCCAGCCGTTATGAGTGCCGCCGGCGCCGTGTCACCGGTGGAAGGAGGAGCAGAAGAGGGGGACGGATATCACTCCTTGAAGGGCTAGAACTGCTCCAAAAAGCGCATGTCGTTCTCAAAGATCAATCTCATATCGCTGATCTTATACTGGCCCAGGGCCAGCCGCTCCAGACCCATGCCGAAGGCGAAGCCGGAGTATTCCTCCGGGTCGATACCACAGTTGCGCAGTACCTTGGGATGGACCATGCCCGCGCCCAGAATCTCAATCCAGCCCTCGCCCTTGCAGGTGGGGCAGCCCTTGCCGCCGCACTTGTGGCACTGGATGTCCACCTCGCAGCTGGGTTCGGTGAAGGGGAAGTGATGGGGGCGAAACCGGGTCTGGGTTTCCGGGCCGTAAATCTCGCGGATTACGGCGTTCAGCGTGCCTTTCAGATCCGCCATGGTGATGCCCTTGTCCACCACCAGCCCCTCGATCTGGTGGAACATGGGGGAGTGGGTGGCGTCCACCTCGTCCTTTCGGTAGACCCGGCCGGCAGAGATCATACGGATGGGAACGCCAAAGCCCTCCATGGCCCGAATCTGCATGGGGGAGGTCTGGGAGCGGAGGAGGACGGAGGAGTCCTCCGTCAGATAAAATGTGTCGGTCCAGTCCCGGGAGGGGTGGTTTTCAGGGGCGTTGAGCTTGGTGAAGTTGTAGTCCGCCTGCTCGATCTCAGGGCCGTCCATAATCTCAAAGCCCATGTTCAAAAAGAGCTCCTTGATTTCGTCCAGCACGGTGTACATGGGGTGTTTGTGGCCCAGGGGCACCCGCTTGCCGGGAATGGTCACGTCTACGGCCTCCAGCCTCAGTTTTTCCTCCAGGGCCTTTTGGGAGAGGACGGCGGACTGGGCTTCAATGGCCTCCTCCAGATGGGCGCGGACCTCGTTGGCCATCTGGCCCATGACGGGGCGCTCCTCGGCGGAGAGTTTTCCCATCTGCTTTAAGACGGCGGTGAGCTCGCCCTTTTTTCCAAGATACCTGACCCGGAGGGCCTCCAGGTCGGCCATGGCCCGGGTTTCGGCGATGGCGTCCAATGCGCCTTTGCGAATGGCTTCCAGTTGTGCTTTCATATGCGTTTAGCTCCTTTATTTGGATGTGGATGACAGGGGGATTACCGGCCCAGAAACTCCTTGATTTTGGACTTGATGACCGTTTTCAGCGGGGGATTCAGAATGCTGTCCAGGCTCTTGCCCATGGTGACGGTATACCGGGGAAGATTGTATAGGCCGCCGGAGAGGTCTGCCGTCTTTGGCGTCGTTACTGCCGTGACGGGGAACAGCTCCTGAATCAGCCCGTCGGCGTCCGGCTCCGTCAGGCCGAAGGGATAGGCGAAGAAGGCGGGGGGCTGCTCCAGCTTTTCCGCAATGAGGTCATAGCTCAGCCGGATGTCGTCCAACACCCGGGTTTGAAACTCCCCGTCTGTCTCCTCCGGCGCCCGCTGGATGCCGTTGATGCCCTCCGGGTCGAAGCTGCCGCCCCGCTCGTCCAGGTTGTGGAGGGCGTAGGAGTGGGAGCCGATTTCAACGAGGCCGGTCTCCGACATCTCCCGGCACATGGCCCAGGTGATGAAGTCGCTGGCAGCGTGATCCGGCATGTAGACCATGACGGAGATGACCGCTTTTGCCTCAAACTCCTGAAAAAGGGGAAAGGCCAGGTCGTAGTTGCTGCGGTAGCCGTCGTCAAAGGTGATGAGGACAGGCTTTTTCGGAAGAGCTTCCCCTGCCGCCAGCTCCCGGGGAAGGACAGTGGTGTAGCCGTTGTCCTTCAGCCACTGGAGGTCCTCCCGCAGGCGGCTGACGGTGACGGTCATGTCATTGCACTCCTGTCCGTCCTCCACTACGTGGTGATACATGAGGACCGGCAGCTTTTTGCCGTCGTAGGAGGTCTCCGCCGAGTCGGGACCGCCGGCGGATTGACAGCCGGTCAGGGAGAGGAGCAGGGCCAGAGCCAGCAAAAGCGCAGCAGCCCTATGGGTGCAGGTATTCAAGGGAATTCCCTCTTTCACACACTGGGATACGATCGGAGACGAAAAAAACCCTCCGTCCCATGACCTGGGACGAAAGGCTAACCCCTCCGCGGTACCACCCGGATTCGCGCCTGGCGGCGCGCACTCTGACCCCTGTAACGGTGGGCCTCCGGCCGTGTCTCCACGGCGGCTCCCGGGCGAACCGAACGGCACGGCGCAGACTGGCTTGCAGCCGATGGCCAGTCCTCTCTGTGCGCTGTGGAATCCGTTATTTTCCCGTTCATTGCTGATTTCAAGTATCACTTATACCATAGAACGGAGCAGAATGCAAGAGGGAAAATTCCTGGGGAGTGCCTATATCATAATATCTTTATTTTGGACACTCCCTCTTTGAGCTGCCCCTGGATTGCTTCCTCGTTTCGTTGTACAATCTTCTCGGACACGGTTTGCAGTCTCCTTTCTGAATGGTGTGCCCCAACTCCATTCTACCAGAGTTCTGCAAACCATGTCTCTTTCCTTTTTTCCGAAACTTATTTTACCTTATCCGCCCGCATTCTTCCATTTGCCATGATGCCGCAGGACTGCTATAAACGGCATAAGAAGGGCAAGACAGGCCGATTGAGGCCGTCTTGCCCTTTGTTTCTCTTAGTGTAAGCGGTTCCTCGGAGATGCTGCGCTTTTTAACGCAGGTTGTTTTTGTCGCTGAAATACGAGCGGGTCTCCATGGCCACGACCCCGGAGAGGGCGAAGAGGCCGATGAAGTTGGGAATGGCCATCAGGCCGTTGAAGGTGTCCGCCACGTCCCACACGAATTCCAGGGGGGACACACAGCCGACAACCACCACCGCGATAAAGATTACCTGGAATACCCGCACGGCCCTGTGGCCGAAGAGATACTGGACGCAGCGGGTGCCGTACAGCGACCAGCCCAGGACGGTGGAGAAGGCGAAGAGCATCAGCGCAATGGCGATGAACAACGCCGCAAACCTGTCGCCGAACACCGTGGCCAGGGCCGCGGTAATCAGCTCGCTGCCCGGCTTTACGCCGAAGTCAATGGCCACGCCGCTGACAATGATAGTGAGGGCGGTGAGAGTGCAGATAACAATGGTGTCGATAAACACCTCAAAGATACCGTACAGGCCCTGGTTTACGGGGCCCTTCGTGTCCGCAGCGGCGTGGGCGATGGCCGCTGAGCCCAGGCCCGCCTCATTGGAGAAGGCGCTGCGCCGCAGGCCCCAGATGATGGTCTGTTTCAGCACAATGCCTGTGGCGGCGCCAAACATGGCCTGGGGGGTGAAGGCGGTGGAGAAGATTTTGCCGAACGCGCCGCCGATACCCCTCCAATGGGCGCCGATGACGATCAGGGTGAAGAGGATGTAAAAGATGCTCATAAAGGGGATCAGCTTCTCCGTGACCGCGCCGATGCGCTTGATGCCGCCCAGGAGAATCACGGCGATCAAAAGGGCCAGCAGAATGCCCAGAATCCACTTGAGAGTGGTCTCCGCCGCGGGGGAGAGGGAGGTGAATGCCTCAAAGGCGTTGATGACGGAGCCGGTGATGCTGTTCACCTGGGACATGTTGCCGATGCCGAAAGAGGCCAGGGCAGCAAAGGCGGCGAACAGAGCCGCCAGCCACTTCCAGTTTTTTCCCAGTCCCTTGGAGATGTAGTACATGGGGCCGCCCACCCAGTCGCCCTTCTCATCCCGCTCCCGGTATTTGATGGCCAGGACGATCTCGGAATACTTTGTCACCATGCCCATCAGCGCCGCCAGCCACAGCCAGAACACCGCCCCGTAACCGCCCAGGGCAATGGCCTGAGAGGTGCCCACAATATTGCCGGTGCCCACAGTGGCGGACAGGGCGGTGGTCACGGCCTGCATGGGTGTTACCGCACCGGTGCCGGCCTCCTGCTTTTGGAACATCTTGCCCACCGTGTTCTTCATGGCGTGGCCGAAGTGCAGGAACTGCACGCCGCCGCAGCGGATAGTCAGAAACAGGCCGCCTGCAATGGCGCAGGGCAGGAAGGTATACATCCATGCAAAGTCGTTCAGGGGGCCTTTCAAAAACCCTAAGATGGCATCAAAAATCTCCATAAGTTCCCTCCACTTGTTTTTGAACGGCAAAAGGAGCCGCAGACGCGGCTCCGAAAAACAAACAAACCCTCCGCCGGCACACTCTGCCGGCGGAAACGTCCGCTCTGTCCTTTTACCTGAGAGATTCAGCGGCTTCCCGCTTTGCACCTTCGGTACCCGGCGCAGCCGGGATTCTCCAGAGCCACATCCATTTCTGGTCACCGTCCGGCTTTCCGGACGCCTGAGAGTTTCGCTCCTTCGGCAGGCAGATGCCATTTTCCCAGAAACTTCCTATGCCGTTCTTTAATTGTGGTATTACCTTACCATGGTGACGGCAAATTGTCAATTGCGTTTTCCAACAAAATGTCCGCTTGACAAGGACGTATATTCCTATCATATGGACAAAGGGGAGGCCGCCCGGACGGGGCGGCCTCCCTGACTTTTGAATTACGGGATATCAGAGCTGCCGCACGGACACCACGCCGGCTGTGGCCCGCACGTGGTCCATCAGCTCCTCCTGGTTGGTGCCCTTTTTCAGCCGCAGGGTAAAAATGGCACAGGCGTTGTGCTTTTCGCTGCGGTCGGAGCGGATAATGCCCATGTTCAGGATTTTCAGATCCGCCTCCCGGAAAAACCGGAGCAAAACCTCCACGCAGGCCTTGTCGGTGTGCTCTACGTAGAGGTTGATCTCCGGTGCATTTTTCAGCATCCGGTACTCCAGGCGGGAGAACAGCAGCTCCGCGACCAGAATCAGCAGCGTGGCAAAGATGCCCCCCTCGTAGAAGCCGCCGCCCAGGGTGAGGCCGATAATGGCGGCGGCCCAGAGGCCTGCCGCGGTGGTCAGCCCCTTCACCCGCTGACGGCGGGTGACGATGATGGTGCCCGCGCCGATGAAGCCGATGCCGGCCACCACCTGGGCGCCCAGGCGGGCCATGTCGGTATACTGCCCCATACAGAGGTACAGGTATTGGCTGGTGAGGGTGGTCATGGCCGCGCCCAGGCAGATGAGAATATGGGTGCGGAAGCCGGCGGGCCGGCGCTTGAACTCCCGCTCAATGCCGATGACGCCTCCGCAGATCATGGCCAGCAGCAGTCGAATGGTCACGGACAGCAGCGTTACTTCCCGCAGGCTGTCAAAAATGGATAGCATACGCCTCGCCCCTTTCCTTAAATATCGTGAACCACATACACGCTCTCCATCTCGGAGATCGAAGCCAGCAGCTTGGCGTGCCCGCCCTTCTGGTGCATCCGGATGGAGAAAATCGCGTTGGGGTGATGGGAGGGACTCTCCTGGCCGTGGTCCACCTCGGCTTCATAGATCTGCACGTCCTGCGCCTTGATGCGGCTGATGATCTCGCCCACATTGTCCAGGGACTGAAACTCCACATAGATGTTCATATTCCGGGCGTTTTCGATGACCAGCAGCTCCAGGGGAGTGAGGACGTGGACGGAGAGGAAGATCATCAAAAACGCTATGGCCACACACTCGTAAAATCCTGCGCCGATTGCCAGTCCCATACAGGCGGAGGCCCACAGCCCCGCCGCAGTGGTCAGGCCCTTGACCTCCTGCCGTCCGGTGACGATGATGGTACCCGCCCCCAAAAAGCCGATGCCGTTGATGACCTGGGCTCCAAAGCGGCTGACGTCTGTGCGGATGCCCACCTCCGCGGCCAGGGCCGCCCAGCGGTGGTTCAGCATGTAATACTCGTACTGGCTCAGCAGCATGGTCAGCGCCGCGCCGAGACATACCAGCATATATGTACGAAAGCCCGCCGGCCGGCCCTTTCGGGCCCGCTCCAGTCCGATCATGCCGCCGAACAGCATAGCCAGCGTCAGCCGCAGCAGAACCGACAGGATATTCAGCTGCCGCAGGCAGTCCAACGCCTCGATCACAAAAAAGCCTCCCTCCCAGCTCCGGGGAGAAAAGAGGAATAAGAGAGGAGAAGAACCGGCCAAGCCGCTCCTTCCCCAGTCGTATTCTCAACTCCGCGGAACAACGGATCATTGAATGGAAACGTTTGCGTTTATCAGAGAATCCATTTATTTTTTTATATTTATCATATTCTGATATGCAGTGTCAACCCTTACTGTATATTTTATAAAAAATTTGGTCATTTATATAAAAAATATGTGCATTTCTTGGACAGTTTTTCAATTCCTTTGTTGTGTACCGCTGTATGATAAAGTGTTTTTTCCATATTTTATAATTTGTGAGAGAGAAAGTTCCGATATTTCTGCCGCAAATTTTTATATTTGATACCGCAAACGTTGGAAATATAGGCAGTTGATCTCTCAAAATCTCCTCAAAAATCAAAGGATCTTTAAAAATCCTCTTGACAGATACCCCCTAGGGGTATATTATTGAAATACCCGGAGGGGGTATCTGTTATCAGGAGGGACGGCAATGGAAGTTCAGGACTGCGGCTGTCATAAGACCAAGGAGCGTTCACAGGATGAGTACACATGCCTGATCCACAGGCTCAACCGCATCGAGGGCCAGATTCGGGGCATCCGGGGGATGGTGGAGAAGAGCGCCTACTGCACGGATATCCTGGCACAGGTGGCGGCGGCAAACGCGGCGCTGAACGCCTTTGGCAGGGAACTGCTGGCAGAGCATATCCGCACCTGCGTGGCCAAAGATATCCGGGAGGGCAGAGACGGGACGGTGGAGGAACTGGTGGCCGTGCTGCAGAAGCTGATGAGATGAACCGTGAGAAGCAATACTACCGCTGTTATCAGGGCTCGGGGATTGCCCCTTGAAGCTTGGACGTAGGAGGGCCTGTTTTATGGAACAATACAATGTTACCGGGATGAGCTGCGCAGCGTGCAGCGCCAGGGTGGAAAAGGCGGTTGGGAAGGTGCCGGGGGTGACCTCCTGCTCCGTCAGCCTGCTGACAAACTCCATGGGCGTGGAGGGCAGTGCCTCGGCCCGGGAGATCATTGCGGCGGTGGAGGGGGCTGGTTACGGCGCCTCCCGGAAGAGAGCGGAAAAGGCCGCCGCCGCTGCCGGAAGCGTAGGCGAGGATGCCCTTGCGGACCGGGAGACGCCTCTGCTGAAACGGCGGCTGGCGGCCTCGCTGGGCTTTCTGGCGGTATTGATGTACTTCTCCATGGGGCACATGATGTGGAATTGGCCGGTTCCGGTATTTTTTCACGGAAACCATGTGGCCATGGGGCTGCTTCAGCTGCTGCTGACGGCGGCGGTCATGGTGATCAACCAGAAATTCTTTGTCAGTGGGTTCAAGAGCCTCTGGCACAGGGCGCCGAACATGGATACCCTGGTGGCGCTGGGGGGTTCGGCCGCCTTTGTCTACAGCACCTACGCCCTCTTTGCCATGACCGGCGCGCAGGTCCGGGGGGACATGGACGCGGTGACGGGCTATATGATGGAATTTTACTTTGAGTCGGCCGCCATGATTCTGGCGCTCATCACCGTGGGCAAGATGCTGGAGGCCCGGTCTAAGGGCCGCACCACAGACGCCCTCAGGGGGCTGATGAAGCTGGCACCCAAAACCGCCGTGCTGGAGCGGGACGGCCGGGAGGTCAGCGTACCCGTTGAACAGGTGCAAAAGGGCGATGTTTTTATCGTCCGGCCGGGGGAGAACATCCCGGTGGACGGCGTGGTTACAGAGGGGGCCAGCGCCGTCAACGAGTCGGCTTTGACGGGGGAGAGCATTCCGGTGGATAAGACGGTCGGAGACGGCGTATCCGCCGCCACGATGAACCAGTCCGGTTTTCTCAAATGCCGGGCCACCCGGGTGGGCGAGGACACGACACTGTCCCAGATTATCCAGATGGTCAGCGACGCCGCGGCGACAAAGGCGCCGATTGCAAAGATTGCAGACAGGGTGTCCGGCGTGTTTGTCCCGGCGGTTATTGCCGTGGCGCTGGTCACGGCCGTCGTGTGGCTGCTGCTGGGGGAGAGCGCGGGGTTTGCCCTGGCGCGGGGAATCTCCGTGCTGGTGATCTCCTGCCCCTGCGCCCTGGGGCTGGCGACCCCCGTGGCCATTATGGTGGGCAACGGCATGGGCGCGAAAAACGGCATCCTCTTCAAAACCGCCGCCTCCCTGGAGGCAGCGGGAAGGACGGAGATTGTGGCCCTGGACAAGACGGGCACCATCACCAGGGGAGAGCCCAAAGTAACGGATATCCTCCCGGCGGAGGGGCTGGACGGGGCGGAGCTGCTGCGGCTGGCCGCCTCTCTGGAGCGGAGAAGCGAGCATCCCCTGGCCAGGGCCATTCTGGAGAGGGCGCGGGAGGAGGGCCTCCCGGAGGAGGAGGTCACGGATTTCCAGGCGCTGCCGGGGAACGGCCTCACTGCCCGGCGGAACGGGGAGACCCTCAGCGGGGGGAACCTCAGCTTTATCAGCACCCGGGCCGCTGTGTCCCGGGACATTCAGGCCAGGGCTGAGGCCCTGGCGGGCCAGGGGAAAACACCGCTGTTTTTCAGCCGGGACGGGAAGCTTTTGGGTGTGATCGCCGTGGCAGACGTCATCAAGGAGGACAGCCCCCGGGCGGTGCGGGAGCTGCGGAATATGGGCATCCGGGTGGTGATGCTCACCGGCGACAACCGGCGGACCGCCGAGGCCATCGGCGCCCAGGCCGGAGTGGACGAGGTGATTGCCGGGGTATTGCCCGACGGGAAGGAGAGCGTAGTTCGCAGGCTCAAAAGCCAGGGCAGGGTGGCCATGGTGGGCGACGGCATCAACGACGCCCCGGCCCTGACCCGGGCGGACATCGGCATCGCCATCGGCGCGGGGGCGGATGTGGCCATCGACGCGGCGGATGTGGTTTTGATGAAGAGCCGTCTCAGCGACGTGCCCGCCGCCATCCGGCTCAGCCGGGCCACTCTGCGGAATATCCATCAGAACCTGTTCTGGGCATTTTTCTACAATACCATCGGCATCCCCCTGGCCGCCGGGGTCTTTATCCCGCTGGGGCTGACGCTGAACCCCATGTTCGGCGCCGCGGCCATGAGCCTGTCCAGCTTTTGTGTGGTTTCCAACGCCCTGCGCCTGAATTTCTTTGACATGCGGGACGCAGGCAGGGATACAAAAATGAAAATAGGACGCAAGGAGGAAGCAAAGACCATGGAAAAGACGATGAAGATTGAGGGCATGATGTGCGGGCACTGCGAGGCCCGGGTGAAAAAGGCGCTGGAAGCGCTGCCGGAGGTGGCGGAGGCCGCCGTCAGCCACGAGAGCGGCACGGCGGTGGTGACGTTGTCCGGAGAGCTCTCCGACGCGGCGCTGAAAAAGGCCGTGGAGGATCAGGACTACCGTGTTACCGGGATTGAATGACCCTGCGGGAAGCGGAAAAGGCCGGCAGAATCCGGCCTTTTCCGTTTCCTCTTGTAAAATGCGCCGTTGTGTGTTAAAGTGACAGAAGAGTACAAAGAAAGTGGTGGTTCTATGGAGAACAATGTTTTTAAAAGCGTAACCTTCGGCGGATTCGACAAGCAGGATGTCGTCAATTATATAGAGAAGACAGCCAGAGATACCGCAGAGGCCCAGGAGAAGCTCCAAAAGGAGAACGAGGGCCTGCGGGAGGAGGTTCGCTCTCTGGAGGGGCAGGCGGCAGAGCTCCGGACACAGCTGGCAGAGGCACAGGCGGAGAGCGCCCGGCTGCAGGAGGAGCTGGACCGGGAGACCGCCCGGCGGGAGAGGCTGGAGGCGGCGGAGAAAGAGGCGGCACGGCTGTCTGCCGAGATAGAGGCCCTGCGGGGCGACGCCGAGGCGTATGCCCGCTTCCGGGGGCAGATTGGGGCCATTGAATGCGAGGCGCGCCAGCGGGCCGCCGATCTGGAGGATGAGGCCAGCAGCCGCCTGCGGAGGCTGACGGGCCAGTTCCAGGCCCAGTACCGGATGCTGATGGGTACGCTGGAGACGACCGCGGCCCATGTGAACAGCGAGCTGCGGAAGATTGAGGTGAACCTGACCCAGCTGCCAAGGGCCATGGACCAGTCCGGCGCGGAGCTGAAGGAGCTGGAGGCTCTGCTGGAGTGCCGTGAAAAAGGGGATTGAGCAAAACGCGGCGGGCCGTCGGCCCGCCGCGTTTTGAACTGCCCGGCGCCGGGTGTGGGCGCAGGGTGGGCAAAGGCGGTCCCTTTGCCTATTGCGGGCACAGGGTACCGCTTGTATAATAGGGCCAGCCTGTTTGAAAGCAGCGGCGCCGCGTGGGAATAAAATGGAAGCGCAGGTTTAGAATAAGCTGTGGAGAGCCCGGGAAAATCAGTCGGCGCCGCCGGAGAAAAGGGATGCCAAAAACCGCCGGAACTGGGAAAAATATCTTGCGTTGCGGGTGTGGATATGGTATGATGAACAGGCTTATGGAAGGCCGCCGGACTCCCCGGAGGGCGGCTTGACAACGGCGTGAAAATTGCATTGCAGGAGAGAAGGTGAAAACGAATGTCCCTGGAAGCAATCGAGAAGGTCACTCAGGCCGAAACAGAGAACAGGGAGCGCAGGGCGTCTGCCGAGGCCGAGGCACAGAGGATTGTCGCCGACGCGGAGCGGGAAGGTCTTGCGCTCTTGCAGCAGATGCGCTCCGACGCGGCCGAGAGCGGAAAGGAGATGCTGCGGCAGGCGGAGGCCAGAGCCGCGGAGCGTTCCGCCGAGATTGACCGCGGTGCTCAGGCGGAGGCCGCCGCCCTGCGGGAGACGGCCGGGCAGCACCTGGAAGAGGCTGCGGAGTTTATTGTCGGAAGGGTTGTGAAGCACTGATATGGCCATTGTAAAAATGAAGAGGCTCCGTGTGATAGCGATGGCCGGTCAGCGTGAGGAGCTGCTGGAGGGGCTGCTGCGTCTGGGCTGTGTGGAGATCAGTGAGCCGGACGGCAAGCTGGCCGGTCAGGAGTGGGCCGCCCTCCTGCGGCGGGAGCAGTCCCGCCTGTTGTCTGCAAAAGAGGAGATTACCCAGGCAAATACCGCGCTGGCGGCCTTGAGGAAATACGCCCAGGCCAAGGACGGGCTGTTCATCCAGCGCCGCCCTGTCTCCGAGGCGGAGTTCCTCGGCGGAAAGGCCGTGGAGGAGGCAAAGGCGGCGAGCCGGGAGATTGGCAACTGCCTGCAGTCTCTGGCCAGGCTTCAGAATGAGGAAAACCGCCTGCTGGCAAGGCAGTCGTCCCTGCAGCCCTGGAAATCGCTGGATATGCCTCTGGAGCTGGAGGGCACGGAAAATGTGCTGTTCCGGCTGGGGGTGTGTCCCGGCGGGGCCGACATCGGCGCGGTCAAAACGGAGCTGGCGGCGGCGGACATGGCGGCGGAGCTGTATGAGCTCAGCGCGGACAAGCAGCAGAGGTATTGCCTGCTGGTCTGCCATCGGGCGGATGAGCCGGCGGTGATGGAGGCGCTGCGGCCCCATGCGTTCAGCCTGGTTTCCTTCCAGGGGCTGACCGGGACGGCGGCGGAGAACCTCCAGGCGCTGGAGAACCGGCTGGCGGAGAACCGGGAGGAGCAGGCCCGCACTGCGGAGGCCATTGCCGCCAAGGGAGAGAAAAAGGAGCTGCTCCAGCTCTACACGGACCGCCTGCGGACCGAGGAGGCCCGGGAGATCAACGCGGAGCGGATGCTGACCGACGGCACCATCCTCTTTTTTGAGGGGTGGGCCCCGGCGGACAGCCTGGGCGATGTACAGGCCCTGCTGGACAGGCTGGGCTGCGCCTGGGAAGCGGCAGACCCCACCGAGGAGGAGATTCCGGAGGTCCCTGTCCAGCTGAGGAACAACTGGCTGACCAGGCCGCTGAACATGGTGACGGAGATGTACTCCCTCCCCGCCTACAACAACGTGGATCCCAACCCCCTGATGGCGCCGTTTTTCATTCTGTTCTACGGCATTATGATGGCGGACATGGGCTACGGGCTTTTGATGTTCCTGGCGGGCACAGTCATTTCCCGGAAGTACCGGCCCAGGGGGACCATGGGCCACATGATGGGCCTTTTGCAGCTGTGCGGCGTCAGCACGTTTATCTGGGGCGCCGTCACCGGCGGCTTCTTCGGGGATTTCCTGACCCAGGTGGTGAAGATTACCACCGGCGGGGATTTTGCTCTGCCGGCGCTGTTCACGCCGCTGAACGACACACTGATGATCCTGGTGGGCGCCATGGCCCTGGGACTGGTGCAGATCATCACCGGCATGGCCATCAGCTTTATCCGCAAGCTCCGGGCCGGAGCGGTGCTGGATGCCGTATTTGAAGAGGCCACCTGGTGGATTGTCTTTGCGGGCATCGGACTGATGGCCGCGGGTGTGACCAACGTTGTGCTCTATGCGGGCCTGGCCCTGATTGTCATCGGCCCCCTGGTCACAGGCCAGGGCCTCGGCAAGATCATGGGCATCTTCGGGTCTTTGTACAACCACGTGACGGGCTACTTCGGCGACATTTTGTCCTATGCCCGTCTGATGGCCCTGATGCTGGCGGGCAGCGTCATCGCCCAGGTGTTCAATACTCTGGGCGCAATTCCCGGCAACATCGTCATTTTCCTCATCATCTCCCTGGCCGGCAACGCGCTGAACTTTGCGCTGAACCTGCTGGGCTGCTACGTCCACGACCTGCGTCTCCAGTGTCTGGAGTACTTCGGCAAGTTCTACGAGGACGGCGGCAGACCCTTCCGGCCCCTGGCCATGGAGACGAAATACGTGGATATCACAAAGTAATCAAATTTTAGGAGGAATACTACAATGAATGGACAGGATCTTATTCTGGCAATTGAGCAGAACGCGGCGGCGGGCTCCTTCCTGGGCGCTTTCGGCGGCCTGGCCCTGGCTTTGCTGGGCGCGGGCCTGGCAGCGGTGCTGCCCGGCATCGGCTCCGCCAAGGGCACCGGCATCGCAGGCGAGGCGGGCACCGGCCTCCTCTGCCAGGACCCCAGCAAGTTCGGCAAGGTCATGATCCTCCAGGTTATCCCCGGTACCCAGGGCCTGTACGGACTGGTGGTGTGGTTCTTCGCCATCTTCTCCATGGGACTGCTGGGCGGCGAGCTGCCCCAGATGACCGTGGCCCAGGGCTGCCAGTACCTGTTTGCCTGCCTGCCCATGGCCCTCGGCGGCCTGTTCTCCGCCATTGCCCAGGGCCGTGTGGCCGCTGGATCCATCAACATCCTGGCCAAGAAGCCCGATGACTGGTCCAAGGGCATGGTGCTCTGCATCACCGTGGAGTTTTACGCCATCCTCTCCCTGCTGGCCTCCATGCTGATGATCATCAACATCTCTTAATCAGCCCCGCAGAAAGGGGATTCAACATGAACGGAATTGAAAAAATCACCGGACGCATCACCGCGGACGCCCAGGCGGAGGCGGAGCGCGTCTTGAGCAACGCCCGTGAGGAGGCAGCCCGGATCACCGCGAAGTACAGGGCCCAGGCGGACGCCGAGAGTGCGGACCTGGCGGCGAAGAATGCCAAGGCCGCCGCGGAGCGGGAGGAGCGCCTGGTCAGCGTTGCCCAGATGGAGGCCCGCAAGGTTCTGCTGTCCGCCAAGCAGGAGATGGTGGAAAAGACCTACGCCATGGCGCTGGAGAAGCTGTGCGCCATGCCGGAGGAGCGGTACGTAGAAGTGCTGGCGGAACTGCTGGTGCAGGCGTCCTCCACCGGGCGGGAGGAGGTTATCTTCTCCCCCGGAGATCAGGAGCGTGTGGGCAGGGCCGCCGTAGCCAGGGCCAACGAGATGCTGGCGAAGAGAGCCGCCCCTGACGTTCCCCAGGGCGGTTCCAAGGTGGCGGGGCTTTTGAACAAAGTGGCCACCAGTGTGACCGCCATGGCCAAGGGCACCGCGCTGCTCACGCTGTCCAAGGAGACGAGGCCCGTCAAGGGCGGCTTTATCCTCAAAGACGAGAACGTGGAGGTCAACTGCACCTTTGACACGCTGGTGCGGCTGCAGAAGGCGGAGACTGCGGGAGCGGTGGCAAAGAAGCTGTTCCCGCAGGCATGAGGAAGGACGGTCCTTCCAGAACAAGGAGGAAGTGTCTTGGCTAAAAAAATCAAAGACACCGATTACCTGGTCATCTCCGCCCGCATCAAGGCCATGGAGAGCGGTCTGCTGACCCGGGAGCGGATGGAGCAGATTCTGGATGCCCGCAGTGATGAAGAGGTGGCGAAGATCCTTCAGGACTGCGGCTATCCGGAGCTGGATGCCGCGGATCCGGAGGCCATGGACGCGGCCCTTGCCGCCGCCCGTGAAGCCACCCTCTCCGATCTGGCCGACGGTGCGCCAGATCCCAGGTATATCGATATTTTCAAGCTGAAATACGACTATCACAACATCAAGGCCATCCTGAAAGCGGAGGCCATGGACACCGACCCGGCCGGCATGCTGATGGATATGGGCCGTGTGAGCGCGGCGGAGCTGAAAGAGGCCCTGCGCTCCGGCGAACTGGACGGCCTGCCGCCCCTGCTGGCTTCCGCGGCGGCGGAGGCCAGGGAGGTTTTGCAGACCACCCGGGATCCCCAGCTGTGCGACATTGTGCTGGACCGCTGGTTTTACCGGGATATGGACGCGGCGGCGGAGGCCACCGGCAGCGCGTTTCTGCGCGGCTATGTACAGGTGCAGATCGACGCCGCCAACCTGCGGACGCTGGTCCGCACCCTGCGGATGGGCAAAAACGAGGAATTTCTGCGGGGCGTCCTCTTCGAGGGCGGCGAGATTTCCCCGGATGCGCTGTTGTCGGTGAGTGCCGCCAGGGGAGGGGGGCTTGCGGAGCTGTATGCCCCCACCCGCTTCCAGGCGGCGGCGGAGGCCGGCGTCCAGGCCCTGCAGGGCGGCCCTTTGACGGAGTTCGAGAAGAAGTGCGACGACGTGGTGGGGGAGTACCTCTCCGGTGCGCTGTTCGTCCCCTTTGGCGAGGCTCCGCTGGTGGGCTATCTGGCGGCCAGGGAGACGGAGTACACCAACCTGCGCATTCTGCTGATGGGGCGGGGCGCCGGCATCGCTCCCGATATCATCCGTTCCCGCCTGCGGGCGAGCTATGTGTAAGGCGGTGTGAGTTATGGCTGTTGCATATCAAATCGCCGTCATCGGCGACTGGGAGTCCGTGATGGGCTTCCGTGCCCTGGGGCTGGACACCTACCCCGTCACCTCTGCGGAGGAGGCCAGGGAGAAGGTTCGTGAGCTGGCAAAGACCAACTGCGCGGTGATCTATCTCACAGAGCAGCTGGCCAGGGACATGGAGGACGTGCTGGCCCGGTACAAGGACGAGCTCCGGCCCGCCATCATCCTGATCCCCGGCCGGGAGGGTTCCCTGGGCATTGGAAAGAACAATATCCAAAGAGCGATTGAACGGGCGGTAGGCGCTGATATCCTCTAAGGGGGACCGTGTCCCCCTTAGACGCTCCGGCGGGCGCTGCCCGCCTCCGCTGAACCCCCTCTCCAGTGACGCTGGTCACTGGAGGCGCCGCCCCAGGCGGCTGGGGTATTGGTATTTTCGCCACGTACACGCCGCGGCGAAAATGATCCAATTTCATTTCTCCGCAGGGCGGAGAAACCAAGGGAAACCGCAGGTTTCCCCTGGACCCCTTCCCGGGCGTGCCTTGGCGGGAGGGGGGATCCTTCTGGCGAATTTATCCAGAAAGAAGGTTTTAAAATTTGAGCGGCAAAGTTGTTAAAGTTTCCGGGCCGCTGGTGGTGGCCACGGGCCTTGCGGACGCCAATATGTCCGACGTGGTCCGCGTTGGCCCCCAGCGTCTGATCGGCGAGATCCTGACCATGAAGGGCGACACCGCCTCTATCCAGGTCTACGAGGAGACCTCCGGCCTGGGGCCCGGGGCGGACGTCATCACCACCGGCGCCCCCATGAGCGTGGAGCTGGGGCCCGGCATGATCGAGGGCATCTACGACGGCATCCAGCGTCCGCTGGAGAAGATTGTGGAGAAGGTGGGCGCCAACATCTCCCGCGGCGTGGAGGTTCCCGCCGTGGATCGGGAGAAGAAGTGGGAGTTCACCGCCACCGCCAAGGCCGGCGACAAGGTCGTCGGCGGCGATATCCTGGGCACCGTGCCCGAGACCCCGGTGGTGCTCCACAAGATCATGGTGCCCCCCAATATGAAGGGCACCGTCAAGGACATCCGGAGCGGCTCCTTCAACGTGACGGAGACCATCGCCACGCTGACCACGGAGGACGGGAAGGATGTGCCTCTGACCATGATCCAGAAGTGGCCCGTCCGCGTGGGCCGTCCCTATGAGAAGAAATACTCCCCGGAGCGGCCCCTGTGCTCCGGCCAGCGGATCATCGACACCATGTTCCCCATCGCCAAGGGCGGTACGGCGGCCGTGCCCGGGCCCTTCGGCTCCGGCAAGACCGTGGTGCAGCACCAGCTGGCCAAGTGGTCCGATGTGGATATCGTGATCTACATCGGCTGCGGAGAGCGCGGCAACGAGATGACCGATGTTCTGCGGGAGTTCCCCGAGCTGAAGGACCCCCGCACCGGCGAGTCGCTGATGAAGCGGACGGTGCTGATTGCCAACACCTCCGATATGCCTGTGGCGGCCCGGGAAGCGTCTGTCTACACCGGCATCACCATCGCCGAGTATTTCCGCGACATGGGCTACGACGTGGCCGTCATCGCCGACTCCACCTCCCGCTGGGCCGAGGCCCTGCGCGAGATGTCCGGCCGTCTGGAGGAGATGCCCGGCGAGGAGGGCTATCCCGCGTACCTGGCCTCCCGCCTTGCCCAGTTCTACGAGCGGGCCGGCAGCGTGGAGTGCCTGGGCAGCGACGAGCGCCGGGGCAGCCTGACCGCCGTGGGCGCCGTGTCGCCCCCCGGCGGCGACCTGTCCGAGCCCGTGTCCCAGTCCACCATGCGCATTGTCAAGGTGTTCTGGGCATTGGATTCCTCCCTGGCCTACAAGCGCCACTTCCCGGCCATCAACTGGCTGACCTCCTATTCTCTGTATCTGGATACGCTGAAGCCGTGGTTTGACGAGAACTTCGGGCCGGAGTTCATGCGGGACCGGAGTAAGGCCATGAGCATCCTCCAGAACGAGGCCAGCCTGAACGAGATCGTCCAGCTGGTGGGCAAGGACGCCCTGTCCCCCGCCGACCAGCTGACGCTGGAGGTGGCCCGCATGGTCCGTGAGGACTTCCTGCAGCAGAACGCCTTCACCGACATCGACGGTTTCTCCAGCTACGACCGGCAGCAGAAGCTCCTGGCCATGGTGCTGCACTATGAGGAGCTGTGCCGCGCCGCCATTGCCAAGGGCGCGCCTGTCGCCAAGCTCTTTGACATCCCCGCCCGGGAGCAGATCGGCCGCGCCAAGAGCGTGCCGGCGGAGGAATATGTCCAGGTCTATGCGCAGATTGAGCGGGACATGGCGGCAGAGATTGAGGCTGTGGCTGCTCAGGGAGGTGAGAACTGATGATTCGTGAATACAAGACCGTAGAGGAGATCGTCAGCCCTCTGATGATGGTCCGCATGGTGGAGAACGTCACCTACAACGAGCTGGTGGAGGTGGAGCTCCACGACGGCAGCACCCGCCGCGGGCAGGTGCTGGAGGTCAACGGCGACACCGCCGTGGTGCAGCTCTTCGAGTCCGCCGCCGGCATCAACCTGGCGGACGCCAAGGTCCGCTTCCTGGGCCACCCCCTGCAGCTGGGCGTGTCCGGCGACATGCTGGGCCGCGTGTTCAACGGCATGGGCCGGCCCATCGACGGCGGCCCGGAGATTCTGGCGGAGGAGTACCGGGACATTGACGGCCTGCCCATGAACCCCGCCGCCCGGGACTACCCCAACGAGTTCATCCAGACCGGCGTCAGCACCATCGACGGTCTGAACACCCTGGTCCGCGGGCAGAAGCTGCCCATCTTCTCCGGCTCCGGCCTGCCCCACGCCAACCTGGCGGCCCAGATCGCCCGCCAGGCCAAGGTGCTGGGAGACGAGGCGGCCAACTTCGCCGTGGTGTTTGCCGCCATCGGCATCACCTTCGAGGAGTCCGAGTTCTTTGTCAACGAGTTTAAGCGCACCGGCGCCATCGACCGCACCGTGCTGTTCTCGAACCTTGCCAACGACCCCGCGGTCGAGCGTATCGCCACGCCCCGTATGGCGCTGACCGCCGCGGAGTATCTGGCCTTTGAGAAGGATATGCACGTCCTGGTCATCATGACCGATATCACCAACTACGCCGAGGCGCTGCGCGAGGTCTCCGCCGCCAAGAAGGAGGTGCCGGGCCGCCGCGGGTTCCCGGGCTACCTGTACACCAACCTGGCTACGCTGTACGAGCGGGCCGGCCGCCAGCTGGGGAAGAAGGGCTCCATCACCATGATTCCCATCCTGACCATGCCCGAGGACGACAAGACCCACCCCATCCCCGACCTGACGGGCTATATCACCGAGGGCCAGATCATCCTCTCCCGGGCGCTGTACCGCCAGGGCATCCACCCGCCGGTGGACGTGCTGCCCTCTCTGTCCCGTCTGAAGGACAAGGGCGTAGGTGAGGGCAAGACCCGGGAGGATCACGCCAGCACCATGAACCAGCTCTTCGCCGCCTACTCCACCGGCAAGGACAACAAAGAGCTGATGAGCATTCTGGGCGAGGCGGCCCTGACGCCCACGGATCTGCTGTACGCCAAATTCGCCGACGAGTTTGAAAAGAGGTACGTGAACCAGGGCTATGAGGAGAACCGCTCCATTGAGGAGACCCTGGATCTGGGCTGGGAGCTTCTGAGCATCCTGCCCAAGAGCGAGCTGAAACGTATTAAACCGGAGCTGATTGAGAAGTACTGGCCGAAGAAAGACGAGCAGTAAGGAGGGGTGAGCCATGGCGAATATCACGGTAAGCCCCACCCGCATGGAGCTCACCCGACTCAAGGGCAAGCTGCGTACCGCCCAACGGGGCCACAAGCTGCTGAAAGACAAGCGGGATGAGCTGATGAAGCAGTTCCTGGACACGGTTCGGGAGGTCCGTACCCTCCGGGCCGAGGTGGAGGAGGAGCTGATGACGGTGCACAAGTCCTTTACGGTGGCTTCTGCGCTGATGAGTTCCGAGGCCCTGGAGCAGGCACTGCTGTACCCCAAGCAGAGCGTGGAACTGACGATGACGTTCCAGAACATCATGTCCGTCAACGTCCCTGTCTACGACTTCCAAACCCAGACCCGGTCTGACTCCGACATCTATCCCTACGGCTTTGCGGCTACCTCCGGTGAGCTGGACACCGCCGTGGATGCCCTGGGAAGGGTGTTCCGGAAGATGCTGAAGCTGGCGGAGATCGAAAAGTCCGCCCAGCTGATGGCGGAGGAGATCGAGAAGACCCGTCGCCGGGTCAATGCCCTGGAGTACGTGATGATTCCCAATACCCAGGAGGCTATCCGGTATATCAACATGAAGCTGGATGAGAACGACCGCGCGACTACCATCCGGCTTATGAAGGTGAAGGATATGATTTTGAAGGAAGCCATTGAGGAGCGGCAGGCGGCGGACGCCAGAGCCGTAAGGGCTTTCGGGGATGCGGAAGAAGCTCCGGCGGAGGTTTAAGAGGTGGCCACACCTGAGTTTTACCGCTTCTACGATGGGCTTAAAAAGTGAAAGATGGTACTGCCTGGGATCTCTCCCGGGCAGTACCATTTTTTACATCACCCACAATTGATAAGGGGAAATACGATTTTCCGGGGTTAGGCCTTGTTTGAAAATTGGCGGAATGGTGGATTGCGGCAGATTTTTTTGCCAGGCAAGGCGATTTCCCGCAGGAATCCTGACGGATTTCAAGGGAAATCAACGCAGCCCTGGCGAAAAGAGATGCCGTAAGACGGCGTTTCGACATTTTTCAAACAAGGCCTAAAATAGACGCCGGCGGCACGGCCCTGGCCGTCGGGCTGACGTCTGCCGGGAACGGGAATCGAATCCATTCCCATTGGCCCCGACCTTCTGCCAGGTATCTTGATGGCTGCTGCGGGTGTATTTGTCGTATCACTCGGGCAGCTGGTGGCCGCAGGCCAGGAGGTAATTTTTTATGATTTCCTCCAGGTATTTCAGCTGTACCGCACTGAGCGGCTCCATATATTTGAACAGGGGGCCGTAGTTCGCCTTAGGTTCTTCCCCCGTCAGGATATAATCGGCGCTCACGTTCATTGCGCGGGAGAGGTTCAGCAGGCTTTCCGCACGTATGTTTTTGATCCCCCGTTCAACACAGGCAAAAAACTGCCACGACAGGCCCGACGCCTCCGCAGCCTGTTCCTGTGTCCAGCCAAGCTGTTTCCGCCGCTCCGCAATGCGGGAACCCATTTCCATTGCCAGCAATGTTCTTTCTTTTGCCATAACGCTACTCCTTTTTATTGCCTTTGATAATAGTTTAAAAGTAGACGCCGGCATATATTATTGCCAAAAATAAAATAAATATATTGCCAACAATGGAGTTATATGATATACTACAGATGACGGGGCAATCAGTAATCGGGAAGGGGCAGTGTAATTCCGCAGGATACCTCGCCGTATGTTTTTCTGATTTCTGGAATTTCGGCGGAATTATGAGAGATCTGATGAGAGACGTTATTATCATCGGTACAGGCGGGCATGCAAAGGTTGTTGCGGATATTGTACTGAGTTCAAAGGATCACCTGGTCGGCTTTCTCACCGCCGAAGAAGGGCAGGACAGCTTTATGGGGTGGCCGGTTTTGGGAAAGGATACGGAATACGGCGGCTTTCCGAGCTGCTGTTTTGTCATAGCAGTTGGAAATCCGGGCATACGCGAGAGGATTTCCAATTCCATGGGTCACGTGAAGTGGTACACCGCAATCCATCCCGCTGCGTCCATATCTGCTGTCTACACCTCGGTGGGGGAGGGGAGCGTTGTGATGGCAAATGCCGTAGTCAACCCCTATGCGCAGATAGGACGGCATTGTATTATCAATTCCAATGCGACAGTAGAGCATGACAATAGAGTTGGGGATTTTGCGCATATATCCGTCGGGGCCAGACTTGCCGGGGAGGTAACGATTGGAGAACGGACGTGGATCGGCGCGGGGGCGACAGTGAGCAACGGGATCAGTATATGCCGGGACTGTATGATCGGCGCAGGGGCCGTTGTTGTGAGGGACATAGAGGTTCCCGGTACATATGTGGGCGTTCCGGCTCATAAAATTAAATAGTCCCGGTTGGGAGAGGCCCTCCGTGCCGCAGGGAAACGCAGCGCGGTTGACTGCGCAGGGCGGAGGAGGCAGTACCATTTTGGGGAGTTCGGAAACCACCGGCGTGGCCGGTGGTTTTGATAATGCCTGCGGCAGGGAATCCGGTTGAATCATTTGCGGTTTTACGATTAGAATCTTGACAAACCCTGGAAAGTTGAGTAAAGTAATTGCTGGATAAAATCTTCACAAAGGAGAATCGCAATGTATTGTGTACAGCCAGTTACTTCGGATATGATGTATATCGGCGTCTCCGACCGGCGCCTGGCGCTGTTTGAGAACGTGTTTCCCATCCCACGGGGTGTGTCCTACAATGCCTATCTGCTGCTGGATGAGAAGACGGTTTTGCTGGACGCTGTGGAAGAGGCGGTGGCGGTGCGCTTCCAGGAGAATCTGGAACATGGGCTGGGGAACCGGCCCCTGGACTATGTGGTTGTGAACCATATGGAGCCGGATCACAGCGCATCGCTGGCGGGGGTGCTGCGGCGCTGGCCGGAGGCCCGGGTCGTGGGGAATGCCAAGACACTGGCCATGCTTGCGCAGTTTACGGGGGAGGATATCTCCGACCGTGCGGTTGTGGTGAAAGAGGGGGATACGCTGGACACCGGACGCCATACCCTCACATTTGTTATGGCGCCTATGGTCCACTGGCCGGAGGTCATGGTGACCTATGACGCCACGGATAAGATTCTCTTTTCCGCCGACGCCTTCGGCACATTCGGAGCCCTCAGCGGCAACCTCTTTGCCGACCAGGTGGATTTTGAGCGGGACTGGCTGGACGACGCCCGCCGGTATTATACCAACATCGTGGGAAAATACGGCGTTCAGGTACAGTCCCTGCTGAAAAAGGCCGCCGGGCTGGATATTGCCATGATCTGCCCGCTCCACGGCCCCGTCTGGCGGGAGAACATCAGATGGTTTGTAGAGAAGTATCAAACCTGGAGTACCTATGCCCCGGAGGATCGGGCGGTGGCCATCTTCACCGGGTCTGTCTACGGCAATACGGACAACGCCGCCGACATCCTGGCGGCCCGGCTTGCGGAGAAGGGCGTCAGGAGGATTGCCCAGTATGACGTATCCCACACCGATGTGTCCCAGTTGGTGGCAGAGTGCTTCCGGTGCAGCCACCTGGTGTTTGCCGCTGCTACGTACAACAACGGTATCTTCACCCCTATGGAGAACCTGCTGCTGGATTTGAAGGCCCACAATCTGCAGGGCCGCACGGCAGCCGTAATTGAAAACGGCTCCTGGGGCCCCCAGGCGGGAAAGCTGATGCGGGAGATTCTCTCGTCCATGAAGAGTATGACGGTGCTGGGGGATTCAGTCACATTGAAATCCTCTGTCCAGCCGCAGCAGCGGGAGGCTTTGGAGACGCTGGGGGACGCTCTGGCAGCGGATATCCTTGGATAACTGCATACTTAAAGGCTCTGCCAACAGGCGGCAGCGTATGTTTTGGGGGGAGATTTTCCGTCCGGACCGCGTCAGAAACTCCTGAAGTCCGATGGGATTCCCGTGTGTCTCTTCCCTGTGAGGCAAAAGACTTTCTCGCCGGCCTGTGCACTTCCCCCATTGATATGTTTTTTTGGCGAAAAGGGACGGCGCGGTTTTCCGCGCCGTCCCTTTGGGTATATTTTACAGCAGCGTAATGCCCGCTTTTTCACAGCCCTCCGTGGTATCACGGTCCCAGAGGCTGGCCTGCACCTCGCCGATGTGACAGGTGCCCAGCAGCAGCATGCAGAGCCGGGACTGGCCGATGCCGCCGCCCATGGACTGGGGCAGCTGGCCATTGAGAAGCATCTGGTGGAAGGGCAGCTGCCGGCGGTAGTCGCAGCCGGCGGCGGTGAGCTGTCGGTCCAGCGCTGCGGCGTCTACCCGGATACCCATGGAGGAAATCTCAAACTGGCTTTGAAGCACAGGATTCCACATGAGGATGTCCCCGTTGAGCTCCCAGTCGTCATAGTCCGGGGCACGGCCGTCGTGTTTGCCGCCGGAGGCCAGGGTTTTGCCGATCTGCATCAGGAACACGGTGCGGTGCTTTTCACAGACCGCCCGCTCCCGCTCGGAGGGGGTAAGATGAGGATAGCGGTCCTCCAGCTCCTGGGTGGTGATGAAGTACACGTCCCGGTCGGGGCGGAAGGTGAGGATGGGATAGGCGTTCCGCAGGGCCGTGGCAGTGTCGCAGATGCAGCCCACAATATCCCGTACGGTGTCTTTCAAATATTGGACGGTACGGTCCCGGGGGGAGATGTGCTTCTCCCAGTCCCACTGATCCACATAGACGGAGTGGAGATTGTCCAGCTCCTCATCCCGGCGGATGGCGTTCATGTCGGTGTACAGCCCGGTGCCCTCCTTGAACTCATACCGTTTCAGGGCCAGGCGCTTCCACTTGGCCAGGGAGTGGACCACCTGGCCCTCGGTCCCCACATCGGGGATGTCGAAGGATACGGGGCGCTCCACGCCGTTGAGGTCGTCGTTCAGGCCGGTGGAACCGTCCACGAACAGGGGGGCGGAGACCCGGTGCAGGTTCAGGCGCACGGTCAGGTTGTGCTGGAAGTCTGCGTGGATCAGCTCGATGGCCCGCTGGAGCTCATTATTGGTCAGCGGCATTTTGTAACCGGAGGGGATGGTCAGCTTACTCATGAGAGAAAAGTCCTTTACTGATAGATTTAGGCCTGAAAGCCCTGCGCTTGGGCTCATATGGACAGGCTCTAGAAGAAATGGGCAGCAATGGCCGGGGTGACGTAGGCCTCAATCACGGCGGCGGCGGCCAGCATGGGGACCAGCACGGACAGCAGCATGCGGGAGGCCAGCGTCAGGCACATCCAGAGGGAGCAGGCGTCCGGATCCTTTCGGCAGCGGCGGGTGAGCTGCCCGCAGATATACAGCCCCGTGCCGAAGGCCAGGAACAGCGCCGGCAGTTCAAAAATCCCGTGGGGAAGCAGGGCGGCGAAATAGGCCAGGGGAGAGACACCCTCTGCAGCGTACCACGCCGCCATTACGCCCAGAAACATGGCGTTGACGCCAAGGGCCAGGGCGGTCAGCTGGACAAAGGGAATCAGGCCGTAGAGCATGATAAAAGCGGAGACCTCGATGTTGTTAAAGAATAGGGCCAGGGCGGAGATACTCCCGTTTTCTCCGGCTGCGTCCAGGCCGTTCAGTGTGGAGAACATGAAATCTGCCAGCCTGATCCGCAGTTCCGGTATCGCCATGCAGACGGCGAAAACCAGCATCCAGATCACGGCAAACGCAATGGCGGATCGCCGTACCTCCTCTTTCAGTCCGTTCCCCCAGGCCTCCCGCAGGCCGGCGGATGGATGGGCGCCGCTCATGCCCGCAGTTTGGCCAGCCCTGCCCGCAGGCGGCGCAGGGTTTCGTCCCGTCCCAGGATATGGCACAGTTCCACTGCACCGCCGGGTGTTACCAGTTTGCCGGCCACGGCGATACGGACGGGCCACATCAGTGTGGCGTTTTTGACGGCGAGCGTCTCCGCCAGGGTGATGAGGCAGTTGTGGATGGCGTCCTGCGTCCATTCCGGCAGGTTTTCCAGGGCAGGGACTGCGGCCTCCAGCATCTCCCTGGAGACGTCGGGATTGGTTTTGGACTTTTTATTGGTGAAGAACTCCACGCCGTAGTCAGGGACTGCGTCGAAGAAGTCCACCTTTTCTGGGATATCCGTCAGTTTTTCGCACCGGGCCTGGAGCAGGGCGGCTACGGAGGGGATGTCGATGGCGGGATTTTTCACCGTCTCCCGGATATAGGGCTCGGCCGCCGCCGCAAAATCCGCCGGAGGCAGGGCACGGAGATAGGTGGCGTTGAAGTAGTCCAGTTTGGCCATATCAAAAATGGCGGGGGATTTGGAGATGCCGGCGATGTCAAAGGTCTCTGCCAGTTCCTCCAGGGAGAAGATCTCCTGTTCGCTTTTCTCCCCTTTGGGGGCCCAGCCCAGCAACGCCACATAGTTCAGCACGGCGGAGGTGAGGTATCCCTTGGCAATCAGATCCTCATAGGAGGGGTCGCCGTGGCGTTTGGACATCTTGTTGTGCTGATCCCGCATGACAGGGGAGCAGTGGACATAGGCGGGGATCTCCCAGCCAAAGGCCTCGTACAGGAGATTGTACTTGGGCGCGGAGCTGAGATATTCGCTGCCCCGCACCACATGGGTGATGCCCATCAGATGATCATCCACCACATTGGCGAAGTTATAGGTGGGCAGGCCGTCCCGCTTCAGCAGCACCTGGTCGTCCAGGGTTTTGTTCTCCACGGTGATATCGCCGAAGGAGACATCGTGGAAGGTGGTGCTCCCCTCCCGGGGGATGCGCTGGCGGATGACGTAGGGCATGCCGGCGTCCAGATTCGCCTGAATCTGCTCCGGGCTGAGGCTGCGGCAGGGGTCGGGGGCGCGGTCAAAATTGCCGGAGTCCTCCTCGGATTCGGTTTTTTCGCAGAAGCAGTAGTAGGCCGCTCCCTTCTCCACCAGCAGGTGGGCGTATTTGCCGTAGAGCTCCCGCCGCTCCGACTGGATATAGGGTCCCACAGGGCCGCCCACATCAGGGCCCTCGTCGTGGGTGAGGCCGCACTCCGCCATGGTACGGTAGATGACGTCGGTGGCGCCCTCCACCAGGCGGCCCTGGTCCGTGTCCTCAATACGGAGGATGAAGGTGCCCCCGGCGTGCCGGGCAATCAGCCAGGTGTAGAGGGCCGTGCGCAGGTTGCCCACATGCATGTAGCCGGTGGGGGAGGGCGCGAAGCGGGTGCGGACCTTTCCCTTTGGGATGCGGGCCTCCATCTCCGCGAAAAAAGCGTGGTCGAGAACCATAAGAAAAACCTCCATTTGGTAATGAGCACAATTTCACAACTAGCATTATGGCCGCTTTGGAGGCGAATGTCAAGGATTGGATGGCGCAGGGGGAAAATATATACAAAATCCCGGTTGGCACCCGTGGAAAAATCAGGTGGGGAAAGGGCGGCAAATGATTGCCTAACCGGGAAAAAGGTGGTATACTATGATATTAAGTCAAGTCTGCCCCGGCGGTTTTTCCTTCGGCGGCATCAAAATAGCGAGGTGCGATTATGGAAAATCAGGTGCGGAAAAAAAGAGTGTTCAGCGGTATCCAGCCCAGCGGCGATCTGACACTGGGTTCCTATATGGGGGCGATTAAGAACTGGGTGGCCATGCAGGACGAGTACGACTGCGTGTACTGCATTGTGGACATGCACGCCATCACCGTGCGGCAGAACCCCGCGGACCTCCGCCGGCGGGCCCTGGAGCAGCTGGCACAGTATATTGCCTGCGGCCTGGACCCGGAGAAGAGTATTCTGTTCGTCCAGAGCCATGTGCCCCAGCATGCGGAGCTGGGCTGGATCCTGGGCTGCTATACCCAGTTCGGTGAGCTGAGCCGCATGACCCAGTTCAAGCAGAAGGCCCAGCAGCACGCCGACAACATCACTGCGGGCCTGTTTACCTACCCGGTACTGATGGCGGCGGATATCCTGCTGTATCAGGCGGATTTCGTGCCTGTAGGTGAGGATCAGCGGCAGCATGTGGAGTTGTGCCGGGACATCGCCCAGCGGTTCAACGGCGTGTACAGCGACACCTTTGTCCTGCCGGAGGCCTTTATTCCCAAGGCGGAGCAGGGTGCCCGAATCATGAGCCTGGGCAATCCTTTGAATAAGATGAGCAAGTCTGATCCCGACGGCTGTGTCAATCTGATGGACCCGCCGGAGGTCATCCAGCGGAAGTTCAAGCGGGCCGTTACAGACAGCGAGACCAGCGTCCACTATGACAAGGAGAACAAGCCCGGCGTGTCCAACCTGCTGACGATCTACTGTGCCGCCACGGGTAAGACCATGGAAGAGGCTGAGGCGGAGTTCGCGGGCCAGGGTTACGGCGTGTTCAAGCCCGCTGTGGGCGAGGCGGTGATTGAGCTGCTGCGCCCCATCCGGGAGGAGGCCGCCCGTCTGATGGCGGACAAGGCCCATCTGGAGAGCATCTACCGGGAGGGCGCCGGGCGGGCAGGCCGGATCGCCCAGAGAACGCTGGATAAAGTTCACCGCAAGGTCGGCTTTATCGCCCGCTGAGAGGGATCATATGGCATTTCAGACACAGACGGTGGCCTATGTGGTGCTGGCGCTGCTGACGGCGCTGGTGGTCAGCTTTCTGATGACCCCGGTGGTGAAGGGCTTTGCATATAAGGTGGGGGCCATCGATGTACCCAAAGACAACCGCCGGATGCACAGGAAGCCCATCCCCCGCCTGGGGGGACTGGCCATCTTCTTCGGCTTTATGGTGAGTATCCTGCTCTTTGTGGAGATTACGGCGGAGATGCGCAGCATCCTGTTGGGATCGGTTATCATTGTGGTGCTGGGCGTGGTGGACGACATCATGGCCCTGCCCGCCATGCTGAAATTTGTCATCCAGATTGTGGCCGCCCTGATCCCCGCCCTGAACGGCGTGGTGATTCAGGCCTTCTCCAACCCCAATATTTTTTCAGACAATCTGTACTGGGTGCTGGGGTGGCTGTCCGTGCCCTTTACCGTGCTTTGGATTGTGGCGATTACCAATGCCGTGAACCTGATTGACGGGCTGGATGGCCTGGCGGACGGCGTATCCGCCATCTCTGCCACCACGGTGCTGGTGATTGCACTGATGGCCTCGGAAATCCAGGTGGCCATTGTCATGGCGGCCCTGGTGGGCGCCTGCGTGGGTTTTATGCCCTACAATTTAAACCCCGCCAAGATGTTCATGGGGGACACCGGGGCCACATTCCTGGGCTATATCCTGGCCACCATGTCCATCCAGGGTCTCTTTAAGTTCTACGCGGTGATCTCCTTTGCGGTGCCCTTTTTGATTCTGGGCCTGCCCATCTTTGACACCGCCTTTGCCTTTATCCGCCGCATCGCCCACGGCCAGAGCCCCATGCACGCCGACCGGGGCCATATCCACCACCGGCTGATCGACATGGGCCTGAGCCAGAAACAGGCTGTGGCCACGCTGTACGTGATCTCCGCCATCCTGGGCCTCAGCGCCGTGGTACTGACCACCGGCGGGGAACAGAAGGCCATGCTGCTGTTTGCCGCTTTGTGCATTGTGGGGGGCGTGGCCGCCCGGGTGGTGTTTCCCAGAGAGCTCCGGGAGGAGATTCAGGAGGAGCTGGAGGAGTTGAAAGAGCACGGGGAGAAGAAAGACGAGGAGCCATAAATGGACAAGCTGCGAATTATGAGCGTTTTCGGCACCCGGCCGGAGGCCATCAAGATGTGCCCCCTGGTAAAGGAACTGGCCGCCCGGCCCGGGATTGAGAGCCTCTGCTGCGTCACTGCCCAGCACCGGCAGATGCTGGACTCCGTGCTGGAGGTCTTTGGCCTGAAGCCGGACTGGGATTTGGATATTATGACGCCCCGGCAGACCCTGTCTGCCATTACCAGCAGGTGCCTTTTGGGAATGGACGAGGCGCTGGATGCCTTAAAGCCGGATATGGTGCTGGTCCATGGGGATACCTCCACCACGTTTGCCGGGGCGCTGTCCGCCTTTTACCACCGGATTCCCGTGGGCCATGTGGAGGCGGGGCTGCGGACGTATGACAAGTACGCCCCCTATCCGGAGGAGATGAACCGTCTGCTGGTCTCCGGCATTGCGGATATGCACTTCTGCCCCACTGACGGCAACCGGGAAAACCTGCTGCGGGAGGGGCATGCGGAGAACCTGTTTGTCACCGGAAATACCGTAATTGACGCGTTGAAGACCACTGTGCGGGAGGATTACCGGTTTTCCACGGAGGAGCTGAACCGCCTGCCCTATGGGGAGAGGAAGATCATCCTTGTCACCTGTCACCGGCGGGAGAACTATGGAGAGCCCATGAAGAACATTATGCTGGCCCTGCGGCAGATAGCGGAGCAGCACCGGGATGTGGAGCTGGTCTATCCGGTCCACCTGAGCCCGGTGGTGCAGGAGACGGTGGAGAAATATCTGCGGGGCGCACCCCGGGTTCACCTGATCGATCCGCTGCCCGCCGATGAGATGCACAACCTGATGGCCCGGTGCTATCTGGTGCTGACGGATTCCGGCGGGCTCCAGGAGGAGGCCCCGGCCCTGGGCAAGCCCGTTCTGGTGCTGCGCCGGGAGACGGAGCGGCCTGAGGCCGTGGCCGCCGGAACGGTAAAGCTGGCGGGTGTGGTGCAGGACGATATCGTTACCATGGCAGAGCGGCTGATCTGTGACAAAGATGCCTATGAGCGGATGGCCAGGGCCGTCAACCCCTACGGAGACGGACATGCCTGCCGCCGCATTGCCGACGCCGTTGAATGGCGGTATGGCCTGCGGACAGAGCGCCCCGGGGATTATTGCCAGGGGAGCTGACCGGACAGTGTTCGGCGGCTGAGGCAGGCTCTTGATTACGGCATGTAAAGGCCGAAGGAGGGAAGGCATGGATAAGGGCTGGCTGAACCGGGTTACGGTGATATTTCTGACCATTACGGTTCTGGTGATTGTCCTGATGCTCGGCAGTACGCTGCACCGCACCTCCCGGATTACGCTGCCGTCCAGCGGGCCGGCCTCCGGCCAGACCGCTGTAACCGGGGATGCCCTGACCGTGATCGAGGTGACACCGGAGACGGTGCAGGCCGCCGTTGCGACGCTCTCCCGCCCGGAGGAGTACCGACGCACCGTGACGGTGGAGCAGCTCTGGCAGGGGGGCAGCGGGACCTATGAGACAGAGGTGGCCGTCAGCGGCGGCTGGACCAGGACGGACCGGACGTTTCCCGGCGGAAGGGTGCGCCATGTGATTACAGACGGTGAGGTCACGCATATCTGGTATGACAGAGAGGCGGCGGTCTACACCGTTCCGGCGGGGGGCATCTCTGCGGATGATGAGCAGACGATTCCCACGTACGAGGATATCCTGAATTTCTCTGCGGGGGAGATTGTCCTGGCGGATTACCGGGAGATCTCCGGCGTGAACTGCATTTTTGTGGAGACCGCGGCGGACGAGGGCGGCTATGTGCTGCGCTATTGGGTCAGCGTGGACACCGGCCTGCTGGCGGCTTCGGAGCGGCTGCTGGCGGGCGAGCCGGTGTACCGTATGGCCGCGCTGACGCTGGATCAGGCACTTCCCACGGCGGAGGACTTCACCCTGCCGGACGGTACGGTGCTCTTGGAAACGGAAGAAGGCTGAAAACCAGCCGGGGCATACGCTCCGGCTGGTTTTATAAGATCAAAAGCAGGCCCAGGGCCATCAGCAGTTCCTCGTCCGCCTCTTCCCGGGAGAGGAAGAACAGAAGCCCCAGGAGCAGCAGATCCCCGGTGTCCACATGGTTCAGATGCAGCTGGTCCAGGAGGTGCCGGAGAAAGCCGGTCAGCCCGTCTGCAGCCCGCGTGGGCGGCGTGGGCCGTCCCGGGCCGGGCTGCTGGGGTCGTTCTTGCTTGGGCGGCGGGGGAGAGGGGCCGCCGGGCGGCGGTTCCGGACGGGGGGGCGGTGTACGGGGTTCCTCCTCCGGCATGCGGGTGTAGGTTCCGTTGTCGTTGCGGATATAGCGGTTATACATGCCTCACCCCTCCCATCCGGACAGGAACTTCTTTCCCAGGTGGAACAGGCGGGCCAGCTGGAGCGCCCGCTCCACCTTGTTCTGCTTCTCCTCTTTCAGATAGGGCCGCAGGGCATAGAGCAGCGCCCGGGCATTGCTGTCCCGCTGGCCGCCCAGCTCCTGGATCAGGGGCAGGAGCCGGGTGAGCAGCTTTGGGTCCATTCCACCGGCCAGGGAGGAGAGGGAGGAGAACAGATCACCGCCTGGGGGCGGAGAGGCGGGCTGGGGCGGCGGAGGCGCCTGCTGCGGGGAGGCCGGCGGCGGTTCCGGCCCGGGCCCGGAGAGGGACTGGGCCAGCTGCATAATTTGGGACATGGCGTCCGGGTTGGACAGGATGCTGTTCAGCTTGTCATCAAATTCCGCCATGCCGTTCCCCCCTTTATCCGTTTATTTTTGCACCGCTCTGTTGATCCGTTCCACCAGATCGGCCCCGCCGGGGCTCTGCATAACCTGGTTGATGAGTCTTACCATGTCCTCGGGGCGGCCCTTTGCGGCGGACTGTACGGCCCGCTGCAGTCCGGCGCCCTGGTCGCCCTGGGTCAGCATCCGCATCAGCGCCTGCCCGTCCCGGGACTGCATCAGCGACCGCAGCATAGAGGGGTTGCCCTTCAGCTGTTCGACCAGACGGGTGGTTTTTTCATCCATGATACATCCTCCAATGGTACCATCGATTGGCAAGGGGCAACGCGGTTTTTGAGGACGAAGCCGGCCGCCGGCGAGCGGATTGCCCTTTGCCAATCGATGGTAGTTTTTATCCAGTATATGAGGGACGGCGCAAAAATGTGCCTGCGGAACTCCGCAGGCACATTTAGGTGATGTTCATTTTTTGGACTTTGCCGTGTCACAGTCCTTTGCCAGAATACAGCCTTCGCATTTGGGGGAGCGGGCGGTGCAGGTGTCCCGGCCGAAGAGCACCATCCGGTGGCAGAAGTTGTTGGACTCCTTGGGCGGGATGGACGCCCGCAGCTGCTTTTCCACCTGGAGGGGGTCCTTGGATCCGTCGGTAATCCCCAGCCGCCCGGTGATGCGGATACAGTGGGTATCGCAGACGTAACCCTCCTGTCCAAAGACGTCCCCCAGGATAAGGTTGGCGGTTTTGCGCCCTACGCCCGGGAGACTGGTCAGTTCCTCCATGGTGCCGGGGACCCTGCCGCCGAAGTCGTCGATGAGCCGCCGGGCGCAGGCCACGATGTCCCGGGCCTTGCCGTTGAAGAACCCGCAGGAGCGGATGTACTCCCCGACTTCCGCCGGGTCCGCCTCCGCGAAGCTCTCCAGGGTGGGGAAGCGGGTGTACAGGGCGGGGGTCACACGGTTCACCCGCGCGTCGGTGCACTGGGCAGAGAGACGTACGGCGAAGAGCAGCTCGTAGTCCTTCTCGTACTGCAGGGAGCAGAGGGCGTCGGGATAGACGCCCTTCAAGGTTTCAATAATGCGCTTGACTGCGGCCTTGGATTTCATGTTCGTCACCTCTCCTAGGTGACAGGATACCACAAAATCCGACGGTTGGCGAGGGAATTTTTGAATTTTTTCGCGCCGGATTGAAAGTCCGTGAAAAAGGGTGGAATCTGACCGGCCAATGTGGTATAATTCTCTATCACAGTTTATCGAGGAGGATGTGCATGAACAAAAAGATGATTTGCGGTGTACTGCTGGCCGTGATCGGGCTGGTATACTCGGCTTTTTGCTTTATGGAGGCCGTTCTCCATCCAGGCAGTTACAACGGGATCGGCGGACTGAGGGGCGCACTCCTTTGCTCGGACACGCTGTTGCCGTTTGTCCTTTCGACGGCAGTGATGTGTATCGGCCTGCTGCTCTGCTTTATCGAAGCCTACCGGAAGCATTGATTCCCAAAAGAGGAGGGAGGTCTCCCTATGCAGCGTCCCCTGGCGGATGAGATCCGCCCCCAGACACTGGACCAGGTGGTGGGACAGCGCCACATCCTGGCCCCCGGCGCGGTGCTCCGCCGCCTGATCGAGAGCGGCACCGACGCCAACATGGTCTTTTACGGGCCCTCCGGCACCGGCAAGACCACCATTGCAAACATCATCGCTCAGCGGACGCAGAAGGCCCTGTACCGGCTCAACGCAACCACGGCATCCCTCCAGGACATCAAGGATATCATTGCCGATGTGGGGACATTGCTGGCCCCCGGCGGGGTGCTGCTGTATCTGGATGAGATTCAGTACTTCAACAAAAAACAGCAGCAGAGTTTGCTGGAGTTTATGGAGAACGGCAAGCTGACGCTCATCGCCTCCACCACGGAGAATCCCTACTTCTACGTGTACAGCGCGCTGCTCAGCCGCAGTACGGTGTTTGAGTTCAAGTCCGTCTCCCCGGCGGAGGCGGAGCCCGCCGTTCTGCGGGCGCTGGAGATTGAGCGGGAGCGCAGTCCTCTGCCTCTCACCTGGGAGGAGGGAGTGCCCCTCCATATCGCCACCGCCTGCGGCGGAGATGTGCGGAAAGCCGTAAACGCCGTGGAGCTCCTCTGTCAGGCTGCACAGCCGGAGGAGGGAGAGCTGCGCCTGACGCTGGCCGACGCCGCCCAGGTCTCCCAGCGCAGCGCCATGCGCTACGACAAGGGAGGCGACGCCATGTATGACTCCGCCTCCGCGCTGATGAAGTCCCTCCGGGGCAGCGATCCCGACGCGGCGCTGCACTATCTGGCTCGATTCCTGGAGGCCGGGGATCTGGTGACTCCCTGCCGCCGCCTGCTGTGCTCTGCCAGCGAGGACGTGGGGATGGCCTATCCCCAGGCGATTGCCATTGTCAAGGCCTGTGTGGACACCGCCATGCAGCTGGGCCTGCCGGAGGCGCAGCTGCCCCTGGCCCATGCCGCCGTCCTGCTGGCCACGGCCCCAAAGTCCAACAGCGTTATTGAGGGCATTGGGAGGGCCTGGGCGGATGTGAAGGCGGGCCGTACCGGGGACGTGCCCCGGCAGCTCCAGAACGTCCATGCCGATACCACCGGCTTTGACAGTCGCCAGCACTACCTCTATCCCCATAACTTCACCGGCCACTGGGTGGAGCAGCAGTACCTGCCCGATGCATTGAAGGATGTGAAGTACTATCAGTGGGGGGAGAACAAGACGGAGCAGGCGGCCAAGGCCTACTGGGAGAAGATCAAGGGGCGGGAGCTGTGAACACCGTCTCCACCGGCTGCTTTTCATACCCGGGCGGGGAGTAGGCCCAGCGCTCCAGCTGCCCGTCGGTGATCTGGTAGCGCAGGGGCTCCGGCTCCTCCGGCGGGGAGAGCTTCTCAATGACCTGGAGCTTGATTTTCATCCGCTCCGGCCGGATGCTCTTGATGTAGACGGATACCCCGTCTCCGGGGGCGAGGCCCTCCCGGGCATCCGCCAGGCCGGAGAGGTTGGGGGTGAGCTCAATGAAGGCGCCGTAGTCCTTGACGCTGCGTACAATGCCCCGTACGGTCTCCCCGGGAGAGAACCGGCTGGCATTGTCCATCCAGGTTCCCAGCAGTTCCCGGAGAGTCATGGTAATCCGGCGCCTTTCCCGGTCAAAGGAGCGGACCGCCGCCAGGATTCTCTGTCCCTCCCGCAGCCGGGCGCCGGGGTGATTGATGCGGGAGACGGAGATCAGCTCGATGGGCAAAATGGCGATGATGCCGCAGCCGATATCCAGAAAGGCCCCGTAGGGTTCCAGCCGAGTTACACGGCAGGTAAGTACCATCCCCGGTTCCAGGTGTTCCAGGAGCCAGGCCATGGCAATCTCCTGGGCGGCACGGCGGCTGAGCAGAGCCACCGGCGCTCCTTTTTCGTCGGCCTGGAGGCCCTGGACGGTAAAGCAGGCCGGCTTGCCGACTCTGGATAAGACGGCGATATCCCGCCCTGCCCCGCTGATCCAGGGGGCGGTGGCCTCTGCCCGGGGGATCCGGCCCTCGATTCCGTCCAGTGAGATGTGCAGGGTGTGAGAGGCGTCGCACCGCTGGACCGGGGCCTCCAGGATTGTGCCGTTCTCCAGCGCCTCCCGCAGGTCAGGGAGGGTGAAGTGGGCGGAGGGACGCAGGCCCTCCGGGAGGAATTGTTTATTTTCCGGCATATTGATCGCATCCTATCTGCCGCCAGGCGGCGTTTATACATAAGACACTATATGCGAAGGCGATGACAGGAGGAACCGTATGGACTTGCGTCTGCACGATAAAGTGGAGCTGAAAAAGCCCCACCCCTGCGGGAGTACGCAGTGGGAAATTCTGCGGGTGGGCATGGATATCAAGCTGAAGTGCCTGGGCTGCGGCCACGAGCTGATGGTGCCGCGGTCCAAGGCGGAGAAGAGCATCCGGAAAATTCTGACGGAGGGGGAGAGGACATGAGGGGAAAGATGAAACGTGTGATGGCCCTGGCGCTGGTGGCGGTTTTGCTGCTGGCACTGGTGGCTTCGGCGCTGATGCCGTTTGTTCGGTAGCGCATATCGCGCTGATTTTGAGGCGTATTCCCCCCTGTACGGGAAAATCCCCCATAGCCTGCTCAGGCTATGGGGGATTGGTTTTGAGTTACGCCGCGGGGTTGTTCCAGAGGTTGTCAAACCAGTTCCCGTTGCCGGGGTCTCCGGCGGCGTTGGGATCGGAGGGTTCTGCCGGCTCCTGGGGAACGCCGGGCTCCTGGCCCGTTGCACCCGGGTCCTCGGTGCCGGGGTCGGTCCCCGGGACAGGGGGCTGGTAGTTGGGATCGTAGGGATTTGTAGTGGGGTCGCCGGTATTAGGGTCGCCGGTATTGGGGTCATAGGGCAGCCCCGTGGCGTGGAAGGGACAGCCGCCGGCCTCCTCCGCTGCCTTCTGGATGTTCACCAGCAGGTAGGCATCGTCGCTGGCGGAGATGCTGGGGCCGTAGTCCTCCCGCTGGTAATTCAGGACGCCCTTTTCCACAATAGAGGATTCGGGGCAGAAGGCCCCGGCCAGGCACTCGCCCTCCGTGCAGTAGTTTGCCATCACGTGGAGGGTGCACTCCTCCGCAGGTTCCAGGCCGGTGGGAACGGTGAAGGACACTGCCCGGTCCCCCCGGATGTCCGCGTGGCAGGCATCGGTGCACCGCTTTCCGCTGTCGGCACACACCGTCACGGTGGTCAGGCCGCTGGCGGGCTTGTCAAAGGACTTGTTGGGCAATTCCTCGTGAATCTGCTGCATGACCTTTTTCCACATGGTGATGGCCGGGTTGCCGGAGTAGACAATGCGCTCGGCGGATTTGTAGCCGGTCCAGACCGCCGCGCAGTAGTAGGGCGTATAGCCGACGAAGTAGCGATCGCAGGCGGTGTTGGTGGTGCCGGTTTTGCCGGCGATGGTCATCCCGCTGAAATTGGCGGAGGCGCCGGTGCCGGAGGTGACGGCCCGGTGGAGCATGTCGGTCATAAGCCAGGCCGTGGTCTCCTTCATGGCCACGTGGGACTCCGGCTCGTTTTCCAAAATTACATTGCCCTTGGAGTCTTTTACCTGGGTGTAGGTGCGGGGTTTGTTGTAGATTCCGTTGTTGGCAAAGCAGGAGTAGGCTGCCGCCATCTCCACGGTGTTCAGGCCGTAAGTCAGGCCGCCCATGCCCAGGGGACTGGGGGCCATGTCGTTGGGGTGCAGGTCCAGCCCCAGCTTGTCCGTGGCAAAGGCGAAGGCCTCTGCCACGCCCACCGACTCCAGGGACTGCACGGCGATGGTGTTGATGGATCGCCGGATGCCCTCCTGCACCGAGGTCCAGCCGGTGTATGTGTTGGGGGAGTTCTTGGGCCAGGGGCTGCCGCCCACCAGCCGGACGGGGTAGTTGTCAAAGGTGGAGGCCGGGGTGATGGTGCCGGCGTCCAGGGCCGGCGCATAGGCTGTAAGGGGCTTCATGGAGGAGCCCACCTGCTTTTTCATAGTGGCGTAGTTGGACACCAGGTTGCTCTCCTTGGGGTCGATAGCGCCCACAATGGCCACGACGTTGCCGTTGGAGGGATCCATGACGGTGATGCCGGACTGGATGGGCTGGCCCTTTTTGGAGGTGACGTCCAGGTTGCTCCGGTCCGCATAGACGGCCTCGGCGAGCTCCTGGATTTTGGGATCCATGGTAGTATAGATCTGGTAGCCGCTGCTGTACATCAGCTCCCGGGCCGCACCGTCGCTGATGTCGTACTTTTTGGCCAGATCTGCGGATACGTCCCAGATGACCTGTTCTACAAACCAGTTGTTGATCTCCGTGCCGGCGCTGGCCTGGGCCACCAGCTCGTCCGCGTCCACGGAGCCGTCGGTGAAGAGCAGCGGTTCCGCCTTAATCCGGTCCCGCTCTTCCTCGGTGAGGTAGGGCATGCCGGTATCGGGGTTGATGACGTCCGCATTGGCCATCCGGTCCAGAACCAATCCCTGCCGCTTTTTGTTGGCGGCCCGGGGGGTGGTGGTGGTGCCGTCCTCCCGGGTGATGGTGATGGTGGACATGGGGCCGTACAGCTCCGGGTTGTTGGTGATGGCGATGATGCTGGCGCACTCTGCCACGCTGAGGTCCCATACGTCCTTTCCGAAGTAGTACTGGGCCGCCGTCTGCACGCCGTAGCAGCCCTGCCCCAGGTAGATGGTGTTGAGATACCGGGTCAGAATCTGCTCTTTGGTATTGTTCTTTTCAAACTGCAATGCCCGGAAGATCTCCCGGATCTTGCGGTTGACTGTGACCTCCTTGTCCTCGGTGAGGTTCCGCAGCACCTGCTGGGTGATGGTGGAGGCGCCGAAGGTGTCGCCGCCGGTGAGGAAGGTCTTGATGGCACTGAGGGTCCGTCTCCAGTCCACGCCGTGGTGCTCAAAGAAACGGTGGTCCTCAATGGCGACAGCCGCCTGCCACATGGCGTCCGGAATGTCGTCAAAGTCCACCAGGATGCGGTTTTCCACGCCGTGGATGGTCTGGTACTCCACCCACTGCTCCGTCTCCTTGTCCTGATAGTAGATGAAGGAGCTGAGGTTCAGCTCATAATCCTCCATGGAGACGGCCAGATTGGGGGCCACGCTGGTGTTGATATACTGCATGAAGATATAGGCAAAAATCGCCGTCGTACACACGCCGATCAGGGCCACCGTGAACAGCGCCAGAAAGACACGGCCAACGATGCCGGCCGCAATGCGGCCCGGGCTGGCCCGCCGTTTCCGTGGCCGCCGTTCCGAGCGGCCGGACTGCCGGGGCGTCTGTGGGTTTCTCTCGTGCTCCAAAACAAGGGCACCTCCGTTCTGCATTGATAAATCCGTCAGATTCCGCCCGGAGACTGCCCGGCTGCGGAGCCGTATCCTGCGGAAACCTATAATTCACCATAATATCTATTATTGTATCATCCCCTGTCAAGCCTGAAATTGTCGTATTTCCCAGAAAAATAGTTTCAGATTTGTATGATTCCCATGGTTTTGTGCAGAATATATCCCGTCCAAACGGCAATCTTTTCCCCTTTTTCATAAGTTCGGCCCTTGCAATTGGGAGAGAAGTCATGTAAAATACATGCAAAGCCCATCAATGCGGAAGGAGGACGGAGGATGAGCGAGGAGTTCGGCCCCACTTTTATTACCGTCACCGATGAGGACGGCAGGGAGATTGCCCTGGAGTTTATCGACGCCTTGGAGTACAACGGGCAGATGTATCAGGCCTTCTTCCCGGCGGAGACCGAGGGGGAGGAGGACGACCCGGACAATGGTCTGGTGATTTTAAAGGTCATCCATGAAAACGGTGAGGATCTTCTGTCCACCCTGGACTCCGACGAGGAGCTGGATGCGGTTTACGATCTTTTCATGGAGAGCCTGTTCCAGGAGGACGGCGAATAATTCTTGCGTTCCGCCTGGAGTTGTGATAGGATACTATTGCCCTGCGGGGTTCGTGATAGATCTTTTTTTAACCCACATTTCGTTATACGGGATGCCGGATCAGCGCGTGGTTTGCAGGCCTCCCGGCTGCCGTCTGCGGCTGGAAGTTGGAAGCGATAAAGCGCGCTGGAGGCGACCCACCTGTCCGTAAAGGTGCAGGTTATAACGGGTCTACACGGCCTTCGCGGGGTACGTTTTTTACAGGGCAGAGGCGTTCTGCCCTGTTTTGCTTTATAAAAGCGCTTTCAGGCCGGTTTCAGGCTAGGGCCCTGTATTCATAGGCGGGGATGCCGGATGAGCGAGGGATTTTGCCGCCCCAAGGCAAAAAATCGCAGGAATACCGGACGTATTTCAAGATTTTTTAACGCGGCAGGACGGCGGAAGGCCCGGCCGGACGGCGTTCAACGCCTGTGAATACAGGCTCTTAAACTATCAGCGATGAAAGGGGGTCATCGGATGCGGATTCTGCGCCGGGTGCGGGCGATAGCGTCGGAGGGCCGAAATCTTATGGGAGGTGATGAAAAAGAGAGATAATAGGAGGATGATTATGCGTCGGATTCCCGACCCCAATGCGGTCTTTCCAAACGAATACGGGACATCCTGTTTTCTGAAAAATGTGATTACGGCCCCCAATATCTCCGTGGGGGACTATACCTACTATGACGACCCCGTGGATCCCACCGGCTTTGAGCGGAACAACGTGCTGTTCAACTGGCCGGAATTCGGGGATCGCCTTGTGATCGGCAAATTCTGTTCCATCGCCAGCGGCGTCCGCTTTATCATGGGCAGCGCAAACCACCGTCTCAGCAGTGTGAGCACCTATCCGTTCAATGTATTCGGCGGCGCATGGGCCGAAAATACGCCGCCCCACCTGGCCCAGCTCCCCTTTAAGGGGGACACTGTGGTTGGAAACGACGTGTGGATTGGCCGGGAGAGTGTGATTATGCCGGGTGTGCACATCGGGGACGGGGCCATTGTTGCCGCCTGTTCCGTGGTGACGAGGGATGTGGAGCCCTATACCGTATCGGGCGGCAACCCTGCCCGGGCCGTCAAAAAACGGTTTCACGGGGAACTGATACGGCTCCTGCTTGATCTGCGCTGGTGGGACATGGAGCCGGAGGCCCTGGCGGACTTTCTGCCTGTCCTGTGCGACAGCGATTTGAAGGCCGCAGAGCGGGAGATCCGGCGGATTTTGGAGATGCGGGGACAAATTCGGCCCGGAAATCCATAAATCCGCTGAGAGGTTTGGAATTTCCACTTGCACAATGCTCCGGAATCCAGTATAATAAGCGAGTGCGTAAAATCCCGGCCGCAGAAGCGGCAGGAACCACCAATACTTGAGAGGACTGAAACAACAAATGAGCGCATCTAGAGAAAAGAAATCCCGCCAGGAGCTGAACGGCACCGGCTGGAGCGATCCAAAGACCGCCCGCGAGAAGCAGCAGCGCAAGGAGGAAAAGCGCAGCAGCATCCTCTACGGCGTGATTGCCGCGGTGTTTATCGTAGTGGCTGTGACGGTTATTATCTGGAAGTCCAATGTCATCCAAAAGACGGCCGCCGCCGCTACAATCGACGGGGAGAAGTACACTGCAGCGGAGGTGACGTTCCACTATCAGAACGTCTATCGGAATTTCCTGAACAACAATTACGGCCTGCTCTCCTACGGCGTATTGTCCCTGAACCCCAACGCATCCCTGTCCACCCAGACCCTGACAGAGGGCGACGCCACTATGCTGGGGCTGGAGGAAGAGGAGGCCGGAAAGAGCTGGAAGGACTATTTCGTGGACCAGGCCCTGGAGCAGATGGCCGCCGTTCAGTCTGTACTGAAGGCCGCCGGGGAGGAGGGTTTTATCTATCCCGACAGCGTACAGGAGAGGTATGAGGAGAGTATGGCCTCCATCCGCTCCGGCGCCGCTGTCAGCGGTGTTTCCGTGAATCAGTATTTGCAGTCCAACCTGGGCGGCACAATGACGGAGAAAATCTACGGCGAGCAGATGATGCGCTCCCTCCAGTACGAGGCCTATGCCACGGCGCGGCAGGAGGGCCTTGTCTACTCTGATGCGGAGCTGGAGGAGGCCTATAACGCCAACCGCAATGGCTATGACCGGGTCTCCTATGAGTCCGTATCTGTGACGGGTATTCCGGAGCCCACTGTGGACGCCGACGGCAACGAAGTGGAGGCCACGGAGGAGGAGACGGCCGCGGCTATGGCGGCCGCCAAGGAGACCGCCGAGGAGATTCTGGCGGCCTATCGGAGCGGCCAGAGCCTGGAGGCCCTGGCAGAGGCCAACGGCCTTTCCACCTATTCCAACTCGGAGAGCGCCGCATATGCCAGCAGCCCCGTGCTGGACTGGGCATTTGACGACGCCCGCAGGGAGGGCGATGCCCAGGTGGTGGAGAACACCGCCTCCTACACCGTGGCCGTGTTCCACGGAAAATCCCGCAGTGAGTACAACACCGTGGATGTCCGCCACGTGCTGATCCGGCCGGAGAGCACAACACTCACCAGCGAGGACGAGGGATATCAGGCGGATGTGGACGCAAAGCGGAACGACGCCAAGGCCCGCGCCGAGGAGCTGTATGCCCAGTGGCAGTCCGGCGTGGCCACCGAGGAGACCTTTGCAGACCTGGCCCGGGAGAACTCCGCGGACGGGAACGCCTCGGAGGGCGGCATTTATGAGGCCGTTTACAAAAACCAGATGGTTCAGACCTTCAACGACTGGTGCTTTGATCCTGCCCGCCAGCCCGGGGACAGCGGCATTGTGGAGACGGACTTCGGCTTCCACATTATGTATTTCGTGGGTCAGAACGAGCCCTATTGGAAGATCCAGGTCCGGGATGCCCTGCGGGAAGAGAACATGAACGAGTGGTATGGCTCCTTTACGCAGAATCACACCATCGAGAAGAACGGGTCCGGCATGAAGTATGTCGACTGATTCCGCCAGCGATTAAAAAAAGGGGACGGCCCAGGCCGTCCCCTTTTCTCCGGAGGCATTATGCGAGAACAGTTTTTGCGCAATGAGATGCTCTGGGGGCCGGAGGGCCAGCAAAAGCTGGCGGCGGCCCATGTTATCCTCTTTGGATTGGGCGGCGTGGGCAGCTATGCCGCAGAGTGCCTGGCCCGATCCGGCGTGGGGGAGCTGACGCTGGTGGACAGCGACACCGTATCCGTGACGAATCTGAACCGGCAGCTGGAGGCCCTGTGGTCCACGGTGGGACAGCCGAAGGCGGAGGCGGTGGCTGCCCGCATCCGGGACATTTATCCGGAGGCCCTGCTCCACCCCATACACGGGATCTATGACGGCGCCCGTCGGGATGCCTTTTTCCCTGCCGGGTGCCGATATGACTACATTGTAGATGCCATCGACCTGGTGAGCTGCAAGCTGGATCTGGCAGAGACCGCCCGACGGCTGGAAATTCCTCTGGTTATGGCCTTGGGCACCGGCAACAAGATGGATCCCACCCTGCTGCGGGAGGCCGATATCTCCGAGACCTATGGCTGTCCCCTGGCCCGGGTTATGCGGAAAGAGCTGCGAAAACGGGGGATTTTCCACCAGAAGGTGGTGTTCAGCCCGGAGGAGCCCCTTCCTGCGCGCCGGCTGGAGGCACCGCCTCCCGGACGGCGCAGCGTTCCGGCCAGCAGCCCGTGGCTGCCCGCGGCGGCGGGACTGCTTCTGGGCAGCGTAGTGGTACGGGACATCCTGAATCAAGAGGAGGGGAACGCGGGATGCTGACAGGTACGATTGTAAATGCTCTGGCGGTTTTGGCCGGCTCCGCAGCCGGTATTCTGCTGACAAAGCTGACGGGATATTTTTCCAGCCGCCTTCCCGCCGGCAGCACCGACATGGGCCGGCGGCTGCAGTCCATTATTATGGAGGGCGTTGCCCTGTGCGTCCTCTATCTGGGCGTCAGCGGCAGCTTAAAGGGACAAAACAGCCTGATTACCATCCTGGCCATGGTCATCGGCGCCGTAATCGGCGAGCTGCTGGATCTGGACCGGCGCATGCGGGAGCTGGGAGACTGGGTGCAGAAAAAGACGGAGCGTCTGGCTTTGGGAGGCGGAACCTCTATTTCTGAGGGGTTTGTTACCGCAAGCCTGCTGTTCTGCGTGGGGGCCATGTCCATTGTGGGTGCACTGCAGGACGGCCTCACGGGGGATCACTCCACCCTGTTTGCAAAATCCCTGCTGGACGGAATCAGCTCTGTGGTCTTTGGGGCATCGCTGGGGATCGGCGTGGCCTTTTCCGCGGTGGCAGTGCTGCTCTATCAGGGGGCGATTGCGCTGCTGGCCTCGTTTCTATCCCCTCTCCTGGGGGATGCGGTGATTGCCGAGATGACCTGTGTGGGGTCGCTGCTGATTGTTGCGCTGGCGCTGAATATGCTGAACCTGACCAAGATCAAGGTGATGAACCTGGTGCCCGCTATCTTTCTCCCCGTTTTACTCTGCATGATTATGTAATACTAATTTCAAATAAAACTATTTCGTTTTATTTGAAATGGAAACGCAGGTTGCGTTTCCGTTTTGCGCCATCCTGGCGCAAAACACGTCGCATAAGAATCCAACGCGCCTTCGGCGCTATAAAATGCTTTTTAATGGATTCTAGTATAAACTACATACTGTGAAAAGAGAGCCGCGAAAGCGGCTCTCAATTTGTGCAGGGCGTATTTTTGACAGGCCGGAACAATTTCCTTTCCCATGGGATGGAGAAAGCACTGCGCTTTCCCTCAGGGGAGGGAGGAGGCACAGTCCGCCTCCTCCCCGGAGAGCATCTCCAGGCCGTGGGCCAGGGCGGGGAGGACGGCTTCCAGGTTCTCCCGGGCAGCCTTGGGAGAGCCGGGGAGATTGACGATCAGCGTATGCCCCCGTATGCCCGCCTGAGCCCGGGACAGCATGGCCCGTGGAGTGATTTGCAAAGAGGCGTACCGCATGGCCTCCGGGATGCCGGGCGCCATACGGCCGCAGACGGACAATGTGGCCTCAGGGGTACGGTCTCTGGGGGAAAATCCGGTTCCGCCGGTGGTGACAAGCAGGTGTATGGTGCCGCTGTCGGCGATACTTTTCATGGCCCCTTCAATTTGGGGCTGCTCGTCGGGGACAACAGCGGTTTGGACAACGCGGTACCCCGCATTTTGTAAGAGCTCCGCCACCAGCGGCCCGGCGGCATCCGGGCGTTCTCCCCGGAAGCTGCGGTCGCTGACAGTCAGCACGGCGGCATGGAATACCATAGGGGGTCTCCTTTCCTGTGGGCCCGGCAGCTGCAGGCGAATGTGCAGCCGCCGGTTTTCCGTTATTTCAGCAGCAGGATATCCCGGGGCTGCACTGCCACCGTGACCTGTTCCGTACCGGCGATGAGCTGCCGGGCGGGGGAATCCAGCTCCATGCGCAGCAGGGGGGCCCCCGGACATGCGCCCAGGGGGGTCAGGAGGACGACAGCGGAGGACAGGTCTTCGATGACCCGGGTTACGCGGCAGGGGAAGGCGTTTTCCGCTTCCGGAGGTGCCAAGGAGACATGGCGGGCCCGGATCCCTATACGGCGGACCGTGTCCGGTACGGGGCAGCCGCACTTCAGCGTCACGGCCCAATCCGGGATTGTGACGGCGCAGCCTGCCGGCAGGACGTCTGCAAAGTTTTTGCACCCGGACAGGCGGGCGGCGGCCTCGGTCTCCGGCCGGCGGAGCAGGTCCTCCAGAGTGCGCACGCCCTGGGAGCGGCCCTCCTCCAGGACGCAGACACGGCGGCAGTTCCGATAGACCTCCCCCAGGTCGTGGGAGACCCAGAGCACGGTGCCGGAAAAACCGTCCATAGCCTCTGCCAGTTCCAGCTCCAGCTGGTATTTCAGATAGCTATCCAAGGCGGAGAGGGGCTCGTCCAACAGGATTGATCTGGGATCCGAGGCCAGGATGCGGGCCAGGGCCGCACGCTGCTGCTGCCCGCCGGAGAGCTGGCAGGGCTTTTTGTCCGCCGCGTCCTCCAGACGAAATTGACGAATCTTTTCCGCGGCGACGGCCTGCCGCAGCTGCCGGCTTCGCACCGCCGCGGCGATGTTCTGCCGGACGGTCATGTGGGGAAACAGCGCATACTGCTGGAAGAGGTATCCGGTTTTCCGCCGCTGTGGGGGCAGATTGATGCCGGCTGCGCTGTCGTACAGCGTTTCGCCGTCCAGCACGATTTTTCCCTCGTCCGGGGTCAGGATTCCCGCAATACAGCGCAGGGTTACGGATTTTCCGCAGCCGGAGGCACCCAGGAGGGCCAGCGGCTCATTCCCTGTTTCAAACTGTACCGACAGCTGGAAGCGGCCCAGCCGCTTTTGAATATCCACGGAGAGAGCCATCAGGTTCCTCCCCCCTTCCGGGGCGGGCGGGTTTCCAGCAGGTTTACGGCCAGCAGAAATGCGGCGGAGATCGCCATGTTGACCAGCACCCAGCGAAATGCGCCGCCGTCGTCTCCGGTGCGCCAGAGCTGATAGACGGTGGTGGAGATGGTGGCGGTGCGGCCCGGCGTATAACCGGCTATCATGGAGGTGGCGCCGTATTCGCCCAGCGCCCGGGCAAAGGCCAGGACGGTGCCCGCCAGAATCCCCTGGCGGCAGCAAGGCATCCGCACACGCCAGAAAATATAGGTATTGGAGAGCCCCAACGTCTGTCCCGCCTCGGACAGAGTGCTGTCAAAGGACTCAAAGGCGCCCCGGGCAGTGCGGTACATCAGGGGAAAGGCCACAGCTGCCGTGGCAAAGACAGCCGACCACCAGGTCATGACCAGCCTGACACCAAAGACCTCCAGGGCCCAGATCCCCAAGGGGCGCCTGGGCCCCAGCAGACACAGGAGCAGCCAGCCCGTCACCGTGGGCGGCAGCACCAGGGGAAGGGTCAGGATTACATCCAGTGCGCCCTTTGCCAGCCTAGGGAGCTTTGCAATATAATAAGCGGCGGCAATCCCCAGGAAAAAGACGGCGGCAGTGGAGATTGCCGCAATGCGAAGGGAGTTGTAAAGCGGATACCAGTCCATAAGACGCCTTTCCAAAATGCAGAGTGGGAGGGATATCAGGTGAGCGGTGTGAAGCCGACGGATTTGAAAGCAGCGCAGGCATCCGGCGTGGACAGAAACTCCAGGAAGGCCTTGGCCTCCTCCGGGTGGGCGCTGTTTTTCAGCACGGCGGCGGGATAGATGATCTGGCCGCACATCTCCGCCGTGGCCTCGTCCACGGCGGACAGGCCGGCAGAGAAGGCGTCGGTTGCGTAGATAATACCGCAGTCCACGGCGCCTTCGGAGATCTGGGTGGTGACTTCCTTCACGTTGGAGCCGTAGGTCAGGACGCCGGAGGAGGCAAGACCTTCCTCATTGAGATTGTAGAAAGAAAAGATCTTCTGTGTGTACTGTCCCACGGGCACGTCGCTGTTACCGATGGCAAGAAGCATATCGCTTTGCTCCAGCCGCTCTGCCAGCTGGCCGAAGGTTTTGATATCCCCGGGATTGCCCTCCGGCACGGCCAGGACCACCTTGTTCTCCAGCTGGTTCAGGCGGGTATCCTCCAGCAGGGAACCCTCGTCCTCCAGAGTGTCCATCTGCTTTGGAGCGGCGGAGAGAAACACATCACAGTCAGCACCCTCCTGAATCTGGGTCAGCAGAGTGCCGGAGGAATCATAGGTGGGGATGACGGTGATATGGGGGGCCTTGTCCCTGTACAGGGTGATGATTTGGTCCATGCTCTCCGTCAGAGAGGCGGCGGCGAAGACGTGGAGTTCTGTGGCGTCGCTGCTGGGAGTGGGTGTTTTGCCGCAGGCGGAGAGAGGCAGGGCCAGGCTCAGGGCCAGCAGCAGGGAGGGAATTTTTTTCATGCTGAGAGTTCCTCTTTCATCATAGAGTATTTGGTTCGCTTTTGCAAGCGTGGAATCTATAGCGTGGTATTTAATTGAGAATAACGAATGCGGGGAGAATGGGCGGCTGCAGGGCCGCCCGTCTCTTTGGGTTCGGGCATTGCGCGGTCACTTTCCGAAAGGGCATATCGGCCAGCGGCAGGGGGTGCAGCCAAGGCAAAGCCCGCCCTCGCCCATGGCGGCGATGTCCTCCCAGGTTATCCTGACCCCTGCCGCCACACGGGGCAACAGCAGGTCAAAGACCGTGGCCCCGGCGTACATGACGCACCCGGGCAGACCCAATACGGGAGTGCCGTCGTCATAATACCCCACCAGCAGCATGGCGCCGGGAAGCACGGGCGCACCGTAGGAGACGATTTGGGCACCGGAGGCCCGAATGCCGCCGGGGGTGTTGTCGTCCGGATCCACGCTCATCCCGCCGGTGCAGAGAATCAGCTCCGCGCCGGTCTTCCGCATTTCGGCAATGGCGTTTGCCACATTTTCCACCCCGTCGCCGGAGTAGGTGACGGCCAGCGTCTCAATGCCAAAGGACAGGAGTTTTTCCTGTATCACCGGGGTGAAGGTGTCCGGAATCAGGCCGGATTTCACCTCACTGCCGGTGGCTACGACAGCGGCGGTCTGCAGTTTCCAGGGAAGAAGCTCCAGCAGCGGGGAAGCACCGGCGGCCGCCTCCGCCGCCCGGAGGGTCTCCTCCGGGATCACCAGGGGGATCACCCGGGTGCCTGCCAGCTTGTCCCCCTTGCGGACTGCGGTGTTTCCGCGGCGGGTGGCAATCATGATATCCCGGATGGAGTTGACCGCAATGAGCCGCCGCGAATCCACCCGGAACAGGCCGTCGCAGGCGGCGGCCAGCTCAATTTTGCCCTCCTTTACCTGACTGCGCCCCATGTGGTCGTTGGCGCACAGGGCGCACAGCCGCTCCGCCGCATCGTTTTCATGTACCATACCGGGGAGCATCTCCCAGACAAAGAGGTGCTCTTTTCCCATGGAGAGCAGGACGGGGATATCCTCTGCCGTCACCACGTGGCCCTTGCGGAACCGGGCGTCCTTGTAGGAGCCCCTGACAATCTGCGTCAGGTCATGGCAGAGTACGTGCCCCACGGCGTCTACAGTGCGAATCTGTTTCACTTCTCATCCTCCAGACACTGGATTTTATCCCCGGGGCGGACGACGCCCTCCCGGACGACCACGGCAAAGACGCCCTCGGTGGGCATGACACATCGGCCGACAGCCTGTTTCACAGCACAGTCGCTGTGGCACTCCTTGCCGATTTGGGTGATCTCCACCGTGGTTTCCCCGATTTGGAGGCGGGTTCCCACAGGCAGGCTTTTTAGATCAATGCCTGCGGTGTTGATGTTCTCCGCAAATGCGCCGGCGGACAGGGGAATGGGACAGGCGGCCCGCATGGTGTTGATGCTCTCCTCAGCCAGCAGGCTGATTTGACGGTGCCAGTTTCCGGCATGGGCGTCCCCCACGATGCCGTGGCGGAGCTTCAGGCGTATCTCCGGGACCGGATGCTTTTGCTGCCCCTTTTTTTCGCTGACGTTTACCGAGACAACGTTCGCCATGTTCTATCCCTCCTCCCTGTACTCACCGCTTTTGCCGCCGGATTTTTCCAGCAGCCGGATATTGGTGATCCGCATGTCCCGCTGGACGGCCTTGCACATGTCGTAAATGGTCAACGCCGCCGCGGAGACGGCGGTCAGGGCCTCCATCTCCACGCCGGTGACACCGGTACAGGAGACCTGGGCCCGGATTTCGACCATGCAGGGGGCGTTTGAAAGATGAAAGGTGAGGTTGATTCCGGTCAGCGGCAGGGGGTGGCACATGGGGATCAGCTCCCAGCAGTGCTTGGCCGCCTGAATCCCCGCTACCTGGGCCACTGCCAGCACATCGCCCTTTTTCAGGGTGCCGTTTTTGATGTGGGCCATGGTCTCCGGCGCGACGTGAATTTCCCCGGCGGCCACAGCCCGGCGGGATGTGGCCGCCTTCTCCGTGACATCGACCATATGGGCGCGGCCCTGTTCGTTAAAGTGGGTGAGCTCAGGCATGGGTCAGCCTCCGATCTGGTTCATATTTCTGGGGGTGTCGCTGGGCCGGCGGGAGAGGTGATGGCGGGCCGGCTTTTCTGAAATGCCCCTTTGGATGGCCCGGCAGAGCGCTTCCCCCCGGAGGCCCCGCAGCGGAATTTCCTCCCGGCTGTGGAGGCAGCCCTTCATCTTTCCATCTGCCGTTACCCGGATGCGGCGGCATTCGGCGCAGAAGTCACAGCTGACGGGAGAGATGATCCCCACCGTTCCGCGGGCTCCCGGCAGGCGGTACCGCCGGGCCACGCCCCGGGCAGGTATTGCCTGTAAAGCGGGGTACCCTCTCAAAACGCTCTCTCCGGGAAGAAAGCAGGATTTTTCCCAGCCGGCGCAGGGGCCCATGGGCATCAGCTCAATAAAACGGACCTCCCAGGGATGCACCATCGTCAGGTTCAGAAAATCCCCGATTTCATCGTCATTGAAGCCGCCGATGAGGACCGTATCCAGCTTCAGGCCGGAAAAGCCGGCGCTTTCGGCGGCCCGGATACCGGCCAGCACATCCTCCAGGCGCCCCAGCCGGGTCATGGCGGAAAAGCGGTCGGAGCGGAGAGTGTCCAGGCTGATGTTCAGGCGGTCCACTCCCGCCTCCCGCAGGGGGCCCGCCAGCTCCGGCAGGAGGCTTCCGTTGGTGGTGAGGCACAGTTCCTCCAGGCCGGGAATTTGCCGCAGACGGCGGCAGATGTCCAGGATGCCCCGCCTCACCAGGGGTTCCCCTCCGGTGAGGCGGATTTTTTTTATGCCGCAGGCCACCGCCGCCTCGCCGATTTCCACGCACTCCTCCACGGATAAAACCGCCCCGTGGGGGTGTTTTTCCACACCCTCCGACGGCATGCAGTATTGGCAGCGGTAGTTGCACAGATCTGTGACGGATAAGCGCAGATAATCCACGGTCCGCCCCAAGCCGTCCAGCATGCCCTGTCCTCCATTCGTGATACTCAGATGAGATAAACGATATAACCATCATATCAAATTCCGGGAAAAAGTCAAGGGAGTTCAGCGGGATTGCCTTGACGCTGGGGATGAAAAAGTGTTATTCTATGGAAAAGACAACGGGGAGGGGAGTGCGCCTGTGGAGCTGGCAGAGTTGCTGGAGATTCGCCCCGGAATCACTGCCGTAATCGGCGGCGGGGGAAAGAGCACCCTTCTCCGGACGCTGGGGGAGGAGCTGGCCCGAAGGGGACACAGGGTGCTGCTGTGCACCACGACAAGGATCTTTTCCTTTCCCGGGATAGAAAATCTTGTTTCGCCCACGGCGGCGTCCCTGAGGGAGGCATTGGAGGTGCACAGCCTGGTCTGCGCCGGCGCACCGGTACCGGAGAGCGGAAAACTGACAGCGCCGGAATTGCCCATGGCCCGGCTGATGGAGCTGGCGGAATATATACTGGTGGAGGCGGACGGCTCCGCCGGGCGGCCCATGAAGGCCCACGCATCTCACGAGCCGGTGATTCCGCCGGAGGCGGGACAGACAATCCTGGTGGCGGGTGCGTCGGGGTTCGGAAGGCCCATTGCAGAGGCGGCCCACCGGCCATCGCTGTACGCAATGCTGGCGGGACTGCCGGAGACAGCTATTGTCACGCCGGCGGCGGCAGCAGCGGTACTGCGGACAGAGGCCCTCCACGACAGAGTTTATGTAAACCAAGCGGAGACGGGGCGGGCACTTTCCCAGGCCGCCGCATTAGCGGATATGCTGGATTGCCCGCTGGCGGCGGGATCTCTGCAGAGAGGAGAGTATGTGCCATGCTGACGGTGATTCGCGGGGCCGGGGATTTGGCCACCGGCATTGCCCTGCGGCTGCGGCGGAGCCGCATCCAGGTGGTTATGACGGATGTGGAGCAGCCCACCGCTATCCGGCGGACGGTCTGCTTTTCCCAGGCAATTGTCCGTGGGGAGACGACGGTGGAGGATGTGGGGGCCCGGCGGGTGAAAAACGCCGCCCAGGCGCGAGAGGCGCTTTGGGACGGCGTAATTCCGGTGCTGTCAGACCCGGAGGGGCACTGCATCCCGGAGCTGCGGCCCGATGCGGTGGTGGACGCAATCCTGGCCAAGCGGAACCTGGGGACGAAAATCACCGACGCCCCTGTGGTGGTGGGCGTCGGCCCGGGGTTTACGGCGGGGGAGGACTGCCATGCCGTGGTGGAGACCATGCGTGGACACTATCTGGGGCGGGTGATCTATCACGGTTCCGCCATACCCAACACAGGGATTCCCGGACTCATTGGCGGCTTTGCCGGAGAGCGGGTGCTCCGGGCGCCGGCGGACGGCATCTTCCGCCAGCTGCTGGATATCGGCGCACAGGTGAAAATGGGGGACGTGGCCGCCACGGTGGCCGGCCTGCCCATGGTGTGTACATTGGACGGCGTACTGCGGGGCATCCTGGCAGACGGTACGCCGGTTCATAGAGGGATGAAGGCCGGGGATATTGATCCCCGGTGTGAGGTGAAGCACTGTTACTGCGCCAGCGACAAGGCGCTGGCGGTGGGCGGCGGCGTGCTGGAGGCAATCCTGGCGCTGTCCGGCGTGTTGATGAGAGGAGCGGACAATGGCTGAAAAGGAAGTAAAGCTGACAAAGCTGGCAAAATGCGCGGGCTGCGGGGCCAAAGTGGGGGCCGGGGTTTTGGCCCAGCTGCTGGACGGTATCCGGGTTCATGAGGATCCAAACCTGCTGGTGGGATTTGACAAGAGCGACGATGCCTCGGTCTACCGGATCTCCGACGAGCTGGCCCTGGTGCAGACGGTGGACTTCTTCCCGCCCATTGCCGATGACCCGTACCTCTTTGGGCAGATTGCCGCTACCAACGCCCTGTCCGACGTGTATGCCATGGGAGGGGAGCCAAAGCTGTGCCTGAACATCATGGCCGTCCCGGACGCCATGCCGAAAGAGGCTGTGCACGAGATGCTCCGGGGCGGGTACGACAAGGTATACGAGGCCGGGGCGCTGATTACAGGGGGCCACAGCATTCTGGACGACGAGCCCAAGTATGGCCTGGCGGTGACAGGCTTTGTCCGCCCGGATAAGGTGCTGACCAACTCCGGGGCCAGGCCGGGGGATGTGCTGCTGTTCACCAAACCCCTCGGGATCGGCGTTCTGACCACCGGGGCCAAGGCCGGTATGACTTCGCCGCAGTCCATGGAGCTGGCCTGCCGGCTGATGACCACCTTGAACAAGTCTGCCCGGGATATTATGGTAAACTACCGTGTCCACGCCTGTACGGACGTGACGGGCTTTGGGATGCTGGGACATGCCTACGAGATGGCCCAGGGCAGCGGCGTGGAGATCGAGCTGTGGACAGAGGCGGTGGACTTCATCCCTGAGGCGGCAGAGCTGGCGAAGATCGGCATTCTGCCGGAGGGAATGTACCGCAACCGCGCCTTTGCCGAGGCGGGAGTGGACACCGGGGACACACCGCTGTGGAAACAGGATTTGCTGTATGACCCGCAGACCGCCGGCGGGCTGCTGATGGCGGTGGATCCGGCGGACGCAGAGGCGCTGCTGGCGGAGTTGGAAGGCGCCGTCCCCAGTGCCCGGAGAGTTGGAGAGGTTCGGGAGTACAGGGGCGGAAAGCACATTTTTCTGAGATGAGAAAGAGGACGGCCAGACCGTCCTCTTTTCTCTATTCCACAGTCGTCACAGCCCCGATGAAGGCGGGCAGATTGGTCTCCAGGTCCACCAGCAGATAGAGGAAGGGGCGCTCCAGATAGACCTCCGGCACCAGACCGGGGGCGGCTCCGCCGGCGTCCATGGCCACCGCTGTGGCGGCTCCGGCCTTTGTGCCCTGTTCATCCACTGCGATAAAGGTCTTGTGGATGACCTTGCTGATATACAGCGGGCCGTTGGGAGAGGAGCCCATGGCGGCGAAGTCTGCGGTTTTCCAGTCAAACGCGTCGGCCATGCCCAGGGCTTTCAGGCTGTCGGACAGCTCCACGCCAACTTCGCACTGGAATTTGGGGATGGCGGTATATACCAGGGTCTTCTGGGCGCCCGACAGAATTTCATAGAGCCGTTCCCCGGTGAGGGAGGCGGCGTAGTCCTCCAGCTTCATGCCCTCCTCCGGCAGCAATGCGGCAAAGGCCCACCGGCCTCCTCTGTAGGGTTTCAGGAAGCCTTGGGCATGCCCGTCCTCCAGATGGTATCCCTCGCTGGAATACATCAGCGTCACCGGCTGTTCCCGGCCGTCCTCCGTGGTAAAGATTTGCTCCTCCCACACCTGGTCCTCCCGGTAGACCGTCTCCCACTCCGCTTCCAGGGCCAGGGCGTTGATCAGATAGAGAACCGCCTCGTCGGGGATTTCCCGGACGATCTCCGGGATCATTCCGTGGGTGTGACCGCTGACCCAGCCGTTGATATCCCCAAGGGCGGCGCTGTCAAATTTGGAGGGAAATATCTCCGCCCCGTACCAGTCCGTGACGGTCTGCAAAAAGTCCCCGTTGGGAGTAAAACTCCCGTCGTCCCGGAGCCAGAGGGAGTTGGCCAGATCCACCTGGCAGTCCTTGTCCTTGGGAAGCCCGGCGGCCCAGGTGAAAAGAACACGGTTCAGCTCCTCCAGGGGGAGGCCCAGGACGGACTCCATCTGGGCCAGGGTCTCGCCGCCCGCCCCGTTTGCGGCCATGCCCAGGGCGGAGAGGACAGACAGGGGGGAGAGCAGGAGATTTTCACCCGTCCAGTTCTCCCGCAGGAAGTTCAGGGAAAAGGCGGTCAGGGCTTCGGCCTGGGTCTCTGTGATGGGCTTTGGGGCGGGGGCTTGGGATTTCAGGTTCTCTGTCAGGCTTCTGGGGGCGGCGGTTCCTCCGCCGCAGCCAGTGAGCAGGAGCAGTGCCAGCGTCAGGCAGGATAAGCGCAGGAGTTTTCTTTTCATCACATTCCCTCCTCTTTGTTGCTGTCTGTATAGACGGGGTTTGGGACGAAAAGTTTCAGAGGCACAGCAAAAAAACCGCAGAAAATTTGTAATGGGGATGTCCGGTTGGCATAAGAAGCTGCTGGCAGGATGGGGATCCAGCTATACGGGGGATGGCCACAGGCGGAAAGAGCCCCTGGAGATGACCGCCGCCGCATTCCCGGCCTCCATCTCACGCAGCATGACTTCTTTACGCTTGAAACTCACGACGGAAGATCTGTTGTCAGGGAAAGCGCGGAGGCTGAAAAGTGGCGGACATCCGTGCACCGCTGGTAAAATCGTGGTTTGAGAAGTGATTTTTCGAGGGTAGCAATGATACTAGAATCCATTAAAAGCTTTTTATAGTTTTTTAATGGATTCTAGTATCATGTGCTGGGGCGGGAAGCGGCAGACAGGAAAGAGTTTGCAGAATATCAGGATGTCTTAGGGGAAGATGTATCGTCCCAAAAGGGAAAGACACGCAAAGCGTGCCTTTCCCAAAACTACACCCCTCTGCGGGTGCCTATTTACATATTTACCTCTCACTGGGCGGCCATCTTGCGGGCATTGGCCTCCATCTTGTTGCGCACTACGTCGATGGTAACTGCCAGAATGATGACGGCGCCGATGACGATATACTGCAGGTCGTTGGACGCGCCCATCAGGTTCAGGCCGTTGCGGATCACCGCCATGATCATGGCGCCGATCAGGGTTCCCCAAATCGTACCTTTGCCGCCGGTGAAGGAGGCGCCGCCCACGATGCAGGCCGCAATCGCGTCGTTATCGTAGGTGGTGCCGGCGTTGGCGTTGGCGGAGGCCAGACGGCCCACGGAGACCACACCGGCGAGACCCGCCATAAAGCCGGACAGGGCATAGACGAAGGTCAATACGTTTTTGGAGGGAATGCCGGACAGCCGGGCCGCCTCGGGGTTGCCGCCGCAGCAGTAGATCTGGCGGCCCAGGGCGGATTTTTTCAGGAAGATGTCAAAGAGGATAAATACCAGGATGACCAGGATGAAGCTGACGGGGATGCCGGGGAAGGTGCCGAATTTAAACACGGAGCCGCCGCCGATCCACATCAGGGTGTCCACGCCGGTGTTGGTAAAGCCGATGGACTTGGAGCCGGTGATCACCAGGGCAATGCCCAGCAGCACGTTCTTCATGCCCATGGTGGACACGAAGGGGTGGGGCAGATCCAGGCGGGTCAGCAGTGTGCCGTTGATGAAGCCGGCGAAGGTGCTGACAGCCAGGCCGCAGACCGCCAGAATGAAGGCGTTGGTCACGCCGAAGTTCTGAACCAGCACGCCGATGGTGCAGGTACACAGCACACAGTTGGAGCCCACGGACAGGTCGATGCCGGCGGTAATCAGGGCGCACAGCATGCCCGAGGCGATGAGGCAGTTGATGGATGCCTGCTTCAGGATGTTCATGACGTTGCCGATGCGGGGGAACTTATCCGGCATGACAATGCAGAAGATCACGATCAGGATCAAAAGCGCCATGACGGTACCGAGCTTTTCCAAAAGCTCCTTCACTGTACTTTTCTTTTTCATATCAGTCTAACTCTCCTCCCCAGGCCGCTTTCATAATATCTTCGGAGTTGAAGTGCTCAGAGCCGCGCTCCACGTTGGCCATGACCCGGCCGCCGCGCATGACCACCACATGGTCGCTCATGGCCAGGATCTCCGGCAGCTCCGAAGAGACCATGATGACGCATTTTCCGGCCTTGACCATGTCGTTCATCACGCGGTAGACCTCGATCTTGGCGCCCACGTCAATGCCGCGGGTAGGCTCGTCGAAAATAAAGATGTCGGCGTCGATATTCATCCACTTTCCGATGACCACCTTCTGCTGGTTGCCGCCGGAGAGCTGGGCTGTGACCTCGCTCAGGGAGGGGGTCTTGATCTTCAACGCCTCCACGTTCGACTGGCCCGACTGCTCGATCTGCGCCTTGTTCAGGAAGGGGCCGTTGCTGAAGCCCTTCATATTGGCCAGGATCAGGTTGGTGCGCACGTCCAGGGAGAGCACCAGGCCCTGCCCCTTCCGGTCCTCCGTCAGGAAGGCGATCTTCCGGTTGATGGCGTCCTTAGGTGTCCGGATAGTCACCTTCTCACCCTTGACATAGATCTCGCCGCCATCCAGCTTGTCGGCACCGAAAATCGCCCGCATGGTCTCCGTCCGCCCGGCTCCCACCAGCCCGGCAAAGCCGGTAATCTGCCCGGCGTGGGCCTGGAAGGAGACATCGTGGAGCACACCGGCCTCGCTGAGGTTCCGGACCTCCAGCCAAACATCGCCCTTGACGCCGAACTCCTTGGGATAGAGGTTATCCAGGGTCCGGCCCACCATGGCGGTGATCAGGGAGTCCTCCGTGAGATTACAGGTGTCCTCGGTGATGATGTGCTCGCCGTCCCGCATAACGGTCACGCGGTCGCAGAGCTCAAAGAGCTCTTCCAGCTTGTGGGAGACGAAGAGGATGGCCACGCCCTTGGCCTTGAGGCCCCGCACCGTCTCCATCAGCTGGGCGATCTCCTCCTTGCCCAGGGAGGAGGTGGGCTCATCCATGATGATGAGCTTGGCGTCCAGGGAGACGGCCTTGGCGATCTCCACCATCTGCTGCTGGCCTACGCCCAGCTTGCCGCACTCCATGTGGACGTCGATCTCAGGATGACCCAGGGATTTCAGGGCCTCCTCTGCCTCCCGGTGCATCCGGGAATAGTCCAGGAGAATCCCCTTTTTTACGGCGCGGCCCATGAACACATTGTCGGTCACGGGCAGCTGCTTGACGATGTTCAGCTCCTGGTAGACGCAGGCAATGCCGGCCTCCCGGGACTGGACGGGGTTTTTGAACACCCGCTTCTCGCCGTCGACAAAGATCTCGCCCTCCTCGGGGCTATGTACGCCGGTGAGCACCTTGATCAAGGTGGACTTGCCGGCCCCGTTCTCACCGATCAGGCCGTGAATCTCCCCGGGCCTGATGCCGATGGACATATTCTTCAAAGCGATGACGCCAGGGAAACGTTTGGTAATATTTCTCAGTTCGACGACGTATTCGCCCATGAAATTACCTCGATTCTGTATTCCAGATTTCTCTCGGACCCTGTTCCGATCCTTTCGCCGTTCCGCAGAGTGGGGTTTGCCAAAGGTTCGGAACAGGCCCCAAAGTTTGCCGGAGGGCGGGCGGACCAACCGCTCCGCCCTCCGGATGTATGGAATTCCGTCAGCTTATACTGCCCGTCGGTTCAATCCGATTCAAGGCTGACCACTCAGCTGCGCTGCGGCAGGTCAACGTTTTCCGGCGGTGCGGTAAAGCCCTGCAATATCAATCCCACCAATCCCACACGGATTTTAAAAACGGATTCGATCAGCCCTTCATAGAGGCCAGATTGTCCAGATAGGCCTGGCCGTTCTCGGCGGTGACCACCTGCACGGGGGCATTGACAACCTCGTCCACGCTCTCGCCCTTAATGGCCTTCACAGCGGCCTCCACCACCTGGTAGCCCATCGCATAGGGCTGCTGGGCGACGGTGGCCTTCACCAGCTCGCCGTCCAGGATCAGCTTCACGGCGGACTCGTTGCCGTCGAAGCCGACGATGATAACGTCGCTGACGCCGGCGGACTTGCAGGCGTTCATGGCGCCGATGGCGGTGTCGTCATTGTGGCAGAGGACGATGCTGATCTGGCCGGGATAGGCGTTCAGCAGGTCCTCCATGGTCTTGGTGGCGCCGTCGGTGGTGTTCTGGCCGGACAGAGCGGCAAGGACCTCCACGCCGGCCTCCTGGCAGGCGGCCTCGTAACCCTCGCGGCGCATATTGGAGGTGTTGTCACCCTCCTGGCCGTAGATGATAACGGCCTTGGCGCCGGAGCCGGCCTGCTGAGCGGCCCACAGGCCGCCCTCTTTGGCGGCGTCCACGTTGGAGGTGCCCACAAAGCAGGTCTGGCCGGAGATGCCCACGTTGGTATCAACAGCCAATACGGGGATATTCTGATCGATGGCAGCCTGGAGCGCGGCAGTGGCAGCGCCGGCGTCGTTGGGCGCGCAGACGATGGCGTCACAGCCGGCGCCGATCTGCTGCTCGATCATGGAGACCTGGCCCTCGATGTCGCTCTCGGCGCCGGGGCCCACCACGGTGACCTTCACGCCCAGATCGGCGGCGGCGGCGTCACAGCCGGTCTTCACATAGCCCCAGTACTCGGAGGCCAGAGTCTTGAGGACAACAGCGACCTCAATATCGCCGTCGGCAGGGGCGGCATCGCTCTGATTGGGCTGCTGCTCGCCGCCGTTGCTGGCAGGGGCGTCTTTGCCGCCGCAGGCGGCCAGGGACAGTACCATTGCAAGTGTCAAGATCAGCGCAAACATCTTCTTCATACTTCTTTTCTCCTTCTTTTTTTCATCTGACGCTTTTCAGAGCCCGTTTTCCGCCGGTTTCACCGGCGGAACAATCGGGGGCGCCCCCGATTGCCGCAGTCGTGACGCAGGTCAGAAAACGCGCCCCGAAAAAGCGGCTTTATTCTATCATATGCCGATTGTTAACGTCAACATGTCCCGAATAAAACTGTTATTTTTCAAGAAAAATTCAAATTATTTTGTAAATAGTGCATAAAATCCCAATGAGCTGCTGTCTCCCCTTCCAGGCCGGCAGCCGGAGCCGCAGCGTTGGGCGGCCGATGCGCTCTGCCACCTCAAACCCATTGATTTTCAGCGTTTTTTGTTCCCCTGTCCCATTTTCCCACCGTCACAGCACCGCCGGCACCGCAATGTATAAAAGCGGCAAAAAAATGCAGAACATCCCTGTTTCATCGGCCGAGGGCCTGCAAAAGATGAATGATTATTCAAACTCCCTTGAAACACAGCCGGCCTCTTGCAAATTATGGGGGCCTGTGATACATTAAATGAGTTCCATCCCCGCAGGGCATTGTCTCCCGGGCAGGGGAACCCCCATCCATTTTATATGGCGCCCTACGGCGCATGGAGGCTTTATGTCTGACTTTCACTTTGAGATCTCCCGGCGGCGCACCTTCGCCATCATCTCCCACCCCGACGCCGGCAAAACCACCCTGACGGAGAAATTCCTGCTCTACGGCGGAGCCATCGCCCAGGCCGGGGAGGTCAAGGGCAAGCGGGCCCGGGCCGCCACGTCCGACTGGATGGAGATCGAGAAGCAGAGGGGCATCTCCGTCACCTCCTCCGTCATGCAGTTCCAGCACGACGGCTTTTGCATCAACATCCTGGACACCCCCGGCCACCAGGACTTCTCCGAGGACACCTACCGCACCCTCATGGCGGCGGACTCCGCCGTCATGGTCATCGACGGGGCCAAGGGCGTGGAGCCCCAGACCCGCAAGCTCTTCAAGGTCTGCGCCCTGCGGCACATCCCCATCTTCACCTTCATCAACAAGATGGACCGGGAGACCCGGGACCCGCTGGAGCTGTGCGAGGAGGTGGAGCGGGAGCTGGGCATCGACACCTACGCCGTCAACTGGCCCATCGGCTGCGGCAAGGAGTTCCAGGGGGTCTACGACCGGGAAAAGCGCCGCATCCTCTTCTTCCAGGCGGAGGAGCGGGGCAGGAAGGTCCGTTCCGACGAGATTGAGCTGGAGGACCCCGCCCTGGAGGACATGATCGGGCCGGCCAAGGCCGCCGCCCTCCGGGAGGAGGTGGAGCTCCTTGGCGCCGGGCGGGAGTTCGATCTGGAGGCCGTGCGAAACGGCACTCTCTCCCCGGTGTTCTTCGGCTCCGCCCTCACCACCTTCGGCGTGGAGCCCTTTTTGGAGGAATTTCTGCGGATGACCACCGCGCCTCTCAGCCGCGTCTCCGACCAGGGGGAGGTGGACGCGTTCTCGGAGGACTTCTCCGCCTTCGTCTTCAAGATCCAGGCCAACATGAACAAGGCCCACCGGGACCGGCTGGCCTTTATGCGCATCTGCTCCGGCAGGTTCCAGCGGGACACGGAGTACTACCACGTCCAGAGCGGCAAAAAGCTGCGCCTCTCCCAGCCCCAGCAGATGATGGCCGCCGAGCGGGAGATCGTGGAGGAGGCCTACGCCGGGGACATCATCGGCGTGTTCGACCCGGGCCTCTTCGCCATCGGGGACACCGTCACCGTGCCGGGGAAGAAGTTCCGCTACTCCGGCATCCCCACCTTCGAGCCGGAGCACTTCATGCGGGTCAGTCCCAAGGACACCATGAAGCGCAAGCAGTTCATCAAGGGCACGGAACAGATCGCCCAGGAGGGCGCCATCCAGATCTTCAAGGTCCCCGGCGCCGGCATGGAGGAGGTCATCGTGGGCGTGGTGGGCACCCTGCAGTTCGACGTGTTCGAGTACCGGATGAAGTCCGAGTACGGCGTGGACCTCTATATGACCGGCCTGCCCTACGACCATCTGCGGCTCATCACCGCCTGCCCCTGCAAAATAGAGGACCTGGTGCTGTGCACCGGCTCCGCCATCCTGGAGGACTTCCGGGAGCGGCTGCTGGTGGCCTTCGGCGGCGAGTGGAGCGTGGGCTTCCTAACCAAGCACAACCCCGGGCTGGTTTTGGCGGACTCCCTGTCGGTGTGAGAATCCGCCCGTCAGCCGTCCCGTCGCTCTCCGCCGCTTTGCAGGCGGAGCAGGGGACGGTATCTGCTCAGAGCCCCTGAAGGGAGAATGCCATGAAACGCATCTTAATTGCGGAGGACGACCGGGCCCTTGGAAACGGCGTCCGGCTGGCTCTCCAGCACCCGGAGCTGGAGGCCGTGCTCTGCTCCACTCTGGAATCGGCCGGGACAGCGCTGGAATCACAGCCCTTTGATCTGGTAATCCTGGACATCAACCTGCCGGACGGCAGCGGGCTGGAGCTGCTGCGGCAGATTCGCGGGGCCGCCGGCTTCCGGCAGGACAGCTCCCTGCCCGTCATCCTCCTCACCGCCAACGACATGGAGACGGACATTGTCACCGGGCTGGAATCCGGCGCGGACGACTATATCACCAAGCCCTTTTCCCTGGCGGTGCTGCGGGCCCGGGTCAACGCCCAGCTCCGCCGAACCGGGCCGGCCGGCGCCCCGGCAGCGGACCGGATGGACCTGCCCCCTTTCTCTTTTGACTTCAGACAGATGGAGTTTCGGAAGGGCGGCATACCGATAGAGCTGAGCAAAACGGAGCAGAGGCTCCTGCGGCTGCTGGTGGAAAACCGGGGCCGCACCCTGGCCCGGGCCGACCTGGTAGACCGCATCTGGACCGACGGCGCGGAATACGTGGACGAGAACGCCCTGTCGGTCACGGTAAAACGGCTGCGGGACAAGCTGGAGGACACCCCCTCCAAGCCCCGGTATTTGAAAACTGTCTACGGCCTCGGGTATACGTGGGTTGTTCCGTCTCCGTCCGAGGAAGGCGAAAATATATTATAATGGATTATTTATTTGATATATTGTATCATCCGCTTTTGCTCTCACTTTTTTCCCTGTTGCTGGCCGCCGCCGTCCTCCTGTGGGACCGGCTTCGGCTCCGCCGTGTTTTCAGCCGGATGGACGATATGCTGGACAGGGCCATCCAGGGGGATTTCCAGGAGGAGATCTTCGATGAGAGCCGCCTCTCCGCCGTGGAGTCCAAGCTGTCCCGCTATCTCTCCGCCGCCGGCGCCAATGCCCGGAGCCTGCAGCAGGAAAAAGAGACCATCAAGTCCCTGATTGCCGACATCTCCCACCAGACCAAGACCCCCATTGCAAATCTCCTGTTGTATGCCCAGCTGCTGGCCGAGCAGCCCCTCCCGCCGGATGGCCGGGACTGTCTTGCCTCCCTGGAGAGCCAGGCAGAAAGGCTCCGCTCTCTCATCGACGCCCTGGTAAAAACCTCCCGACTGGAGACCGGCATCCTGGTTCTGCACCCCCGCCCGGCGGCCCTCTTCCCGCTGCTGAGGGACTGCACCGCCCAGTTCGCCCCAAAAGCGGCGGAGCGGCATGTCAGCCTCGCTCTGGCCCCCGCAGTCAGCGGCAGCGCGCTCTTTGACCCCAAGTGGACGGCGGAGGCCGTCTGCAATCTTCTGGACAACGCGATTAAGTACACGCCCGCAGGCGGCAGCGTCACCGTCCAGGCCGTCTTCTACAAACTGTTCTGCCGCATCAATGTCACCGATACCGGCCCCGGAATCCCGGAGGAGGAACAGCCCAAGATCTTCCAGCGGTTTTACCGCTCCTCCGCCGCCTATTCCGTAGAGGGCGTTGGCATCGGATTGTATCTGGCCCGGCAGATCGCCGAGGGCCAGGGCGGATATATCCGCGTCTTTTCCAAACCGGGAAAGGGGGCTAAATTCTCCCTGTTCCTGCCCATAGCCCAGCATCTCCCCGCCGGACCCGATCCGTGATATCGGATCCGGCGTTTTTTTGCCCTGAGGTCACATTTTCAAAAATTTTATATCCGACTCCCGAAAAATCTGTGGACAACCGTTTGTTTTTAGCGTATACTACACACTAATAATATTATTTCTATTTATGAATAATATTAGATAAATTGATATTAATTGAAAAGGAGTGATCTCATGTCTGAGAGTTATGCGGGCAAGATCAACCGGAAGCTGATGAAAAAGCGCCGCATCATCGAAGCCGCCGCCGGACGGGAGACAGCGGATCTGGTGCTGAAAAACGCCGTCTACGTCAATGTGTTTGCCAATCAGCTCTGCACCGCCGACATCGCCGTGGCGGAGGGGCTCATTGTGGGCATGGGAGAGTACTCCGGCGCCGAAGAGGTCGACTGCACCGGAAAAATCGTCCTTCCCGGATTTCTGGATGCCCACATTCATCTGGAGAGCTCCCTGGTTTCCCCCCGGGAGTTCGTCAAGGCGGTCCTCCCCCACGGCACTACCACCGTCATCACCGACCCCCACGAGATCGCCAACGTCATGGGCACCGACGGCATCGATTACATGCTTCAGGCCACGGAGGGTCTGCCGGTGGACGTGCGGTTTATGCTGCCCTCCTGTGTCCCGGCCACACCGCTGGACGAGTCCGGCGCAGTGCTGGACTACCGCAGCCTGGACTCCTTCTACGACCATCCCCGGGTTCAGGGCCTGGCGGAGATGATGAACTTTGTGGGCATTATCTCCGGAGACAGCCAGCCGGTGGAGAAAATTGTGGCTGCACAGGCCCACCACAAGAAGATCGACGGCCACGCTCCGGATCTCCGGGGGAACGACCTCAACGCCTACATCGCCGCCGGCGTCTACTCCGACCACGAGTGCCACGACCTCCAGGATGCCCTGGCCAAGCTGGAACGGGGTCAGTTCATCATGATCCGGGAGGGCACCGCCGCCCGGAACCTGGAGGCCCTGGCCCCCCTGCTGTGCGACAAGTACGCCGAGCGGTGCATGTTCTGCACCGACGACAAGCACCCCAATGACCTTTTGGAAAAAGGCCATATTGATTACATTGTCAAGCGGGCCATCGCCCTGGGAGCGGATCCCATCACCGCCGTAAAGGTGGCCTGCCACAACGCCGCCCGGTATTTTCTGCTGAACAACCGGGGGGCCATTGCCCCGGGCTATCTGGCGGACTTTGTGGTCATTGACAGCTTCCAGGAATTCAACATTGAAAAGGTGTTTAAAAAAGGCGTGCTGATGGTGGAGAGCGGCACGGTGCGGGACTTCCCCGCCCCGGAGATCGAGCCGTATCTCACTAAACGGGCCCACAGCACCTTCCACTTGGGAGCCCTCACCGCAGAGAATTTTCAGGATCACCGTCCCCGGGGCATTATCGGCATGGTAAACGGGGAGATCACCACTGTGGATGCGGGCTACTCCGACCGCATCGACGTGGAGTACGACGTGCTGAAAATCGCCGTGGTGGAGCGCCACAAGAACACCCATCACATCGGCATCGGCTTTCTCCAGGGCTACGGTCTGAAATCCGGCGCCGTGGCCACCTCCATCTCCCACGACTCCCACAATATCATCGTAGTGGGCACCAGTGAATCCGACATGGCCGCCGCCGTCAACCGGGTGGTGGAGCTGAACGGCGGTATCGTGGTGTGGGACGGCGGCGCACCCGTGGCCGAGGTGCCCCTGGCCATTGCCGGCATCATGAGTGACGAACCGTTGGAGGCCGTCAACGAAAAGCTGGAAGCCGCCAAGGAGAAGGTCCACGGCCTGGGCGTGGGGCAGGGGATCGACCCCTTCATGACCCTGAGCTTCATGGCCCTGCCGGTAATTCCCTCCCTGCGGATCACCACCCGGGGCGTGTTCGACGTAAACAGCCAGAGCTACGTGTGAGTTCCCTTTTTTTGAAAAAGGAAAAGGAACCAAAGAGGGCTTTACTGCGCCACGTAACCCGGTAATCACCCAATCCTCTGCGGCGGCAACGGAAGGCCCCGGAGCAGCGCTCCGGGGCCTCGCCTTGGTAGTAGCAAAGGCAACCCCCGGCTAGGCCGGGGGTAAAAAAATAGCTTATAGCGAGGAGTAAAGTAGAAAAGAAAGAAGCTCCCTGTTAAAGTAAGAGTGGTTTGCCGACCACACAAATACAAAAACAGGGAGGTCTTCA